>Ga0210383_10004302_pt1 | contig 12626 bp, 12 predicted proteins | sample IncBWC14OmetaG_FD_160072 | JGI IMG/M metagenome (GOLD analysis project Ga0210383, IMG submission 160072) | Forest soil microbial communities from Barre Woods Harvard Forest LTER site, Petersham, Massachusetts, United States - Inc-BW-C-14-O ...
TGGGCAGGCGATCGGCACATGGTCAGGATTCACGGCGATCACTTCGGCGGTAGGGCCAGTTGTCGGCGGCTGGCTGGTTGAGCACGCGTCCTGGCGCTGGGTATTTTTCATCAACATTCCGATGGCGGTAGCGGTCATTGCGATCTCGCTGTGGCGGGTTCCGAACAGCCGTGGCTCTGCTGGAGGACGCATTGATTGGCTTGGGGCCACGGTCGTGACCTTGGGATTAAGCGGCCTGGTTAGCAGTTTCATCGAATCAGTCAGCCTGGGTTGGGAAAATCCTCTCGTGATAGGCGGGCTGATCGTGGGCTGCGTCTGCCTCGTCTTGTTCGTGGTGGTGGAATCCATGGTGACGTCGCCGATGGTTCCGCTGACGCTATTTGCGTCGCGCAGCTTTAGCGGGGCCAACCTGCTGACGCTGTTCCTTTATGCGGCTATCGGAATTTTCTTTTTTCTGTTTCCGTTGAATCTGATCCAAGTGCAGGGCTATTCGGCTACCGCTGCGGGCGGAGCGATGCTGCCACTGATTCTGCTGGTCTTCCTTCTTTCGCGCTGGTCGGGAGGATTAGTCGCTCGTTACGGCGCAAGACTTCCGATGATTCTTGGTCCGCTGGTTATCGCGCTGGGGTTCGTTCTGTTCTCTGTGCCGTCGGTGGGAAGTAGCTATTGGAAGGCATTTTTTCCTGCGGTGATCGTTCTCGGTTTTGGCATGGCGATCACGGTGGCACCACTTACCACGGTGGTTATGAATTCGGTTGCTGAAGACCGCGTGGGAGCGGCTTCGGGAATCAACAATGCCGTCGCGCGCGTCGCCAGCGTACTAGCGATCGCCGTCCTGGGAGTGGTTATGGTGAATGCTTTCAGCGCTTGCCTCAATCGCAGACTGGTTCAGCTCTCGCCGCCTCCTGCCGTTTTAGAGGCAGTTCGGTCGAACGAAACCAAGCTTGCCGGATTGCCGATTCCTGCGGACGTCAGTTCTGATATGAAAATCGCCGTTCAAAAGTCGGTGGCTGAAGCCTTCGTATTTGGTTTCCGAATTGTAATGGTGATGTGCGCTGGCCTGTCAGTGGGGAGTTCGGCGGTGGCGTGGTTCTTGATTCCTAAAGACACGGCTGCCTAGCCGTCGACGCTCACCCTCACCATCTTTTTCCCCGCGCGGAGGGTGAACTCGGAGCCGAGTCTGACCGACGCGACGAGCTCGTTCTTGAGTTCGCCGTCGATCTTCACAGCGTTTTGTTTGACCTTGCGGGAGCCGTCAGAGACGGACGTTGCCAGGCCGGCGGCGGCGAGGAGTTTGTCGAGGCGGACTTGGACGATGCCATCCGCAGATACGGCTGCGTTTGGGGCGGCGACATCGGCGAAGTGAATGGTGACGAGCGGCAGATCGTCGGGAGTCTCGTCCTTCTGGAACATGCGCGACCAGTCTTGGGCGGCGTGTTCGGCGGCTTCGTGGCCGTGGAAGTCGGTGACGATGCGGATGCCTAACTCCTGCTTGAGCTTCATGGGATGCGCCGCGCCCTTGGCGACTTCGTGTTTGAGATCATCGATCTCACGCACCGTGACGTCGGTGAGTAGCTCGTAATAGCGCCACATGAGCTCGTCTGAAATCGACATCACCTTGCCGAACATTTCAGTGGGCGCTTCGGTGATGCCGATGTAGTTGCCGTAGGACTTCGACATCTTCTGGATGCCGTCGGTGCCTTCGAGCAGCGGCATGGTGAGCACGATCTGCGGCGGCTGGTTGTAGTCACGCTGGAGTTGGCGTCCCATGAGCAGGTTGAATTTCTGGTCGGTTCCGCCGAGTTCGACGTCGGCTTCGAGCGCGACCGAATCGTAGCCCTGCGCGATGGGATAGAGCAGCTCGTGCATGGCGATGGGCTTCTCTTCGGTGAAGCGCTTGTGGAAGTCTTCGCGCTCGAGCATCTGCGAGACAGTGAACTTGGCGGCGAGCCGCACGAAGCCTTCGTAGCCAAGCTTGCCCAGCCACTCGCTATTGAAGCGCACTTCGGTCTGGTCGCGGTCGAGGATCTTGAAGACCTGCGCCTTGTACGTTTCGGCGTTAGCGTCGATTTGCTCGCGGGTGAGCGGCGGGCGCGTCGAGATGCGGCCCGAGGGATCGCCGATGAGGCCGGTGAAGTCGCCGATCAAGAAGATGACAGTGTGGCCCATGTCTTGAAAATGTTTCAGCTTGCGGATGAGCACGGTGTGTCCGACGTGAAGGTCGGGCGCGGTGGGATCGAATCCGGCTTTGACGCGCATGGGCTTGCCGGTGGCGATAGAGCGCTCGATACGCTCGCGCAGATCGCTCTCGCGAATGATTTCAGCTGCGCCCTTGCGCAGATAGGCCAGTTGCTCGTCGACGGACGGGAATGAAGGCATAAGGATTGATTATAGAAAATAGTGACTAGTCGATGGTGGCTAGCGAATAGAAAAGACAAGAACGCCGCGGATTTGCGCGGATGACGAAATTGGCGGGCGGATGTTCTAATGGCCGCACACGATGAAACTCGTACTTCCAGCGGCGGTGTTCGTACTAATGCTGTCGATCGGCATGAGCCTGCAATACGGCAGAATCATCGCCGGCTACCGGCGCATGACGTGGTCGGTGTGGATGCGCTTGCTGCTGGCGACGTTCATCGTGCCTCCGGCGATTGTCTTGCTGCTGCCGCACATCTTTCCTCTGAGCTTACCGGAGATGGGCGGGCTGTTTTTAGTCGGGGTGGCGCCGGGAGCTCCGCTGATGACGCGCAACATCGCCAAGCGAGGTTTCGATATGCACATGGCGGCGGGGTATCAGTTGTGGGGAGCGATGCTGACGCCGGTGATGATTCCGCTGATCGTCTTCGCCGCTGGTAAGCTTTACGACCGCACGATCTGGATCCCGCCCCACGAACTGCTGCTCGACATTGCGGAAAAACAGTTCCTCCCGTTGCTGCTAGGAATGGCGGTGGCGCACTTCTGGCCTGCAATTTCTGCGAAACTGCAGCCCATCATGACCATGATCGGCAATGTGGTGCTGACGGTGGCGATTATTGCGTTTCTGTTCAAGCTCGGCCCGACGGTGTTGAAATCGCTTACCATCTGGCTTCCCCTGTCGGCGCTGGTATTGGCGGTAGGATCGGTGCTGGCCATCCGGTTTTTATTACGGGCCGACGTTCTCACGGATCGCACTCTGGCCATCTGCAACGCGAACCGCCATGTCGGATTGGCGCTACTGCTGGCCGGGCACTTTCTGCGGGCAGAACGGGCCCTGCCGGCGGTGGCTGCGTACGCGCTGATCGCTCCGCTAGTGATGGCAGCAACGTCGAAGTGGTTTCACCATGGCGAGGCTGCGGTGCAACCGGCTGTGGCGTAATGCAATCCAATCTGGTGCGTGGCACAATCGACTTATGTTTGCGCGCAAGATTCGCGTGGAGTACGAAGAGAATGGGCAGCGTCATGCGTGTCCGCTGAAGTGGCTGGACAGCTTCAGCATGCGCAACTTCACCAACGACCGGGTGTTTGACGACACGATTCCGGCGGGCGACGGCATGCTGGAGATCGGCACGCGCGTACCGCTCGAGCGGCTTCGAGCGGCGATGGAAGACTGGTTCCGGCGGAAAAGCTATCTGCCTAAGGACGCGAGATTAGTGGTTAGCGAATAGTGGATAGATGGTCACCCGTATCGTTTTCTTTTGTTTCGCGCTTGGCATCGTGGGAGGGTTCGCGTGGGCCTACCATCACGATGTCGAGTTGCGGACGCGAGCCGCACAGGTCGAGATCGGCGACCCGAACGAGATGGTGCGCGAACTCCTGGGCGAGCCGTCGAGTGAAGGCTCGTGTGGTTCGCTGACCGTCGCGCCCAAGGCTTGCACCGACGAGTACGTCTACAAGTACTACTACACAATTTTCCAGCCGCAGTACGAAGTCGTATGGTTCAGCGCCGAGGGCAAGGTCATCGGCGGACAACACGTGCAGCGGCTGTACTGAAGCAGTTGTCGGTAGCCAGTAGTTAGCTTGGGACACGGGAAGAGATCCTTCGCAAGTCCACGTGCACGTGTCCGACGTGTACGGCTACTCCTTCAATTTCGCGGCCAGCACGTCGAGCTTTTCGATGTTCGGAGTGCCGGCGAACAAATCAGGCGCTTTCGCCATCAGCGCGGCGGCGATTTGCCCGGTAAGGTGCGCCTGCCGGCCTGTCTCGTCGGCGAATGCGTCGAAAATGCCGAAGGTAGATTTGCCCATGCGCCACGCGAACCACACCGTCGTTCCCGATTCCTGTTGCGCGAGGGGCAGAGCGCTAGTGAGGAATGCCGCGGCGTCTTCTTCCTTGCCGGGTTTAGCGTCCATGCGGGCGAGTAATGCGAGTTTGACCATGTTGACCTCCAAGACCATCGATTGGTTCGCGGTGTTTGGATGCAAGAGAGGCGTGGCGGGGCTCACATATGGCGTCCCAGAGCCCGCTGCAGCGGGCTCTGGGATTCGCGTGGGTGCTCCGGTGACAAATCGCCGAGTGTAGCCAGGGCTAAAGCCCGTGTTGGCTGCCGACGCTGATTCGCCAGGCTGAAGCCTGGCGCTTCCACCTAAAGAGCAAATGCAAAGACGAGAGTGGTACGGCCGCAGCCGTGCCACTTTGTGGTATGTCCTGGTACTTGACGCCTACTTCGCGACCGGCTTAGGTCCCGCTTCTTTGATCTCGCGCGGGGCATCGAACTGCTCGAAGTTCTTGGCGAAGCGCGCGGACAAATCAGCTGCCATCTTGTCGTAGGCTGCCGTGTCTTTCCACGAATTGCGAGGCTTGAGAATATCCGCCGGAACTCCCGGAACGAACGTGGGGATACTCAGACCAAACGCCGGCTCAATTTCAAATGAAACATCATTCAACTGGCCCTCAACCAGCGCGTTGACCATGGCGCGGGTGTAGGGGAGACTCATGCGCTTGCCGATGCCGTACGGTCCTCCCTGCCAGCCAGTGTTGACCAGCCAGCATTGCGCGTTGTGCTCGCGCAAGCGACTGCCCAACATCTCGGCGTAAACCTTAGGAGGCAGTGGCATAAACGGCGCGCCAAAGCAGGTGGAGAACGTCGCCTGCGGCTCGGTCACTCCGGCTTCCGTTCCTGCGACCTTGGCGGTATAGCCCGACATGAAGTGGAACATCGCCTGTTCAGGTGTAAGCTTCGACACCGGAGGCAGCACGCCGAAAGCGTCGGCAGTGAGGAAAACGACGTTCTTGGGGTGTCCGCCGAAGCCGGGAATTACGGCGTTGTCGATGTGTTCCACGGGATACGCCGCGCGAGTATTCTCAGTCTTGCTGTCGTCGTCGTAGTTGGGGACGCGGGTCACGGGATCGAGCACCACGTTCTCCAACACCGCTCCAAAGTCGAGCGCGTTCCAGATCTGGGGCTCGTTCTGTTCCGACAGCTTGATGCACTTGGCGTAGCATCCGCCCTCGAAGTTGAAGACGCCGTCTTCGCTCCAGCCATGCTCGTCGTCACCGATGAGGCGGCGCGTAGGATCAGCCGAGAGCGTAGTCTTGCCGGTGCCGGACAATCCGAAAAAGAGCGCGGTGACACCGTCTTCGCCGATGTTAGCGGAGCAGTGCATGGGAAAGACATTGCGCGGGGGCAGCACGAAGTTCATCACGCCGAAGATGGACTTCTTCATTTCGCCGGCATACTCGGTGCCACCGATGATGACAATGCGGCGGGTGAAATTGACGATCACGAAGACTTCGGAGTTGGTGCCGTCGCGCTTGGGATCGGCGAGGAAGCCTGGGGCGCTGACGATGGTGAACTCGGGCTTATGGGTCTTCAACTCTTCGGCCGTGGGACGGATAAAGAGCTGGCGCACAAACAGGCTGTGCCAGGCATATTCGCTAATGACCTGGATCGGTAGCTGATAGCGCGGGTCGGCGCCGCAGAACAGGTCCTGCACATAGACCTGTTTGCCTTGCAGGTGCTCGAGCACACGGTCGTAGAGGTCATCGAACTTGTCGGCCGAAAACGGAAGATTCACTGAGCCCCAGGCGACTTTGTTTTCGGTGATCGGGTCCTTCACCGTGAACTTGTCTTTGGGGGAGCGGCCGGTGCGCTTGCCGGTCTCCGACACCAGCGCGCCACGGGCGCTCAACATACCTTCGCCGTTGCGAACGGCAGCCTCGACGAGTTTCGGCGTGGACAGGTTGCGCTGCACGTTTTTCTGCGTCAGCAGATCAGCGAGTTCGGGACGAGCGATGGAGGACATGAGATGACTCCTTAACAATGCGTAGTTCCGCCACGGAACCGGCGGTTATAACCAGGACAAGAAAAATGTTGGGGAGCAGATCAGAGTTCCCCGCGCAGAATAAAAAAGCCTATTAACCGGGCACTAGCCGGCGACGGCAGACGTTTGCGTCTCTTCGATGAGCTCGTTCAGGTGATCAAGCGTCTCCTGTACGGTTAGGGAGTACATCTCGCGTCCACTTTCTTCGCCGGACTCAATGGCCCATTTCAGATAATGTCCCGCAATCTGGACGGCCATGGGATCGGAGATCACCTTGCCCGTCTGGCGGTTGAACTCCACCCACGCAGGATGCGGGAGAGCGATCCACACTGGCCGGTCGTCGACCATGAACTTGATGTCGACGGCGTCGGCATGGCGCGTCGAAATCGCAACAATGAGCGCCTGATACTGGCAGTGCAGCGGCTTGCCCGTCCACTTATCGATTGCCTGAAAGTCGTCGTACATAACCCTAAAACTATAGACGAGGGCATAGGTTAGAGCAATGACACAGGTTGGGTGGTACCGGGTCGAGCCAGAGAACCGGTTATGTATGGAACCGCGGCCAGCAGGGAATGCCGCGAACTGCATCGCGGCACGTGTTATAGGCTGTGAACGCTGCATGACAGCGGATTCCCGATTGCGGAAAGGTTCGAGCTATGAGTGCTCAGAAGAAGAGTCCGATACCTGCAGAGAAAGTCGCGCTGTATGAAAAGTTGCTCGCGACCCAGCCCGAGGCCGAACGCAAAGGCGCTGACAATCCTTACACTGCCGTCAACGGGAATATGTTCTCCCTGCTCCTCAGTCCCGAGGGCAGGATGGCGCTGCGGCTTCCAAAAGAGGAGCGCGAACAGTTCCTGAAGAAGTACAAAACTGCGCTGTTTGAAGCGTATGGGGCGGTGATGCAGGAGTACGTTGTGGTTCCTGATGCGCTGCTCGCGAAGACCAAGGAACTGCAGAAGTATTTTGCGCTGAGTTTCGCGTATGCCAAGACGCTGAAACCAAAAGCGACGAAGAAGAAGCGCTGAGAGCCTGCGGAAAAAGTCGAGAAGCAGACTCCCCGCGGACTAAAGTCCGCGAGGAATGACAAAATTAAAGGACTTGAGCGGCGCAGCTAAAGCTGCGCCCCTTCAAAACCTTGGCGCGATCTCAGGTCTGCTCGCGCATCTCGCTCAGCGTAACCTTCACGTCCATCTTCTTCTTACCGCGGAAAATGGTGATGGTCACGGTATCGCCAGCCTTGTGCTTGGTCAGGGAGTTGAGCAGGTCCTGCTGGTCGGCGATCTCTTCGCCATCGATGGAGATGATCAGGTCTCCGCCGAGCATGATGGGGACATTGCCGATGTAGGCGCGCTGATTACCTCCATGAAGGCCGGCGCGGTCGGCTGAGCCGCCGGGGGTAGCCTCAACGATCAAAACACCGTAGTCAGCGGGCAGGCTCAGTTCCTGTGCCAACTCAGGACCGACCGGAATGGTGCGAATGCCCAGCGACGGCCGGCGCACGCGCCCGATGGTGATGAGATCGTTGAGCACGGATTTGGCGGTGTCGATGGGGATAGCGAATCCGATACCGGCACTCTGGTTGGAGCCTCCGGTGGCGATGAGGCTGTTGATGCCAATCACTTCGCCGCGCGAGTTGAGTAGCGGGCCGCCGGAGTTGCCAGGATTAATAGCGGCGTCGGTCTGTATGGCCTCGTCGATCTCGGCGCCCTCGGGGGTGCGGATCGGCCGCAGCGAGCTAATGATGCCGCGCGTCATCGTGCCGCTCAGGCCGAATGGATTGCCGATGGCATAAACAAACTGTCCGACGGAAAGCGACTTGGAATCGCCCAGCGTGGCGGGCACGAGGCCGGGCGCCTTGATCTGGATGACCGCCAGATCGTGCGAGCGGTCGCGCCCGATGACCGTGGCCTTGTACTTCTTTTTGTTGTGCAGCGTGACCTCAACCTCGCGCGCGTTGGCGATGACGTGGTAATTGGTCAGGATGTGACCGTCCTTGTCGATGATGAAACCCGAGCCCTGACCTTCCTGGGGCACCGGTCCGTAAAAGAAGTCGTACGCCACCGCGGTCGAGGTGATGTTAACCACGGAAGAAATGCCCTTCTTGTAGACCTCGATGTTGGTCTGCTCTTCGGCGTCGGGCGTCGTAGGTCCGGCGGCCTCGGTGAGCTCGACTTGAGTCGGGCGCGAGATGTACTGCGACGGATTCACGCCGAAGTGATGGGTGGTGTACCAGTAGAATGCGGCGGCGATCAGCACACCGAGAAGAAGAGGACGTCCCAGTTTCATGGCTTTAGTACGGTTCTCGTGGTCCTGCGGTTCGAGTATGGATTCGGCGAATGCCTCCTCATAATGTACCGGGATTGGCGGGAAAGTGCCTAATTTGGCCGTCCGCGAGGCGGTTCCGGGTTGGCAGCGAGATCTTGCAGAGTATCCCACAGAACATCGACATAGTATTTGGTGTCCTCGAGTGGACCGGAGTTGTCGATCAGGTAATCGGCGTGGCGAGCTTTCTCGTCGTCGCTCATTTGCGCGGCGCTGCGGCGCAGAACTTCGGCGCGGGCGTCATCCAGCGAGATCTTCGCGCGCTGCGCATAACGCGCGACCTTCTGCTCGAAGTCACAGGTCACAACAATAAGCTTATCGAAGTCTTTGGCGGCTCCGGCTTCGAGAATCAGCGCAGCCTCGACGACCGCGATGCCTTCCGGATCGTTTTGTGCAACGTCAGCCATCCAGCGATTTTGTGCGGCAACGACAGCCGGATGCACGAGGGCATTCAGTTCGCCAATGCGATCGGGAAACGCGGCATTGGCCAGCCGCTTGCGATCAATGGTGCCATTGCAGTTCAGAATTTCGCGCCCAAAGCGCTCGACGACGGCGTAGTACGTCGGTTCTCCTGGCGCATAGAGCTGATGCGCAAGGGTATCGGCCTGAAGATAATGTGCGCCGTGCTCAGCCAGCATCTTGCCAACGGTCGACTTGCCGCAGGCGACTCCGCCGGTCAGACCTATGCGCAACATGGAAACTCGCAGGAAGTCGCATTAACAGGCAAGAGTATTGTCATGGCATTGATCAGTGACGAGCGAAGTATATATGGGCGAGTTCGCGCAACGCTCTGATGGCACCCATGCGGCGCTTGTATTACTAACTAACGGTAGTAGTAGTTCATTTGACTGCATACCTCTGCATATAGCACCTAAGAGCTATAAATCTAATCTATTAAAAATAAACATGTTACATAATTTGTTAGATGGCCACTTTCGTGCGGGTGTTAGAAAAGAATTTCCCTGAAGGCGAAGACCGCCTTCTCGACGGCCCAGTACAACCGACAATTTCAGGAGGACACATGGCTGATAGCTTCAGACACAGACTTGCGCTCGTCGCTGTGACGGCGATGTTGTTGATGTTCGCCGCACCCAGTTGGGGAGCGCAGGTACTCGTTTACGCTCAAAACCCGAATTACATCGGTCTCTACGCCTCGCAAAATGACCCCTCGACGTTCGGGTTATTCGCCCAGTCGTACGACAATTTCACGCTGGCATCTGCGACCACCGTCACCGAAGCGCAGTGGGTAGGAGGGTACTACAACCCGCAGAGCGCAGGCACCATCACTGGCTGGACGGTTGGCTTTTACGCAGACAACGCGGGCCAGCCTGGCGCATTGCTTTCCAGCTTTACCTTCGCCGGCAACGGTAGTGAGACCTTCCTGCAGAACGACAGCTTAGGAGATCCGAACTACCTCTACACCTCGGGATCGTTGAGCTTCGCCGCGGCCGCCGGCACGACCTACTGGTTGTCTGTCGTGCCCGATGTTGCCTTCCCGCCGCAGTGGGGCTGGGGTACTTCCTCGCAAGGCGATGGCGTAGCTTGGCAGGATTACTTCGGATCCGGGTCGCAGATTCCCAGCGATCTGGCGTTCGCGCTTTACAAGACGCAGCAGACTGGTGTGCCAGAACCAGGCAGCCTGATGCTGTTGGGTAGCGGGATCGTGGGCATCGCTGCCACGCTGCGCCGCAAGTTGGGATCGTAGCCGACCGTTGCCGTACGCGGTCTGAAGTATTACTGCGGCCACAAACGTGGCCGCGAACTTTAGCAGCACCGCTCAGGGGCGTCGGTTTTGCGCAGTCGTCGAGAGCGCATCCCGTACGGTCGAGCGGTTCCGTAGAGGAGAACACACGAGATGAAGCCATTTGTAAGATTAGCAATCGCACTTAGTGTCCTACTGGCTCTGGCCGGAATCGCCGGCGCACAGTCGTGGACGACGCTCACAAACCAGCCCAGCGCGGCCACCGGTCCCCTACTGCAATTACGAGACGGCAGAATCCTGGTCAACGAATCACAGGGCCCGGATCCCGGCGTATGGTTTATCCTGACGCCCGATGTCCATGGCAGCTACGTCAACGGCACTTGGAGCGTCACCGGACACCTTCCTGCCGGCTACGCACCGGTCTATTTCGGCTCGCAGGTGCTGCTCAACGGCCGACAGGTTGTCATCGAGGGTGGCGAATACAACAATGGCACCGCGGTCTGGACCACGCTGGGCGCACTCGGGACCATCACGCCGTGGGGCAATGTCTCTTGGGTTCCGAACAGCCCTCCAACAGGATGGGGCACGATCGGCGACGCCGAGAGTATCACCCTGGCCAATGGACACTACATGCAGGCCAACTGCTGCACGGCGCAGAATGCAATCTACCAGGGGCCGAATTCCTGGCTCGCGACCGGTAACGTCATTCAGGGTAACAACGATGAATCCGGATTTACATTGCTGACCAATAACGAGGTTCTAACCGTGGACGCAAAGAACAGCGCTTGCGGCAACGGTACCAATGGCGGCGCAGAGCTTTACAACCAGGGCACGGGTGCCTGGACGTGTACAGGACAGACTCCGGTTCATCTCTATAACCCCGCGGATGAGGAACTGGGCGCTGCGGTTCTGATGTACAACAACAAGGTCTTCCAGTCCGGCGGCAATATCGTTGCGACCGCGGTTTACAACGTAGCTTCTGGCACATGGACTGCCGGTCCCACTCCTCCAAACGGCTTGGATCAGGCCGACGGTCCCTCAGCGCTGCTGCCGAACGGGAACGTGCTGAACGACTACAGTCCCGGGCTGTTTCAGGCCGGCTGCCAGTTCATGGAGTACAACCCGTCGCTCAACTCATTGAGCTTTGCCCCGAATGGGCTTGGCTGTCCGAGTGGCTCTTCGTTCTACGGCCACCTGATGATCCTACCCACCGGTCAAGTCCTGTTCACGGACTTCGGGAATAGCCCAGTGGCGGTCTACAACCCTGCGTCGGGTGTCGTCGCCGCAGCGGTACCGACCATTTTGGCGGCGTCCACCAGTCTGGGCATCGGCTCCGTCAACAACATTCTCTACGGCAAGCAATTGAACGGCTTAACGCAGAACAATGGCTACGGAGACGACAATCAGAGCGATACGGATTACCCGCTAGTCCGCTTGACCAACACGCAAACCGGAAACGTGTACTATGCGTTCACCCACGACGACAGCACGCATAGCATCGCTCCTGGCACGATCATGTACACGTATTTCGACTTGCCTACTACCATTCCGGCCGGTAAGTACTCGTTACAGTCCGTCGCCAATGGCATCGGGTCGAATTCGATCGTGGTATCGGTCCACTGAGTCTTTCGCACGCCAGTAGCTCTGAAACTGAACCTGCCATGCTCTTCGGAGCATGGCATTTTTTTTGCCGAGCATCCCGCGTAAGGTTGATTTGCGCCTGCGCGAAGCCGACAGTAAGGCCCACCGCGGAAAGGAACCTAATGGATGTCAATGCCCTGCCCACGTGGATCTGCGTCGGAGAGATGGTCCGAAAGAGTTCTACTCCTATCGCCTATTAGTGGCAGTAGTAGACCACTAAGCTGCACAATCCTGCACACAGCACCTAAGAGGTGCATAGATAACGTATTTATATTCAGCAAATTGGCAAAACTAAAAATGGTAACTTTCGTGCACCTGTTGGCACGGACTTTCCTGAGGGCGAAAGTGTGCCTTCGCCGCGGTTCTGCTTCAGCAAGAGACAACTTCCGGGAGGATCTATGGCTGACTGCCAAAGACCGAGATATGCGCTCGTCTTAGGTTGTCCGTCGTGCCCTCCACTTCCTTCCGCCACAGTGGGGATGGGGGAAGCCGTCGCAGAGATACGGGGTGTCTTACACGGGTAGTTTCCTCGGGGATCGTTTCCAGAATTCCAGCGCTTTATCGTTCGCACTGGAGGGGACGCGGGTTGTTCCGGAGCCAGGCAGTTTGATGCTGGTTGGCGGCGGGATTTCTGGCGTCGTAGCAGTGTTGCGTCAGGGGTTGGGCACTTAATCCCGACTTAGCGAACGCGGCATGAGATTTCAATGAAGCCATGCGCCGT
>Ga0210383_10004304_pt1 | contig 12624 bp, 13 predicted proteins | sample IncBWC14OmetaG_FD_160072 | JGI IMG/M metagenome (GOLD analysis project Ga0210383, IMG submission 160072) | Forest soil microbial communities from Barre Woods Harvard Forest LTER site, Petersham, Massachusetts, United States - Inc-BW-C-14-O ...
GCTCCGAAACTGTCTGCCATCGGCCCAGATGCGCGTGGGGCCGGAAGATCGATCGATGTCCGACTGAGTGACAGCAAAGACGTTCTCGGCCATGGCGTACGAGCTTTGCAAAGCACCAGCCTTCAGGCCATTTGCAGCAAATGCGTTCTGGAATTCCTGCATGCTGCTGGTCCGGACCGGTTCAGAACAATTAATCAGCGCACGAATAGAAGACAGATCATACTGCGCGCGCCGATTCGGCCGGGTACGGCGAGGAACAAACTGAAAAGCAAAGTTCGGCATCCACGCAAGCGTGCACTTATGCTCGCTGATAACCTGCAGCATGGTTTCAGGATGCATTACCCAGTCGAGCGGCGACTGCATGACCAGCGGTATGTGGCAGGCCATTGGAAGCATGAAGCAGGCGATCAGACCCATGTCATGATAAAGAGGCAGCCAGCTGTAAACCCGGTCGGTCGTGCCGTCAATTTTCAGGGCTTGCGAAAGGTATGCCAACTGACGCAATACGGCAGCGTGCGTCAGCGCCACACCCTTCTGCAGTCCAGTCGTGCCGGCAGAATGCTGGATGAACGCTACGCCCTCGGGGCGAACCGGGGACATCGTGAATTCTTCCACCTGCCCGTCGCTGCCGTTGCCAGCCCGAAGCAGCTTCGTCTGCTCGCCCAGCGAGACGTGCCCGAGCATTTCATCCGGAAACGCTTCGTCAATGACGACAATCCTGGCATTCAGGTTTGCCGTCACCCCCGTCACTCCTGAGCGGTACTTGGAGGGCTCAACCTTGTCATTGGGGTAAGCGATAAATGCTGGCACCGCGCCAAGAATCATCGCCCCAACGAAGGCGGCCATCGCCGGAATGCCCTGCGGCATAATGACAATGACCCGATCCCCGCCAGTAACGCCATTTGCGCGGAGCGCTCCGGCCTGCTGACGAGCGCGACGGCGGAATTCGGCAAATGTGATCGTCTCTTGTTCGTCTTCGTTCACCCAGGCCGTGATGAACGGGCGCTCGCCGGGGGCCGCCTCAAGCGCTTCGATGAGATCGCGATATCGGACCACACAGTAGTGTAGCGAATGAGACGAGGAGCGAGTAACGTCAGCATGTCCCCAATGCTCATCCTGAGCGGGCTGGAAAAATTCCCTGACGTGCAGACTACGCGAACAGTGTTTTCGCTCGCGGCGAGCATATGGTGTTACGGCAAACAATTCCACAACCGTTGTTGTAATGGCGTGAGCGCACAATTATTCTTGCTTCGCGCGGAGGAAATTTGTTTCGAATCATCTCGTACGCTCTGGCATTCCTGCTGTGCGCCGTGATCCTGGCAAAAGTCCGCTCGCGGCCAATCAGGCAGGCAACCCTTCTGATTGCAAGCTGTGCGCTCTATCTAACATGGGGGTTATGGTTCGCGGGCGTTCTCGTCGCCTCCATCGTGATGAATTATCTGCTGGGAGCATGGCTTCGCCGCAAGCGCTCTGGCGTAACTCTGTCCATCGGAATTTTTCTGAATCTTGCCCTGCTGAGTACCTTCAAGTACCTTCCGGAAGCCGCTGTCCACCTACCATTCTCGTCGTTGCAGCGCTTCGCGCATCTGGCGTTGCCGTTAGGCATCTCTTTTTGGACTTTCCAGGCGATGAGCTACCTGTTTGACGTTTATCAGGGTGACGAGGTCGTCCCGTCATTTTTCGAATTTGCTCTCTATATGGTTTTCTTCCCCGTGACGATATCCGGTCCCGTCTGTCGTATGTCCGAGATGCTTCCGCAATTCCGTTCAGAGAACACCACTCGCTGGGATGACATTGCACATGGCTGCCGGCGCATCGCCACCGGCGTGCTCATGATGCAGCTGGCCAAACTACTGGGACAGGGAATTCTGGCGGGCGACGGGATCACTTCCGGCTTCGATCGCGTCGCGAACTGGAGCGGCCCGGACGTCTTGTGCCTCGCGTTCGGCTACGGCCTGCAACTTTTTTTCGACTTTGGCGGGTACTCGCACATCGCCATCGGCGCAGCCCAGGCGCTGGGTTTCACTATCCCCGAAAATTTTGCCCGTCCATTTGAATCGACCAGTCCGTCCATCTTCTGGACCCGCTGGCACATGTCGCTGTCTTTCTGGATTCGAGACTACGTCTTCTTCCCATTGATGCGCTTACGCCGTGAAGCGTGGTGGCGGAATCTCAGTTTGCTGATCGCCATGATCTTGTTCGGATTGTGGCACAAGGCCAGTATCCTTTTTCTGTTGTGGGGCGCCTATCATGGAGTGCTTCTCCTCTTCCACCGGCAGGTGGAAGGCTTGCAACGCAGGTTCGACTGGACGCCTCCCACAATTCCGTGGGCCGCGCTCTCATGGGTTTCGACAATCAGTCTGGTAAATTTCGGATGGATTTTCTTTCGCGCCAACTCTCTGCACCAGGCGCGTCAAATGCTGGCGGCGGTTTTGTCTCCGGCGACCTATCGGGCCCACTTTCTGACCGGAAGTCTCTACTTGCTGGTTCTCACGCTAGGCTTGGCCTACACGATTGTGCTGCTCGCCATCGACAGGCTCTGCCTCTATTCGACTGAGCGGGCGGATGCTCAAGCCGAGCCAGTAGGCTCACGCACCGGACCAATAGCGCTACTGGCTCGCTGGCGCTGGTACTGGCTCCCGCCACTCTATGCGCTAACCCTGCTTTTCGTCTTGATCATTACGCTGTCGCGTGGCACCAGCGCCGCGCAAATGATGTACAGCAATTTCTGAATCTCAGCTCCCAGTTTCTTATAAGCGTCTCGAGCGGGTCGCCCTGCTACCAGTGACTCTCAAGTGGCGTAATCGCCTGGTTACATAAAAACCGTCAAGACAGTATTCAAGGAAAAACCTAATCGACGGTTAGAAAAAATTGGAGCGCTCCAGTTGCAGCCTAGACGTTAATCGTGAATTCGGTAGTAGAGCTATTTAGCGGGATTGGGACCGGCCTGACCTTCACCCGATAAGCGCTCTCGAATCGTAATGATCCGATGGCGGCGCAAACAGCGGGTAGACTCTCCTTTAGACTCATCTCAGATTGAATCTGACCAGCAGTAACTGAGACTGTCGCATTTCCCGCTGTGCGGGCTGGCTGAATATGGTGACAGAATACGTGTTCGCGGATTGCGTCTGCTTTTTTCATGACGAAGGGCCTCTCGTCACAACGCTACGACTGAGTACCCGGAAATTCAAGTGCCTATTATGAGCGCGTATGCGCGCCCCCGACTATCGCGCGGCAATTAGCGCTCTGACCTCGGCAGGAAGTAAAGGCTGTAGGGGAATGCTTCGGCCACGGCCTCAATCTGGTTTCGGCAACTGATCCCAACAGGCATCTGGCAAGCGTTGGCGTTCTTCCCATCCGCTTTTGCCAGTCACAGGAAGCGGTAAGCTTAGCGTCTGCGAAAGGCGAATCCCGCCATCGTCTCCTACCTCGTACACATTCTTGAAACTGAACTTGAATGCGATGGCCGGTTTTGTATCTTGCTCAGCTTCATCTCGGTTCTTGTGGCTCTCTGAATTGCTGAACGGAATCGTAAATGAGATCACGATCTGATAAGGCCAGATGATTGAGTTCGTTTTCAGGGCATCGAAGTCAGCGTTTATCGGAGGACCCCAAGTACCCTTCGACCATCCGTGCTTGCTAGTTTTTGCTACCACGACTCGCGGGGAGCACTTCTCGATTTGCAAGGCCAATGCCTGAGCCCTTGCTTTCGCGTCCGCATCCGACAACCCCAACATCTGCCCAGCGAGGAGTGACGCCGAGACGATTCGCATAGGTCGGCTTTTCCGCTCGGATTATATGCTTGAACATGGCACACCGACACGCCCAAATTGATTCGCCCCGGATAGTTGGCGAAAAATCGCGTGGCTGTTGAAAAACTTACACTCTAGAAGTTCGCAGAAATTTCATTGCGCTAGGATGCGCTATAAACGACGTTCTCGATTTTGGTGGACATTTTCTAGCCTTCGGCCGGGACGGTTTCTTCAAAAGAGGGGTTTTTTCAACAGCCACTCGCGATAACACTCACCAACGGGAGCGCGGCGTTCGCCCCCCACTCGAGCATTTCCCCTCACTGAGCGTGTGTTTTGACCCTTTGTCAGTCGTGTCCGCCCTTTCGCAGTGTCGCTGAAATGCCTCTCCTTCAAGCACTTACTGAAACGCTGCCATGGCACGGCAATTGCTTTTCCTATTTCTCGGTGGGACGGCATCGGCCCCATAATGAAGGCCTAGAAACTTAGTCGAGAAGAAGCAATCGAAGTGACGACTGTACCTGCGGACCCGCAAATCATGGAGGCAGTACCGACGTTTCGCAGCCATCGTTGGCGCCGCTGGCTGGCCATCTCGGCGACGACAATTCTTGCCCCGGCGTTGCTGCTCGTGGTCGCGGAGCTGGTGCTGCGCATCAGCGGAGTTGGAACGCCGACCGGCGTCACTCGCCCGTGCACGGACCATGGCCAGCCTGCCAATTGCGACAACCAATTTTTTGCCGCGTCCTTTTTCCCCCCGGGCATGTACCGGACCCCGCGGCCATACGCGATTCCGGCAACCAAGCCACCAGGAACCTACAGAATCTTCGTATTGGGTGAGTCGGTCGCCTGGGGAGATCCCGATCCCAGCTACGGATTTGGCCGATACCTCGAAGTGATGCTCCGGCAACGTTATCCCCAGACAAAGTTCGAGGTTATCAATGCCAGCATCACCGCGATCAACTCGCATGCGTTCCTGCCCATGGTCAAGGAACTGGCGCATTACCAGCCCGACCTTTTTGTTATTTACGCGGGTAACACCGAAGTTGTCGGCCCTTTTGGGCCAGGAACGGTGCTGACGCCGTGGGACTTGAACCTGCCCGCCATCCGCGCCGGAATTTTTTTCAATTCCACCAGGCTGGGTCAGCTTCTCGGGAAGGTCGCGGGCACGAGCCGGAAAAATGAGTGGCGCGGCATGGAAATGTTTCTGGACCGGCAGGTCCGCGCCGATTCTCCGCAGATGAAGCCAGTGTACGAGAATTTCGCAGCCAACTTGCGCGATATTGTCGCGGCCGCTCACCGCTCCGGGGCTCAGGTCCTGATCAGCACCGTGGCTACGAATTTGAAGGATTGTGCTCCTTTCGCTTCCCTTCACCGCGAAGGCATTCGAGACGATGAGTTGCATTCCTGGGAGAAGTTAGTCCAGCGTGGCGCGGATCTCGAGAGCGCGGGATCGTACGCCGACGCCTTGAAGCTGTACCTCTCGGCGGCAGAGATCGATCCTCAGTATGCCGAACTCCCGTTTCGCATTGCCCGTTGTCTGTGGGCTCTCGGTGATTTTGCGGGCGCCAAAGAGCGTTTCGTGCGCGCGCAGGATCTCGACACGCTCCGCTTTCGCGCGGACAGCCGATTGAATGAAATTATTCGTGCTCAGGCGGGAGCCCCGGGCGTCGGCGTGGTGGATGCGGCCGCTGTTTTTGCCGGCGAGAGTGCGCATGAGGTCCCGGGCAACGAACTCTTCTACGAACACGTGCATATGAATCCGCGCGGGACCTACTTGCTTGCGCGTGCCCTCTTCCACCAGCTCGACAGCATGCTGCCGGCCGAAATGCGGCGCGGCGCAGTGAGCGCTGATGTCATCTCCGAAGAAGAGTGCGAGCGTCTGCTTGCATTTACGCCATATGATCGTTTGCGGGTAGCTGGTCTGGTTCTCTCAAAGTTGGAGCGGCCTCCGTTTACCAACCAACTGAATCACTCCGAAGAGCTTCAACGGCTGAAAAGCCAAGCCGTAGGATCAGCCGACTATACGGAGACGGTCGCCGCGTATCAGTGGGCCATCATGCAAAACCCGCAGGACCGGCTACTCCATCTCAATTACGGCTTCCTCTTGCATCGCTACGACCCGGCGGCCGCCGCGCAGGAATTGCGCTTAGCCTTGCCTTACGATAACGCTCCTGTGCTGTGCAACTGGCGCAAGTTTGACTGAGATCGAAATGGATACATCCAGGGCGCAACCCAGGGGCAGTAGTCCCTGGAGGCTGGTGGGTGCGACGCTGTAAATCACAGGAAGATATTGTTGTTATGTGATTTTCCGCTCAGAAGGCCTATCCCGTTGTCAGGTCAATTTTCATTCTGCTGGCATTGCTGAGCGCTTTGTACGCCAGCTTGCACACCGTCGCCGACTATGACATGGGCTGGCACCTGGCGACCCCACGCTACGTAGTTCAGCATCACCAGATCCTCCGCACAGACGTTCTGTCGTTTACTTCAGCGGGAAAACCATGGGCCTATCCACCGTTTGCGGGTGTGCTTCTTTACCTGGCGTACTGCGCGTTCGGCAATGCCGGCTTGAGTTGGTTTTGCGCGCTGGCATGTCTCGCGGTTGTGGCCTATCTGGTTCGCAGGGGAGACATCGGCAGCGCGATCCTTGCGATGCTTGCGGTTCAGTCCATCGCCGCCCCGCACAACTCCGAGACCTCTAACAGGCAAATGGACAAGTGCAGTATGCTGCCGAGGCCCGGCAACATGCCGCCGAGTTGCAAGTCGCGAACACCTCTCGTTGAGATCCGAATTTGTGTACAGAGCAGATCCGACTCTTGAAACCCGAACGAGGGTGACACCCGTCCTTGAATCATCAAATCAAGGGTTCCCACTGACAGCGTTCCAGCGTGTGACCTCGATCACATTTGTCTGTGATGCCGCATGCTGTCCTTCTGCTCGTGCGCCCGTAGGGTAAACAAGGATAAAGGGTAAAGGTCCTGTTTGAACGACACTACTGCGGGGCAAATTTCGCGGCGTCTGCGGAGAAAGACGCGAAACCTAATTGACTCGGGGCCATGGCGAGAACGCTATCGCTGCAAACTGATGAAAACAGGAAGGTTGAAAGTGATTGCCGGTATTTGCCATGTGGCATTTGGGGTGCCTTTAGTCATTACAGCTTCCGGCGCCGCAGTGCCTGGCCGTGGGGGGGATGGAAGGAGAAACGACGCATGCCGAATGAATCAGTCGAACAGGTAAATGGCGGACCGGCCTGGAGACCGAGGCAGGTCTACGCGATGGCAGCCGTTTGCCTGGTGATCGGGCTAGCAATCGGTTACCTCTTCCGTGGGTCGCAATCGCCTGCGGCGATGCAATCCGTCGCCAATGCCCGATCGTCCGCCGCACCCGGCGCCATGCATGGGCAGATGCCGAGTCTTGATCAGATGAAGCATATGGCCGACATGAAGGCGGCGCCGTTGCTCGAAAAGCTGAAGAGCGACCCCACGAACGTCGATCTACTCAAACAGGTGGGAAACATTTATCAAGCGACTCACCAATTCAAAGAGGCGGCCAACTATTACGACGAGGCTCTGAAAACCGATCCAAAGAACATTCCCATCCGCACCCAACTGGCCTCGAGTCTGTATTACAACGGCGATGTCGACGGTGCGATCGGCCAACTGCAACAATCCCTGCAATATGACCCCAAGGATGCGAATTCGCTGTTCAACCTGGGCATGATTAAGTGGCAGGGGAAACAGGACAGCAAGGGAGCATTGGCGGCGTGGCAGCAGTTATTGAAATCGAATCCACAGTTGAGTCCAGACCGTAAAGCCACAGTGCAGAAAATGATGGCCGAGGTGCAAACCAAGAGCACGAGTTAGAGCATGGTCGGAACGCCGCCCGTGGCGGCTTCCACCGGCAAACGAAAACAGGACCTGAAGGAGCACTGGAAATGACGGATACAAACCGAGCAACTTCGATTGAGCAATGGACAAGCTTGCAGGCGTACGTGTTGGCGGTTATCTGCATGCTCGTAGGAATCGCCGGCGGGTGGTTCATCCGCGGGTCTCAGAGCCCTGCGGCTGCTTCGACTATGACCGCTAGCGCTTCCGCGCCCGCTATGGGGAGTGCGGACGCAGGCAGCCCAACTCCAACTCCGGCCCAGTTGCAGAAAATGGCCGACACCCAAGCTGGGCCGTTGATCGAGCAACTCAAGGCGGATCCAACCAACGCAGGGATTCTGGAGAAAATCGGAAACGTCTATTACGACGCCCAGCAATTTCCCACGGCCATTGACTACTACCAGCGCGCGCTGCAGGGAGAACCATCCAACACGGGAGTTCGCACCGACATGGCAACCGCTTACTGGTATACGGGAAACGCCGATACGGCCATCGCGGAATTCCAAAAGTCGCTGGCTTACGAGCCGAACAAGGCAAATACTTTGTTTAATCTGGGCGTCGTCGAGTGGCAGGGTAAGATGGACATCGACAAAGCTCTCGCCGCATGGCAAAAGTTGTTGGAGACGAATCCGAACTATGAAGGCAAAGACAAGGTTCTGGAACTGATGGCCCAGGCGAAAAAACATACAGGCGTCAAACCGGGCACGCAAGCAAAGGCGTTGCAGTAGCCCGCCTTCATCGAGCAGGCCGAAAGCCGGACAGAATGGTGGGGTTACATGAGCTACAAAATTCTTCGTATATCTGTAAGTGGCGTTTTGTGGTCGCTGCGCTGTTTGCACTTGGCCAATTCGCTTTGGCCAGCAATGCTCCGCTGATTTCCGGCTCCTACGAGGCGGCGCAAAAGGCGAATCTCGGTTCACAGGCGCAGGTTCGCATACGCGTCCATCTGGTAAACCATGGACCGAATAACCTCTCGATCGAGAGGATGACTCTTTGGGATTTCTCCCACCCTGATAGGGAGAAAATTGAAACCAACATTGGAAATAACTTTGCGGCCTATTCCGGCGATAATGGGTCCGCCCTAAATGCGGAATTGAACGCGCCCGTTTTCGTTGACGGCGCAGGAAACATCTTTATCGCCGTTTATCGCGGACACGGGGAATTCCGTGATCCGCGAGGTGACGGCATCCGGCGGCATCATTAATACTGTGGCCGGCGCTGGACGTCGAAATAAGCAACCCCGTTGGCTGTGGTTGGTATTAGTGTTCGGGTTTCTGATTCTTCTAAATGCTTGCGGACGAGGAGGCTCGAATATGACGACCACGAATCAAGTGCTCGGAACTAAAACGTGCACGTGCAAGGAACCTCCTTGGCCCATGCCAATCCAGTAACGATCACCACTGTAGGCTTGACAGTGACAGTGCAATGACGGTGAAAGAGGCGGGAAATTGAGCGTGGTGCAGGAGCTGCGCGGGCTATTGCAGCGACGGCTGCTGCAGATGCTCGTCCTGGCCGCCTGGCTCACTGCCGTGGCAGGCCGTGCCCTGCTCTTGAAGTTCAGCGTTCTCGATTTGGACATCTGGTGGCATCTGAAGGTTGGTGACTGGATCGTCGAACATCGTGCGTTTCCTCATACCGGCATCCTTTCGCGCACCGCAGCCAACCGTCCCTGGGCGGCCTACAGTTGGGGTTACGAGGTGCTGCTGTCACGCGCCTATGCCTGGTTGGGGCTGGTGGGCCTCGGAGTGTTTGGCACCCTGCTCACGCTGGCCGTTGCCTATGCCGTGTACTGGATGGTCCGCAGGCTTTCAGGAAAGTTCTGGGTAGCGTGCATTCTGGGAGCGATAACTTGCTCTGCGTTTCTGTTCAGCCTGATGCCACGGCCGGTTTTTCTGTCGATGATCCTGTTCGCGGTGACGCTCGCACTGGTTCTGGAGTCACAGCGCGCCGGGCGGGTGCATCTTCTCTACTGGCTACCGCTAGTGTTTCTCGTGTGGGCGAACTGCCACATTCAATTTGTTTACGGCATCTTCGTAGTTGGGCTTTTCACCGCAGTGCACCTGTTCCAGCAACTGGGTCCGCATCTTGGCTTCGCGCCGGAGTTCGCCTTGCCCTCAGGACTGCCCGCCCACAAACTGGTTCTCATCTTCGCTGCCTGCGTCGTGGCCACTTGCCTCGGACCATACACCTATCACTTGTATCCCGTAGTTTTTGCCTACGCGGGGTCGAAATTTCCTTACACTTTCATTCGCGAGTTTCAAGCCCTCAACTTTCGTGCCTACAGCCACTACTTGGAACTGTTGCTCGCCGGAGCCGCTTTCTTCACCCTGGGACGCCAGAAGCGCGTCGATTTGTTTAAGCTTGCGCTACTGACCGTCGCCAGTGTGGTTGCCTTCCGCACCATGCGCGATTCATGGTTCCTCTGCATTGCCGCAGCAGCTTGCATCGCAGACTCCTGGGGAGCAGAGGTTGAACCCGAGCCCGCGGAGACTCTTTCAGGGAAAGCAGCGCTGGCCGCCGTGCTGGCTCTGTTCTTGTTTCTGATCGCCCGCAACACCGGTTTCGACACTCGCGGCTTGGACGCCGCCATGAGCAGCGTATTTCCCGTGAAGGCTGTCAACTTTCTTCGCCAAAACCCACAGCCGGGCCCGCTCTACAACACCTTCGACTGGGGCGGATTTCTCACCTGGTATATGCCGGACTATCCCGTGGCCATTGACGGCCGCACCGATCTTTACGGGGATGACCTGGATATGCGCTTTTTCAATTCAGAGAGAGGCGACGATTCCTATATCAACGACCCATATCTGAACGAGTCGGGAGTGGTCCTCCTGCAGAAACAAAAGCCCCTTGCCACCATTTTGAGCGGGGATCAGCGCTTTCAGAAGATCTACGAAGACCGCCTTGCGGTAGTGTTCGTGCGGCGTTAGGAGCCTGCTGAAAGTCGGTCTGTTGCCCTTGATTTTCGGAGTTCCGCTTTCAGCCGCCGAGGGTGACTCCGGCGCGGGAAATGCCCGCGTGCGTTAGGAGCCTCCAGCGACCGGCTGGAAATCCACCACCACGATTTCGTCGTCGAAGGTTCCAAGTAGTTGCACCGTAAACGCGCCGCGTGAGTAATTGGTGAGCCACTCTACAGTCTGATAGGAGGTAGGAGCGGCGATGACAAGAAACCGCTGACGCTGCTGCAGAGCGGTCGCGACGGTCTGTTTGCCGATCCGGACTGCCTCGTCGTTTAGAGACATCGGAAGGAAGACCACCGAGGCGTTGATCGGGTAATAGGTCAGTTGCGAATTAAGCGCATTTTCGCTGGTGCGATCGGTCGGCAGTGGCTCGAAGTCGGCTTCGATGAATGCGCTGCAGACCAGAACCCGCGCGTTGTCTTTAGCGACATTCGCATGTACAAACTCATGCGCTTGCTTGAAATTCACTTCGTGCCGGCGAGCATTCGGTGAGCTGAAACATTCGAAGACCGTGACTGCCACCAAACCCAGGCAGAAAATCTGCCTTAGCAGGCGGGAATCGATGCGAGTCGTCAGCAGGCCCCAGGTCAGCGCGCTGCCGGGAGCCAGCACAGTGAGATAGCGTGGGATGACCAGATGTACCGGAGTGACGGCGCTGACGCCGAACAGGACACCAGCCGGGACTAGGGCCAAAAGCAGGCAGAGCAGCCCTGCAGGGAAGCAGTCGCGTCCTGGCAGCTTTATTTTACGAACCAGAGCGGCGAGAAAGAGCGCCGCTCCAAAACCAATCAGAGTCTGCATGGGAGCCAGTGTGTTTAGCGTGACCAACACAGGGTGGCGCAGTTCCTGAACCACGTGTGCCTCCCTCGTGTGATATAGAACCACGACTGGGTAAATCAGCGGAAGGGTGAGCAGGGTAAACGAAGCCAGCACAGCCGCCAGTTGCCGCGCATCTGCCTTGATGGAGCGGCCGCGCACCGCCAGATAGTAAATCGCAAAGGCCGGCAGGATGGCGCCGAAGAGGTAATGAAAATATAGAATTCCCGCAGCCGCGGCGCCGAAGGGGATCGCTTGCTGCATCTGGTGCCGCTTCATCCACAGGATGAAAGTGAAAATCGCAACGTTCGTTGCCATCAAGGCAAACGCGTAGGGGCGCGCATCGGTCGCGGCAAACACCACGTTAGGTTCAAGAGCAAAAAAAATGCAGGTAAGGAACGCAATCTCTGGGTCGAATAGCTCGCGCGCGCTACGAAACAGGAAGTAGACAGCGCCGAGCATCGCCAGCGTAGACGGAATTTTGAGTGCGATCTCCTGGCTGCCAAGAATCGACTTCGCAACCCATAGGGTATAGAGATAGCCGATCGAAGAGGGCATCAGCTGGGAGCGGCTCCAGATCTTCCAGAAACCGCCGCTGACCTGCCAGTAGGCAAGCGTCTCGTCCAACCAGAGCGGAGCTCGCAGCGCCAGCAACCAGATCGACAAAGAAGCCAGTAAAGCCGAAGGATAGACGAATTTGGAGAGAACGGAAGCAGGTTTTTCCATGCTGGTTTCCGCCACCGTTGCCGTCGCCACCTTCATGCCCTCACTTTTTCCCGACGTGTCCGCCAGGACGCACGCCTAAAGCCCCGACTGAGCCGTTCGGGTTGTGCGCGACCTCATGGCATGCCAACACGCAAGTATTAGTCGCGCGGTTGTAAGAGATGGGGGCAGCTCCATTTCGGGCAACCACGTTGACGTCAAAATTTACCAGCCGCTGGCCGCTAATACTCGGATTGGTACCCCCTATCCCGTGGGCGGTGTGACATACCGAACAAGTGAACCCGCTGTTGATGTGGCTCTGGTGCTGGGTGAAACTGGCGTTCGTCATGATGTTGCTAAGGCTGTGGCATTTTCCGCACATCGCGTAAGGACCGTTCACGCTGAGATCGGGGTTCCGAAATAAATTCGTAATCAGTTGGCCCGGTTCGACGGTCTGATTGAATTCATATCGGCGTTCCAGAATGTGGGTCCACTTGGATACGTGAGGACAGAACA
>Ga0210383_10004306_pt1 | contig 12621 bp, 12 predicted proteins | sample IncBWC14OmetaG_FD_160072 | JGI IMG/M metagenome (GOLD analysis project Ga0210383, IMG submission 160072) | Forest soil microbial communities from Barre Woods Harvard Forest LTER site, Petersham, Massachusetts, United States - Inc-BW-C-14-O ...
CTGTGTGCCCAGCTCGACGCGCGCCACATCTTTTACCCGGACGATGCCACCATTCGGCGCTTCGCGGACGACGACGTCGCCAAACTCTTCCGGCGATTTCAGACGTCCCTGAGCAAGCACGGCATAGGTGAATTGCTGGTTCCGAGGAGCGGGCTCTCCTCCGACCTGACCTGCTGGGTTTACTGTGTTTTGCGCCTGGATCGCGTTGGAAATGTCGGTAACGGTGATGCCAAGCTTTGCCAACTGGTCCGGTTTCACCCACAGTCGCATCGCATACTGGCCCGAGCCGAAGACTTGGGTCTGGCCCACGCCATACAAGCGCGCGACCGGATCATTGAGATTGATGTAGGCGTAGTTGGCCAGATAGGTCGCATCGTGCTTACCATGCGGCGAATACAGGGCGATCAACATCAGCGGAGCCGTGGTCGACTTCTTGAGTGTGACTCCGTAGCTGTTCACCGAGGGCGGCAGCTGACCGGTTGCCAGTTGTTCCCGCGATTGCGTAAGCAGCAGGTCCGTGTTGGGATCGGTTTTGAGATCGAAATCGACCAGCAACGACGTTTGCTGGTTGGCGGTGGCATTCAGGGAGTACATGTAGGTCATGTCGTCCACGCCGTTCACTTGCTGCTCGATGGGCGTGGCGACCGAATCCTCGAGTGTCTTGGCATCAGCGCCCGGGTAATTGGCTTGCAACCTGATCTCGGGCGGTGCGATGTTTGGAAATTGCGCTATCGGCAGAGTCGCAATAGTAACTGCGCCGACAATCACCATCAGGATCGCGATGACCATCGCCACGATGGGCCGTTTGATAAAGAATTTGGACATGGTTCTTTTCCTTTGCGCGTTAAGGCCTCAACGGTCAGCGGTCACTCGACGTCGCCCTTGAATGGTTTCGTTCACACCGTCACTCCCAGCCGGAAATTCTGCTGGCCTTCGACGACTCCGGGATTCAATCCCACTCTGGATCATCAATATCGGAATCATGCTTCCTGGCGCGCTTCGGTCGTTGCTTGCGTTTCACCAGCCGTTCCACGGCCGGGAGCAACTCAGCTGCCTCGATGCCTGGAGGTATTCGCTCGTCATACAATGGGTCTTCAAGCTCCTCCGGCTCCCGGCCCATGAGCAGAATCTGAGCGTCCGGCCATCTTCGTCGGATGTGTTCCGCCGTCCGCAGCAGGTCGCGATCGGAAGTAGAAACTTCAATTACTGCGACGGACACTTGCTCCGCTTCGCCGATGGAGAGAGAGCAAAGCTCCCAGTAGTTGCTCGCCACCAACAGATGTGAGCGGCGGCGGAACCGCAATGCATTCCGCACCAAATCCAGAGCGTTCTTGGACCCGACCGCTAAGATTCTCAATGTGCCTGTCATTTCAATGCTCCGGCGTCGGCGGTCATTCGACATCACGCTCGAACGGTTTCGTTTGTACCTTCACTCCCGGCCGGAGGTTCTGCTGACCTTCAACAACCACCCGTTCACCGGGATTCAATCCACTCTGGATGACCCACATCGCATCACTGCGCTGTCCGACTTGCACCGGACGCATGTTGACGCGGTTGTCCTTATCGACGACAGCCACGAGATAGCTTCCCTGTTGCTCATTCACGGCGGCCTGGGGAATCAACGTGGCATTCTCTTGCTCCCGGATCATGGCGCGGACTTTGCCATACTGCCCGGGGCGCAGAATGTTGCCGGGATTTGGAAAGAGTGCGGCGAGCTGAATGGCTCCGGTATTCTGATTTACCTGGCGATCGGCGAAATAGAACTCGCCTTCCTTGGGATAGGTGCTCCCATCAGCAAGGACGAGTCGCAGCTTCCACTGATCTTTGTTTGAGTTTGAGAACTGTTTCTGCAGCGCGAGGTATTCCTGTTCGCTAACGGTGAAGTAGTCTCTGATGGGATCGAGCGTGGAGACTGTAGTCAGCGGGCCACTGCTGGTACTGACCAGATCGCCGACCTGCGCCTGCGCGATGCCGGCAATACCATCGATTGGCGAGACGACTCGGGTGAAACTGAGATTAATCTCAGCGGTTTCGACCGCCGCTTGGCTGGTCTTAATTTGAGCATTCGCAGAAGCGATTGCTCCTTCAGCTGCCCGCACCTGAGCCTTGTTCGCAAGATTCGTCTGCGCCGCATTGTCGAAATCCTGCTTACTTACGGCATCGGCTTTGGCAAGCGGTTCGTACTTCTCTACATCCAACTGGCTCTTGAGCTGATTCGCCTCCGATGTAGCGAGCTGCGCCTCAGCATGAATCAGCTCTGCTTGCGCCTGATCTGACTGTCCCTTTGCCTGGTCGAGTGCCGCCTGGAAAGGGCGGGGATCGATCTCAAAGAGGAGTTGACCTTTGCGGACGTACGACCCTTCCTTATATTTCTGTCTGAGTAGATACCCGGTGACTTCCGCTTTGACGTCGGCATTCACCTGCCCGGCGAGTGTTCCAATCCATTCTCCATAAACGGGAACGTCCTTTTGTTCGACCGTGGCGACCTCTACTAAAGGTGATGGCGCCGGTTGCACTGAGGCCTTGGCACCCGAGTGAGCAACTAGATTCACCAGGATGGCCGCAACTAGAGCCCCTATTGCCCATGCCACGTGTTTTGGTTTCAGAACGGACGTGATCTTCATTTGCTGCTCTCCTGTTGCCGGAATGGTGGCCTGCGAGGAAATTGTTTCCGCGATGACTGCACCACGGCGTCTTCGCAAGACTTAGAAGTGAGATCCCCGAGGAGGGCAGTCATCCACACTCCCTCGACGATGAAACAGGCTCCCGACCGATGGAAGGCCGCGAGAAGATCGCGCCCTGCGTTATCGACCGACGTCAGCTGTCTCAAATCGATTTCGATCCTTTGGTCGGGCCGCAGCGAAACACTCCAGGCCTTTTCTGTTTCGGCGACCCAGGGGCCCTCGAGCTTGCCCGCGAGTTCAAGCCTGCATACCTTGCCATCCTCGTGAATCGTGATGCGTAACATATCGTCGCCAATGTGTATCGCACGGGGCGTGCCAAAGCGACGGATCTGCTAAATGCAAGAAAAGTCACGAATTGGTCAGGAGCCGGAAGAGGCGCGTGCCAGGAATTCGCTGGCAGGCCGCCAGAAAACGGGCAGATGCCACGGAGTGATTGCTCTTTGCGTGAATCCCAGTGAGACCGCTCGCAATCAAATGAAGGCGGTGCTCCCCTTATGCCCACGCCGAATGACTCGCAACCGGCCGCTTGCAGTGAAGGCCTTGCTTCGCGATACGAGGCGCTCGCCCGCATTGGGGAATTGATTCGGTCTCATTCGGAGGAGAAGGCATTATTCCAGACCTGCACGATCGAACTGCATCAAGTGGTTGCATTCGATGGTCTGTGTTGGCTCGATCCGGCAGCCAATTGGGTCCAGTGGCATTTCATCGAGCCTTATGACAGTGCAATTGAGGCACTCGCCGTAAGAAATATTCCCAGGGAAGAAACGGTCGTATGGTGGGTGTACCAGAATCAGCAGCCCGTGGTGATTCCGTTCATCGACCGCCAGACGCGTTTTCCGCTTGTGGTCGAGCGGTTCTCCAGGTTGGGGCTTCGATCGCTCTGTGCGCTTCCCCTGAGTACCGCGCACCGGCAGCTGGGAAGCCTGGTGTTTGCCAGCCATCTCGATGACGCATATTCCCACCAGGATCAACAGTTCTTATCCGTGGTTGCGAATCAAATCGCAGTTGCATTAGACGACGCTCGTGCCCAGGCCCGATTGCGATTACTCCTGGACATAACGAATCGGATTGTGACCAAGCTGGAGTTGCGCGACCTGCTTCGCGAAATTGTCGCGAGTGTCAGGCATTTTCTGCAATGCGACAGCGTCGGAGTGGCTCTGCCCGACCCAGAAGATGGCGAATTACGTCGCTATGCTGTCGATCACGCCGAATACGAGATGTCCGTCGGATCCGCCTCCGAGCGGACCAAGACTGTCTTCCGCACGGGCAAGCCGCTGTTCGCCACCAAAGAAGAGGTTGCGGCTGATCCCCAGGGCGCGCTGGCGAACTTGTCACTCTACCTTTACCCTCTGATCGTCCGCGAACGCGTCCTCGGCGTATTGGGATTTGGCGCATCGCGCGAGAATGCCTTCAAGGATGAACTTTCTTTCTTCAGTCAGGTTGCCAATCAGATCGCTCTGGCCGTTGAAAATTCTCTCGCATATGGGCAGGTTTCTGAACTCAAGGATAAGCTGGCCCAGGAAAATGTCTATCTCGAGTCCGAGATTCGCAGCGAACTTCACTTCGAAGAGATTGTCGGAAATAGCGAACCCCTTCGCCGCGTCCTGCAAGAGATCGAGATTGTGGCGCCCGCCGATTCCACTGTGCTCATTTATGGAGAGACCGGCACCGGAAAAGAGTTGATCGCTCGTGCGCTGCACAATCTTAGCTCCAGGAAGTCGAACGCCTTTGTGAAGCTGAATTGTGCGGCGATTCCTACGGGGTTGCTCGAGAGCGAGCTGTTCGGCCACGAGAAGGGTGCGTTTACCGGCGCCATCACGCAGCGGGTCGGCCGCTTTGAACTGGGAAATCGCGGGACTATATTCCTGGATGAGGTCGGCGAAATCCCGCTGGAGTTGCAGCCAAAACTCTTGCGAGTGCTCCAGGAGCGCGAGTTCGAGAGACTGGGCAGCACGCGCACCATCCGCACCGATGCACGATTGATCGCCGCGACGAATCGCGATCTCAAGACCATGGTCGAGGAGCAGAGATTCCGTTCTGATTTGTATTATCGGCTAAATGTCTTTCCCATCCGAGTTCCGGCATTGCGGGAGCGAAAGGAAGATATCCCTCAGTTGGTCCGCCACTTCGTCAAGGAATTCAGCCGTCGGAATCAGCGGGTGATCGACACGATTCCGTCTGAAACCATGCAGGCCCTGGTCCGCTATCACTGGCCGGGTAATATTCGAGAGCTTCAAAATGTGATCGAGCGGGCTGTCATTATTTCGCGAGGTCCCGTGCTGATTGTCACCCTGACAGACCTCACTCCGGATGTGGCTTCGACTGCAGCTCCTGTCGTCACCACGGCCAAATCAGCGTCCCATGAGACCCTTCAGGAGGTGCTGGAAGAGACGGAACGGAACCAGATTCTGTGTGCTCTGGAGGAGGCGAATGGAGTCGTTGCAGGACCGAACGGAGCGGCGGTTCGCCTGGGAGTGAAGCGTTCAACACTCCAGCTCAGGATGCAGAAGCTTGGCATCCGGCTCTCGCGAACTGCCGTTTTAGGCAGATCTGGAATTTCCTGAAGGCACACGACCATCAGATCGTGCCGGAATGCGGCCGCGAAGAAACAAGAGCGAACTACTTGAGAGGGAAGAGTTGTGATTCAAGGCGTAACCCTTGAATTTGGTCAATGAGTGCAACGTGTCAGGCAGCTCTCCTTATCTCCTTCACTCCGAGATTGAGTCGCCGCCGCAGAAGCAGTCGCAACGTTCCACCGTTCATGTACCCGACTTTTGCCGCAATGTCGTCGACACTTGCCTTGCTGGTCTTCAGGAGATGCACCGCGCGTTCAACACGCAGACTTTGGAAATACGACATCGGCGACTTCCCAAGGACGCTTTGTAGCCGCCGGGTAAGCGTCCTTTTGCTTGCGCCTACGGCTTTTGCAGCACTGTCGAGGGAAAACTTACGTGCGAGGCGGGCACGCGCCCAGCGCTCGAAGAGCTGTACAACCGGGTCGGAGTGGATAAGGTGATCAGTAAGAGCATAAGCAGTCTGAGAAGGCCTGGAATCGACAATGAGATATCTTGCTGTGAGCGAGGCGAGCTCGGGGCTGACACCACGTATCAGCCATAGTGCTAGATCCATATGGCCTAGTGCGGCTCCGGCGGTCACAACGTTTCCTGACTTGACCACCATGTCCGACTCGTCCAGCAAAACCTGAGGGTATCGTTGACGAAACATTGGCGCCAGCCACCAAGTGGTGGTTGCCCGCTGCTGATTGAGCAGACCAGACTCAGCCAGCACAAAGGTTCCAGCACAAGCAGCGCTCAACGTTGCTCCGTCGTTCGCCCACTTTCGAAACGCCTTCGCGGCATCGCGGACGTCAGGCCTGGCTAGACCTGCCTTCAGAGTATCGGGTGTCTTGCATGCGATTGCCGGGACAATAACGCATTCAGGAGTTTGTCTTCCAACTGGCTGAATCGGGACCGTCAGGCCGTGCGCGGTTCGGACCGTCTTTCGCATAGCTACGATCTTGACTTCAAACTGTGGAACAGCGAGTCCAGTCATCTCAATCAATTCGTTCGCGGTTTGGAATGCATCCAGAATCGCCGACAACCCCAGATCGAAGACACCATCGAGTGCAAGTACAAAAACGCGCATGGCACATATGGTACCAAATATGGCGGTTCTGCCAATAGTTAAATCGCCCACCAACGCCTAGATTGAGAGAGTGTCAATCCTGGCCAAAAGGGGAGCGGAAATGACTACACTTGGCATTTTTGTCCGCTTGGAAACGAAATCCGGCAATCCGCTCGGATACATCGGCTCAATGCGTGTCACAGCCGCAAAACTAAAATACGCGAAATCTTCGCACATGTCGGCAGTATGGCACCTGGCCAGGTTTCTGGCAGCTAGCTTCTGTTCACGGGTGTCCGTCCGGTATGGACTGTTATTCGCAGTCGGATACAAGTTCCACGCTCTCAGCCATTTCCTCAATTGCCATGGCCCGCGGCAAGGAGTGGCATTCGCGTTGCACTTCCATGTGCCGAGGAATTGCTTGCAATGCGCTTGATTCAACCCGGCAGTTCGTGCTCAGGATGTTCCAACAGCTTCGGGTGCCCAGGGGCAGGTTGAATCGGTCGGGAATAACTCAACACAGGAGAGTAACTCAATGGAAGCAATTGGATTGTTAGTCACGCTCGAAGCACGCCCAGGCAAGGAGGCCGATGCCGAAGTATTTCTGAAGTCGGCTCAGCCCCTTGCGCTCAATGAAAATGAAACTCTGAAATGGTATGCGATCAAGCTCGGGCCGGGGAAGTTCGGCATCTTCGACACCTTTGCAAATGAAGGCGGTCGCAATACCCACCTGAGTGGCGAGATCGCGAAGGCATTGGGGTCGCGGGCCAACGAATTGTTCGCGATTCCCCCGCAGATCGAAAAAGTGGAGATCCTTGCAAGCACACCTTTGAAGAACTAGGTGAGAGCAATTCGCGAATCGCAAGTCCGTCTGATTGCGGTATACGTGTCCGCCACCCAGACGATCTGCACGAATCGTTCTTGGCCTCCGCGCGATTTCGCTAAAAACGCCACGAATTGCGCGGAGAATGCCGCGAGACTCATCAACGTCAAACCGCCGGCCAGGATCACTTGATACTTGGTTGCCGGAACAGCAAGGAGATTTGAAATGAATCAACATTCGCTACGGCATTTCGCCTATGCCACTTTGCTGGCGGCGCTGGCAACGCCACACGCAGTCTGGGCCCAGGCGAAAACAGCCCCTCCGATTGACGGTGTCATCGGAAAGCTCCGGTCATTTGATGGTAAATCGCTCGATCTTTTGACAAGTTCAGGCGCGGTCCACGTTGCTGTCAAGGAGCCGCTCACAACCTATAAGCAGATACCCTCCGATTTGAGTCATGTCGCAACGGCGCCTTATATCGGTGTTGCGTCGACTGAGCAGGCGGACGGAAAGCAAGTGGCGAAGCAGATCTTCATATTTCCCGCGGAACTGAGTGGGGCTGCGGAAGGTAGCGTACTTACAGATCCGCCGGGTGCGACTTCTCACAGCAGAATGACCAACGGTACCGTCGCTCAGCCTTCGCACTCGCGCATGACGAACGGAACAGTCCAGAAGAGCGGCGGTACTTTGCTCGTGGTTAACTACCAGGACGGCTCTCAAACGATCTCCGTCCCGCCTGATGTCCCGGTCACATTAGTCGCACCTCAAGAGGTCACTTTCAGCCCGGGCGATGTCGTCTACGCGACGACTCAGAAGCTCCCGGACGGAACACTTGTAACGGACAAGATCTTTCTCTTTATTCCCGCGGCGTCCCAAAACACCGGCCAATAGAGGACTAGCCCAATGAACCATGTGACTCCTTTGGATAACCAACCAGACGCTACGGGCACGTTGCTTGAACGAGCAGACGTGCTCGTGGTTAAACGACACCATATCCTGGTGCGCTGGAGTCACTGGTTGAATGTGCCGCTCCTTCTTGGCCTTGTTCTCAGCGGCATCTCAATTTACTGGGCCTCGCCGATCTATCAACACGAGCCAGAACCGAATACGGGAAGCTTCGACGTGGCAGCGGATATCGGAATCTGGATTTGCGCCCATGTCCCTGGTCAACACCATTACACCAGTCCGCCCGACTGGATTTACAACCACGTGAGTCTAGGGCCAGGCATGTTAGCGCCGGCGCTGCGTCTGCATTGGTTGTGCGCATACTTATTCATGCTGAACGGTACGGTGTACGCTGCAGGGTTGCTCATGGGCGGAGGCTGGCGATCCTTGTTGCCTCGCCATACGGATGTGGTTGACGCGCTTAGGATGCTTCGGTACTACCTCGGCTTTGCCTTCGCTAAGCTCACACACCGCGAATGGCTGCATCCCCGTTTCAACACAAAGTACAACGCGCTCCAACGTGCGGCGTACTTCTCCATTCCGGTTGCCGGGTCTCTTTCGGTCGCCACAGGCTGGGCGATTCATAAACCGATGCAGTTCCATTGGCTGGCTGCGCTATTTGGCGGCTTTGACACAGCGCGTGTATGGCATTTCTGGCTCGTATGGTTCTCCATTTTCTTTGTTGTGCCGCATGTGATTCTTGTTTTCGCTGACGGGTGGGATACGCTGCGCAGCATGATCGTAGGTTGGTCAACCAAAGTAGACCGGCCGGAGGTTCCCAGCAAATGAACGATGAGAAGAAAGTTAATTCATTAGAACCGGAACATATTCCCTCAACGGGTACTGGATCGAAACTGGAGACGACGCCGATACCAGAGGCTGGCCTTGAAGATACAAACCCTGCCGCCCCAATAGCCACTGAAACGCTCGAGGCAATGGATGCGATAGTACAACAATTGGATGCAGATGGATCGCTCTCGTCACCAGTAGAACCTGCGCCGCGAACCGGCGAAGTGGCTCCGCCCATTGCAGTCGAACCTGTATTCGTGAAGAAGCACCAAAGCTTCTTTGAAGAGCGGCCTCTCCCCGAAATTGAGATGGCTCCCCGCATTATTCGCTATCGAACCCGACGTGACGTTTTGGCGTTTGGAATCGGTGCGGCGGCAGCGGCTGCGAGCGCGGGAGTTCTTCTGCCACAAGCTACGCTCGGTCGCATGGGTGTGCGTCAGGATGTGAACTCTCGTGGGAAGGAGTGGCTCCTGAACAAAGCATTGCTATTGACGATGATGTAGGTGAAGCACTGTACTCCCGAAATCGTATGGTGCCCATCTACACAAAATCCCAAATTACCACGATCAAGAACAACTACAACGGAGCCACTCCTGACCCTGGCTATATATCGGGATGGAATCTGACTCTGGATGGGCTTGCTTCTGGCTTGAGAGTCTCTCTCGATATTCGGAAGCTCATGAATCGCTTCCCGATCCATGAGCAAATTACCCGGCTGGTTTGCGTCGAAGGCTGGAGTGCGATCGCGTGGTGGGCTGGTCTGAGATTCGATGATCTGCTTCGTGCGTACCCGCCAATACCGCAAGCAAAATGGGCTCGTATAGAGTCGTCTGTCAATCTCGATGCCTCGGGTAACCCTGATCCCTATTTCGTCTCTATCGACTTGGCAACGGCACGCCATCCGCAGACGCTGCTTGTCACACACCTCAGCGGTCAGGCTCTCACGGTGGAACATGGAGCACCCCTCCGTCTCCTGGTACCCATAAAGCTTGGGCTGAAGAACGTGAAGGCCGTTACGCGGATTACCTATTCCGCGGAAGAGCCAGGAGATTACTGGGCTCGATATGGGTATTCCTCGTATGACGGAATCTAGGTACATAGTGTCGAGACTTCAAGGATAATAACGCTGATTTCAAAAGGAGCACTAAATGGCAAACACTCAAAAGACGGCAATCGTGACTGGCGCCTCCCAGGGAATCGGCGCCGCAGTAGTCAGGGCATTCCTGGAACGTGGCTATAACGTAGTGGGCACCTCTCGCAATGCGACAAAGTCCGCTGAGTTGAAGTCTTCCGACAAACTAGTGTTGGTGGACGGAGACATCGGACAGGCGACGACTGCACAAAAGCTGGTCGACGCAGCCGTTCAGAAGTTCGGGTCGATCGATGCGGTTGTCAATAACGCCGGCATTTTCTCGGCGAAACCTTTCCCTGATTACAGCGTCGCCGATTTCCGTGCCCTCGTCTCGACGAATCTCGAAGGCTATATCTTCATCACCCAGTTCGCGGTCAAGCAGATGCTCGCTCAGAAGTCAGGTGGAAGCGTCACGGCCATCACGTCATCGCTGGTTGAAAATCCCATCGGCGGTCTGCCGGTGTCCCTGCCGATGATCACGAAGGGCGGTCTCGAGGCCATCACACGTAGCCTGGCCTCGGAGTATTCGAAGGAACACATCCGCTTCAATGCGGTCGCGCCCGGAGTCGTCGACACTCCTCTTCACAAGAATAACCCGAAGGATTTCCTGAAGACCTTGTCGCCGATGGGAACGATCTCCACTTCGGAGGACATCGCAAGCGCGGTCGTCTATCTCACCGAATCGCGCCATATCACCGGGGAGGTGCTGCACGTGGACGGCGGTGCGCACAACGGAAAATGGTAAGCCCGAAGGGCTCACGAGCAGCTAGCGCGGAGCGCCGGCTGCGAGACCTCGGGATCGTGCTCCCCAAGGCTCCCTATCCGCTCGGCGCATATGTTGAGGCAATTCAGACAGGCAGTCTGGTCTTCCTGAGTGGAATGCTGCCGGTCAAGGATGGCAAGCTTCAATTCGTCGGGCGGCTGGGCAAAGAGCTCGCCGAATCGGCTGGCCAGGATGCATTACGAACTGCGACCCTGAACGCTCTTTCTGCTGCGAAGGCGCACGTAGGGTCACTGGACCGCGTGACGAGAGTTGTCAGCGTAAGGGTCTACCTGGTAACACAAGGAGACTTCTACAACCAGCCCATCGTCGCGGACGCAGCATCGGAACTTCTCCGCGATGTATTTGGAGTGGACAAGATGTCCGTACGGTCCGTATTAGGAGTGACCGCCTTGCCTCTTGGTGCGCCGGTCATGCTGGAGGTAACGTTCGAAGTCAACAACTAAGAGAGTGGGAGCTTAGCTCCCGCTTTTTGGAAAAGACCTGAGGGGATCATGATGGCAAATCGAGAGGGCTTAAAAGCGTGGACGGAAAATCGACTGACCTCGTGTTTAGGATTGCTATATCCGATCATTCAAGGCCCGCTCGGAGGCTTGTCTTCGCAGCGGCTTACGGCAGCCGTATCGAACTATGGGGGGCTTGGATCGTTCGGTGCTCATGGCCTCAAGCCGAAGACGATCCGCGTTGTCACTCGCGAGATCAAGAGCCTCACACCGAAGCCATTTGCCATGAACTTGTGGGTCTCCATGGAAGACGAAGGAGCCTTGACCTCGACGGAAGAGGCATTTGATCGCAGCCTGGCCCCTCTGACGAATCATATTGAAGATGTCGGAGGAGTCAAGCCTTCCTTTCGCCCGTATGAACCAATTCGTTTCGAAGATCAGGTACAGGTTCTCCTGGACGAAGGGATCTCCGCATTCAGCTTTATTTATGGCATTCCCTCCAAACAGATTTTGGATGAGTTCCGGCGCAGGGGAGTTGTGCTGATTGGAACGGCGACAACAGTAGACGAAGCGATTGCCCTGGAACAAGCGAACGTTGACGTGATTGCGGCCTCGGGCTTTGAGGCCGGTGGACATCGCGGATCCTTTCTGCAACCGTCAGAAGATTCCCTGACGGGAACCATGGCACTGGTGCCACAGGTCGTCGATGCCGTGAGACTCCCGGTCGTCGCCGCAGGCGGAATCGGAGACGCGCGCGGAGTTGTGGCAGCTTTCGCTCTCGGAGCCGAGGGCGTGCAGATGGGAACCGCCTTTCTCCCGTGCGAAGAGTCGGGAGCGAACGCGCTTCATCGTAAGGCGCTTCTCAGCGGTCAAGCTAAGCAGACCGCTCTTACTCGCGGGTTCACGGGAAGACTTGCTCGCGGCATCAAAAACCACCTGCTCGACGAACTCAACCAAAAGGATATAGAGATACTGCCTTATCCACTTCAACGTGCGCTTGTGCGGCACTTATCGATTCCGGCCGAGAAAGCGGGGAGACCCGAATTGCTCCCTCTATGGGCGGGACAGAGTGCCACCCTTTCGCGCTGCCCCGATGTGCGTGCACTGCTCGACAGGTTAGTGCAGGAGATTTCCGAGATCGGCGGTGCTGTCCAGACCTGGAGCGCTCATCGTCGACACGCTTTGAGGCAAGATCGATGAAGTCAGGGAGGTGCAGACGCCATAGCTCGCAATGATGTGATGACAATTTGGAATTGGATTCGAAAGAGGAGCAAGAAATGAGCAAGTCGAAAACGCCGATCTCACGCCGAGAGATTCTCATCGGCGGCGCCACCACGTTAGCGGTCGCGGGGCTTTCCCTTCCGGCTGCTGCCGGTCAACCCAAACCCGCAGGCGCTCCCGCG
>Ga0210383_10004307_pt1 | contig 12620 bp, 18 predicted proteins | sample IncBWC14OmetaG_FD_160072 | JGI IMG/M metagenome (GOLD analysis project Ga0210383, IMG submission 160072) | Forest soil microbial communities from Barre Woods Harvard Forest LTER site, Petersham, Massachusetts, United States - Inc-BW-C-14-O ...
TTGTGAGTCTATAACGTTACATCCGAGCGCTGTATGTATCACTGATGGGGGACTCTAAAGAGACATCAATTATTTGTGAGTATACTTTTCGTAGTTTCCCGGGGTTGGGGACTGATTCATGTTGCATAGGAGCTGCCCTTCTCCTCCTCCAGGTGTTGTCTCAGTCAAACAGCAGCGCGACAGGTATCGACAAAGGCTACTCGCCGCTTTTGAGTCCCACTATCATCCGGATCATTCTGTCCCAAGGTAGCCTCTTGCTCAATCATTTGGCTCAATGACTGACATATCTATTCTAGTGAATTCAAGGAAGCATTTCCTGCTGGGCGCTTCAGGCCCGTTTGCAAGATACAAGCGAAACGCGGGGCTTCGTCCGCCGCTGTGGCGGAGCAAATCAAACCACCCGAATGGTGGCACTCTACGCGCATCATCCAAGCGTTCGATATTGTACTGCAAGACAAGGCATGTCTCATCCGAGAAATATATTTTCGACGAACACTGATCATCAAACTTCGTTCTACAGTTTAAGAAGCCCTCATTCTTAAAACGTATCAGCATATTCAGCACCACGAAACGTCCCCCTCAGTTGACCGCCGCCGAGCAGCTCATCCAGCACTCTATCCGCAAACGCGCTACTGCCTTCGTTGACGCGCGGGATGACCTTGAGACTAAGATTGGTCGTCTTTCCCGCAGACTCAACTTCTTAATGACCGAGTCGGACTTGTGGAGGGACAAGTTCGTTACCTTTGAGCAGTACGCTGAGAAGCTCAGCGCAGAGGCGAATCAACTGAGGACGAAGATTAACAAAGAACAGAGAGAGACGAAACGGCTCTCTGGGCTTGTTTCTTTAACTGCCGCGGAAAAGTCCAAGTTACAGAATCGTGAGTCGGAATTTGCCGTCGAGGAATGGCATTTTAGCTGATCAACCCACCTTCACAGAACTGAAAGATACCGAGACTGCGCACAAGGACGCAATGTCGGAGTTGGAGAAGATGAAGGAGACAATGGATAAGATGGAGCAAGAGCGCGCGGATATGGTAGCCGAAGTCGAAGCTCAGATTGAGAGAGCGTTGGCGTCCATGGCCGTGGAGATGGAGGACTCGGATTATGGCAGTTCCCGACCCGATAGCCGTTTGTCGTCTGTCTCCGGTTCTGCCAGGTCAAGGAGAACAAGTGATGCAACTAAGACGAGACCCCTACGATCGTTCGCGACGGAGTCGACTTTGGCTGAGTCGTGTGAGGAGGAAGGCGGAGGCACCTCCCCTGTGGGAAAAACTGAACGGGAGACTGGGACGATTGAAGAAGATGAAGAGGAGGATGCGACCATGTCTCCCAGCAGAAAGAAACGATTCTCGGCTTCGGAAGCCAATATGCCTCAAGACGGCATGAATGCTGTGGATGAGGGTATCAGTCTAAAGAGTGACAAAATCGCCCGAAAGGTTCTCGAGATCCAGCAAAAGGTCAGTTGTTCTGCTGACGAGTGTGCAACGTAATCTGATCAATCCCTCAAAATATAGCTGGAAACGGCTCTTGCTTCCGATCGCCGTACAACCAGGTGGAAGAGCCACACTGCAAGCCAGGAAAGTGAGGAAGACCTTTCCGAAAGTGCGCCCCTCCGTACTCGACCACAGAGAGGCACCCGGCTAGTCAATAAGCCGCCTGCGAAGATAAGAAACAGGAGTGGGACAGCATCGTCCACCCAGACTGGCATCAGTACGCCAGCAACCCATACGGATGGTACTGCGTCGCCACCCACGTATCCCCGATCCCTGCTAATTTCTGTACCGCAATCTGGAAGCAAAACCCCCACACGCGGTTCATCGCCCGACACAAGCCTTGACGAGCAATCCACGCCCGAGCCGTCGACTGTCCGTAAAATCGCCTCAGGGGCATCCTTGAGTGCTACGAGGCCCATTACTCCCGCTCAAGTAACACCGACGACCCCTTCCCTTACACCCGGAGTGATCGGGGCCACGGATGATTCGGACACCGACTTCCAAAGTGCATACTCTGCCAGCCCTCGAGGCAGTTATGGAAGCTTTGAGAGCAATCAAGGGCATGAGTATGCAGACGACGATGGCCAAACTGTCGCCATTGAAAGTGACCCAACGGACGACTTTGGCAAACATTCTGTACCTTCCTTCTCAAAATCGCGCCGGGAGCGTGTATCCAGTGCTAGCACTGCCATTGCTATCATCCCTCATGATCACGCCGAGCCGAGTCCGACGCTCAGCGAGGATACCGTTGTCTCTCGTGGTCATGATGTTTCTAAGCGTGGGTAAAGGTGATGAGGTTTGGCTCGTTGCGGAAGATACCCATCTACATCTACCCAAATTTCAAGTTCGAATGAAGCAAGTTCCTGGCGTGTTTTGTTCCGGTATCTTTACACACACTAGTTATTTGCCATTGTCCTGATATATTATTCTATTTGCAATGTACACATTAGTAGTGATAATGAACACCCTTTCATCAGCCATCCATCCTACGTCGTGCATTGAACGACTTTACGACTGCAGCTACCTGGCCAAAGAACCACGACTGAGCAGACTTGTCTGGGATAAAGACAAACTTGTCGTTTGCCTTCCCCGCCTTGTGGGCAAATCTTATCCCTGTATTTTCTACTGTCACCCCCTGCACCTGCGTGAAAGGTAATTCCCAGTCAAGTCGAAGCTTCTTGGACCAAAATGACAATACACATGAAGCTGTAAGGAGCACCACATTGTCGCCGCCAGGGGAATCTGGACAAAAAGTCAGAAACTGTCGAGCAATAACCATGAAAGCCAGCTCACTGATATGAGCCACATAAGCTTCTCGTCGAAATGCGCCATTCTCGAGGTCTTTCATCCAGTATTGGCCAAGTGCTTCCCGGGTAGAATAGGGCTTTATCGTTGGTCAATACTGGAAGAAACATGGGGGAAGGTTCGAATCGCTCACCCGTAATACTCCATCAGCCGATATATGTCTAGGCTGATGATGTCGTAAAAGTAGTCAGTGGAAGTTATCAGCAAGGCAATGGAGCACACACGAGTCGGACACGGTCCCGTTCGGGATTGTCAAACACGGTCGTAGTATTGCGGATGCCTTGATGGAACCCCCAAAAAAAGAATGAAGACGGATTCTAGATTCTAGATTTGGTAGATACTAGCACACCTTCTGAAACATTCGAGGCCAAATCAAACACCCCGACGACCGGTTTGGTCACCGCTCTGGAAAAAAGCGAAGTCGCACCAATCGTTGCAAAGAATAAAATCGCGACATACCCAACAAGTCCCTTGCCTACACCTTTGATGAAACCAAATGCTCCTTCTGACTCGGCTCCTTCTATGGGCTTCATCTACAAAATAGATATGAGTATAAATTTATTTTGATTTGAAGAGTAATAGATACCAAAACCCCCTCCATGGCACTAGCCACGCTGCTCGCTAACGCCTCACCGCCGGCAGTCACGCCGTAGCTTGAAATCACCTTAAGCATATCATCTTCCGACGGGAAAAAATCTCAACATACATTGCATGCCGAGGTTTATTGCGTCGCTGGGTCATGCGCCGCCGGGCTTGATACTCAGAATCGAATGTCGCCGCTGATAAACCTAAAGGTCCCGAAATTTTTAGTCCCAAATCGCTGAATAGTCCAGGAAAACACAACCTTTGCCAACGCTGCTGGTAAATTTCGTCATGCTATCACTGAGTCCGAAAACCGTTTTCTTTACGAAGCTGGCAGCACCCTATTGCGGGATCAGATGTGTTGCGATTAACAACGGCGAAATTAGTACTTTTGCGATTCCAATTCCCAGTTCCTTATTCCCGTGCATAACTACTCCGTTGAATGGTTCGTAGAAGATGTCGGCTACTCCGGAACTAACATTCGTGAAGAGTCCAACAGGATTTCCGATGAAGTCAGCTGATCCCAGTATGCGGTACAGTTGACGAAGCACGTCCTGTCGATAGTGGTATGTGATTCGATTTTGAAGTTCCGGTAAAGTCAGACGCATATCCTTTATAGCTAGGGCATTCATTTCCAGCGGAGCGTCATTGATATTGCCCAATGTCATAGTAAAGGCATTCACAACAACGGCCAGTGGGTTTCGAATGATTAGCCTGCACAATAATGGGAGTCAGCCACTTCACTAATGTCGATCACACGTACTCACTTATCGTCGGTGCTGACTCGTTCAGTGCGCATAAACGATAGCGAAAGCTTGATAGGTTGGAGTTCGAGGACCTCAAAGTACAAGTCCTGACCGATGGCCGTTTCCTTAGGTTCTGGTATATCTTCGGCGTGTTGAATTAAAACACTGGCCAGATAAAGTCAGTTGCTGAAAGATTCCAATGATTAGAAACTCACTCTTCACCCTCCTCCTCCCAAGACGCGCCCTTGATTTGGGCGAGATCGTAGATAGCAAACAACAGGTCTTCATCGGCCTCAATGGTCAGAGCTTGAAGTAATATGGAACAGTATTTCACGAATAACACTCCGTGCTCTGGAAATCATGTGTCAGAAGTTGCAGCTTGCAAAGCCATCCCACCCTCACCTTGATCCTTTAGCCAGATGACGGAAGACTGGACAGTCGGTAAGGCTGCCACACCATTTGATTCCTTCGGGATAGGGGTGGGCTGCAGGATGACAGGAAATATCGCATCATGCAGTTGGTTGTCCAATTGGAGCGTCCCACAAGATAAATTCACAGCCTGAGCAACTGTGCTGTTCATATACTCAAATTTCAAGGTGTCCATGGACACATAGACCACTTCGATCATCCTTCGATTTACCAGAGAGATGCCAATGCCTGCCAGTTCCACGTTGAATGTTAGGGTCGGCTTAACTTCTTCTGTAATCGCCTCAAACGCCTCGGTGCTGCTGGCGATGGTGTCTTGTCGTGCAATCGAACCAGAGTTACTCCGATTTCGAGGTTTGTACAGGCTGTATTCAGGGTTGTAGTTGGTAATGCGTAATACCTGTTTGTGACCATCGGCTCGGACATCCAACGACACCGCTCTGTGGCGTTGATTGTCCTAGAATTAGGGTGAGAAATAACCAAAGAACCCCATAGCTGTAAGGCGTACATTGAATTTGAAAGGTACGAGATCCCCAATCTCCATGATATCAACAACCCGACGAGAACCATTGATTGTGAGCAGAATTTTCTTATCTCGAGCAGCAGGAAAATCCCATGCATATGGCATAGTTGAGTGTGGCTTCAAAGTATAGACTGCGTTCGACTTCGCCGATGGGTCTTGTTCACTGCGATTGAGATCCTGCACGAGCTGGGTCAGAAAACACAACAGGGGCGATATCAATAACTTACTTTCTGACATAATCCAACGATATAGTCACTGTCATTCTCAATTGTGAATGGCCAGCCTTCATCTGCAGCAGAGAAAGAGATGAATATAGTAGAGCCATCTATTTTCACATCGGCACGGATCAGGTGGACAGCCCCGTGGTTGCCACCAGGAGCTCGCAGTCTAAGGTAGACAGAACCTATATCTTCGATGTTAATCGGGGGAGACCTAAAGAGGTACGTCTTATGTGAGTGTTTAACGCCTAGAGAAAGAAATTTACCATTGGGCGTTCAAACCCGGGAACGCTACGGTGAGAAGTTTCTCTTGGCCTGTACGCATAAAGTGCAATGGACAACGTTCACCTGGGTCGACGACAGAACGTTCCTTTGGAGCTACGCCGTGCTCGCGGAAGGAAATGGCCTCCGAGAGATTGTTTTTGATCAGGAAACGAGGAGCAAGGGTGATAACCTTCGTTAGCTTGTACTTGCCAAGACCTTCAGTCCAGGAAAGGCCAACGTGAATCTCCTCTGATTTCTGCTTCTGCGACGGAATCACTAATTCAGTTTCTGCCGCCGGAGCTTCTACGCTAAATGGCTGTGGATTCTCTTATGAGAGACAAGATACACTGTCGGTTACGGGTAGATACCTTTGACCAGGTCGAATCGCCAATCTTGTAGATGAATTCGTGACCATGGTCGTGTGGGTGTGATAGCACTGTATTGATCGCATTGAGTCAACATGGATCCTCGATTCTGGAACGGGCTGTGACTTACTGAACGGGAGCGGCTGAGACAGCACATCTAAATGGCACAGAATGAGTACCAGTAAAAAGTAGGAAGGAACATACTGACCCAGCCGAGTATCTCCAGCAACGGCTTGAGGTGGGCCAGATCGAGTAGATCGAGTAGACCTTACTGCAAATGGTAAACCAGTCTTGTTGACAATAAGATATGGACTGTAGATCTGGACTTTGAAAGCCCCCCCCGAATCCGGATATCGACTAGTCCATGTGTCATTTAATGATACAGTTCGGTAGAGTTTGCAGACTTACAGGTAGTTCAGCTTCAGGTCCAACTTCCTATCGTTCAAATCCCGCAACGTCAGGCAATTCTCAATGTCAAAATCTGAGTGCCCGTCAGTATTGACGATGGCGAAATCGCTGGGTTTGAAGACTATTTCCAGTCAGCCATGAGAGAAGAGGATGCAGAATGGCATTCACCTGTATCCTGCACATCAATGTTAAGCAAAACCAGGTGGCCGAGCTCTATTGAGTGGACAGGCATGATGCCTCCTTTCCTCAGATAGCTCCTCCAATTCTGGTCAGTGTCTTTGTCATAAATACGGTACTGTAGATTATATGGCAAAAGATTTTCGAGCTCCAGAGGTGCACGAAGTTTAAGGTGAATTTTAGGGTGTTTTCTGGGAACTCCTATGAGAAACTTGGTTGGAATTACAGTTGCGTTACGTACCGTGAAACGGAGTCATTGACGTCAGTCTGCACCCAAGCTTGAAAGCGGAACGCGGCTTCTCTTGGATCGTTGTGCGGACACTTGATGGTGAAACTTTTATTGGCGATGAGATCTTCCCAGCGGATAGCGGAACACCACTTGTAACCAAAACCCTCTATTGACAGATATAAGTGTGTGAGAAACAAGAACTTGACGGTGAACTTACGGTCTGGTTGTATCCTGATCTTATTCTGAGAGACAGCTTCAATAGGAAGGGAGTAGTCTTGTCCCGGGGCAATTTTCTCCAAGGAGTAAACAGGGTGGCCCGTATCGTCGACTAATGTGAGCTCGAGCGGGTAGAGAGTTTGGTTTTCAATCTTATAAGTAGACCGAATGGTGACCACCTTGACGTTGTCCACCACCTTGACCTCACATAAAAGACGATTGGAGTATTTCTCTGTGCGTGGACGCAAAGAAAAAACGTACTCCCCTTCCCGGTCTACTGGGACACTTCGCAACTGTTCCCATGTTTTGCCTACAAATTGTACTCCGATATTGTGTTGTCCCGAGGCAGAAACGTGCTGGAAAAGAGAAATGTCAACGGTAGCCAATTGAAAAGAGCTTTAGTCACCTCTCGCATAGTTTTCCAATCATCAAATCTCCAATCAATAGTTTGGTCGTTCAAGATTTTGACCGCAGGTACGTCCTTCGTATTAGTGTTGCCGTCAATATCGGACCATATAAAGATCGGCGATCCGGTACGATTTCTTATACGATACGGAGCATAGCTGCCACGGGCTTTCTGAAGAACATGTTCTCCTTCCTTTCCCCACATGTTCAAGGTTGTGATAGCAAGTTCAGCAAAGGTCGTGCTGAGATTGAGATCGAGACGTTCTCGCGCAGATAATATCATATTTATTCCTCCAGAAGGATCATCTTTTGATACCTGTTATCGGTCAGTATGATGCTAGGAGTATTTGAAACAGTACATCTCACCGAAATTGTATATGTCCAAGGATCGATTACTAAACAAGAAGTGAGTAACATTGTAGGCCATAGGTGAATTACTAACAAGGTTCCCAGTGAGAATTCGTTAAGTTCCAATAACTAATCTGAATCGCCATGGTCGTTGTGGCTTGAAGCTGAACCTTAATGAGCGACACTACGCTTGCAAATAAGTTCGGGGCGACATACTTCTCCAGACCAGTCCTTCGTCCCAACAATAAAGGGTTTAACCTTGAGGTGAAGCATAGGCTGTTCGTGCATGTCGCCGATAAGCACCAAGCGAAAACCATCGAATGACCCCTTCAACTGAAGCCGGCCGCATAAGTTTTCTGGAGATCAAATGAAGCACAACAAACTTACCTGCTCTTTAGACATGAGCACACGAGCTTTTCCGACGGGTTGTGCATGGGATTTGCTGCCCCTTGAGGTGTACGACTTTGTAGCTTGACTTTGAGAGGGCCTGTCTCCCACTGATTTTGCCTTAGCAGTGTCCTCTTCAATAGATGTAGCCGACTTTGGTGAATTTCCGTATAACACGATGGCCTTGTTGACGATGGCAGTGATCATGGTGATGTCGCGGTAAGATGCGCGAAAAACGATGGGTTTGGCAGCTATTTCCATACTAGTCATCTGCTGCGAGGAAGACGAGCGACCGTCCAGCGAAAACGTCAGGTCGACATCATCCAGAAACCGCACACTTTCTGAAACTTTTCCCATCTGCATCAGGGACATCCCAAGACGGTTAATTGTGAGAGCCATAATTCCCTGACATTGAGGATTTCAATGACATGGCAAGGATAGAATTAAAATCGATGTACCTGCTGCGACAAAAGTATTTGGTTGACAGATAATTTTATTGCCTGAGATTCGGGATCAGCATCGCTCTCCAGTACGCTGACGGAAACATCATGGAGGTCAACACGGAAGTCAAACGCTGTTTGGTTCTTCACTTCAACGACGTCGGCTTGAGAGAATTCCTGTTCGGTTGGTGTGAGTATTCGAGGCCCAGCGAATGCACTCGTAAAGAATTCAAGCAAGGCGATCACTGGGTCGACAGCGAATATGATGTGAGGAGAATCCACAGTAAGGATGGCAAGGGCTGCAGCCTGTGGGCCTCCAGACATTGTGTAAAGGACCATGAATTGATTTCTGTCGTGCTGAGCGGCAGGGATAATCTCGCGAAATTTGGAATTTCCGGGTCTTGTGTTGCTCATTGTGAAAGATTTGAGAACAACTTGGGCCTCTCCGGCACCATCGGACAACATCTTGAGCCTTAACGTGTTGTTATTCAGTGCGAATCTTGCAATACCGTGCTGTTTGAGATTGGATTCCGTGGTGGCGAAAGAGTCGTACAAATGGAGTTTTACTGCGTTGACCGTGACCACCAAATCGATAGTTGTCCAACTACGACTGCCATCGGTGGAAGGAATCATCCGGAGTTCGGGCTCTAAATCAACGAATGTTTGCTCATGATCGTCCGCGGAAGGATAATTAGATTTTGTTGACGATAAAGACTCTGCCTGCGCGTTACCCTCTGGAGCCCCTGCTAAAACTCTGGGAACTGACTTGGACAAGTTGATGAGAAGTCCATACTGGATCTGCGTCAAATGCAATCGAACATCTGAGATTTTGATAGCAATCTGTACAATGGACATTAACACATTGCACATTAATACCGTTGTAGTATTGAGAAAGGATGAACAGTACCTGGGTGTCGGGATAGTCATTGTCCTGGCTACGGTCAATCCCACTAGTCTGGACAATGTCGGCCATAATATCGATATCATCGATGATCTTCAGTACAGACGGCGTTTCTTCATAATAAAATTGGGAAACAAGCTGAATCCCTCGTAGGCTAGCAGCCATCTTGTTGACTATAGCTTCAGAAGTATTCCTGGCACTGATCTCACCCAGTCGCATCACGAGGACATCACGCGACTGTGCAGGATCCGAAGGGAATACAACTATCGGGGATTTCACAGAGACTTCGAATTGCATACGTTCAATCTCCGAGGCCCTTTGAACCGCGACTTGGGTAGCAGCGTCGTACAATCCTTTGAGTTTGGCGAGTTTCACGACAAAAAGGTAGATATCGTGAAGCGGTTGTTCCAGGAATTGGAACTTGACAGAAGCGGTGTTGAGATATACAGAAGATTTGATCCCGGTGTACGTGTCCTCATCAGGATCGAACGTCTGATATCGAAATTCGGCAAAGTTTTGACCTTCGATCGACAAAATTTGGTTGAACTCGTCGCGGACAGTGTGCAGCTGAGAATCGTTACTCAGCGCCAGACTCCCTAACCTACCCGTAACACGTAAACTTTTTGGGCGTAAGAGGACGGCTACGTCTGCTGTGGATAAGGAGAGCGTAGCCAGGTTCGCCCTTCCATGGATTAGGATGACTGGGCGACATATTAGATTCCGGTAACACAAACAAAAAGTACACCAACCTTGTACTCTCGCAAGTTTAACCAAAACGCGGATCTTGTCATCGGTGCCACTCGCAGCACTAGCATGCACCCTATTAACATCATACTCTGTGCTGCCTGGCTTAATTGTTTGGTTGTTCGATTGAGGCACAAATGTCGTCATGACAAAATCATACAGAGAAAGAACAGGTTCGGGGGCAGCGCGGAAAATGAAGGTTGAAATTCTAATGTCGACACTTTGATTTATCCCTTCGTAGATGATTGTAAATTCCGGAGATTCTTTCTGGACTCGCGTATAGGTGACGCTGAGAAGGTCCTTGTCCTGTAGTGAATCGGATTCGGCTGAAGATACAAATTGGATGGGATCCATCCCAGGTCGAACTAAGTTCATTGACAGCGACCTGAAAGAGCATCATAGAAACCGAAATAAAGGCCAAACATAAAACAACGACGGACGGACCTTAGATTGACATCGACTTTCATATCAAACTTTGCCAGCGCAAATGACAATGCGAAGCGCTCAAAGGACACATCTCCAAGGGGTTTCTCAGAGCCGTCCCCGCTCGATCTTGATATCGTTGCTCGCAAGTTGTCTACTTGGAAGTTGAACTCGAAAATGTGTTGATGCAATTCAGGCCGCTACAAATGCATGTTACAATTGGTTAGACCATCTTTTCACAGATAGACGTACCGCGGAGGTTCCATCCTCGGCTTCAAAAAAATGCTCTTCATGAGAGGTGGAGCCATCGTCATCATCACCCTCGTCGTCGTCATCGACGTTGTATTCTGTCTCGGTTTGACCGAACAAGCCAGAAGCCAACTGGAAACCTCGCGAAATATTTCCTGTTGGAGGTGGAACAGGGACCCCTACTTCTGATTTGTCCTCGAATTTAGGAATACACACGTCGATCAAGCGCATCAACGACTTGTACTTCGTGTCGGACAGGTTGACTTGAAGAGTAGGCAGCTTGCCTGATACCTTGAACCGCGCAAGGTTAAATGCACTTGGCACAATCGAGTTTTGGACCTGTAAGTCGATGTTAATCCGCTCCAGAAGATGAAGGTTATCGCTAGAATTCGATGTCAGAGCTGAACGGCATGATTGTAAGTCATTGCCAACAAGGAACTGGTAGCGAAGATCAGACAACTGCGGAATATGAGCCAAGCAAAGGACACAGGATATACCTGAGCAGCCTCCAGTCTGAGGGTTAACTTGTCGTACATCAAAGACTCGAGTTGTTGATAATCCTCGTCGCTATATTTCTGATTGCGCTTGAGGTGGATGGCGCGAATGGCCTCTTTATCCGCCAGTTCACTTTCAATAGCGATGTGACCAGCATCAATGACTAGGTGCTTGCAATTTTTGGTCGTTATGCTATAAGGAATATTGGGATGGGTTTTCGAACGGGAGCAATCCAAGCACGCACTCTTCCGGTATGATGATGACAGGAGCATTCATGTCCATTTGAACATCGATTGTCTTGTGGGTTTGCAGTGCGAACTCTAAACCCGCCCGCGTCTCTTTGCGAAGTCCTTCAAGCGTTTGACTTGCAACATTCTGATCAGAGCTTTGATTAGATTTCGACCGGTAACAATTGAACAATGCGCACCAAGAGAGCTTCAACTGATTCTAATTGACTGGCAGGTGGTTTAAAGAACTTGTGGACAGCCTCAACGTAGCCTTTGTGATAAATTATCTCCATATGACGCATGCGAAGTGTCAGGGCGTTGTCGGCACGCTCGTCCAGAGGGTTGCTTTCGAATTTGATGAATAAGAAAGGGTCATCTCGACTTAGTACTGATTTGGTTTCCAAGATCTCGGATTTTGAATCATTCGAGTCGAGACCAGGTTCCTTGACCTGAACAATCTGAGGATAGAGGGTACTTTTCGTGGTGCCATCGAATACTCCAAACCCTCCCAGAGAAACGGAGGCGTCGAAACTATCAGGTCTCTGGATGAAATTCGCTTGAAAGACGTCGAATACAACCGAAATGACATCTTGAGCGGTACCGTGTGGATCCGTCTTGAGTGCAAGTGACCCCTTTTTGAGCTTCGCTGCAACGCGCACTTTCAGTGAATCTCGAGGGGCTTGGAGGGATTCGGCGAGCGCAGATTTCTCGTCGAAATCAAGAACATCATAAAGCTGCTTTCGCTGCTCATCAGTCATAGTCCCACCAAATGCAGGATCTTCCTGCGTTGAATCCTTTGCTGGAGAACCCCATAACCAACCGGTCCAGCCTTGTGTCTGGGTTTGCTGTTTCTTCTTCTCTGTTTCAAGCTTTTTCCGCCAGGCAATATCCTTTCGAAGGCGAGACCGCGCTATGGATCGATAAAAACGAATGTCCTCGTATGAAAGTTTCTTCTCCAGCGCAACGAAGTCCTTCAAATCCTGCAACGGAGCTATCTGAGCGAAAACTGATGAAGATCTCCGATGAAGCTTACCGATCCTGCCAACGGG
>Ga0210383_10004308_pt1 | contig 12619 bp, 7 predicted proteins | sample IncBWC14OmetaG_FD_160072 | JGI IMG/M metagenome (GOLD analysis project Ga0210383, IMG submission 160072) | Forest soil microbial communities from Barre Woods Harvard Forest LTER site, Petersham, Massachusetts, United States - Inc-BW-C-14-O ...
GAACAATAGAAAATCTCCTGTTGTCCTGCTATCTGGAAATATACAGAAAGACTTCGGGGTTGCAGGGTTTGTCAGACCTTAGTGTCTTGCTAGAAGGTGTGTATTTACTTCCACTCATTGCCTGTGCTTCTTACCTAGTAGCCATTCTTTTGCTTGACAATAAAGCTGTCTGTATGGCCTGGCTCGGATTTGAGACTCAAGCTCTTGTTCTTCACACTCTTCACTCTGATCAACGTTAACATTTGACAGCCTGAGCATCACCCTCAATTACTATGGGCACATATGCATTGTCATCCCCATATCAAGTTACTGGCCTCCAAGCTGGGTTTCTTCACAATTGTCTCGTGAGCTATTTGATGCACCTATTGTCCGCCCCATCAAGAATTTCACTACAAGTAACTATTACCAAACCCAACTTAACCATGCTTATGGTCTTCCAACTCCATCAAGAATTACAACGTCTGTGCCCAGGCCCCACTCAAAAACCCAAAGGAACCCCATGAATCTCCCTGAAAAACTGTCTTTGTTCCCTAATAGACTCCCTATCCATATCAATATCCTGCTTCCCTACCCAGCCCGCTTTATCCCCCATTCAGCAACATCCCGTCTCCCAACATTCCCCTCGCCGTAACCACCATCCTCAAACATAGCCATTTCCTCATTCCCCATCCACCAAATTTGCTGAGTGCCAAACTCCCCTTCCCATCCCAATGCACGCAGCGTACATTGTCCTGTTATATCTGCCAATCATGGACATCCGATATCCGATATGGATGCATTGTTCCCTTCTCTGGTCCTTCCTGAATCAAACGCCTGGACACCATATCTTGTATCCCCCTGATAACCCTTGGAAAAATTGCGTTGCAAATGAATAGGTTCATGGCGGACAATACAACATGCACAAACCTTTGAGATCAGATATGACATGCATGGTGATCATGGGGTGGTGTGATAGTGGAATGTTGTTCTGGTGAACTTTGATAAGACCTAGGGACTACCCTTAAGTTTGCAAATGGGTTGACGGTGGTATTACCAGCCAGGATTGAAATAGCCTATCATTTCTGCACCTGAATTTGAATGGTATCTTCACATCAGGTTCAGAAATGTGCTGAAGGTTGTTTCGAGCCTTTGCTGCCTGGGCATGAAGCAGTACTGGTTTGTTGTAATTGCAGTCTTCTGAATTAAGTATAGTTTGAAGTGGAAATAATTTTTTGGTTTTGGGCAAGCTTTGCGTGCAGTACTACTGCGACAGTGTTGGACCCACCACTGGTCCTTGATACAGTTTTGCAGAATGATTTGTACCTTAACCAATCATAGATACTCATTTTTTACATACTATCTGCTGAAAGTATCTTTGGCAGCAAATATTGTTCCCTTACAGGCCTCATTGTATTTGAGTAAGGTGGGTCATGCCAGTGGTCACGGTGGTCTTTTGGTTTGCATGTGTTTGGTCCATCAAAGAACAAATTTAAATTTCAGCCTCTACAACTTGAACTTACATAAGAACAATTTGGAACAAATATTGGTACATAACCTCAAAGAACTCTTCCGAAGTCTGGCCAGTTAGTTACAGCATCACTGATTCATGCTCCCATGACAGCCTCACAACCACCTCAAGTACCAGCTCTAGGTTATCCATGGTGACTATTCTGCACATCTAGTCCTTATGGACTAAAGCAAGCCACACACTCTATTCTCTCGCTGTATTAAAGGCCATGTCGCAAAAGTAAGAACTGGATTGCACTCCTTTGGTTTTCCTCACCAACCAGTACAATTATATCCCCAGACCTTGGACAGACTTGTGTGCGTGCCTCATACCATGGAAGTGCCACCTTATCATCCCGGATTTGCTTCATTCCAATTGTCCTCTCACTGAAGCCAAGGCAAGGGGGTACTGGAAAAAAAAAAAGTACCTGGGGTCGATTTTTTTCGAGCCTCTGGAGGGAACCTACAATACCTCGTAATTAGGCACATGTCCATATATAGCAATTCACGTGACATATCAGTTCTGAAAATGGCTGAGAACACTCTTCAACAATTCTCACTATTTCTCAGGCATAAACAGCTTCATTCAAAGGCTCAGATGGTACACTGCTGACTGAGGGCAAGTTTCTGTGCTTAACACAAGGGGTATGAACTGGAAGAACCCAAGACACAGGTTAGAGAGGGGGGGGGTTTGTAAGATGATTAGTATGTTGAAATTCGGGAGTAGTTGTGGCAGGGACTCGGACTACTTCACTTCATGATGAAGCTATGTTAACAGCACTTACAGGACTACAAAGCCACAGTCGGACTGTCTAAAATCAACTAATATATTATAATGTGGCCACCAAAGTTCAATTGTCAACCCTCTTGGACCTCTCCAGAGGCTGTTTATTGAGGTGGTCAAAAAAAAAATTGGGCCCAGCGGCTGGACCTACCTACCATCCTCGGGTATTGGATTTTAATCCTGGTACCCCCTTGAGCTGAGGTCACAAAAGTACAGGTATACATCACACAATTGAACTCTTCCCTAGTGCAGCTGCATGGTCATCAATCAAAGCACGCTGTCCACCTTTGAGAGTCCATCCAGAAGCAGCTCAATGATCACAAATTAATTCTGTCCTCCTTCAGACCTTTACCATATGAGATTATATTAATGATATTCCTCATGTGCCCACAAGGAGGAAAGCTGACTGAAGCTCCCCTACTGCTTTGTAGAATCTGTAGGTTATGGCGAAATATCACGCTCGAGCCCACAGCTTTGGTGCAACCCTACATGCATTTATGGTGAGCGTTTCAACTATGGAATTGTACAACTCGTAAAATTGCTGAAGCTCTCTGGCCGTGTTCAACCCCTGAACCTTTCTCTCCATCTTGAGTGCTGCTTCCCTCACCCCTTTGATCACTCCGACTGCTTCATTGACCTATTTGAACTCGCCAAATCAGTCTCTGAACGCTGGAAGTCCATCACCATATCTCTGTCCAACAGTTCGAGTATGTTTAGCATTATTGATCAATTGGACACAACGAATCTCTCTCAGCTGGAATTGCTGACCATTTCAAATTTGTGGAATGATAAATCACACAAATATCCCACACCACCATTTTTTCTCTGCTGCCCCACACCTGCAAGCCCTCACGATTGAGGACATTCCAGCTCCAATTGTTCCATGATTTGTCTTTGTGAAAAACCTCACCAAATTACATATGAGGGCTATTCGCATTGACCACGTGCCTGAGGAGTACCTAAAACTACTCGCACAATGTTCCAACTTGACACACTGTGCCATTCACTGCCGTCTCATGCCCAGTTTGGGTGAAAATTATCCACTGGAATGTCCTTGAACACTCCTGAAACTGAAACACCTACAAATTGAAGGCTATTGTCTACATTTCAGTCATGTTGGGGTCTTACTCAACATGCTCACCCTTCCCCAGGTTGAATTTATCTCCGTCGAATTCTGGCTTGACAAAACAGCTTACTCTACGAATCTTGTCCCTACCCCAGCCAATCGTCCTCAAGATCAATTTTGGACCCTCATTGGGAGGTCTGCCTATACACTGTTGTTGGATCCATGACTGGTAGACCCATATTTTTTCGAAATGGTTGCCTCTGTTAGCCCCACAAGGACGATATGGACATGTGATGGTGATTGGTACTGCACAAGTTACCCTGATTTCTTTCGTCAATATTGATGTGCTAGACCTATGCTGGGGCTTGCAAGCCACCGTCAAGTTCGTCGACTCTTTCCTCTGCACAAACAAATACCATGACCACTACCACTGAGCTCCCCCCAGTCCCGTTTCTTCACAATTGTCTCATGAGCTTTTGAATGCACCTATTGTCTGCCCCATCAAGAATTTCACTACAAGTAACTATTACCAAACCCAACTTGACCATGCTTATAGTCTTCCAACACCATCAAGAATTACAACATCTGCACCCAGGCCAAGGGAACCCCACAAGTAAAACTGTCTTTGTTCCCCTATCCATATCATATCTTGCTTCCCTCCTCAGCCGGCTTTATCCCTCATTCAGCAACATCCCATCTCCCAACATTCCCCTCTCCAGAACCACCATCCTCAAACATAGCCATATCCTCATTTCCCATCTACTGAATTTGCTGGGTGCCAAACTCCCCTTCCCATCCTGATGTGCATAGCATACATTGTCATGTGATAGATAAGTTGTTCTGGTGAAACCCAGAGATTATGTACCCTTAAGCTTGCATATTGGAAGTTGGCAGTAGTATTCTACACCTGAATTCGAATTCTGTCCTGTATCCTCAACATCAGATTCAGCAAGATGATGAGGTGATGATATCTAGATATGATCTGAACCTTTCTGCATGGGCATGAGCAGCCTCAGGTTGTACCCATATTGTATTCTTTGGATTCTTCTGTGTTGTTGGGACTACAACTTTATATATACACTCTCTTTGCAGTGTCCAGCATATCACTTCAGTCCCAATTGCTGTTATAGATGAAGGCCAAGGGCTCATCTTTGTGGAAGTACCCTTTCACCACACCAATGTGACACTATCATTTGTTCCTCAAGCTGGGATAGCAGTCACTTCTGTATGATCTCTTTGTTGACAATAAAGGTGTGCATGTGGGCAACTTGGATGTGAGGCTTTTGTTCTTTTTCTTGTACTTCTCACTCTTCACTTTGATCAACAACAACAGCATCATCTTCAATTACTATGGCTCATACATGTCCTAGGATAACATGACCAGTCCAATTGAGGTCCTAATGCAGTCCAAAGTAGGCTGTAGTAGGTAGGGGGACACTTGAAACACTGCATTAAGAACTTTGGATGCTCCTTTGGCTGACAACATTCAAAGTGGGCAGTTCAGCTTGAAATGAAATGTACATAAGTGGCATTGAACTGAAGAATACCTGGAAAGTTGTGGAAACTCACTGTGCTTAGGAAGTTTTGCCATCACATATGCACTAATAGCTTGAATATCACTGTTGTCATCTGAGGGTGGTTGGGGAAGCTGCAGGATAGCATTGCTGATCGAGGTATGTAGTTCAGCTTGAAATATACATAATTAGTGTGGAACTCTAGAATACCTGGAAACTCACTGTGCTTAAGAAGTTTTGCCAACACATATGCACTGATAGCTCGAACATTGCTGTTGTTATCTGAGAGCAGCTGAAGAAGCTGTGGGATGGCATTGCCAATTGAGGCATGCAGTTCAGCTTGAAATGAACTTAAGTAATGCTGAACTGAAGATTATCTGGAAACTCACTGTACCTGGCAAGTTGCCGCATCATTTTTCCACCAGCAACTCGGACATGGCTGTTGTTGTCTTTGAGCAGCTCAAGGAGCTGTGGGAAGGCATTCCCGATCATAGCATGTAGTTCAGCTGGAAGGACACATAAGTAACATTAAACTGAACAGTAGCTGCAAACTCACTATGCTTTGTCAGTGTCAATATTAGGCTTGCACCAGCATCTCGGATATTACTATAATCACTCTTGAGCAGCTGAAGAAATTGTGGGATGGCATTCCCAATAGTAGCATGCATTTCAGCTTGGAATGTATATAAGTAATGCTGAATTCAAAAATAGCTGGAGACTGACTATACTCAACAAGGTCTGCCAAAATATATGCACTTGTAGTTTGGACATCACTGTTGTCATCCTTGAGCATCTGAAGAAGCTGTGGGATGGCATTCCTGATTGGAGTATGCAGTTCAACTTGAATGTACATAAGTAATGCTGAACTGAAGAATAGCTGGAGACTCACTATGCTTGGCCAGTTTTCCAATTACCTTTGCACTGGCATCCCGGACATCACTGTTATCCTTGACCAGCTGAAGGAGCAATGGGATGGTGTTCCCCATCACAGGACACAGTTCAACTTAAAATGTACATAAGTAATGCCAAACTGAAAATACCTAGAAATGTACCTTGCTTGGCAAGTTCTGCCATGATATATACACTTGCATGTTGGATATTGCTACCATTGAAATTGAGTGGCTGAAGGAGTCGTGTGATGGCTTCCCAGATCAAAGCATGCAGTTCGGCTTGCAATGTGCATAACTAATACTGAATGGAAGAATACTTAGAAACTCACTATGCTCTGTGAGTGCCACCATCACACTTGCACTGGCATCTCGGACATCCCTGTTGTCATCCTTGAGCAGCTGAAGGAACTGTGGGATGGCATCCCCAATGGTAGCACGCAGTTCCGCTTGGAATGTATATAAGCAATGCTGAACCTGAAAATAAGAGAAAACTCACCATGCTCAATAAGGTCCACCATTGTGTATGCACAGGTGACTTGGACATGACTGTTGCCATCCTTGAGCATCTGAAGAAGCTGTGGAATGGCATTCTGGATCACAGCACGCAGTTGAACTTGAAATGTGCATAAGTAATAATGCACTGGAGAATAACTGGGAATTCACCTTGCTTGGCAAGTTTTGCCATTGCATATACACTTGCAACTCGGACTTGGGTGTTGTTATCCTTGAGCAATGGAAGGAGCTGCGGGATGGCATTCCCAATGGCAGAACACAGTTCAGCTTGAACTCTACATTAGTAATGCTGTGCTGAAGAATAGTTTAGAGACTCACTATACTTGGCAAGTCTTGCCATCACACATGCACCAGCAACTCGGACATTGCTATCCTCATCATTGAGCAGTTGAAGGAGCAGCGGAATGGCACTCCTGATCATAGCACGTAGTTCAACTTGAAATGTATATAAGTAAGGTCAAACTGAAGGATGTCTGGAAACACACCTTGTTTGGCGAGTTTTACAATGAGGTATGCACCGGCATTCCGGATGTTGTTATCATTGTCACTGAGCAATTCAATGAGTTGTGAGGTAGCATTCCCTATTGTCGCACGCAGTTCAACTGGAAATGTATGTAAAAATAAGTAATGTGAACTGAAGAACAGCTGGAAACTCACCTTGCCGGGCAAGTTTCGCAATGATGCATGCCCCAGCACCACGGATGATGTTACTATTACTGTGATTGAGCAGCTGAAGGAGCTGTGGGATTGCACCTCCGATCACAGGATGCAGTTCCACTTGAGTGTGCATAAGTAATGCTGAGACAAAGAATAGTTGCAGACATACTGTACTCAGCGAGTTCCACCATTATGACCGCGCTGGTGGCTTGAACATCTCTGTCAACATCTTCAAGCAGCTGAAGAAGCTGTGGGATGGCATCCCTGATCATAGCGCGCAATTCAGCTGGAGAAAGGGCACATAAGTAACATGGAACCAAATAGTAGCTGAAAACTGACTATGCTCTGTGAGTGTCACCACGAGGCTTGCACCGGCATCTCGGACATCCCTGACATCATCCTTGAGCAGTTGAAGGAATTGTGGGACAGCATTCCCAATGGTAGCATGCAGTTCGGCTTGGAATGTATATAAGTAGTGCAGAACATGAAAATAGTTGGAAACTCACTATGCTTGATGAGTTTCGCTATCACGTTTGCAGCGGCAACTCGGACATGGCTGTTGTAATCCTTGAGCAACTGAAGGAGCTGCGGAATAGCATTCCCAATTGCGGTATGCAGTTCACCTTCAAATGTACGTGAGTGATACGAAACTGATGAATATCTGGAAACTCACTGTGCTCGGCGAGTTTAGTCATTATCTTTGTGACCGCATCTCGGATTAAGAAGCTATTATCCTTGAGCAGCTGAAGGATCTGCAGGATGGCGTCCTCGATCAAGGAATGCAGTTCGGCTTGAAATGTACATAAGTAACACCAAACTGAAGAATACCAGGAAACTCACTGTGCTCAGCGAGTTTAGCTATTATCTCTGTGCCAATATCTCGAACCAAGATCTTGTTATCCTTAAGCAGCTGAAGGATCTGTGGGATGGCGTTCCTGATCGCGACATGCGGCTCAGCTTGAAATATACATAAGTAGCGATGAGATAAAGAATTACGGGAAACTCACTGTGCTCGGCAAGTTTTGCCATTACCTTTGCGCCAGCATCTCGGTCTAAGCCGCTGCTGTCCTTGAGCAAGGGAAAAAGCGGTGGAATGGCGTTCCTAATCATAGGAGACAGTTCGACTTGAAATGCGCATCAGTAATTGTAATAGAAGAAAAGCTGGAAACTTACTATGCTCGGCAAGTTTCACCATTACCTCTGCACCAGCATCTCGGATATACTTATCGTTGTCATTGAGCAACTGTAGGAGTTGCGGGATGATTTTCCTGATCGAGGCATGCAGTTCGGCTTAAATTGTACATAAGTGACACCGAACCGAAGAAACCCTGGACACGCACTGCACTCGGCGAGTTTCCCAATTATCTTTGCGCCGGCATCTCGGACGAAGCTGTCGTTATCTTGGAGTAGCTGAAGGATCTGTGGGATGGTGTTGCGGATCGCAGCATGCGGCTCAGCTTAAAATACACATAAGTAACGCTGAATTGACGAATATTGGAAACCTCACTGTGCTCGACGAGTTTCGCCGTGACCTTCGCGCTGGCATATCGGACTAAGCTGCTACTATCCTTGAGCAAGTCAAGGAGCAGTGGGATAGCGTTCCTAATCGTAGCAGACAGTTCGACTTGAAAGGTGCATCAGTAATTGTAACATAAGAACAGCTAGAAGCTCACAATGATCGGCGAGTTTCACCATTACCGCCACACCAGCATCTCTAATATACCAATCATTGTCATTGAGCAGCTGTAGCAGCTGCGGGATAACGTTCTTGATCGAAGCATGCAGTCCGGCTTAAAATGTACATAAGTAACGCTGAAGTGAATAATACCTAGAAACTCACTATGTTCGGCTAGTTTCCCCATTACATTTGCACCAGCATCTCGGACATGGCTGTTGTTATCCTTAAGCAGCTGGAGGAACTGTGGGACGGCTTTCCCGATCGAGGCATGCAGTTCGGCTTGAAACATACATTAAAGAAGCCAAACTGGAAATTTGGCGGGGACTCACAGTGATGGGCAAGCTCTGTCAGTCCATGTGAGGCAGCATCACAGATGACAGCATCGCTGTCAGTCAATAGACTGGCGAGCTTTTCGAATACTTCATTTGAGAATTTTCCTGTGTCGGGGGCAGGACTAGTCATTTGTGTCACCCGACAATGTTCGAGATAGTGCTTGACGAGACACGTGAGAGCAGCGACTGCCCCCGTTCTCGTTTGTGTCGGCGCTACTGGCGAGAGGACATTGAACAGTGGGAAAAGCACGTTATCCGTAATCAGCTGGGGATCCCGAATAAGACGTGAGATGATCGCCTCGACTACGGGAAGTTGACAGTTGGGACGTAGCTCCAATGAGAGACTTGACAAGAGCACGACGAAAGCATGATTGCCCCTGTTAGCCAAAGCGACGATGCGTAGCATTGACACTGCTTGCATGCAGATGACTTCATCGTTTGAAGAAAGGAGCTGTGACAAGAAATTTGTCAGAGCATCGATGTCTGCTGGCTCGAGTTCGAGCTGAAACGATTCGTCGATAACGGTCCTAAGTGCTGCCAGTAGGTGGACCTGCAACTGAGGGGACGCGGAAGGGATGATGTGGATGAGTTTACTGGCAATCCCGGCTTCCCACACCATCTGGCGATGTTCAAGTGATTGAGAGGCAAGACGCGTGAGGGCCATGACCGCACGAGTTCTTGCCTCGCTGGATGGAACTGCTAGCATCGAGACAAGCGTATGCAAGCTCTCCCGTGCAAGGGTGTCACTCGGCAGCGTACCGAGCTGCGAACTCTGCCCAAGGGTACGAACAATAGAGTACGCGTCAATGAAGAGCTTGCGCGTCGGAGCGGATAGTTGAACGGACAGCTTGCCGAACTTCCCCGCTCTTTTGAATCCTTTCTCCTTCACTATTAATGCACCCTCACACGCTGCGCAGACAGTCGAAACCACAACGTCACAGAACCAATAACACTGTTCCTCCCTTAACTTGTACTGGGGAGAGAAGGCCGGAAAGAAGCTGAGAATTAGGCAGAGTTCTCGAAGAGCGAATGGCGTCTGAGAAAGAAAAGGTAGTCTAAGGACAGGAATCGATGGCCCGCGATCCATGCCCGATGTCAACCGATCCGAGGAGGAGAAGATCCGAACCATGTCAAGCGCAGGGAGAATAGACGAGCTTGTTTGTGTCAGCTTTTGGAAAAAGGATCGCCGTTGTCGTGGAGGTGTACTCCGCTCAAGGCGCAGCACACATTCCTTCCGCGCATGAGTGACAAAGACGATCAGAAACTCGTGCTCGAGGTTTTCCTGTTGAGATCTCGTTAGATAAGGAAGAAACGACAACAGCGCACACGAAACCTTCTCTTTGTAGTGGCGAATTTCCGTAACGTGCGCGTCGAGATGTGGGTTTTCATCAAGGTCGTCAAAAATTGAATCACAGAAATTCTGGATTCCCCACTCTGTGGGTTGGCGGAGTTTGTGGACCTGGCGAAACGCAGATAGCATATGTCTAGCGATCGGATGGACAGCTGAAGTTCTGGTCAAGAGCAATCGTGATCGAATTGAAAGCGGATGGGTGAGAGTGGCTTAAGTCGTCGAGTAGGAATGTTACTTGACAATGTGAACTATTGATGACGGCCGTGGAAATGAGTGCGATTGAGAAATGCGAACATTCGTGAGACTTACTCCGGGAAGGGTCGCGAGTGATTTTAGTGGCGGGTAAATGGGCTTTGCTAGCTGAGAGGCAATTTAAGCTTATGTAACAGCAGGATTGTTGGCAAGAGAAATTGAAAGGAGAGATCGGTCACACTGCGTATTTAAACATCGCCATTGAGCGCTAAGCGCAATTCTGCTGAGCTGCATGGCTACATCGTGTCTTCAAGAAATAAATGACACATGTCACACAGCGTATGACGTAAGTATCCGTAATGTAACCTTTACAGCTAGATCACGTGATTATTACAGTATCCGGCCCGGAAACGGATCATCATCAGGCTAGTAAGGATGCGGAGGTCGTTGGGAGGTCGACTACTAAAATTCAAGTTGTACATGGTGCGCATATATGTTGCATACTTGGAATGAAAGGATTTATAATTTTCCGAGTACTTGAGGATACATCAGTAAAGTAACAAATATCTCATGCCCTTTTTGGTACTTTTTGTTGCTTTTTCACTTATTGAAAAGACTGAAAAAGGTGAACAGCTCCTCCACTGTTGGTCTATTTCTATAACAATATTACATTAAAAACTAATAAATCCAAAAAATCTAAAAAACATACAGTGGCCCACCTGAGAAATTGTAATTGGATTGTGAAGTGCTTATGTATCCCCAGCACATGGACCATTTGGCAATGTTTGCCATGCAAGGTACTATATAAACCACTACAACATCAATTATTTCTTGCCACTTGAGGATTACCCACCTATGTATTTAGCTAATTACAAATATATATATTATATAAGGTTTTGGCTATAGGTTTCTGGCCCAATGGGTTTCCAGAAAAAGGGATATCAAGTGTCTGGGAAACTAATATGCATATTTACTGACTAGAGGGTGCCGCTTGCAGCAACTAAGACCTTTCTTGTCTTCTGTGTGCTCATCATGTGAAGGTGCCCAGTTGAATTTACATACATACCAAGGCTACAATTACAATGTACCTAACATTTGTCTCAGATGCCCATCCTGTGCATGCAGATGATGTTATCAACTATGTCCCAGCATTTGTTGTTATCATCTAAGAAACAATCCAGGGCTTTGTTGAAAGAGAGTCCAGGTGAACACAGATCTCGCAACACTCTCCATGGCTTCAAGAGTGCTAGGAGGGAGGCACAGTAGAGCTCATCATCTGTTACCCACTGTGGTGCCCAGCACCCTATCAACAGTGGCATGAGGTTGGCCTCACTGATATTCATCACCCCTGAGTCACATTCAGGTTTCATCAATGTTGGGGATGTCCGTGGCATCAGCATGAACTCCCAGAGGCTCAGTGTGGCCCACTTTTCCTCACAGGTTGAGTACTTTACCATTGAGGTGGGTGCTCTGGCATACAATCTAGGTGTAATTGTCAGCCACATGCAATGCCTGAACCAGGAGAATACCCACTTGTTTGTAATCCTGGGCTTACCACAGTCCTCCTAATGTGCATATATAGAGTCTGGTAGCAGTACAACTAAGTTGTACTGTTATGGTCCTTTTGGTGTAATGTTTATGGTCAGACTTTATAGCCCACTTACATTAACAGTACAACTTGGGTTGGGAGTTCAATTCAGGCCCATGGCAGAATGTACCAACTTGAAGGGCAACCTTCAGGATCACATTTATGGCCACTTTCTACCTTGGAGAACCCATAGCAGAACCTCATGTCACTGTTGCTGTAAGGGATGAGGGCCAAACATGAGGGGGTCTTGTTCTGGGGTGTGGAAGGGTGTAATCCTGGGCTTACCACAGTCCTCCTAATGTGCATATATAAAGTCTGATAGCAGTACAACCAAGTTGTACTGTTATGGTCCTTTTGGTGTAATGGTTATGGTCAGACTTTATAGCCCACTTACATTAACTGAACAACATCAGGTCACAGTTTCAAACCCCTCTGGGGACAGAAAACTGATAGTGGCTTGGAAAGGGGTTGTACCCTTTTGGGGACCATATATGGTCACTTCCCACTCTGAAAAACCCTTTGAAAGCTCATGGAACTGTTTACTGTTGCTGTTCTGTTCTGTGCTGTTA
>Ga0210383_10004310_pt1 | contig 12616 bp, 15 predicted proteins | sample IncBWC14OmetaG_FD_160072 | JGI IMG/M metagenome (GOLD analysis project Ga0210383, IMG submission 160072) | Forest soil microbial communities from Barre Woods Harvard Forest LTER site, Petersham, Massachusetts, United States - Inc-BW-C-14-O ...
CTATTGGTTTTGCGGTACTTAGAAAATGAGCATGTGCGAGAACCCCAATTGGATGCGCTACGTTGAGGCATAACGTGCGGAGCATAGCACGCGAAGCGTCCGCCGCGCCAGCGGCTAAGTTCAAGTCCGGTTGTGGGAAGTCTCACCAGATTGGTACCGAGAAACGCGCTTGTGTTCATGAATGGACCCACTCCCGGATTGTCGGCTAGACGCCTCAAGTCTCTTTTCTCCCCAACGACTGGACACAGGACAACGGGGCCGTTCATGGTGAGGGAGGAGTTGGAATCGTCGTGCTCGTTCCGCCGGCCAACATGCTCTTCATGCTTGCTACGATATGCAACTTGGGTGGGTCATAGGGTACTCCAGCCGCTACCTTCTCCTCCGTATCGGGTCCGGACATCTCAATACCCTTGACAATCCAGTACGCCGCGAACGCCCAGATGCCACAGAACTCGACCCAGTAGACAGCATTATCCTTGCGGAGGATATGAGCGTTCAGGATGTATGCGGCGATCGGGGAAGCGATCATCAAGACCGCAAGAAAACGGTAGGCACTCATGTAGAGTTTTCTTTGCGTAGGGTCGTTTATGAGTCTCACTGTGGCGTCGGAACAAAAGGCGGCAACGGACGCGATGGCCAAAAAGAATATGACTGCCGCGACCCAATGCACCCAGGAGAGTGGTGGTAATTTGCCGGTCCAGGGCATCGGAAACAGAGCGATCAGCCATGCTGATACGCCGGCGATGTTAAGGAATATGTCTTCCCATCGGCTATAACCCTTGTTTGCAAACAGGATCGCCCCCACAGCAAAGAGGAAGCCAACAAAATAACTCCTCATCGATCCCGCTTCTGTAACCGCTGGCAGTGCGAGGCAGGCCGTTTCTTCTTTGCTGTTCTTCTCAACCTTCTTGCAATTTCCGGAGTTTTCTGGGTCTTCACCGCATGGGCACGGCGCGTTCGCGGTAGCCCAATAATAAGCGCTCATGGAGCCACGCAGGCCGAAGTGATTCATCCTTCCACCAAAGTAGAGGATGACAGGAAACAGAAGGCCAATGACGGCCACAAAGAATCGGAGACGAAAATATGTTCCTTGAATCTGCTCGGAGATGGGACGTGGCATGCTGTTGACCTCTCGATTGATGAACAACGCGGCCCGACGCTGATGATCGACGCCGCCTCGACATGGAACGAACAATCAACGGGTAGACCAAGAATACTTTCTTCGCCCGGTTATAGTTAGTCGGTTACTTTACTCGGTAGAGTTTGGAGGATTTTAGTGCCGTTTTTGGCGTTGTCAAGCAATAAGTCAAGCTGCACCGCTGCCTGCGCCGGTCGGCCTGACAATGCCGTCGTCGACGAAAAGAAAAAATAGCCTCCACAAGAAAAAGGCCGAGGCGACTAAATAAGCAGGAAATGCTGCGTTTTAGACGCTGGCTATAGGGAAGCATGGAAAAAGCGGTGGGGGAGCGACAGTGGGCGTAAGAGAAGGGACGGGGTGGAGAGTCGCTAAACCGCTTAAATGGTGCAGGAATTGCATCATGAGCTGGCAGAAGGTCATACCTAGGCAGAATTAGACGATGGGGTTTACAAAGCGCTTGGTGATGTCTTCAAAGTCCATGGGGTTATCTACGATAGCGAGCAAAGAAAAACCGCATTTTCTGCGCGTCATTTTTGGATATTTTTGAGCAGAATACTTGAAGGTGATGCCCAGTGTTCTGAAGCAAGGCCACAGTCATCATTGAGCCCGATTTTTCCAATAGGGGATTTCCGCGCTGAACCGAACTTTGATTTGAGGGATGATTTTCTCAGGGTTCCGAAGTGGACGGCTCGACGGTCATTTCCAGGCGTCCCAATTCGCCCTTACATTCCGTGCGTTTCAGCAGGCTTCAACATAGAGGCCGCAAACGGTTCAAGAAGAATTACTTAGCATCAACAAGAATCCATAGAGAACAACAACCATGGAATCTAGTTCGTAGCCATCGAAAGAAGTGGCAGCAAAAAATCTAACTTGTTTGTTTGGCTTCGCATACGAAAAAAGTGAAGCCGCTCTTCTTCTTGCTAGCTGCACGAAAGATGCACGAAAAATATGTGGGGCGGTGGGGATCGAAACTATTACCCTGATGGAAACAAAGGAGTTTTGTGGCGTGACCTGGCCTTCTAAGGAACTGAAAAGAAAGTAACGGAATTCTTAGTGCCCCCTTATTGCCCCTAGAAATTATTCCAAGTCTCGACCCGCGGAGAGGGAGTTATAAAAGACTCGGAGAAGAAATTCCATTGCGTCATTGCAGAGCACCGGCCTGTCGTTCAAGGTATGTCACGAAGGATTGTGGAAGTTCGAATCGCCGGGCGCCAGCAAGGAGGTAAGAGAAGTAATTCTCAGAAACCCGGCGGTCTTCGGGGGTGTGTCGGAGGAAGCGTTTTCGCCCCAACACAGTCCCGACGTATGTTCGGGCTTCAACATCCTTTCTATCCTTTCGAACTAGTATTTTCAGACGCTTGTAGTTGCTGAGCGGCCCACGACGGGCACCTTCAATTTTGTCCATGCGGGAACGCTGGCCGTTAGGTGCGACGACCAATCGGTACTGGACTTCATACAAAATCCCTAATACGTTTTCCTACGCGGCAGGAACAATATCAGTGACGCCGCAGTGGTAACTCTTGCTGTAGAGGTCGAATCGGATTCCCCAGCCAGCGAGGCTAGCAACGCCGAGCACCCTAGCGGCGCCACCGAGCCGATCCGGAGAGTTCAGGCGGTCGGGTTCCATATTCGATCCATATTGAAAAAGCAGGATATTTAGGCTTGCCATTGGCCCAAGTAAAAAGGAGTTCGAATCAAAAGGCAAGGTCCAGCGGGGTTGTTCCTTGAATAGCCGAGAGCCGATTCTGCTGCCGAGCAAAGTGGGCGACACCGAGCGCCGCCGCGTCGAAGAAACTGCCGGTCGGATGCCCGAAGTACGAGTCAAAGACAAACTCCCAATCGAGATCGTCGTCGGAAACGACGAATGTCATCACACGTCTGTACGCAAACCCCGGACCCACGCTTCCCCGTCGGGCTTCAATAGCAAGCACCAATGTCGGCGCGGGCTGTAGCTGTCATCCGACCGACGCCCAGCATCATCGCTCTTCTCACGTTCCTTTTCACCCTGTCTGGCCAGCGCCAGTTGCACGCTTCACAGGACTAATCCCGCCGTCGAAGCCGGATAACTTCCGGTTATCCAATCCAGGAGTTGATCGGCTCGGTCAACACTGCCGCTTTTTTCATTCTGCAGTGGATTGGTTGGTTAGAAAGGCTGGTTGTCCGGTGGACCAGGCGCAAAAGCCGACATTTTCCAAAGCGCCGTCAGTTTACTGGAGCTTCGCGTACTCTGCCTTGGCTTGCTTAAAGATGGGAATGCCTAGATCGGCGTCTTTCCAGAGTGTGAGGAAATCTTGATACGCGGCGCGGCTCTTGGCAGTGTCGCCCTGCATCGCGTAGGCACGTCCCAGTTGGAGATGGGCCAGCGCGCCGATGGGTTCATTCAGCACGATGCCACGATGGTCGAGGATTTTCTGAAACTCTACCGCGGCTTCTTTGCCCTGATGAGCGGCAAGGTAAGCTTCTCCTCGTACATAAACGGGGTACAGATTGGGCCAGTTGTAATAGTTGAGCGACGGCAACCCCAGTTCGTAGGGAGAAGCGGCCCCAAGAATGACAAGCGCCTCTTGGGGGTTTGCATGGAGGAGCGCAAGCTTTGCGCGAAGAGTGGGCAGGTAATTTACCTGCACAATCGTGTCTTCGGGGAACCTGCTACCCAAATCATTGGCCAAGGCTTGCGCTCGGTTCGCGTCCCCCGCATAGGCCAGGGCTAGCGCCACCGCATAATCCAAATCTCGCCCAGTCGAACGTCCCTTTGCGGCCGTGGCCTGCTGCCGTGCTTTGGCGGCGTTATCGCACAATGCTTCGCGCAAGGCAGATACAGCATGGTAAGTTGCGGCTGTTTCTTTTTCTCCTTCTCGCTCGGCGGAATCAGCGGCCAGTCTTGCGAACTCCGTTGCTTTTAGTAGATGCCCGAAATAAGCAGCTGTGTCGGACTCCAAACCTAATAATAGATCCTCGTCTCCCGGTCTGTTAGCAACGTCGGCCACCTGTCGCGCCATTCCGACAGTGTCATCCTTATAGAAGGCAATCCCATAAAGGACGGTTGCAAGATCAGACTCCTGCCCCTTCGCGCGCGATTCTTCGGCTACGGCGTCGGCTTCCTTGATTCGGTCTAGCAACAAATATGAGAGGAGAAGATTTCGGAAAGAAAGGCCAGGGAGATTGAGACGATGGGAATCTATGCTTTCTTTCAGGCCTGCTTCATATTCTCCGAGGGCATTTGAGAACATTGAAAGGTAGCCAAGAAAGATCGAATCACGTGGGTACATCTGGGCGCCAATCTCACAGCTGCGTCGTGCCTTCATGAGGTTCCCGGTTACCGTATACTGGTACAGTATTTCAATATGTAGCTTTTCCCGTTCACTCAATCCTGCCCGCAACTCAAAAGCCTTCCGCGCGCTTTCCACTGTCAAGGTGTTGTCGGCGGTGGAATTAGCTAGCGCCCAGTAAGCCATGGCGAAATTTGCGTCAAGTTCCGTGGCCCTTTGAAAGAGCGGCAGCGCTGCCGTGCTTGCGCCTGAGCCCAGCGTTTTAAAACCCAGGCTGTAAGCCTGTAATGCCTCGAGAGATGGTGTGGTCGCTTGTTCTAATGGCGTATTGTATTTCTGGACTGTCCCCAACGATTCGCCGAGCCTCCTTCGCATCTCCGAAGCGGCCTTGCCAAGCACATCGAGAACGTGGCTTTTGTCGCTCGCCTGCGCTTCTGTGCTCGCCAGTAAGGCTCCGCTGGCACAATTGACCGCCTTGAGAATCAGATTGTATGGGGTACCAATCAGTGCAATCGAACCGTTCAGTGCTGCTGCGCTGCTCGTCCGTTGACAAACTTCGCGTGTGATTTCAGGCGTGAGTCGCGTATTTGCCGGTCGTTTCATCATCCGCAACGTTTGCTGAATTCCTTCCTCTGACACGAAGCTCAGGAAGGGCGACTGCTCCAGCTCGACAGAAAGGCCTTCTCGAAGCGTCCCGTCGAATACTGCATCGCCAGTCGAATTGGCGAAATCTCCGAGAACGATGGTGTCTTTTTCCGTGAGACGAGGCGTTTGCCGCGCCCGCCAGAGCAGTCCTCCGGCTATTCCCGCTACGAGCACAACAACAGCCGCCGCCACGACGGTCTTCCGACTGCGTGGCGGCGTAGCCACTCTCACAGCAGTGGGGGCTCCTCTCGTTGCTCCATCTACCCCGTCGACGGGTGCGATGAAGCGATAGCCTCGCCGCGGCAGCGTCTCGATAAATCTAGGGTTGTCGGCGGAATCTCCCAGCGCTTCGCGCAGCTTGTTGATCGCCGTGTTCAGGCTGTTGTCGAAGTCAACGAAGGTATCGGCAGGCCAGTTCTCAGAACGGAGCTCTTCGCGGGTTACCACTTCGCCGGGCCGCTGCAACAGGATCGTGAGTACGTGAAAGGGCTGTTCCTGGAGTTTGATCCGCACGCCCTGCTTGCGTAACTCCCCCGCGCGCACGTCCACCTCAAACACTCCGAAGCGCAGGATTGAGCGAGATCGGACTTCGAGGGCCATCTGCGTCTACCCGAGATCTTAGCGCGAGTCTAAACACCCCCCTGCTAGATGACAAGATTTAGATAAGCGCACGCACTACATAACTGAAACGATGGTCTTTATTGGCTTAGAAGCAATCAAGTCTCAATCAAGCCGCCGTCCATTGAGCTTCCTCCTAACCAGCCCCACGTTCGCCTCCAGCACACGCCTGGAGGTGGCAAATGAAGCTCAGAATTTCGACAGTTCTACTCTTGTTGGGATTTGCGCAATTCGGCTGGGGACAAACAAACGGGGACTCCAAGTTGGTCAGCGCAGAAGCAACCGCGTCCGAACCTCCCGCAAACACCTACACAGTCCTGGGAGCCACGCCCAAACAAGAAGCGGTGGTACGCACCCAGATTCGGGTCATGCAACCCGACGTTTACCCTCTGCGAGTTCTCTTTGTGCCGCACTGGAAGTACGTTGACACTGCCAGAACCTTTCGCCTCCATGTGCCCGCTGGATACACCAGCGCTATGTTCACGCACCTGCCCAGCCGAAGCGTGTTTATCGACAGCGACCGCTATGTGAGCGATGACTCCCTCGGATACTGGGTAGCGCATGAACTCGGACACTTAGCTGCCAACAGCGCCAGCGAGAGTGACGCTGACAAGGCGGCCCGTGAATACCGAAAGCGCCTTAAGGATGCACGCAAACCAGGCGTACATTAGTGTTTACCAGAGATTCGGCAGGGTCCAATCCGCGATTGTGGTCGGTTGACGGGCAACCGGGAAGTTATCAAGTCGCCCGTCGGGTTAGTACCGATAAACGCACTTGTGTCCATCAATGGAGTCGTTCCCGGAATGTCGGCAGTAGTTAGAAGCGTGGAGGCGGGGGGCTAGCGGAATATTAAGGTCCCTCAAAATGCGCACGTTATTCATTCCGCGTACCGGCCGCAAGAATCGCTCAAGTCGCATGAGTGAGGTACACGGCGGGGACACGGCGGCGAGTGTGGGACCCGCAAGTAAGCAGTGTGGTAGTCCTTCGTTTTTCCACAGATAGAATTCAAGGCGCTAACAACGACTTGACCCCTACGGTGCCGCGGACTATCCTCCGGTCTCCCCCGGTAAACCATATATTTGCCTCGCCAAAGGAGAATGTCATGTCTACAACTCCGAAACCCCAAATGACAGTTCAAGACCCCGTCAAAGTGGACCCGAAACATTACAAGGTTGACGTCGAAAATGAGAAGGTACGCGTGCTCCGAATCAACTACGGAGCACACGAGAAGTCGGTGATGCACTCGCATCCTGACGGCGTCGCGATTTTTCAGAACGATATACATTGCAGGTTTACGTTCCCAGATGGCAAAACGGAAGAGCAACGTTTCCGCGCAGGCGAGACGCTCTTTATGCCCGCCGGAAGCCATTTGCCGGAGAACCTCAGCAATCAGCCCATCGACATCATACTGGTCGAACTGAAACGATAGTTCGGGATTGCCACGCGCTGTGCGGCGCGGAATCAGCAGGTTACGGGCGCGGTAGTCGGCAACCGTTGGGGATATTGGGCTGCTTCGGGTGAGTTTTGTTCAACAGTAGCTGAAAATCGTGTCTGCAAGGTGTTTAAGACGATTCCAAGTGAATCGTGGTCCTATCTTATAGCCCTTCAATTCTTGATTGGATGGGTATCCTTGCTGAAATTGGAGCAAGAGCGTCTTAGCTTTCTCTCGATTTTCCGCATCAACAAAGCGATGACCTTTTCTGATTTGGATATGAGAGTCAGCGGTGCGGCTCAAATTGAATGCCATGTCTCTCATTTCTTGCACTATCGGTTCCATGCAGAACTTTTATCACTTCATAAAGTGAAAGACAATCGCGGCTCCGATACCGATTCCCTCGCCTATATGAATGAACATATTCTTCCGGGCTGTAGCCTTAACCGCTTTAACATCAGCCTGACAAGCAGGAACCGCTGATGGGACCCCATTTGATTTTTAAATGCCCGGCTCGATTTTGCTCGTACGTTCGTCAGATTTTAATTTGACAGACGCTGGAGCATTGCATAGGGTCCAAGTACGATTCGACGAAACCCCAGCGGAGTCAACATTGAAGGGGTGAGCAATGAAGCGTTTGGTTCCAGTTCCTTCCGAAAGCGCCGATCTCTTGAAACGAGAAAAAGAAACGGGTATCGGGTATCAAGTGGTTTCGGTCAAGCTCAAGGACGGCAGATGCTACGAACAAGCAGTGGCCAGCGAAGGTTGCATCATCCAAGTTCGGGGATACGAAACCGTTCCTTTCGCGCCTAACGAATTGGAGTCCGTCAGAGTCAATCACAAGCGTTGGAATTTCAGGGATTCCTCGCACGCCCGCAACAAGAGCCGGGCAGCTTCAGCCTAAATCGACGGCTGCCTTCGTTTTCTGACATGTGCGTTCATCCTGAAAAAGGTTCGTTTAATATGAGCGCCAAGACAATATCGGAACACACTGCGAAGATATTGGACGAGATTCAAAGAATACGACCGTTGTCTGTTGAAGAGATAATTCGCTACGCCTTCGAACTGAATCGGATATTTCAAGCAAAGCGACTAGGGCATGTGATAGCCCCTCCCGTTGTTCCAGGGAACCAACAGGAAGATCTTCTAGTTGATGCATATGTACGAGACCTGAAGTCTGCGGATGTTTTAGATGATCCGCCGGGACGTTTTCATTCGAAGATTTTAGAGACTCGTTGAAGGTTTCAGCGAAGCCTATCTGGCAATGCAGGCGATACGTCACCCGTTATGTCGCCTATGAAACTGCGACCGCTTCTTTTTCCACGCGATTCGGAATTTCTCCGCTTCGAATAATGAGCGTGATGGCGGCGGCCAACCACCAGAGCGCCTGGACTCCGCCAAACGCGGTCACTGCGTTAGGCAACGTGAGACGGAGCAGAAAAATAACACCTAATGCTGCAAAAGCGGTTGCTAGTAAGAGCGCAAGATACCCAAACACTCGCGGGAGTATCGGGGATCCGACAAGGATAATGCCAAGCGGCAAGAACAGACTTGGAGCGGCAACGATAAAGTAAAGGTGTTGGACAGCGGATATGAGCTTAAGACTGATTGACGGCATAATCGCCGGATCAGCGTTCATAGCGCTGATGTAGAACGTGATCTCGATGAGGCTCACGGTCATAAGGATCGTGGCTCCGAACAACGTCATCCAACCCACGAGGCGCTGCGTCGCGCCGGCCAAGTGAACAAGAGCGAAAGCAAAAAGCACGATTAGAATCGGCCCGACCGCCTGCAACCAAGCTCCCCAAAGTATGTTCGCGTAGTTCTGTTGGCCGAACTTGACCAGGTCGGCGCTGCTCGCGCCCGGAGGCGGACCGTTATTAATGGCGAATGACAACATGATCAGAACAACCCCCGTGACACCGCTCAGTCCGCTGAGAATGCAGAATGACCGTTTGAATTTGGGGCTTTTGTCCATACGCCACCTCCTACAAATAATTAATTGTGATCTTCAGCTCGAGTCGGCCTCCCGCAAAGCGAAATGCAGCGGCATCGAATTTGGGCGGTCCGAAATGGCCTTTGGTGTCGTTCGAGGCTCCGACGCCCTCGCGAGGAATCCCCATAAAGTTGGTGTCCAGTTTCCCGTTCGAATTCTCGTCGTGGAAGACCGATATGGCGTAGTTGCCTGGAGCGACGCCGGAGAATTCGCAGACCGCATGTCGGTTGGTGATTGCGGACGTGCTGTGGGCGACTGCCTTGTCCGTTTTCTTAGGAAAGTCACTTGCCGACGAAAAAAGGGCGCAAACCACCTGGCCCTTGTCATTGCGCATTCCGAGGATCTCGGCGTGGATCAGGTTCTCCTGCGGCGCCTTTGCGAGGGCAACAGAAGAAACGAACAAGAAGGTTCCGGCGAGGGCCAATATTTCGAGCCCCGTTTCTTTGAATCTCAAAGGACATCTCCTTTCTCTTTGCGCCGCAAGCCGCAGCTGAGAACGGCGCCTTGCGAGTTCCATCCACTTTTGCAGTAAAACGTGATATGTTAGCTGAGTGAGCGCTCACTATAAGTGAAGAAATGGAGATTGTCAAGCGGAGCGTTGACTTTACGAGTTAGCTTAAAGACCTGCCCGACATGCAAGCTAGCCCCGGCGGGACCAACGCAAGAGTTTAGGAGGCAGGTTGATGGCCGCTAGCACGAAGCGTTCCGGAAAAGTGAACCGGCGCAGCGAAATACTGCGGGCCGCGGAGATGCTCATGCACACACGCGGCCTTACTGGAGTAACGACGAGGGAGATATCTCGGGAAGTGGGCTGCTCGGAAGGCGCTCTCTACTTCCACTTCAAGGGACGCTTGGAGCTTCTCTTGGCGATGCTGGAGGAGAGTTTGCCCGACATGCTTGGGCCCCTACAAACCCTTCGAGAGTCTGTCGGCCGCAGTACACCGCACGCCAACCTGGCTGCAGCGCTTCTCGGCATCTTCAAGTTTCACCGGCGCGTGGTGCCCAAGACCGCAGGGCTTTTTGCCGAACCTGAACTTCTCGCGGCCTATCGCAAGTCGCTGGCGCGTCAAGACAAAGGGCCACATCTCTCGATCGGGGTACTCGCCGATTACATTGTTGCTGAGCAGGGGCTTGGACGCATTGATTCAGGAGTGGACGCGAGGCTGGCCGCCTACCTGTTGATGTCATCGTCCTTTTTCCGTGCTTTCATGGAAGGATTCTCAGGCAAGATCACGCAGCCGTCTTGGGAACAGTTTGCCAAGCGGCTGGTTGCGGCAGTCGCGCCACAACCAGCGAGGAACGCCACGAGCTGAACAAAATTGCGGCGAGGGTTCCCGAGCTGTTACTAGTTGACGATAATTCCCGAGTCACGGGCAGCCCAGAAGTTATCGGTTCGCCCTTCGGATTAGTACCGACAAACTCGCTTGTGTTCATTAATGGACCCACTCCCGGATTGTCGGCTACCCATTCACAGATGGCCACGTCGTAGTTGCTGGACGACGCCTACCGGGATAAGCTGCACGACAAAATCGCGGAAGAATTTTGGACTCCGAAAGATGCCGAGTGGCGATCGGAGGAACAACATATATCGAGCCCACTGAAAGCTGCGATAGCCGTGAATCCTCAACGATGGCTGCATGCTGCAAGAATCTTAAAACTGGCAAACAACGTCTATATTTCTTTACGTTAAGCAGCCCCCATCGAAAAAGGCCAAACTTCTGAAAACGGTACTCTCGAACTGCGCCATTAGACGGTGTAAGTCTACTCCAGACATAGAAAGCCGTTTGAGCTGACTTCACAAGGCGCAAAACAGAGCGGATGGTGCGCCCGAGGGATTCGAACTCCCGTCCCTTTGGTTCGTAGCCATGGAAAGCAGTCGGGGAAAAAAACTCTAACTTGTTTGTTTGGTTTCGCATACGAAAAAAGCGAAGCCGCTCTTCTTCTTGCTAGCTGCACGAAAGATGCACGAATCCGCGGTTAGTCTAAGTGAAATTCCCTAGGGCGCCAAAAGTTCCGGCGAATGTTGCACACACATTAAGTAGCTGGAACATTAAGGCGAGACTCAGCTTCAGTTGGGAGGAGCCCACCATGCTCAATTCCCGACCATCGTAGTTACTATCGCGTAACAGGAGCACACGTTCTCTTGACCCAGTCAGGGTGAAAGTCTAGCGTTAATTCAACTGCTAGCCGGATGGTGTATCAAACAGATTATGAGTCGCGTTGCTTCCCCGATCGAAAACGAGAATTCCGACTTTGGCCTCGCGGAAATACGAGCGAGCCTTGAAAAGCTCGAACAGCGCGACCTATGGGTGTGGGGAAATGCGGTCGTCATTATCCTCGCCCTTGCGTCCGCGATCTTCTCTCTGTCTGCTTCACCCTATCTGTCTGGTGTGAAGACCTTGTTCGGGTTCGACTACAGGATTGCGGTACGCGCCCTGGTGTTTTTGGTGGTGGTGTTTACGGCCCAGATGGTCTACCAACACTCACGATTTCGAAGATTGCAGCGTCAACTAGCCGAACAGCAGATTCAAGCAGAGGTATTTCGTCAACTGGCGATGTTTGATCCGCTCACAGGGCTATACAACCGGCGATTTGCGGAACAACGCCTGAAAACCGAGATTGCGCGTTCAGAGCGCAAAGGGCTTTCAATGATTGTGGTCCTGATAGATTTGAATGACTTCAAGCGCATCAACGATACCTATGGACATCAAGCTGGCGACAAAGTTCTGAAAGAATTCGCGAAGCAATTGAACCGATCGACGCGCGGTTCCGATCTCGCAGCCCGCTGGGGTGGAGACGAGTTCCTGATGCTCTTAGTCGATTGCGAGGTGGATCAACTCTCTCGAGTGCTTGTGCGACTCGAGGGATTCAAGGTTGATGTCAATGGGAAGGAACTTCCGGTATCGGTTGCAGCGGGATGGAAAGCCTATGAGTCAGGAAATCAAATCCTCGACCTGATTGAGGAAGCCGACCGGAAGCTCTATCTCAATAAGAAGATAGTCAAGAAACAGAAGCAGGATGTCTTGACGAGTGTTTAGGGTGCTGCGGTGAGGATCGAGAAATGAAAGATCAGGAATCGCGTTTTCTGTTCTATGACAGAAGAGAGTTACTATTCTCAGAAAGCCTCGTTTTTATTTGGGAAAGTGGTGCGCCCGGGGGGATTCGAACTCCCGGCCTTCTGGTTCGTAGCCATCGAAAGAAGTGGCAGCAAAAAATCTAACTTGTTTGTTTGGCTTCGCATACGAAAAAAGCGAAGCCGCTCTTCTTCTTCCTAAATGCACGAAAGATGCACGAAAACTGGATTGGCACTCAGTCGTGACCCGGCTTGCGAGGGCACTGCTCCGAAGTTCGAACTAAACCCCACCACAAATCTCCGTAGAGTCTCGATAAACGACTTGAACTTAGCCGCTGGCGCGGCGGACGCTTCGCGTGCTATGCTCCGCACGTTATGCCTCAACGTAGCGCATCCAATTGGGGTTCTCGCACATGCTCATTTTCTAAGTACCGCAAAACCAATA
>Ga0210383_10004312_pt1 | contig 12613 bp, 3 predicted proteins | sample IncBWC14OmetaG_FD_160072 | JGI IMG/M metagenome (GOLD analysis project Ga0210383, IMG submission 160072) | Forest soil microbial communities from Barre Woods Harvard Forest LTER site, Petersham, Massachusetts, United States - Inc-BW-C-14-O ...
TCACAGAAAAAAAGAGTCAGACAACGTGAGGTCTTTTAAGACTGATACAAGGTACCAGACAGTATCAAGACAATTCTCAGACAAATAAGAGCCATAAGTAATTTGTGCTTTTCCTGATGTAGTTATAAGGAGAGATAGAGGGGAGCGAAAGGAAGAGACAGCGAGTATGACAGCATGTATCGAGCAGGGATAGGTAAAGTAGGAGGTGTAAATGAGTACAAGGGAAGTAAAGAACAAAAGGGACTTATTTATCGGCCATTTCGACATCCTCGTTCGTGCGATCCTTGTCCTTCGTCATGGCAACAGCCCTTTTCTCCTTCTTTCTCGTGGATATTTTCGTCGCCTTGGGTGCGGGAGGGTCTTCATCATCGCCGATGTCATCTAGGTTACGTTTATTCTTGCCTTTGTCTTTCGGGATTTCGGCAGACAACGTGGACGGTTCAGCGGTGGGATCGATCGTGACATGTGATGCAGTGGTTGATGTTTGGGATTGAAGAAGTAATGCACGTTTGGTGATTGAGGCGCAGGGTAGGATTTGTATGCGTTTGAGTAGTAACTGGTACACACGACCTCCATTCGGTTGTTTGGGTTGTTTGGAAATGACCCACCTTGTAAGGATGAGAGATGAATGATGAAGAGGTAGGTAATATTGGTTACTTACAGTTTCAAATACACTTCGACAAATACAACAGATTTGTCGATGAGTTTCAAGCCATACTCGCCAGGGTGAATAAGCGAGCCGTTCTCGTCGCGGACATCAGGTGGGATGATTGGTATAGTGGAAATGTTATATTGAGAAGAAAATCGAGCATAGAGACCTTGAGGGTCTGGCATGTCATGAAGTTTCCAGTCCTGTACACCTGTTGCAATAAAAATATTAGTATCGGAATGATTTGAACGATTGCGGAAGTTGTGCCTTTGATTTTTCCACTGGTGGATGATTGTTCAGTTGAGGCGGGTGTTGTACTAGTTGTAGCTGCATGTCTCAATTTACCTGTGATGAACAAATGTCAGTCCGAGTCGGTATAAAGTGGTGCGAGATGGAACAGACTGGGACTCAGCGGTTGCCGGGATTCTGTAGCAATTAATACAAGAGTGTTGAGTTGATTAAAGGAGGTACGTACTGCCAATGCTTGATCGATTTGTCGTGGGCATGTTGATTTTGTTCGCATCCAGAAGGTTTTTGAATAGTCCAGTTGTGGTAACAAGAAAAACGAAGCGATCTTCATTAAGCGGTTCGCGTAAGAAGTCAGTGACTTTTGGTTGTTTATCGGCAGGTACATCTGGACAAGGATATAATCAATCAAGTAATGACAAGACGAGAACGTCAATTGAATATACAACATACTCTGATTGCGCGCATTTTCCACTTCGGCCTGTAACAGTTGCAGGATCTCAACAGCAGTAGTCGAGCACTGTAAGGCTTCATGAGGGTAGTTGTCGTCATCGGGTAATGGAGTGAGTTCGAATTGGACTTTCATTTTGCTAAGATCACCGAAGGTCACTTGTGAGGTGTCGAAATACTGTGTCGGAAATGTTAAGTTGCTTTATTTGTAATTATTACTGTTCAACATACGTTATGGATACTGGGGGCCAAGCTGAAGTAAGGGCTCGTTTTTCCAAACATCCCATTGAGGTCCAAAATAGCGGGGAAACCAATGACAAGTGGTTGTCCATTTGTGGTATACCAGTACAATGCTGTGTCTTGCATGATACTAAATGCTGGACGGGGGTTGGTCTCGCTTGGTGCAATAGTATTAATTAATTCGAGAGAAGCAGCATGAGGGAGGGTAGAAAAGTGAAGAAGGGATTTTTGTAGAGGGCTGAGGGAGGGGTCAAAATGTTCAGGAGGGCTGTCGAGGGTAGAAGCTGGAGAAGGTGAAGTCATATTGAGGTTCGGAAACAGAGGAAGACGTGGGTGACATGTAAAGCCAGGTATGATAATGTGGCTTTATTTTGGATTCGGGGAGGAAAGGGGGTTTCACGGAGGTGTTCATTATTGGAGTAGACTCGGAGAATGTAGGTAAATCTAGATGGAGCGGTACCATTTGTTGTTAGTAGGGTTGAATTTTTAGGGGAAAAACTCACAAGTGGTTAGGGTCAATGGTCGAATAAGAAAGGTTGGTCTGGTGATCTTTCCTTTTGCTTAAGTACATTTTTGTGGCGGCACGGAAGATCTTGAGACAAATGTCAAGTTTGGTTTAGTAGCAGAGGAAGGTTTAAAAACTTACATATGGTCAATTGCGGACAATTTCATATTGTATGCAATAGGAATAGTATTGTGTCTGGTGATTGAACATGTCGCTAATTATATTTTAGTGGCCGTGAATTGTTGTGATAAAATTAAGGTTAAAAATGATGGCATAATGTGAGCGGGGACAGTTTGGGAAAGCCTAGTGAGGAAAATGAATATTTATTTTTTAAGAAAGGGTAAGGTTATGAATTTTGAGTAAAACACATATTTTTTCCGTATGAGTCAAGGATTGTTTTGTAAGTGATAAATATAAGTTTAATACAGAATTAAGGTGTGTTACTCATATTGGAGAAAATATAGGTATATGTGGTGGTGTCGGCCATCCAAATTAGTTATATCTTTGATATTTTTTTCAAGAATTGGTGTTCCTCCATTTATTTGATCATTGTAGGCCCAAATGGAACCATCATCAGAAAGTAATCTGGCTGTAAAGTGGTAACCTCCAGAATAAATTATTCCTCTTAGACCATAATGAACATTGCCGTTATTTGTGGGAAAAGTTAAAGATTTAGAAGGAATAACAGTTGGAATGGTTCCAGGTATGACTTCAATAGGAATTATAGGAGGGCAATTATATAATATAGCTTGACACAGAAACTGTTGATCACATACTGAGCATGGAATTGAATTTAGAGAGTGACATTGTAATTGAAAACTTTTAGATGCACAGTACATATTTAGCCAATTTTGAATAGAGGCAGAATTGGCATTTTGGTTATAATTTGTGTGAATAACATTTTGGTGCCATAGGCTCTGAGTGCAGATTGAAGGTAATTTTTGTGAATGTGGAAGTGTATGTTGTGTATTACAATTATTAGAACAAATTAAGTTGAATTTAATTAAAGGTTGACTTGTAACATATTCTATAATGTGTGAGACAGAAGCACCAACTTGGCCATAGAGGGGAAATTTATTATGATCTTGAGCAAAAAGGTCATTTCGAAATTGATTTCTGAAAGAGTTGAACAGAGCATGGTTTTGCTTATTTGCTTGACATGAAGATAATGAATCGAAGCTTGTTGCAAGATTTAAATTCAGATTTGATTGTTGAGTCCAAGTACTTTTCCATTGTTGTCCAGAGCAGTAGTAATTCCATATTAAAATCATGAAAACACAATCATATGAACAGGACCAATTTCTTGAAGACCAAGTACATCCTGCAAAAGTGAATGTTGAAATGGAATTTGAAGTATTTTTATTACTTTCAGAATCTTCAATGTTGGTGTTTGTTTTATCAAGTTGAGCACCAAGATGAATTTTTTTGGTAAGTGGGAGATTAGGTTTTATGTTTGATGATAGGTGTAAAACATTATTTTCTAATTCTAGTTTTCGCTTTCCAATTGTAGATGGAGATTCTGAGAAGTCAAATTTGATTTTGTGTTTGGTTTTATTGATGTATCTTTCTGACTCAGCATCTGGTATGTCTTTAATATCATCATGTGACAAGCCATGGCGAATTAAGGTGTTATGTTCAATTATATTAAATTTTTGTATTTCCCTGTATAAATCATGTGGTAAAGGTTTATTTAGCTGACACAATGTTACAGGTTCTGTAATACAAAGACCATAACGAGTCTGAGCACGTGAAGCAGCAACATAAGCTCCAAAGCCACCTTCATGCAAATTCACAAGAACTTTAGGAAGAGTTTTTCCTTGAGATGATTGCCCTGTTACAGCAAAAGCAGGTTGAATTGGTAGTTGAAGACGTGAAACTTGAACTTTGCGTTTAGTCTTATCAGGGTCTTGAATAATAGTAGAAAAATTCCATGATATTGGGCATATAGGAAAATATCTTTTGGGAAGGCCTGGAATATCTACTTTACTTTGTGGAAATTCAACAAGTGCACAATAGCAATATGTAAATCCAGATGAGCATACATTTGTAAATATTTTACGAACAATACCTTGTGCACCATTTGTTATACCTAGTTCTGTTGCTAAATTACGCATTCGAAGAATGACAGGCATACCGTTATATAATGGAATGAAATTGGGCAGAGCACCTTTAGTAGCTGATGATGAGAAATTAAGATGCAAAAGTTTATCTCGATCATAATTTGATGGTGTTTCTGCATCAATTTTATCAAAAGCAGCACACATTATTAGGTTATGATTAGAATTGGATGAACACATAGCCTCAGCTTTTTTGGTGTTTATTATTTCACGAAGTAGATTAGTTTCCACAATGGCAGTTGCAGCATAATTTTGTTCTGTTCCCATGTCAACTCCAGTGGGATTTATGGCAGATTTAATAACACGGCTATTGAACAGATCTAAGTCATCATGAGTACATTCACGGATTCGTAAATTGTTAACAGATTTTGCATACTCAGGATCATATTTCATCCGTTGTTGTTCAGACAAATTTATTACAGTGTCAATAGTTTTCCATGCTAGTCGCCCTAAGCGTTTTGCAATATGATGTTCATTTTGGCCGGAATTAGGTGAAATAGGTGTGTATAAAGCAGTTGCAGCAACAGGTGCATACTGATAAAAATCACCTGAAAAAATGACATTTATTCCACCAAACCATTCATCTGGTTTTTCTTTTGCATAACGTAAAGCACCATCTATTTCAGAAAGGAGTTCTGCACTCAGCAAAGATGCTTCATCAATAAGTAATATTTCAACATTCCGCCATTCATTTCTAAGTTGAGTTCTATTACGAACACCAATAATAACAGAATAATCTTCTGTGTTGTCACCAGGGGCTCGATTACCTTTTCCTTTATTTTTTGCTTTTATTTTTATTCCAAGACCTTTGTGAATGGTCATACCATCTATCAAAGCAGCAGCAGAACCAGTAGGTGCTAAAAAGCGTATTGCATATTCCATTTGATAATAAGCCATTACTTGCTTTACAGCTTTTATAACATGAGTTTTGCCTGTCCCACCTGGTCCTGTCATAAGCATTCTTAAAGGTGTAGATTTATTTTCATCTTTTAAAACATATTTACAAATAAAATGTTGAGCAATAATGCGAAAAGCAATCCATTGTTTTGAATTTAGACCAAATTCAGAACCTACTTTGTTAATAATTTCATCTGGTGTCATAAATTTTTTGTTTAAAAAATTTTCAGAAGATAAAATGGTGGATGATTCTAACACTTTTTTATCAGGAATCATATAGTCTATTAAATCACTAGGATTTGTTTCTGTTTCTAGTATGTTAGATTGAATTTGATTATTAGGATTTGATGCATTAAGTCGGTTTTGTGCAAGAACATTTTCTTGTTGTTGAATATAAGATTTCCATTGTTTTAAAATAAATGGTGTTGGATTTGAAACATTTTCAACAGAGATACCTTCAGAACATGCAGAAGATTTTGAGTTGTAAGTTATATTATTTGAAAGCCATTGTGATTGATGAAGAAGTGAAATAGTTTGTGAAATTTTCAATTCAGTTTCAGCTTTAAAACGCATGTTGATATTTGCATCAAAATCAACATCATCAACAGCAAATTTTGATATTGCAGAATGAACAGCCTGAGTCATTGACAGTGATTCTGCAGTCAACAATGATTTTTTTCGAAGTCGTTCAGCATCTCTTGCATCTTCACATTCATGTATTGCTTCCCAGTTTTTCATAATCTTACAGGATTCAGATGAAAATATATATTCTTTTGATACTGATGCAAAAGATTCATTTTCTTTTATAAGAGGATCATTTTCATTAAAAGGTTTAAAATGTGCCAAAACAAACAAAGGATATAAGTTGGAATCTTTTCGTGGGATTGACATTCCTACAACCCGAGGTATGAGTTCAACAATACCTTCACCACGTGTTTCATTTGTATGTTCAATTAATTGATGTGTTTCAGAAAGTGGATGTCCTGGTTTTAAAGAATGACGTGTAAGCACTCCAAGTCTGGTCTCAGGTGTATTTATAATACGATCATCCTTGGTTTTACTCTCACGTCTAACACAATGGCAGAAGTCATAAAAATTCATAGCAGCCAATGAATCACTGCGAAAGAAATAATCATGAAATTGATTTGTTTCCTGAATTTTTCCAGCTTTATTGGTTGTGATTAAAAGTGCTGTTTGTTCAATGTTAGATTCATCTTCATTATCATAATCACCATCATTATGTATGTCAGAAAGATGATTATTGTGTGAAGAAAATGTTTTTACATTTGAAATTAAAACTGCAGATAACATAGGGACAGTTTTGTGAGAATAAATAGCATCACCAAAACCTCGCAAATATCGAGCAGCTTGCTGAGCATGTATTTGTTGCTGGCGTGTGAATTGAGCAAGACACTTGTGTAATAAAGTTTTAGCACTATCAACAATTGAAGTATTTGAAGAGTTTGGCATTTTAGATACAGCACGTGACAAAAGTGAAAGAATTTCATAAGTTTTAAGATCCATTTTTGTAATGTAATCTGTAATATAAAACATAGCAGATTTAGCAGCCTTTCCAGAAAGTATACATTTGATATCATGATTGTGACGGCAGAAAACAAGAATATATGGATTAAAATAATTTATAGTACTGTCACGACACATTAGTATAACAGAATTTGAGTCAGGATCAAAATATGAAGCTTCAACAATTTCATGAGGAAATAGAAAACGACATTTGCCTGTATTCCCATATTTATGACAAACTTTCCCATGTTGATGACGTTGCAGTTTTTCTCCACATTTCTTTATTTCAGTAAGAAAAACACTATTCCAACTGTTTAGTATATCAATGGGAATATTTGTACTGACTAATGGTGGAGGTGGTGGGCGTTCAATTCTTGGGTCCCAATCATGTGCTATTTCACATTCAATATCAGGAAGGTGATGATGTATAATGTCATCAAAAAATTCAAAAAATTGTGTTTGATATTCAGGATTATTTGTCATTCGCTCATGAAGTTCAGATGGATTGATACCACCAACAAGCCAAATAACAAAATGCCCATGAAGAGATCCACGTTCAGTAAATTCTGTGGTTCCATAAAAAGCCTGTAGACGACCAAGGATTCCACCATTTTTAGTTGAAATATTTTTTTTAAAATCCCATCCAAAAAGATATTCAAATAAACTTTTTACACAAAACTGAAAGAAATCAGCAGCAGCGACTGGATCTTGTGCAAGCCGAAGACTTCGTTCATAACTTGAAACCAATTTAGGAAATTGATCAGACAAGTCAACACTTTTATCACCAAACATAACTTGAAAAATTGGACTATGTACAGCACTGGGATTAAATGTAAAGTAAATCTGTGGAACACCAAAATAGGCAATGTAATTTCGAATTTCATTGCGAACAAAAATTTTGGAAGCATGGGATCCAGGAATCTTTGCAGCAACAGTGTTGACATGTTTTAAAAGATCTAAAACTTCCTTGTGTTCACCAGAGAGGTCAGTATATTTGCCTTCATGTTCCAAATGATTTGCAACATCATTGATAATATCAGGTGATATGGTGGAAAGTTTTTTAGCAACAGATTCAAAATGTTTTTTTTTTACTGTTAAATGTGTATGCAAATGTGCAGTGCGTCTTTGAATCATATTTAAAATGACAAAAATATAAGAATGATGATACCGGAATGATCTATCAGGAAGATCAAGATAATATTCTGCTTGTTTGCTAAATTGAATAGGTGTTTCACGGTTTTTGTCTTCAAACCCTCCAATTCCTAAAGGAAACAAAGTAGGATACATGCCAGGAACCAAATCAGGATTATGATATTCTGAAATAGCATGGAAGCCTCTGTGAAGTACAAGATCAGGCAGAGATGATGAATTTGATGTTAAATTATGAAGGGCAGATGCAGTGAAAGTGCGACCTTTAATTCTATCACCTTCAGGATCAGATACTCCCATTTTCTCCAAAAAACATACGGAATTATTATTATCTATATCAACATTATTAGCTGCTTCTGCAGGATGCTCAGAAAACCCAGCAGTTTCTTCAGAAAATATAGAATATGCATCACTTTCATGATCATATATAACACGATCATCTAAACCTGGAAGTATATCATCATCAGGATAATTATCCAAAATTGATTCATTTAAAGGTATATTGCTATATAAACGATTATGTGCTTTCAACCATAATAAAAACCTCCATACTTTGTTTTTTCTAACACGAAAGACATATTCCAAACTTTTAGGATCAAATTTTCCAGGTCCAACAAAAACAATACTGAGCATTCCATTTATATCAGCAGGAGTACGTGGCAAGACAGAAGCAGTTGAAATAACATTCATCTCATGAGCACAGGTATTTCCATTTAAAATTCTAGGATGACTTGGATCAGAAGATTTGAAAATACGTGTGACATGTGCTGTATTTCTGTAAATAGCACACACCATTTCTTCTACCCAAGTCAGATCTTTAAATTCTTCAGGAAGCAATCCACGATATAAATTATTTGCAAGTGCAAAACGTGGCATTTTGTTTTTGGATAAAGATGAATGACAATCAGAACATGCATTGAGAGATGACAAGTCAGAAGAAAGACCCAAGCGTTCTAGCATCAAGCCATTGAGCATGCTAGTTTCATACACAAAGTCATTGACGGCTTTATTCTTTAAAATAAAGGGATCATTCACATGCAATTTGGATAAATTGAGAGGTAAACATTCATTATTTTTTATCTGTAACTGATGGATGTTCAAATCAGAACGCTGACGAGCACAAATTGCACAGACAAGAGGTGGTTGCCATTGTGAGCCATTGTAATAGTTTTGTATAGAATCAAACACAATGCCTTGGTTTACTTTTTGGGGCCATGTCAAAGATGAATTATTTTTTTCAGCAAGTAAATCATAAGCAGTCTGAAGTTTGACTTTTTTCCTTTTTTCCTTTTCATTATCTGATTTCTTTTCTTTTTGATTTTGATATACATAAATTTGAGACATAATTGTCAGGCCATATTCTTTTTCAAGGACAAATTTGATTAAAGTTGAATGTGATTGATTGAAATTGGAAAGAAAAGGTAAACACGAAAACAACCCATTAGAAAAGGATAAGAAATCAATGGATTCTAAATATGATGTACGTTTACAGATATGAACATAAATTGCTTCACTGCATAAATGTTTGGAACGGGCTGTATACTGAGGACGTGAGACAGATGGTATGTTATGTAATGTGTTCAATAATGTGTGTTGGGGCAAATGTGAAAGTTTTAAAATCTGATATGACTTTGGGAATGATAACCAAGGAAAGACAGAAGATGAAAAATCAGGTAATACATCAGTCACAGATTGTGAAATATTACAAGGTGCAACACGTAGAGCATTAGCAACCAAATCACCATATAACTCAATAATAAAAGCACTGATAATAGTATATCTCGTTTTTGGTGCGTTATTAGGAATTTGAACATTTTCAAGATATTTAAAAAGTGCAGGATTATCTAAAGATGTAAGATGTGTGCGCATTTTGATAAAATGTGTAATTATGCAGTTTATATATGTGTTTTTATTTCGACAAAAGTTGCCATTGTCCATAATATTACTTGTAACTCGAAGCAGTTCTTTTGATGACACATCAGATAAAGTAGACTGAAAATGATTGTCAGAATAAAAAAACCAACAAGGGTCATTATTCAAAACAGTCAATAAGGAGTTATCTAAATTTAAACCACCACCATATGAGTAGCTAGAATTTGGAAATGAAAAGGAATTTGAAATATTTTCTTCAGCATCATCAATGAATTTTCCTTTTTTTAAAGTAATAATATATTTTTGAAAATTTCTCCACAGTTTACTAGGGCCATCATCAATGTTAAAGAAAATATTACGAGCATGCATCAATTTTTTCAATTTTTTAATTCCCATAGTTTTTGTATAAAAAGATAGCAATGGAATGTCCTGTGATTTATAAATTGGCTTGTCAGACAAAGAAAAAGATGAATGCTGAGAAGAATGTTTAATTTTTATAGCATTTAAAAATGACAAAGCCTTGTTAAACATATTGTTCATACCATGCCGTATTTTAAAACCAAAAGTAAATGCAATAAAAATCAAGCGGTAATGTGATAATGAACTTATATCAGCAGTTGTGATCATATGTAAACAGGCATATGAAAGCTCACTTGATGATGAATAACCAGCAGTAATTTTGGAACATAATGAATAATTTTCACATACCCCATTTGAGACATCTTTTTTATGAAAGCATGCACCAGAGAGAATATGATAAATAAGAATCTGACGACACTGAAACAAAGATAAACCAACAGAAGAAATACCATGCATGGAGAGAGCATTCTGTAAAAGTTTGATATTATTACTGAAAACAGATATGTGGGTACCAGTTGTGAGTTTTCGAAAAAAAGCATCACAGAGTAAAATAAGATCTTTTTTACATGCTGGCACATTGGAATTTGAAAAAGAAGACTGAGATGAATGGTTAACAATATTATCCAACTTCTTCAAATTGATGGATTTCAAGACTTCGTAAAAAATAAGACAATGAACATATGAGGGATTTTCAAGCAACTGTTTTGACAATTCCATTTGAAATCCATCTACTATACCACTTATAATAAAAAAATCTTTCACAAAAACAACATGTGATGAGCAAGTAGAAAGTGATGCAAGACGTGTAAAACATTTCAAGCATTGAACACTATGACTATCCAAAGCAGACTTCAACCACGCACAGACTGTCTGATGACTTGTCATAATTTCAGGATACAATTCAGGATAATACAATGGATCATAATAGACAGGATATTCATATATTTCATGAGCCACAGCATTTGGAGGACAATCATCATAACATAGCACACGCGAAACACGACATGGAACTTTTTCAAGAAAACACATTCTCACACAGCCACAAAATGAATAACAAAATAAAATGGATGACAACAATCAAACAATAATGTGCAGGTGTCAAACACGACAAACAGTGGGCCAGTCAAAAGTTGTACTGAAATACAAGTGTCAATATCAACAACAAAAGAAAACGCGACAGAGAGACTTACAGCGGTAATTTTTGTGCAAACAAACGCAGCCGGTCAAAAGCAGTGTGTCCACAAGGAACGTGAACAGGTCCTGTAATGGTATGGTCAATATCAAGTAGAGCAGTTAAAAAGGAACCTCCATAGTGATCACGGTCGTTGACCTCGAGAAAATTGTGGTAGAGATGAGTCTGGGTGTGGGCACATCCGATGTCGACGTCTTGCACGAGGTGCGGTAGTGATGTGCGAGGTATTGTCCACAAGCACGATTACCGAGCCAAAAAATACAGAAATAAAAGAGCAAAAGTAGCACTTACCGAAACAAGTACAGTCTGTATACAACAGATGAGAACTTGAGAAAAGATCTCAATGTTCCCGTCAACGCACAACAACTTGAAGTGATAGAGATAGAGACAAAGTATACAAACGCGGCCAGTTGCGAACGGTGTGAGCAACAGAAAAGCGAAACGCTGGCAAAAGTGAACAAGGGGATACGGGGTAAAAAGGCCGCGTCACGCGCTGATGGCGGAGATGTAAAATAGGAGCCACGGAAGCTATTCTACCTTAATAAAGAGATATTTTCCCAGGCCGCAAGCCAAATGACAGAAACCGGCGTGTTTGTGTCCCTCAGAACCCTCCTCCACTTCGTAGAGTCGGGGATCATTTGTGTCGGAGCTCAAAAAACCTTGCTGGCCTGATCAGCGTCCACGGAGGTTGTTGCCAAACACAATCAAATTCAAGTCGTGGCTAATCATGATGTGGCGTCGCGCCTTTGCACTGGCATCCCGTCGTTAAACTTCTTAAAAGTGTCCAAACAATGACGTACGCTCAAATCGCCCACTTGTCAACGCTCGTTTCCATTACCGTGTCCAAACCGTGTCTCAGATTTTGATATGGGATGATATAGCTATAGTCTCTAATCGGACAGATTCGTCGTCGTATTCTCGGATTTCCTAGATGGAAGTTGTTGGCACAGTACGTTCCCACCAATGCTGTCCAACATAACATAATGCCAATTTCAGCCCAGATGGAAACAGACGACAAAGATTTGGTCGAGGCTCCAGAACTCATCTGCTCTTCCAGACCCTACCTGCCTTTGACCTGCCTACCCTTGGGTTCTCAGCCTCGACGCCCTCCTCTCCCTTCAACCTCTGCGGCGCAACCATATTCGGAACACCAGAAACTCCACGAACGGAGGCTCCGGGACAGCCCATGCCGTAGCTGAACTTCCCGACTTCAAGTTCCCGTTGAGCCAACGCCTATTAACACGCCCGTTTAGTCTAAATGCTCGGCGCGCGGCTTTACACCCAAGATTTTACCCCATCAAGCCACGACACTTTCGAACACCTTCGCTACTTCCACGTCTATCCCCTGGGTTGGAATGCCCACCACTGCGGGGAGGACCCGACGGCGTCTCGGGCGGAGAAGGAAAAAGTTG
>Ga0210383_10004314_pt1 | contig 12612 bp, 13 predicted proteins | sample IncBWC14OmetaG_FD_160072 | JGI IMG/M metagenome (GOLD analysis project Ga0210383, IMG submission 160072) | Forest soil microbial communities from Barre Woods Harvard Forest LTER site, Petersham, Massachusetts, United States - Inc-BW-C-14-O ...
GCCCGGCCAGGGCGATGTCCAGATCGGCCGGATCGCGGGAGCCCTTGTCGAGCGGCACCGGGTCAAGCCGCAGCCGGTTCTCGGCATAGGCGAGCACGGACCTGATCATCTGCTCCGTCGTCGGATCCACGCTATGCATGGCCGACAAGCTAGCGCAGGATCTCCACTAGCAGCACCCACACGTTGACCAGCCCGAAGATCAGCGCCGACAGCACGCTCGGGACCAGCCAGTACAGCCCGCCGCCCGCCTGGCCGAGCAGCGTCGCTCCGCCGATCACCAGGCAGCCGCAACTGACGACCGCCGGGAAGACCCGGCCGACTACCCGGCGCCACAAGGTGTCCTCGTCGCCGCGCTCAGCAGTGAGGTCCAAGTAGACCTGCACCGCCCCGATGACCAGGCCGGTCGCCAGGAACTCGAGCCCCACAGCGACCCTGGCCTGGCCGGGGACGATCAGCAGCAGCCCCGCAACCAGTGGGGTGGCGAACAGGATCAGCGTCTGCGCGGCGCGGGTCGGCAGGCTCTTGATCGCCAGGATCTGCTTCAGATTGATGGAGACGGCGATGAAGAGCAGCCCGGCCAGCGCCGCCGCCGCAGTCGTGACCGCCGTCCCGAAACCCGCCCACGAACTCGGCGCATATGCGGTATTCACGGCTGGACGATTGGGCTGGCATTGGCGGTCGCGTCCTCGGGCTCGCTGACCCAGGCCGAGAACACCGGCAGCCCGTTCCACGGGCTGGCGGCCCCGGTCGGGTCGGCGGTCGGCCCCGTGGTGACGGCGACGACGGCGTACGGATGGCCGAACCGCAGGATGACCTCGCGACGCTTGCCCGGCACGCGCATGGCCAGGGCTACGGCGATCGCGCTGACGGCAGCGGCCTCGAATCCGGTGCGCGAGTACCGCGCCATCGCTGCCTGCCGGGCCTGCCATGGGTCGCCGCTCGGGACAAGCGCCTTCCTGGCCGAATCGAAGCCCAGGCCAGGAGCGGTGAGGTCGAGATCAGAAGAGGCAGACCAGGCGGGCAGCACCGCCGCCACCGAGTCCGTCGAAGCCGTGACCTCGCGGACGCTCCACAGCGGACTCTCGCCTACAGGCAGGTCGTTCATGCCACGGGTCTGGATCCGCACGCCGGACGCGTGCTTGCCAGCGAGGTCGTAGGCCGCCGACAGCACGCGGCCAGGCGCAACATCCGGCATCGCGGCAACCGAGACGACCTCAAGACCGCCTGCCGCGGCGGCGATATGCACAATCACGTCGCCGGCCTGCGTGGTGATGGCGACGAACTCGACGTGGCCACCAGAACGTGCCGGCGTCCGCAGTACGTGGTCCAGCTGGCCTGCCCACGGGCTCGCGCCGCCGAGGCTCGCGGCTGGCGCCAGGTCGAACGGGACCTGCCAGGAGACCTTGGTCGCCAGCGCAGTCGCCAGCACCAGGTACAGGTCATCGCCGGAGACCGGGAAGCGGTCGATGAGGCCGAACGTGTGCTCCCGCGCCCAGGCGTCCAGCCCAGCCTGGCCCGGCAGGTCGCCGGTCGTCACCGCCGCGGGCAGGCTGTCCCGCCAGTGCAGGAAGGGGTCCGGCAACCGCACCGACGGCGAGGTCCAGACCGCGGCTGCGCTCGCGACCAGGGGATGCGGTCGTGCCAGCAGGTCCGCGGCGGCGTGCGCCGCGGCATCGACGTCGCAGCCGAGCACCTCTGTCAGCGCTGCGCGATCAGCCCCGGTGCTGGCCGGCCCGGCGAGTGCGAGCACCAGCCACGCCCCGAGCGGCGAGGCGACGTGATGACGTGTCCCGATGGCCGCGTGCAGCCGCGCGGCGTAGCCCGATACGCAGGCCGCTAGGTCAGTCGCCTGGACGCTCATGCTCCCATTGTGCTAGGCCGGCGAATTCGCCTGAGCCGGGCTGGCCTCAGGCTCAGCTGGGCTCCTGCGGCCGAGCCAGAAGAAGCTGAAAATGCCCGCTACCAGCACCAGGATGGCGGACAGGTACAACGCGGCGTGCAGCCCGGACTGGAAGGCGCTGTAGGCGGCCTGGATCACTTCCTGGACTAGCTTGCCCTGGCCGGCGCCCGCGGCGCCGCCCGCGCCCTTCGTCTTTCCGCTGGAAGGAACCAGTCCGGTCTCGACGCCGTTGATGACGATCTGCGAGATGCTTCTCGGCAGGCCAAGCGCATGCAGCCGGGCGGTGATGTCGGCGGTCAGCTTGGCCGACACCAGCGCACCGAGGACCGCCACGCCGGTGACGGCGCCAATCTCGCGACTGGTGTTCGTGGTGGATGCGGCCATGCCGGAGCGCTCTGGCGGCACCGCGGACAGCGCTGATGACGTGGCCGGCACCACCGTGCTGCCGACGCCGATGCCGGTGACGGCCAGAGCGGTGGCCAGCGGCAAGTATCCGGGGTTCGGGCTGATGGCGAACGAGGTCAGCAGCAATCCCAGGGAGAACAGTATGCAGCCGGTGAAGATCGTCGCTCTCGGGCCGACGCTGACGGTCAGCCGGGCGGCCACCAGCGCGGCAGCACCCAACAAGATCATCATCGGCAGGAACACCAATGCGATCTGATAGCCGCCGTACCCGGCGACTTCCTCCAGGTAGAGGGCGGTGAAGAAAAAGACCGCGAAGGTGGCGAAGTAGGCGCAGAATGCCACGACATTGGCGACCAGGAACCGGGGCACGCGGAGGAATTTGAGGTCCAGCAGCGGGTGCGGCGCCTTGCTCTCCCACCAGAAGAAGCCAACGACCGACGCGGCGCTCAGGCAGAGCAGCAATATGACCGGTGCCGTGCCGAAGGACGAGCCCTCCGCCGTGATGACAGCAAACGCCAGCGCCGATAGCGCCGCAGCGCCGAGCACCGTGCCGGCGATGTCGACGCGGTGCCCGTCCGGGTCAGCGTTCTCCGGCAGGACCGCGAGGGCACCGATAAGTGCTAGCGCACCGACGGCGAGGTTGAACCAGAAGATCGCCCGCCAGTCCCCGTGCCTGCCGATCAGTGCGCCCCCGATCACAGGTCCCATCGCCAGCGCCACGCCGGACACGGTCGTCCAGACCCCAACCGCCCAGGCCCGTTCCCGCTCTGCGGTGTAGACGTGTCGGATCATCGACAGCGTGCCCGGCTCGCTGGCCGCGGCGCCGAAGCCCATCACGGCACGACCGGCGATCAGGACGCCGACGTTCGGCGCGGTCGCCGACATGATCGAGCCTGCCAGGAAGATGACAATCCCGATGATCATGACTCGCTTGCGGCCAAACTCGTCGCCGACCATGCCGAAGCCGAGCATGGCGCCAGCGAAGGTCAGCGCGTAAGCGCCCACCACCCACTGCAGCGAGCTGACGCCCGCGTGCAGCTCGCTCTGGATGTCGCCGAGCGCGACGCTGACGACCGTGTTGTCAAGAAAGGTCAGGAAGAGGATGACGCACAAAACGGCCAGGGCGAGGGAGCGACCGCCGCGCAGGGCAGTCGCTGCCTCGCCCTCGGACACACGGGCTGGACTGACCACTGGCTAGGAAGCCGACTTGCAGGCGGCAGGCAAGCCGGCGGTCTTGCCGGCGTTCTCCAGGGTCAGCAGACCGCAGAAGCTCGTCACGCCCACCTTCCAGGTGCCGTCCTGAAGAACGGCCGTCCCGGTCTGGTTTTTCAGCTCAGGAGTACCGCTCACGAGGATGTCATAGGTCACCGTCGCCATTGTCGGCGAATTTACAGTGACATGGGTGACCTTAGCCGTCGCCAGTGCCGCTAGGCCAGAGCCTGCCTGCGCCTGAATGACCGACTGGAACTGCGAGCCGTCCTCCAGCAGGCCGACGCGCTGAGGAGTGGGAGTCTTGGCGTTGAAGAACGCTTCCCAGTTGGTCGTGATCGCGCTCGTGGCGGCCGCCCCGCCGGTCGAAGCCGACGACGACGTCGCGGCTGGCGATGATGAGGCGGCCGAGGTCGACGCTGGGGCCGACGTCGAGTTGCTCGACGTGCTCGGGCTGCTACTGCACGCCGCAGCCGTGACGGCGAGCCCTGCTAGCGCGAGCCCGCCAAGCAGGTGCGAGAAATGCCGATGAGAATTCATACAGCTATCCTCCAACTAAGAGTCAGCAGATGACATTCCGCCCCGGCTGCAGGGCATCGCGCGCTTCCACGCTGTGAAGTGCCCGCTCTTGACCTGGCCATGCGATGCTGCTGCGATGTCCGATCTCGAAACACTGCGTGACCGCATGCGCCAGTTCAGTACCGAGCGCGACTGGCAGGGGTTTCATGACCCCAAGTCTGTCCTCCTCGCCCTCGTCGGCGAGGTCGGTGAGCTGGCTGAGCTATTCCAGTGGCTGCCCGCCGGCGCCGCGGCTGAGCTCGCCAGGTCCGAGCCGCTGCGAACGAGGGCAGGCGAGGAGCTGTCGGACGTGTTGCTCTACCTGATCCTGCTCGCCGATGTCCTTGGCATCGACCTGGCCGCGGCGGCGCATGCCAAGCTGAGCGCGGCTGCGCGCAAGTACCCCGCGCCTTAGTGACGCGTGCCTTAGTCGCGCAGCGATCGCATGGCGGTGGTCCACCTGACGAGCTCGCCGAGCATCGCCGTAGCCGCGCTCTCCATGATGTCGTTGGGCTGAAGGACCCGCTGGTCATCCAGGAACTGCTGGACAAAGGGAATATTCACCGCATCGGTCATGGGCACCATCTTGAGGGCGCTGACCACCTGCTTCAGCATCTGCATAGCCCTCGTGCCCGCAGCCACGCCGCCGTAGGTGACGAAGCCAAGCGGCTTGTACTGCCACTCCCGGTTCAGGTAGTCGATGGCGTTCTTGATCGGCGCGTTGTAGCCGTAGTTGTACTCCGGAATCACGAACACATAGGCGTCACCTCGCGCGATGGTCGCACTCCAGTCCTTGGTGTGCTGGTGTACGTACTCGCCAAACCGCGGATGCTTGGGCTCGTCAAACATCGGCAGATTGACCTCGGCCAGGTCGATCAGCTCGACGTCGAAGTCGCCGGCCTTGACCGCGCGGTCATGGAACCAGGCGGCCACCGACGGTCCGACTCGGCCCGGCCGAGTGCTAGCGATGATGATCTGCAGGGTCGGCTTGGCCACGGTTGCCTCCGGTCATTGCTCAGACTGACGATCGGAGGCTACCGGCCGCAGCTAGCCTCCCCCCCACAGGGACGCCAGGTCGCGGTCAACGCTCGCGGCAAGCGGCGCGGCCGGCCGCAGCATCGGCCGGGGCGGCGTCGCCTGCGTGACCTCGCAGTGCGCTCGAGCCGCGCCGTCCAGGAACCGCGTGAGCTGTGCGTAGCTGTGCCGGTCGTCCGCAGCAAGCCGGTGATGATGCATACGCAGTGGCGCGTACAAGTACAGCCGGTCCCGCGCTCTGGTCACCGCGACGTAAAACAGGCGCTGCTCTTCCTCCAGGCCCGCCGGCGTAGTCAGCGCCATGTCACTCGGGACCGCGCCGTCGACAAGCTGCGGCAGGTGCACCACCGGCCATTCCAGGCCCTTGGCCGAGTGCATGGTCGAGATGATCAGGTAATCGTCGTCCAGGCGGGGCTTGCCCGCCAGGTCCGAGGCCGACAGCGGCGGGTCGAGGGCAAGCTGGACCAGAGCGTCGTGCAACGACGGGCTCGCGGCGGCAGCGTCCGCCAGCCGCTCCAGGTCAGCAAACCGCACTGCAACGTCGGCGTACCGGGCAGCCAGCGGATCGTGCAGCGCGGCCAGGATCGTCGTGGCGCGCTCCGCGGTGCTATCAGCCTCTGCGGCGAGCATGAGCTGTCGTACTGTCCCGCCCACGGCGGCAGCCTGGCGGTGCGGCAGCACGGCCTCAGCATCGGGCCAGCGGGTGAATGGCTGCGGCTCGGCGATCTGCAGAGTCTCGATGATCCGCCGCGCCAGCACCGGGCCGACGCCCTCATGCAGCCGGAGCAGCCGGAACCAGGCCAGGTCGTCGGCCGGGTTGGCGACTACCCTGGCGGCGGCAAGGAAGTCCTTGACGTGCGCCGCCTCAGTGAAGCGCAGCCCGCCGTACTTCACGTAGGGTATACCGCGCGCGGCGAGCTCGATCTCCAGCAGATCGCTGTGGTGGGCCGCCCGGACCAGCACCGCCTGGTCCTGGAAGCGCAGGCCGGCCTCGTGGTCGGCGAGTATGCGCACGCAGATCTCCCTGGCCTGGGTGGCCTCGTCGTGGCAGCGGACGAGCTGCGGCCGGTGCCCTTCGCCGCGCTCGGCGGACAGCGACAGCTCAAGCCCGTCGAACTGCGGGCGGATCACGTTGGCCAGGCCGAGCACACCGCGGCGGGACCGGTAGTTGCGCGACAGCCGGATCACCGACAGGTTTGCGTAGCTGCTCGCCAGGGCCCGCAGGTGCGCCGGGTCGGCGCCGCGGAAGGCATAGATAGCCTGCGCGTCGTCGCCCACGCACGTCAGCCCGTCGCCGCTAGGCCGCAGCAGCCGGACGATCTCGGCCTGCACGGCGTTCACGTCCTGATACTCGTCGACAAGGACTGCATCGAACAGGCCGCGCAGCGCGGGCCCGGCGGCCACGTCCGCCAGCGCGGCGCGCCAGAGCAGCAGCAAGTCGTCGAAATCGACCAGACCATGCCGCCGCTTGTAACCGACGAAGCCGGTGAACACGCCGGCTAGCTGCTCGATGAACGGCACGCACCACGGATACCCCGTCGCGACAACCTCGGCCAGCTGGGTACTAGTGCTCACGCAGCGCGAGTAAATCTCGGCGCACGTCGCGGCCCGCGGTGTGCGCCGGCCTGCGGTCGTGCCGACGAGGCCGTTCGCGTCGCGCAGAGTGTCCATGATGTCGGCGCCGTCGGCTGGATCGATGACACTGAACTCGGGGGGCAGCGCGAAGGCTTCGGCGTGCGCCCGGATGATGCGGTGCGCGACCGCGTGGAAGGTGCCGCCGAAGATGCGCTCAGCCGCGCTGCTGTCCGGCGGCTGCGCCCGGGCGAGCATGTCGTCTGCGGCCCGTCGCGTGAAGGTGAGCAGCAGGATGCGGCTCGGCTGCATGCCCTGCTCACGCAGCCAGGCGGCGCGGGCGACGAGCGTGCCAGTCTTCCCGGTGCCGGCGCCGGCCAGGATCAGTAGCGGACCGCCCTGATGCGTGGCAGCACGCCTCTGGTCGGCATTGAGAACATCCAGAACGCCCGCCTGGTCCGTCATGGAAACTGAAGCTATCCCCGCCTACTGACAGCGCCCTGGACGCCGAGGCTCGTCAGGCGGGCGGTCGCCGGCTGCTGACGTACCGGATGAGGTACTCGCCGGCCAGGACGGCGGCGCCGACGCCGCCGATGAACAGGATCAGCACCCCGACGGTGTACAGGTCAGATGCGACCAGCCCGAGCACGCCGACGACCAGGCCGAGCACAATCACCAGGCCGACCGCTGCGACGCTTCTGCTGCTCATCTACCCGATGCACCTCTTGGGCGAGCCTTGCAAGGTGCTGCCATGTGTACCCAGAGCGCGGCGACGGTACACCTAGCGCGACGGTTGTGCAGCCGCGACGCGGGGCGCGGCGGACGGGGGGCACGGAGTGGGTGCAATGGCGCACGTCCTAGCCGTGAATCCGGTCCCGGCCCGGTCGCAGATGGGGTCGTCGCTGGGATTCCACATCATCCTCGCGTGCTTCGGCATCGCGTTCGCGGCCGTGATCATGACCGCGGAGTGGATCGGCATCAGGCGCGGCGATGCGGCGGCGATGCTGCTGGCACGCCGCTGGTCGAAGGTCATGGCGGTGCTGGTGGCGGTCGGCGCCGTGTCGGGGACTGTGCTCTCGTATGAGATGGGCCTGCTGTGGCCGGGCCTGATGGGCCGGTTCGGGGCCGCGATCGGCCTTCCGTTCTCGCTAGAGGGAATCTTCTTCTTCCTGGAGGCCATCTTCGTCGGCGTCTACCTGTACGGATGGCGGCGGCTGCCGCCCTGGGCGCACTGGTGGAGCGGGATGCCGATCGTGGTGTTCGGAATCCTGGGTGCCTTGTCGGTGGTCGCAGCGAACTCGTGGATGAACTCACCGGCCGGGTACACCCTGAGCCACGGCAAGATCACCAGGGTCGACCCGGTGTCGGTGTTCTTCAACGCCTCGACCCCGTATGAGACCGCGCACATGGTGCTGGCCGCGTACATGGTGACGGCATTCCTCATCGCTGGCGTCTACGCGGTCGGGCTGCTGCGCGGCCGGCGGGACCGCTACCACCGGCTGGGCTTCGGCATCCCGTTCGCCCTGGGCGCGATCGCGGCCCCACTTCAGGTGATGATGGGCGACATCATCGCCCGGTTCACCGCGACCAACCAGCCGGTCAAGTTCGCCGCGATGGAATACGTCGCCAAAACCGCCCGCGACGTTCCCGAGTGGCTCGGCGGGATCTTCATTAACGGCCACGTCTACTTCGGCGCCTCAATCCCGGCGTTCGACTCGATCTTGGTCGGGTTCTCGCCGCACACCCGCGTCATCGGCTGGGACAGCGTGCCCGCGGCGCAGCGGCCGCCGCTAGTTACGCTGATCCACCTGAGTTTCGACCTGATGGTCGGCCTCGGCTTCTTCCTGCTCGCGCTAGCGGCCTGGCAGGGCTGGTGGTGGTTGTTCCACCGCAGGCTGCTGGTGACCGCGTGGTTCCTCGTGCCGTCCGCGCTTGGCGGCGTCGCGGCGGTGGCCGCCATGGAGGCGGGGTGGATCGTCACCGAGGTCGGCCGGCAGCCCTGGATCGTTTACCACGTCCTGCTGGTCAGCAACGCGGTCACCCCGGCCAGCGGGGTCCCCGTCACGCTCGGGGTGATCCTCGCCCTTTACGCCATCCTGACCGGGGTATCGATCGGCGTTCCGATGATCATGTCCCGGCGGTGGCGGCAGGAAACGCCCGCCGAAGAGGAGGCCGAGCAGGTGCCATACGGACCCGCGCCGGCGGCTCCGTGAGCCCGTCGCCCGATGCCATTGCGGTTGCCGCGATCCTGATCGTGGTCGTCGCCGCGTACGCACTGTTCGGCGGGGCGGACTTCGGCGGCGGCATCTGGGACCTGCTGGCGGGCGGCGCCAGGCGCGGCGCGGCCCCGCGGGCACTTATCGAGGAATCCATTACTCCGGTATGGGAAGCCAACCACGTGTGGCTGGTCTTCGTCCTGGTGCTGCTGTGGACCGCTTTTCCGCCCGCATTCGCCGCCATTATGACGGCGCTGTTCGTCCCGCTCAGCCTGTCCCTGCTGGGCATAGTCCTCCGCGGAGCGGGCTTCGCCTTCCGGCACACTGCACAGCAGCTGCGGATGCAGCAGCTCACCGGCGCGCTGTTCGCCGCTGCCTCGCTGATCACTCCGTTCTTCATGGGCACCGTCGTGGGGGCAGTCGTCACCGGGCAGGTACCCGTGCACCCGGTCGGCAACGTCCTGGCCGCGTGGACCTCACCCACCGCCATCCTCACCGGGTTCCTCTTCGTCGCCGCGTGCGCCTACATCAGCGCGGTGTTCCTGGTCCCAGAGGCCCGCCAGCGCCGGCACGAGGAGCTGACGCGCTACTTCTCGCTCCGCGCTACCGCAGCCGGAGTGATCACCGGCGCGCTCGCTGGCGGCACGTTCGCCGAGCTCTCGGTAAGTTCGCCGCACGTCTTTGCCCGCCTGACCGGCGTTGCCCTGCCGCTGGTGGCGATCTCGATCGCCGCGGGAATCGCCGTGCTGGGCATGCTCTGGCTGCGCTGGTACCACGCCCTGGGCCTGCGGATCGCGGCCGCTATCGCCGTGGCGGCCGTGGTCGGGGGCTGGGGACTGGCCCAGTACCCCTACCTGTTCCCCACCTCGCTGTCACTAGCCGCGGGCAGCGCGCCCACCGGGTCCCTGGTCGGGGAGTTCGTCGTAGCGGGCCTCGCGCTCCTGCTCGTGGCGCCTGGGTTCGCCCTGCTCTACTACCTCCAGCAACACCGCTTGCTGACCGCAGCGGACACGGATGCCGACCTACGGCTGGCCGCCGAGCTCGGACAATCCGCTCCCGGCCAGGCCGCCGCCGGGCCGCCGGCCACAGCGCGTATTACGACGGCGCTGGTGCTCGTCATACTGGCCATCAGGGCCATCAGGGATCTGTTCTCCTCACCGCGCCGCCAGTGACGATGGCAGTATCCACTGTATGAAAGCGCCCACACCATGAAAGCTGCAGCTGTATGAAAGCCACGGGGCGAGTGGCGGTCGTCACCGGGGCATCGGCCGGGATCGGCCGGGCCTGCGCGGATCGGCTGGCTGCGACGGACTGGTCGGTCACCGGGGCGAGCCGGCGCGGCACGGGCGGATCGGGCTGGCCAGGGCTCGTCATGGACGTCGATGACGACTCGTCGGTCCTGGACGGCATCTCCGGCGTTATCACGCGCGAGGGCCGGATCGATGCACTCGTCGCGGCCGCCGGCTGGGGAGTCGCTGGCGCGGCCGAGTACACGACGGTTGCCGAGGCGAAGGCTCAGTTCGAGACGAACTTCTGGGGCTGCGTCCGGGTCGTGCAGGCGGCGCTGCCGCAGCTGCGCGCACAGCGCGGTGGCCGCATCGTCTTGATCAGCTCGATCGGCGGCATGATCGGCATTCCATTCCAGGCGTACTACAGCGCGAGCAAGTTCGCGCTCGAGGGCTTCGCCGAGTCGGTGGCGTACGAGGTAGCCCCGTTCGGCGTGCACATCACCCTGGTACAGCCCGGCAACATCGCCACCGACTTCACGGCGAGCCGGGTGTTCGCCGCGGGCGGCCCGGGTGACGCCGTGTACGCCGCGGCCATGCACAAGGCCGTCTCCCTGATGGAACGGGATGAGGCCAACGGCGCGCCAGCCGAGCAGGTCGCCGCTGCGGTGCAGCGGGTCCTGTCGGCTCGCCGGCCACCGCGCCGGATCTCAGTGGGCAAGGCCGGCGAGCGGTCCGGCCTCGTGGCGAAGAGGCTGCTGCCATTCCGAGTGTTCGAGGCCGCGGCCAAGGGAAGCCTGGGCGTCGGCTGACGACCCCGTTCCGCTCCTGATCTTCCGTAACGGCAATATTGTCACGCATGCTTATGCATGGCGCATTAGCGCAGACTGCCCGTTACCACCGGAGCGGAGATGTTTGCAGCAGGGTTAGCGGCCTCGCTGGACCGGATCGGCCAGATCCAAGCGCACCTGCCAGCGTCACTCGGCATGCTCATGGCGGTTGTCGGGATAGGTGCGGCCTTGGTCCCTGGCGTGTGGCAGATCGCGCGGCCGATCTCCACCATGGCGCATGAGGGCGCGCATGCCACGATGGGCTCGGCCGTCGGCCGCAAGATCACCAAAATGGAGTTTGCGTTCGACGGCACCGGCGCGACCGAGCACGCGGGCGATACCGCCACGCTGGTCCGCCTCCCCGTCACCTTCATTGGCTACCTCGGGCCGAGCGCGTTCGGCATCGGTGCTGCCGAGCTGATCAGAGCCGGCCACATCGTCGCCGTGCTCTGGATCGGGCTGCTTTGCCTGCTCCCGGTCCTCTATCTGGCCCGCAAGAGCGTCGGCATCGTCATGGTGATCGCCGCGTCTGTGCTACTCCTCGTGCTGCTCGGCGCTGGCTCCATCGACACCCAGGTAGTGACCGCCTACGCCGTCGCGTGGTTCCTGCTCGCATCGGGCGTCCGGTCCGTCCTTGACGACGGCAAGGCCGCCGGCGACGCTCGTACTCTCCGCGAGATGACCGGGATCTCGCGTGCTTTCTGGCCGGTGCTGTGGCTGGCGGGCTCGGTGATCGCGCTCATCTTCGGCGCCACGCTGCTGGTCTAGGCGGTCACCAGCCGAGCTCGCGCAGGCGCTCGTCGGAGATGCCGAAGTAGTGGCCAACTTCATGGATGACCGTGCGCCGGACCTGCTCGACGACCTGGGCCTCGGTGTCGCAGATCGCGCAGATGGCCCGCTGGTAAATGGTGATCCGGTCCGGCAGGACACCTGCGTAGCCGGTAGTGGTCCGGCTCGTCAGCGGGATGCCCTGGTAGAGGCCCAGCAGGCCGCGCGGGCCAGGGCCGGGCTCGACGAGGACGGCAACGTTCTTCATCAGGTCAGCGAACTGCGGCGGCAGCGAGTCGACCGCTGTGGCGACCATCTGCTCGAACGCGTCCGGATCGCCGGTGATCACAGTTCCATTGTCCGCCAGCGTGCCCCCGCGCGGCCCATACCCTGGTTCGCGTGACCGTGCCCGTTCCCGCTTCAGGCGCCTGCCGCCCGTTCCGTCCGACGAAGGCCGATCTGGCCGCGGCACGGGGCCGGACCATTCCGGATCTGGTGGCGCCGGGGCTGCGGGTTTTGTTCGCCGGGATCAACCCGAGCCTGTACTCGGCCGCAAGCGGCCACCACTTCGCGCGGCCGGGCAACCGGTTCTGGCCGGCTCTGCATCAGTCCGGCTTCACCAGCCGCCAGCTGCGGCCTGAGGAGCAGCCCCTGCTACTCGGCCTTGGCCTCGGCATCACGAACGTCGTGGCCGAAGCGACGGCGCGGGCAGACGAACTGGACGCCGACGAGTTGCGGGCCGGCGGCCAGGCGCTCGCGGCGCTGGCTGGATCGCTCGGCGTGTCCTGGCTCGCGATCCTCGGCGTGACTGCCTACCGGACGGCTTTCGGCCTGCGGCAGGCAGTCGTCGGACCGCAGACCGGCCGCCTCGGCGGCGCGCAGGTGTGGATTCT
>Ga0210383_10004315_pt1 | contig 12612 bp, 7 predicted proteins | sample IncBWC14OmetaG_FD_160072 | JGI IMG/M metagenome (GOLD analysis project Ga0210383, IMG submission 160072) | Forest soil microbial communities from Barre Woods Harvard Forest LTER site, Petersham, Massachusetts, United States - Inc-BW-C-14-O ...
CGATCACTCACCCCCGCGAACACTGCTAAAGCTCGACCTACGACTAAAAAATCTTTGCCTATATGTTCGCGACTCTTCGCCGAGACCCTGCGAATTACCCGGGGCTGCACAGAGTGGTTGAGAGATCCTGTCTAGACAAACCCGTCCCCCGGGAGACGAGAAACTATCGGGGGCGGGTGAACGGAAGGTTATTGAATTGTTAAAATTGTGTTACATACCTAAGTGGTTTAGGTCCAGTGTTTTGGCGATAATCGGACAAGAAGTCAGGGGGGTAGGACGCACCGGGCGGGGGTATGGGAATTCGCTGGCCTTGACCCCAGATTCGAGGCCGCCAGCGCGTTCGCGCGGTTGCTCGCGATTTGCACAGAGCGTAACGCGGCGGGGAAGTTGGGCTACCCGCGAAACCAGATTCGGGGATACACTTGACGCGTCGCGAAAACGTGAACTATTGTCGATGACAGACGTGGACATACGATTGACGATCGGCGGACTGAAAGGCTCGGAGTGTGCCCAACGCCGAGCCACAGACACGGTTCACGCCCCGCAATTTACACTGAAGCATTTCCTGCTGCTCGTTGCTGTTGTCGCTATTCTCATCGGGGTTTTCTCGCTCTCGACGGCCTCGCGAGCCGACTTGGGACATCAGGCTGGGTCGCATCTGCGCTCGCTGGCGCGGGCGCACCGCCTTGGGGAAAGCGACGGCCCGGCGAATCGAGTTGAGCATTCCGCCGTTCGGCCAACTGCTCTCGTGGCTGAAGTTGTGCTGCTCGGGCGGCTCCTTCCTACTGAAAACGATGTTCGCAAGCCCTTCACCGCTCTGCCAGGTTCGCGGATTCCGCGCGCTCCTCCTGCACGAGCAACAGCCTAGAAACCGAAATCGTCATTCGCATAAACCACTGAATTGGATCGAGCCCTAGCCATTGCGCTGGGGCTGGCCCCTATCGACGCGGTCACGATTGCTGCACGCGGGATATTCGTGTGGGCGCGAACCCCGCGATGCCAAATTGCACTCAAAAGGGTATGCACATGAATGAAAGTACTCGATGGCTCGGCCACGCAAGGGGCGCGCTGCTTTTTGCCGCTGCGGCGTGTGCCGCGGCCACGTTGGTTTTCGGCTGCGGACGATCGGAGAGCGCGGCCGATGCGGGCGGTGTGCCGGTTGCTGTTGTGCCGGTGGTGCGCGGCGAGATGGACGCGGATTTCGATCGTGCCGGAGTTTTCCGGCCTTATCAGGAGATCAATCTTTACGCGAAGGTTTCTGGGTACGTGAAGCGCATCAACGTGGATATTGGCGACCGCGTGAAGAAGGGCCAGTTATTGGCGGTGCTGGAAGTTCCCGAGCTGGTGGCGGAGATGGAACACTCGAAGGCTGCTGTCTCGCGAAGCCAGGCCGATTTGAAGCGCGCAGGAGATGAACTCGAGCGCGCCAAGTCTGCCTACGAAGTCGTGCATTTGGCCTATGGGCGGCTGGCTGGCGTCGCCAAAACGCAGCCTGGAATCGTGGCGCAACAAGAATTGGATGCGTCGCAGGGACAGGACCGCCAGGCGGAAGCGGGCGTATCTGCGGCGGAGTCGGCGGTGGCGTCGGCGCAGCAGCAGTTAGTGGTAGATCGAGCGGAATTGCAGAAAGATCAGTCCATGTTGGACTACGCGCAAATTATTGCACCGTTTGACGGGGTGGTGACGCAACGCTTCGCGGATACCGGCGCGATGGTTGCCGCGGGAACTTCGTCGGAGAAGCAAGCGCTGCCGGTGCTTGAGCTTGCGCAGAACGATGTTTTGCGGCTGGAAATTCCCGTGCCCGAATCCGTGGTGCCCAGCATCCGCGAAGGCGATTCCGTGCAGGTGCATGTGGGCGCGATGAACCGGGATTTTGAGGGGAAAGTGGTGCGCTTCTCGCGGCAGTTGGACGAATCGACGCGCACGATGATCACGGAAATCGATGTTCCGAACGGCAACCTTACGCTAGTGCCCGGAATGTACGCGGACGTGAAGATTCGATTGCAGCACCGGCAGAACGTGCTGTGCGTGCCGATCGTGGCCATCATGCGGGGCGAGGGAAAGCCGTGGGTGCTTGCGGTTGACGCGGCGAATCGCCTGGAGAAACGCGAGATTGCCGTGGGGGTGGAGGACGCGCGCCGCGCGGAAGTTCTTTCCGGGCTGCGCGAAGGAGAATTTGTGGTGGCAGCGAATCAAGCGGAATTCAAGCCGGGGCAACTGGTGAAGCCGAAGCAGGCCGCGCTGGCGGATGGCGGGGCGACGCCCGGAGGCGAAAACTAATGCCGACATTCGCCATCAAGCATCCGTTTTTCATATTGGCGCTATGCCTGATGATCGCAGTGGTGGGCGTGGTGACCGTCGCGCGCATGCCGGTCGATTTGTTCCCTGACATAAATATTCCCGTGGTGGTGGTGGCGACATTTTATGCCGGCATGCCGCCGCAGCAGATCGAATCCGACATTACGGACAGCTATGAGCGATTCTTCACGCTGGGAAGCGGGATCGATCACATTGAATCGAGGTCGCTGCCCGGCGTGAGCTTGATCCGAATTTACTTTGCGCCGGGCACTGACCCAAATGCCGCCGTCAGCAATATCTCGAATCTGGCGATGGCGAATCTGCGCCGGCTGCCGCCGGGAACATTGCCTCCGGTAGTGCTTAAATTCGATGCGTCAAGCCTGCCGGTTTGCCTGGTGACTTTAAAGGGCGAAGGGTTGAACGAAACGCGGCTGAAAGATCTTGCGCAATTTACGGTGCGCAATCAGATCGCGAATGTGCCGGGCGCATCCGTGCCGCAGCCTTACGGCGGGCGTTATCGCCAGATCATGGTGTACGTGGACCCGGCCAAGCTCGAAGCGCACCAGCTTAGTTTGATGGACGTGGTGCATGGGATCAATGAATCGAATCTCATTCTGCCGGCGGGCGACGTGCGCATCGGACCCAAGGATTTCAATATCTATGCGAATAGCCAGGTGTCGCAGGTGGACGACATCAATACGATTCCGCTGAAGACCGTTGGCAACGCGTCAATTCTCGTCGGCGACGTCGGTCACGCGGTGGACGGCGGACAGTTGCAAACGAATATCGTGCGCGTGGATGGGCAACATTCCGTTTACATCCCCGTCCTGAAGCAGGGTGGCGGGAGCAACACCATTGCAATCGTGAACGGGGTGAGAAAGGCGATCGGCAGCCTGCTGGATATTCCGCGGACGCTGATGACCAATGTGGTGTTCGATCAATCGGTCTTCGTGCGCGTGGCGGTGAAAAACTTGATCAGCGAGGGCACCATCGGTCTGGTCCTCACTGCGGTGATGATCTTGCTGTTCCTCGGGAATGTGCGCGGGACGGTCGCCGTGCTGATTTCCATTCCGCTTTCATCGCTGGCCGCATTCATGGCGCTGAGTCTCGGAGGGAGCACCATCAATACCATGGTGCTGGGAGGACTCGCGCTGGCGTTTTCCCGGCTGATCGATAATTCCGTGGTGGTTCTCGAGAATATCTTCCGGCATTTGGAACTAGGCGAAACGCCGGAAGTGGCCGCGGAACGAGGTGGGAACGAAGTGCAGCTCGCCGTCCTGGCTGGAACGATCAGCATCTGCGTAGTGTTTTTCCCGGTGCTGTTTTTGTATGGAGTGAGTAAGTTTCTCTTCACGGCGCTGGCGTTGGCTGTAGTTCTCGCGTTGATCGCGTCCTATTTTGTGGCCTTGACGGTGGTTCCGCTCTACTGCGCGCGATTCATTCGCGCGGGGAGCGAGCACGTGCGCGGCGGCGAGGTGGACACTAAAGGAGAATGGGAGATCGAATCGCACAAGACGAAATCAAACTTATATGAACGAGTGATTCTCGGATTCAACCACTACTACGGCCGGCTGCAAGAAAAATACGACCGCTCGCTCGACAAGTGCCTCGCGCGGCCCGGCGTGGTGGTAATTGGATTCGCCGCATTTGTAACTCTCAGCCTAGTCGCCTATCCATTTGTTGGAGTGGCTTTTTTCCCGCGCACGGATCCCGGCCAGTTTGTGATCCGCGTGAAAACGCCCGCCGGGACACGCATAGAATTGACAGACCAATATCTGGCAAGGATGGAACAGGACATTAGAGAAGTAATGCCCGAGCACGATCGCGGAATGATTGTCTCGAATATTGGAATCACTCCCGATCTTTCCGCGATCTATACCAGCAACTCCGGGATGAATACTGCCTTTGTGCAAGTTAGCCTGAAGGAAGATCACCGGCTGGGTTCCTACGCCTACATGGAGCGAGTGCGGCGCAAGCTTGCCGACGATTTGCCGCAAGTCGCGACTTATCTCACCGCCGGCGGCCTGGTGGATTCGGTCGTGAATCAGGGCCTGCCCGCGCCGATCGATATTCAGGTGAGCACCAACGACTTGCAGCGCGGCTACAACCTGGCGCGCGATATCGCCGCGCAAGTGCGGAAACTGCACGGGGTGAGCGGCGTCCTGATTCCGCAGGATCTCGACTATCCGGGACTCGAACTCGACATCAATCGCGAACGAGCCAGCATGGCGGGACTTTCGCCGAAGGAAGTGGTGGACAACGTAATCACCGCGCTCACTTCCAACGGCATGATCGCGCCGAGTTTCTGGATCGATCCGAAATCGGGAAATAATTACATGCTCACCGTGCAATACAACGAGAAAGAAATTCAGACGATGGGCGATTTCGAGCGCATCCCGCTCCACGGAGCGAATGTGACCGGCACGACGCCGCTTGATTCCGTGGCGGATATTCGCCCGATCAACACGCCAACGGAAGTGGATCATTACCAGCTTCGGCCGGTGATCGATGTTTACGTGATGCCGTCGAGCGAAGATCTTGGGGGCGTGAGCGGCAAGGTGAATAAGGTGCTGGCGGACTTGACGAAGCCCGAAGGCATTCTGGTCACAGTAAGAGGCACGGTGGTGGACATGCACGAATCATTCAAGAGCTTCGGCATCGGTCTGCTGATGGCGGTAGTTCTCGTTTACCTGATACTGATGGCGCAGCTCGCGTCGTTCACGGACCCGCTCATCATTTTGCTGGCCGTGCCGCCGGGCCTTTCCGGCGTTTTAATTTTCCTGCTGATGACAAACACCACGCTGAACATCATGTCGCTGATGGGCATCATCATGACCACCGGAATCGTGGTATCGAACAGCATTTTAATCGTGGATTTTGCGCAAACTCTGCGCAAGCAGGGCAAGTCGGTGCGTGAATCCATAGCCGAAGCCTCGCGAATCCGCTTGCGCCCAATTTTAATGACCACGCTGGCGACGGTGCTCGGCTTGATTCCCATGGCGCTGGCACTCGAGGCCGGGAGCGAAGCCTACGCGCCGCTGGCTCGCGCGATTTTGGGGGGACTAACGGTCTCGGGAATCGTAACTGTATATCTCGTTCCGGCAGCGTTCTTGCTGATGTACGGAAAACGAGACAGCGCTGCTGCTCCTGCGTCAGCCGATGTCTCGGAGGTGCGGCAATGACACGAAGACTTCTTACCTGTGCTGTTTTGTTTTTTCTCGGATGTAGTTCGATACGAGCGCAATCCCCTGCCGCGCCAATACCGGCGAACTCGGGTGCCGGGGCAACACAGCAGCAGGAAGCAACCCCGCAGACTCCAGCGCCAAGCGCGGTTCCGACTGGTGCAAAGACGCTGACCTTGACGGAAGCAGAGGCCATCGCCTTAAAAAATAATCCGCAGATTTCCGTGGCGCGGCTTGAAGCGCTTGTGGCCCAGCAAAATGTGCGCGTAGCGCGATCCGCATTTTATCCGACCGCGACGCTGAATATCACCGCGGTGGGTGCTCAGCAAGGTAGCCGGATCGCTGCCGGACTTTTAACTAATCCCGTCCTCTATGATCGCGCGGCCGCGGGCGTGAATGTGAGCGCGCTGCTTACCGACTTCGGGCGAACCGCGAATCTAACCGGCAGCGCCGACGAACGCGCAAAGGCCGAAGAACAAAATTCGGCGGCCACCCGGGCGCAAATTTTGCTGGCCGTGGACCAGGCGTTCTATAACACGCTCGAAGCTCAGGCGCTGTTGCAAGTGGCACAAGAGACGCAGGATTCGCGCGGCCTGGTGGCCAAGAAAGTGGCGGCGCTGACGGATGCGAAGTTGAAGTCGGATCTCGATCTCAGCTTCGCGAATGTGGATTTCTCGAGGGCGCGCCTGCAATTGCTGGAGGCTCAGGACAGCTTGCAGGGATCGTTGGCTACGCTCTCGGCGATATTGGGTTATGCGGATCTTCAGCAATTTGATTTGGTGGAGGATCAGGCGCCAGTCTCTGCGCCAACGGCCGATGTAGTGCCGCTGATCGCCGAAGGATTGCAGCAGCGGCCCGAAGTTTCCGCGCTGCAACATGATCTAATCGCCGCGCAGAAGTTCAGCCACGCGGAGCACGATCTTTCGCGTCCCACAGTGAGCGCGCTGGGAACAGTGGGCCTCGCGCCGGTGCGTGCGCCGCAAATCATGAGTTGGTACGGCGGCGCGGGCGTAAACATAAGCGTTCCCATCTTCGATGGCTTCCAGTTTGACGCGCGCGCGAAAGCCGCTGATTTCCAGGCGGATGCCTCGCGGCAGCAGCTCATTAATTTGCAGAATAATGTGGCCCGCGATGTGCGCATCAGTTGGGAGTCCTCGAGAAATGCATACGAACGCCTGGACGTGACCAAGCAACTTTCTGATCAGGCCAATCTGGCGCTGCAGCTCGCGCAGTCGCGGTATAACCTCGGGCTCAGCTCCATCGTCGAATTCAGCCAGGCGGAACTGGAAAAGACCGAAGCGGACATCACGAATACCGACGCGCGCTATCAATACCGGCTGAGCCAGATCATTCTGGCATTTACTCTCGGCCGCAAGCTCTAATCCATTCCGGCGAGTCTCTCAGGGGCACGAATGCTTCTGCCAACGTGAATTTCCGCGCGTTCGCCGCCTTCTAATCTGGCAATCGACACTGCATCGCATCCGGTTTTCTCCTCTAAGGTCGAAGTGAAGCGGTTTGACATATCGTATCTAATCGCTTAAATTCGTAGGCGCCTCGGCGGCCTCAATTAGCCGGCTCGATCCATCCGGCAAGAAAAAAAGGAGAGACTCGTGAAATACCGTCGCTTTGTCCTCGCCCTCACTTCAATCGTCGCTTTTCTCTGCACGGCCGGCATCGCGTGGGCCCAAACGACAGCGAGCGTCTCCGGCGTGGTGGCGGACAAAGCCGGCGCAACTCTTCCCGGAGTCGCGCTCACCATCACAAATCTCGATACAGGTGCAACGCGGATAATCGAAACCGACGGCGGGGGAAGCTATCAGGCGTCCGATCTGGCTCAGGGACGTTTTGAGATTCGCGCGGCAAAACAGCGATTCGCCGATGAAACGTCCGCGGGAATCAGCTTGGCCGCCGGCCAGGACGCCAAGGTCGACATTAAGATGCAGCAGAGCTCAACCGAACATGCGCCAGCGGCTAAACCCGCCGACGATCCTTGCAGGAGCTTCAAGCAACTTGCCACCACCGATTGCTCCCTGAGCTGGCACGGGATCACCGTGTATGGCGCGTATGACGTCGGCGTCGGCTGGGTCAGCCACGGCTTGCCGGAAAACGCCTACAACTACGAAGGCGAATCGCTGGTGAATCGAAATGCCCGCGGCTCTCGCTTCGTCGTCGCACCGAACAACTTGCAGCAGACGGGCCTGGGCATCCGCGGCAAGGAAGAGTTTCTGCCCGGCTGGTCGGTTGTGTTCAATCTTTCCACAGGCATCAACCCGCAATCCGGCCGGCTCGCCGATATGCCGCAAACCAACGTCACGAACAACGGCCTTCCAAGAGCCAGCTACTCGATAACCGGCGACGGCGCGCGCGCGGGTCAACCCTTCAATGACGAATTCTATGGCGGCATATCGTCCAAGGATTTTGGCACGCTGACCTTCGGCCGTCAGCGCTCTCTTGGTACCGACACGATGCTGCAGTACGATCCCGCCGCCGGCTCCTACGACTTCTCCTACATTGGATATAACGGCACGATGGCTGGAGGAGGCGACACCGAGGACACTCGCTGGGACAACGCGTTGAAATACCGCTTGGTCTTTGGACCGGCTCACATTGCGGCAATGTACAAATTCGTCGACGGTTCTGGCGGCTGCTACTCACCCGACCCAGGCTGGACGGCTGCCACCTGCACGCCCGAACAAGCGCATAACACCGCCTACGGATTCAATCTCGGCGGAGAATACCGCAAGCTATCCGCGGATTTGGTCTACCAACATTACAACCAGGCGATTAGCGTACTGAATCCCTTGCTGGGGCCGCAGAGTCCAACGCAGCCCTATCAGTCGACGGTGAACAGCATCAATACAAATCAAATCACCGGCGACAATCTGATCGGAACGGACAACACCGTATACGGCATCGTTACCGACAACGATGCACTTATGGGCACCCTCAAATACACGTGGAATAAGTTCAAGTTTTACGGCGGTTACGAATACATCTGGCAAGATAACCCGAAAAACCCACTGGGCGTCGGTGCCACGGCGCAGGGCGGATACAAACTAAGCGGCGTCGAAGATGACAATCTTGATTCTCCCAAGCGCGTGCAGATCTGGTGGACGGGCGCGAAATACGCGATCGACAAAAAAACCGACGTCACTTTCGCTTGGTATCATCAGCTGCAACACGACTTCCGTGTTCCTTCGACTTGTTCTGTCGCAGCCGGTTTCCGCGCTTCTTGCGCGGGCACCCTCAACGAGTGGTCGCTGTATACGGATCGTCACATCACCAAGCGTTTCGACCTTTTTGCTGGAATCTCATATTCCAACGTGAGCGGCGGTCTGGCCATCGCCATTCCTCATGGCCCCGGCGTCCCGTATATCCATACCAACAACCTCGCTCCGGTCGTCGGTGGCCGTTTCGCGTTCTGATCGTTCTCGCGGCGTGATAGAGACTTAAGAACGCGTCGAAGAATCCGGCGCGGTTGGCTCGCCTCATTCCGGGAAATAGCCATTGCAGCCCGCATATTCAGGTTTCGCGCCCACGATGTGTCTCTCGTCGGGGCCTTACCTGCTGATTTCGACGTAACGCACCGCCCAACCCCGCATCTAACCACCTAGGCGCGGAAACCGCGCCTCGTATTTAATCTGGAGGGATGATGCGATTTCGATTAGCTTTCTTGGTGCTAGGCCTCTTCGTCTCCGCGGGTGCGGCGCAGGCGCAGAGTTACGGCCAATATTACAAATGGGAAATCGACCCGTTCATTGGGCGTGAGATAGGAGGTTCGTATCCGGTGAACTCGAGCACCCAGACCTCCATAGACAAAGTCCGTGTGAACGATTCGATGAGTTTTGGCACGTTTATCGACCGCTCATTCACTGAAAACTTCCAATTTGAATTTATGTGGAACGCGAATCGGACGCAAACCGCCGAGCATGACAGCATCTCCGGCCAGTACACCAACGCTTACAATACCGATATCGATCAATTTCATTTTGGCGCTCTTTATATGTTCCGAAGCCCGGAGAAGAAATTGCGGCCTTATGCGGCGGCTGGACTGGGGTTTACGCACTTTGAGAACAGCGGAATGAACGCGAATAATACGGCGTTTTCGTATGGCGTGGGCGGCGGCGTGAAATACTACATGTCCAAGCACATTGGATTCCGGGGGGATGCTCGATTCGTTCCAACGTACGAGAACTCATCGCCGCAGGAATTCTGCGATCAGTTTGACAACTGCTATACGGCCAATCAGCGGAATTTCCTGAACCGCGGAAATTTCACTGGCGGTTTGATTATTCGCTTCTAACCCCCACTCGCTTTGGGAACTGAGGCGGCCGCGCTTCTATGGGCGGCCGTTTCGCTTTTGTGGGCCGCTCGTGAGTGTTGCATGTGGCGGATTTTTCGTCGCCGGAGCCGGCGGGACGCCAGCGCTACTTCGTGATCCTGCCGATCGCCCGACCGAGTTCACGCGGGTTTGCCCGCAATTTCTTTTACCGCTCGAAAAGCTTGATCGATGGCGGCATTGGTGTAGGCGAAGGCTTCGGCGTCGGAGTTTGCGATGTGAATGCGGCCGAATGCTTGGCGACCTATTACGCACGGTTGTTGATCGGGCGTGAAATCGGGATCGAAGAGCGAATTGTATTCGTAGGCATAACCGTGCGGCCAGCGATTTACCGTGATGGCTTGGATGTCTCGCGCGGGATCGAAGCCGCCGCTCGAGAGCATGCGGCTGAGTTGGTCGCGGATATTTCTTTCGAAAGTTTCGAAGTTCATTCGCAGCAGAGCGGTACGCCCGGCGCGCTGTTGCTCTCTCGCGGGCAGGCCTGGTTTGCAAGGGACGTACTCGAGATGCAGCACACAGGGCTCTTCGGAATGGCTTGGATACTTGTAGTTTCCCATGCTGACCGGGAAATCGAGCGTCACGTCGCTGAAGAACGAGCCGGGACATTCCGCGCCGCTGGCGTGCAGTTTGTCGAAGGAAGTCCAGTTGCGAATGGCCACGTTGGTGTAGACCAGCGGAATTTTTACGCCGTAAGCGAGCGCTTCCTTCTGCTTGTCGGACATTTCCGGGCAGATATAGGGAATCACGGTGTTCCAGCAGGCGAGCACGCAGGCGCCGGCGCGTACCGAGCGCACTTTGCCGAAGCGGACGTAGGTGACTTCCACTTCGCGCGAGGACGCCGGGTCGCCAACATTCTTTGCACGAATCGCTGTGGAATTCAGGCGGATGCGCACGGGCGAAGCCGCATCGTCCAACTTCGAGTAATCCATGCGCGCGAGGACGATATCCTCCATCGTCTTCCCCGGCGCGCAGCCGGGGATGAGCGATCGCACTAGTAGACGCGCGATCGATGCATTGCCGTCCGGAAAGTGATTGATGTAAGGCGCTGAGGGATCCTGCATAGTAACTTCAGCGCCGATGCCTGGGCCCGGGGGACCAGAAAGGTCCATTCCGCTGAAACCCGCTGCGCCGAGAAAGGCAACGTCGCCGGCGGGAACCGCGTCGATCCCGACGCCATAGAGACCGTACGTTCCGGTCTGGAAATATGGGATCACGTCGGGATGCACTTTCACGTCGTTGAGTAGGAAATCTTTGTAGCTGGTTCGCGCGAGGTGGACTTTCTTCTGCTCGCGATTCATCCCCGGCAGGTAATCGACTTTCGCAGCCTGCAGACGCGCGATGTCCTTCTGCGCATCGGCCGAAAGCGGCGTTTTCGCCAGATATTCCGGCCACGACGGCTTTCCAACGTCCGTCACAAGCCGGTCCGAACCGAATACTTCTTTCGAGAAGAAAACGCCGCGGCTCATGCCGCGCGATTTGAAGAAATTCGAATCGAAGTATTCGTCGAAGCGGTCGACTTCCACGCCGAGCTCACGAAGCAAGCCCATCGCTTCGGCGCTGTAAAGTTTTGGCGATGCGATCGCTTGTGTTCCGCCGTAACCAATCAGGAATCGATCGCCGGACTGGAACTCGTTGCGCTTGGCGTGACCACCGAAATCATCGTGATTCTCGATGATGAGAATCCGCGCGGTTGGGCCGGCCTGTTTACGATAGAAATGCGCGGCCGCGAGCCCGCTGATGCCGCCGCCTACGATGATGAGATCGTATTTTTCATTGTCGGGAGTGGGATTGGCGAATTCTTCGCCGTCGCGGGCGGCGTGTCCGACCTCAAAGGAACCTTCGTGGCTGCCGCGCATCCCTGTTAAAGAAGGCGGGTAGTATTTGGGATCTTTCTCCGGGTCGAGCGGAGACTGCGGAAGGCCGAAGGCATCAAACCATTTCGAGTGCGACGAGACGAGGGAACTTCCTACGGCAACGCTGAAGCCATTTAGAAAATCGCGGCGCGTGATCGCGCGGCCCATGCCCAGTTCGAGATCGCGTTTCCGTCCATCCACCGATACCCCCTTGATTTTTTCCCGGAGCGATCCAGTTTGCAGCGTCACCGGGCACTGTATGTAATGCGGACGGTTGCATTTTCTCCTGCGGATGAGAGGAAAGCAATCTTGTCGGGAAATTTGGCCGGACGGAATCGGTACGGTAATGAGGTAGGATGCTCGACGCAGTCGAGTTAGGAAAAACGAATTCTCACTTGCGAGGGCAGTATGCCGCCCTGAAGGACGCCGCCCCGCAAGCGGAACGGCCGTTCGGATATGTGAAAGGCGAGGGTATCAAAGTGAATGAAAAGCTGAAGGGGTCCGGCCGTCGCAAATTCTTGACGAGTTCGGCCGGCATGGCTGTCGCAGGAATGCTCGGCAATTTTACAGTTCGGGATCATGGGCGCGGGTTAAGTAATCTGTCCTGCAGTCCCTTTTCTTTGGCGGCGCCGGAGTCGGCGCCGCGCCGGATCATTATCGATACGGATCCCGGAATCGACGATGCCATGGCGATTTTGCTGGCGTTGCGTTCGCCCGAGCTGAAAGTGGAAGCAATTACGCCGGTCTCAGGAAACGTGCCGCTCGAACTTACATTGCCGAATGCATTGCGCTTGGTCGAGATTGCGGGGCGCACCGATATTCCCGTCGCGGCCGGCGCCGGCGTTCCGCTGGTACGCCGCCTTGTGACCGCCACTCATGCGCATGGTGAAAATGGCCTCGGCGGCGTGGAGTTTCCGCCTCCTTCGATCAAACCGGTAAA
>Ga0210383_10004316_pt1 | contig 12611 bp, 15 predicted proteins | sample IncBWC14OmetaG_FD_160072 | JGI IMG/M metagenome (GOLD analysis project Ga0210383, IMG submission 160072) | Forest soil microbial communities from Barre Woods Harvard Forest LTER site, Petersham, Massachusetts, United States - Inc-BW-C-14-O ...
TTCATCTGACAACGCCTGGTCTGACGGAACAAGCAATTGACAACGCGTTGCTCCAGAGGCCGTTAACGCGATGGAACCAGCTAAACGTCAAGGTTGAACCTGTCGATTTCTCCCTCTCCTCTTCCGATTCTGCGACGTGGGTCGGTTCTGCGACACTAGTGCAAACCTCCTCCGGCGAAGGTCCGCGGGCCAGTTATCTAGGGATGCTGAGCCTCCTGGTTTACGAGTTGCTCGGAGGCCCAAGGAACACTGTCGAGATAACAGGCCGCTACACGCCGATCGCGGCCCTCTCCGAAGAGGGAAACACAATTCTTCGTCGAGGTCTGACCGATGAGTTGGCTTCAGCGGTCGAAATGAGCAACCTCCTGGAAGGAGAAATCTTCGGCAAAGGAACTGAACACGTCTTGGCACCAAGCGCGGTCCCGGCGCAGGCCAGCACACACTCTGGGCGAGTAGCGCCGCCACCGCCACCGACACTGCCGCCGTCTCAGACCTATGTGCGGCCGGTGGCGGCAGAGCCTCCGCCTGTGCCTCCAACCTTTGTGCCGCCGCCGCTACCGCCGGATTCCGAGGAGCGGAAAACTTCTCTGGCAGGTCTGCTTTTAATGCTCGGGCTGGTGGTTCTAGTGCTTGGTGGTCTCGGGTTGGGCGGATACGCATTTTACAAGTACTTTACGAGGCGAGAGGTTGCTGAATCGGGACCGGCGCACCCTACACCCATCGTCAAGGTGACTCCGCGGCAGCAGGCGACGCCTACTCCGTTGCCAACGCGGACAGCTACTCCGTTGCCGACGCCAACACCGGAAGAACTGACGACTCCTTCGCCGACGCCTGAAGTAAGGGTGAGCCCTTCACCGACACCTGAGCAGGAGACGACCCCAGCGCCTACCCCGGAGAAGCGCACCAATCCGACACCGACACCGGGCCCGGTTGATGACTTCCAGGAAAAGCTTCGCGCGGCACAGGAACTTGGCAGATCGGGCGATTGGCAAGGCGCCCTGAAGGCGTACCTGGACCTGATCGACCGATTCCCGGAGAGACCAATACCGGTGAAACGACTGGAGAATTTGCTTGCTGAGTTGCACAGCACGGACGGAAAACCGGATCCCCAGTCTTACCGAGAGGCAAAACCAGACCTGGTTCGAGCCGCCGAAAAAGGAATTGTCCCGGCAATGCTGATCATCGGCCAATTCTCGCGGGAAAGTAATCCGCTCGAGGCGATGAAATGGTTCGAACTTGCGGCCACCAAAGGAAGCACTCCAGCCATGATCCAAGCGGGGCTGTTGTACTCGAACCGTCGTCAACCAGGAGATGACCGCAAAGCGTTGGAATACTTCCTGCAGGCGGCGAATACCGGGGATCGTTCCGGCAAGTATCTCACGGGCGAATGTTTCTATTTCGGCAAAGGGGTTCAGGTCGACGTGGCAAAAGCGATTGGCTTCTTGCAGGAAGCGGCAGCGATGCGCGAACCGAGAGCGATGGACCTGCTCGGTACGCATTATCGTAAGAACCGACAGTTTGATCAGGCCCGAAAATGTTACGAGGAGGCGGCAGCCGAAGGGTATCCTCTCTCGTTGTCGAATCTGGGCGTGCTTTATATGAACGGGGAGGGCGTACAGCGCAGTCCTGAAATTGCGGCCAACCTGTTTAAGCAGGGCGCGGAAAAAGGGGATCCAACCGCCATGTTCTTTTATGCCGGTTGTCTCCAGGAAGGTCTCGGTCTGCAGAAGGATTCAAAGGGGGCATCCGAATGGTTCAGGCGGTCGGCGCGAGCCGGGAATCCCCGCGCCGTAGAGTGGTGTCGAAAAAACGGAGTATCCTACAAATAGTCTCCAAGGTGGTGACCTGACAATATTGCTTGTGAGCACTTTGGAGACTCGATAATCTGACCGCTCGCATTTTCTATGAACGTGAGTCTGATCAAACCCTCATCGGCTGTCCTCCTCGCGGGGCTACTTCTCACCGGATGTGAAAATATGTCACCGGAAGCAAATGGGGCGGTATTTGGCACCGGTGCAGGCGTTCTGGCAGGTGGTCTGGCAAGGGCTGCGGGAGCAAGTACATCGGAAGCCGTGGCGATCGGTCTTGCCACAGGTGCAGTGGCTGGAGTTACGGCCTACGTCATCGCCAAACACCAAGCTACCGAACGTCAGCGTCAATATGCCGAAGAACGGGCGCGACTCGCTTATGAAAATGCGTCGGCGCAGCGCCAGGCCGGATACCGGAAGGCGCGCTACCTCGCGGTGGATACCGTGCGTGAACAAGATTCGTCGGGTGCGAAATCGGTGATGATCTACGACACGCAGACACAACAGGTCGTTGGAAATAATGTCTACGATGTCAAACAAACGCCTAAAGAAGGATCGGTCTCTAAATTCGATACCTATTCCGCGGAATACGTTGGAACCGGGTCCTAGTGGAGGGAACAGAAGTCCAGGAGGCAAAGCCCTGGGGCGGTAAAATAAAGGTTCGCGGCTTGAATCGAGTGTACAACGGCAAGAACTTCCTGCCACCGACAATGCGGAATTCCGCACTTCCATTCTGTAACTCCTGATCTCTTGGAGTCCGCGCTTGGTCTCTCGGCGCATTTGTGTCACTGGTAAGCATATATGGCTTTCGAACATCGCGTCTTTGAGCAAGATGGCCATCGACTAAACGAGATTGCCGATCGCGAAAGTGGACATCGAATACAGGTTGATAGTCTCGGTGCAGAGTTGGTGAGCGTCGCGCGGCAGGCGACTGACGGCGACTGGGTCGGATACCTTTACCGGGATGGAGAGGTCAAACCCGCTCCAAAGGGCTGGCAAAGTCATGCAACCCTGATGGGCTATTTTCTGCACCGGATCAAAGGTGAAAAAACGTTGTACGAAGGAGACGAAATCCGCGGTGGAAATCATGGCTTCCTGAGGCACAAAAAGTTTGCTGACCCGGAAATTGTGCTCGCCGAACGAGCCACGCTTAGCTATTCGCTCCCAGCCGACCAGATTCTACCGGTGGAATACCCGCGCAAAGTCTCTTTTCGAGTCAACTACACGCTTGACCACGACACGGTCGAAGTGACCTTCATTTTTCATAACGAAGAAACAGAGCGCCAAGCCCACGTGAGTTTTGGATTACATCCCGGATTTGGAATTTCCTCCTTCGAACAAGCCCGGGTCGTTCTGCCGCGGGGAACCTACAGACGGTATCTTGCTCCGAACAATTTTTTGAGTGGAGAGACCGTCGAGTTTGAATCAGACGGCGCGACTATGCCGATGAAACCGTTTGAGCTGCCGGGATCATTCCTCCTCGAAACGATCGAAGCGGACAGTTATGTGGTGAAACTGCTGGACTTCGGGCGAAACCGACAGATTGAACTCGATTTCTCGGACGCCCCTTACTTTACGATTTGGAGCGATTTGAGTCCGTTCATTTGCATTGAGCCCTGCTGGGGTTTGCCTGATCATGAGGAACAGCGAGCTTTCGAGAAAAAGCTCGGCATTCAAGCAATTCCGCCGCAAGAGACATTTACCAGACGGTTCTCGATGCGCCTCAATTGATGATGAATTTTGTTCAAACTCTCAGGAAACGATCCGAGCTGCAGCCTGGTGTACCGGCACTGATCGATCGGTGCCTTTCGGGCGACAGAGTCCTGACTTATTCGGGATTGAACCGACTGGTTGATTATCTCTCGTTCGAGTTACGCGAAAAAAAGGTCGTACCGGGTGACCGGATCCTGATCGGAATTGGTCCCTCCCAGGAGATGTATATTTACCTCCTGGCGGCGCTGCAAATCGGGGCGGTCCCGATCGTGTGCGATCGCGCGTCCCCCCACGACGAGTTCATTTCCTGGATCGGCGCTCTGGAACCGAAAGCTTGTATCATCCCAAAGAGAGGTTGGGTCGGTTCCCATTTCGATGCAGTCCTGAGAAAAATTCCATCAAAGATTTTTGTCGGCCATGTTCGCTCGCAGGTGCGATGGCTGCGCCTGGGAAAATTGGGCGCCTTGGAAGAGCAGCCTCCAGATTCGGCAGCGCTAATTTCTCTGGTGCGCGAAACGTCAAATCATCTGGCATTTCGGGTATGGTCTCAAGACCAACTGAGGCAGAGCGTTCAGCTGCTGGTGTCTCAGTTGAAGCTGAAAGCGGGCGAGATAGATCTATGCGCTTCAGCGCTTCACCTGCTCGGCAATCTGGCGGCGGGTCTGACCAGTGTGATCGGGTCCCCTTCGGGAAGGAGCCTTGACCGTCAGGTTGAGAAATTCAAGCCGACCCGTACTGCGGCTGGCAGCCCGGTCGTTCGAAGGCTCTTGCGAAAGCCGTTTTCGCCGTTTCATCGAGTGTTCATCACTGATGCGCCTCTTGACCCCAAGGAAATCGATTACTTCACGGGTCGCATGCAACACGCCAACATCGAGTTGGTTTTTTCCGAGGATCTCCCGCTTGCTTCGCTACCGTTGAAGGAGTACGAACGAAACGGAAGCGCGACACTGGTTGGGAGTTTTTACTCGACAGTGGAGGCACGGGTTTCTGTTGTCGGGGAGACCGGCGAAGCAACGGCCGGCGTCGTTGGTCTGCCGACTATCCCGAATCCGGCCGATATCGGAGAGTTGTTCATTCGGGGGGCGTTCCTGCCGAACCGGCAAACGCTTGGTGATTTTTTGAAAGAAGGTTCGCTCGAGACGACCCCTCCGAACGGTGATTGGTGTTCGACCGGGGTATTTGGATATTTTGACGATCAGTCGCGGTTCTGGGTGACCGAGCGAACGGTTAAGTAGATTCCAAGGCAGTCACGAACGGGCAAACTCGATCCGTAACTACGCACCTTCTCTCAGATGCTGACCAAAAGAATTATCCCTTGCCTCGATGTCACCGATGGGCGTGTCGTGAAGGGAACAAAGTTTTTGCAGTTGCGCGACGCGGGTGATCCAGTGGAGTGCGCAATGGAATATAACCGCCAGGAGGCTGATGAACTCGTATTTCTCGACATCACAGCCTCTTCGGACAACCGGCGAACGATGATCGACGTCGTTCGACGCACGGCGGAGCAGTGTTTTATGCCGCTCACGGTCGGGGGCGGCATTCGAACCGCAGCGGATGTCCGGGAGATGCTGCTCGCGGGAGCGGATAAGGTTAGCATCAACACGGCGGCAATCAGGGCGCCGGAATTGATTTCGCGATCCGCCGAGGCTTTTGGTGTTCAGTGTATCGTGGTAGCGATTGACGCAAAACGGACTGGACCAGGTCATTGGACGGTGTTCACGCACGGCGGTCGGAACCGGACGGACCTCGATGCGGTAGAGTGGGCGCAAGAGGTCGAGAGAAGGGGTGCGGGCGAAATTCTGCTGACCAGCATGGATGCGGACGGGACGAAAGACGGATACGACATTGATCTAACAGCCGCGGTGAGTTCCACCGTCGGGATCCCGGTCATAGCCAGCGGCGGAGCGGGTAACCTGGAGCATCTGCTGCATGTGCTGACGCAGGGAAAAGCTGACGCAGTCCTGGCCGCCAGCATTTTTCACTTCGGGGAGTACACGGTCGGGGAAGCGAAGCGGTTTCTGGCTGCACATGGCGTGCCGGTCCGCAGTTAGACGACAGTCGCGAGAATTGCAGAATGGCCGATGCAGCATTCAAGGATTCTCTGGCAACGGGTAGAGCGAGACGCCTTGCCTACTTTGGAGGGCAATGAGTAAGGCGAGACGCCTTACTTACTTCGGAGGCGAAGCCAGATGCTTTGCGTTGTGACGAATGTAAGCCTCAAATTTTGCTACGTGCTCTGCGCTCCAACGAATCTCCTGACCTTCTTCAGTTTCTCCGCGGTGGTGATTGCAATCGCCGCGTTTACCTCCACCAATTTGGACGATCTGTTTTTGCTGGCGAGCTTATTCGTCGACGCAGAATTCCGGACGAGATCGGTCGTCCTCGGTCAATTTGTCGGCATGTTGTTCCTTGTGGTGATCAGCATTCTGGCGGCGCTGTTTGCCATGACAATTCCGGAGGGATGGATCTGCCTGCTCGGTTTGGTTCCTCTGCTACTTGGCATCAATCGCCTCTGGAAGCTCTTCAAAAAGAGGCCGGGAACCGGTTCAACCAATGGAAATCGTCCCGATTTTGTCGGTAAAGAACAGTTCTGGTTCAGAGGGACACGCTCGCAAGCGGCTTTTGTGACGCTACTGACGATCGCGAACGGTGGAGACAACCTCAGCGTCTACATCCCGCTGTTCTCCATTCAGCGTGCGTTCATTCCGCTCTATGTGCTTGTCTTCGGTGTGATGACTGCGCTTTGGTGCTTGCTTGGCTACTATCTCACGAGTCACCGCCTTTTCGGGAGCAAAGTCAGGCAGTACGGCCGGCTCGTCATTCCTTTCATCTTGATCGGAATCGGGTTGAACGTGCTTTCCCACGTGGACGGTTTTCGCGGAAGAGATGAAGGAAGCCTTCGGCTACCTGCACGCACGACACTTGCCAAAAAATTCCAGTGAATGTCGGATGTCCGAAAATCCGTATCGCTTTTCGATCTTGCGCTCCACTTTTTCGACCGGACAAGAATCGATCATCAACGTCACGTGCCCGCACTCGGTGCAAATAATATGGTCGTAGTGCTGGTGCGGGTTGACTAACTCGTAGTAACTGCAGGAACGATTCAAATTCACTTTTTGTGCGACCTGCAGATTCTCTAGAACCGTCATCACCCGAAAGACTGTGGCGTAATCCGGCACGCCTGCCTCGGCTCCGGTTCTCCTCTGGATTTCGTCCAGGGAAAGCGGCTTCTCCGCTCGAAGCAGCGTGTCGATGATTTGGATGCGATTCTTGGTAATCCGCATGCCATTTGCTCGCAGGAGGTCAACAATCGCATCCAGAGACAGCTCTTTAAGTGGCAATGGGTTCGCGTGCATCTGCCGAGTCATCAGTTCAACCACCTTACGCTAGCGGGTAGACCCGTTCAAGCAAGCCCTGGAAAGCAGCGGGAGAGCGATTCGCGAGCTTTCGCAAAAGAGAGATGCGCGGGTGCGCACCTCTCGAGCGCCGCCAGTTGTTCGTTGTAAAATCCTTGGTCAGTTAGAAGGCGTTGGGTCAACTCGGCGAGTTGATCGAAAGTTCGTCCGCCTCCGTGGAGGTCCGGAAACGCGACTCGTTCCACCGAGCCATTCCCACCAACGGTTGGGATCCGGCAAAGCAGACTGTCTCCCGCCACTTGCCCGGGAACGGAACTCAGGTCGAATTGCAGCACCAGGCGATGGGTGGCGATCAATCGCAGATAGTTCGGGTACGTTAATGGTTCCGCCACAGTGAGCTGATCTTCCGGGAACCTCAATGCCTGCAACCGCTGCAGACCCGATTTGCCGTCCGGATTGATCACCGTAATTGGGACGGAAAACGCGCGCGCGGCAGACAACGCCAACAGATGATTGCGTGAAAGCACATCAAATTCACGTGTCCCAATGAATAGGCCGCGCCGTTCGTTCATTGGCCGCGAAAAGTTCCAGGAAGAGTATTCGAAGGGATAAGGCGTCGGTATGTGAATTATACGCTTGGAGACCGAGGCGAAAAGCGGAAGCAGATCGGGCGTACTCGAGAGACAGAGATCTGCGCTTGAGGCAATCTCGCGAAAACGCTGGAATCGCTTCGGCTTAGACAGTTGGCGCGCGACCTGTTGGGTCCCACATTCCTTGAACGAGACCGCAATGAAGCATCCGTGGGCTTTGAGGATCTCAAAAGCGTGTTGCGATTCGCTCAAATCTCCGCGGAGAAGCAGCAAGACGCTTCGATGGCGCGCCGCGAACGCCGGTCGGCGATAAAAGGCGCCTTGGGTGCAGGCCGCGTAGGCGTGATAGTTGACCGGTGGATGAGCGATTTCGTCTGGCTCGCCCGGTCCGTCCCTAAAGTTCTGATCGGGGTCTCGCCCGGCTGGATTCAACACGGCGAGCCCGGGGAGCGTAGCGAAGTTCATGGTCCCGCTTTTTGGGATTAAGCACCCGCATCAGTCAACGGTACAATCAGTACCGGGCATCTGGCCCGTTGCAAAACGCCATCGGCGACGCTACCAAGAAAAAGGTGAGAAATCGGGCCTCGACTATGGGATCCAAGAACGATGAGATCGACCCGCAAACTTTCTGCCTGGGACAAGATCAGATCGACCGGGATTCCCTCGAGTTCTACGATCGTTGACAGCAGGCCGATCGAGGAAATCATCTCTTGGAGACGCGCGAATCTTTCCGTTTGATCGGCCGGAGCTATCGGCTCTTGAGGCTGAGGCATCGGGACTGTGTCTGGCGCTGGACCGAGGCCCAAGAGCGCGGGCCCTAGTTCGGACACGTGCATCAGGATGATTTTGCTTTGGAACGGCTTTGCCAGGTGAACTGCCGCCTTGATTACTTTCAGAGTGACGTCGGAAAAATCGACTGGTACGAGAATTGTCTTCATGACGGTTTACTACCCATGCCAGAGCCACGGATCGAACTTCAGGACACTAGTGTCCTGTCCCCGAAATACCATGTATTTTATTGCGATTTATGCGCGCAAAAGAATGACGGGGACGATCGCGGAACGGTAACCGTTCGGCGTTCACCGTTCACCGTTCACCGTTCGGCGTTCGGCGTTCGGCGTTCGGCGGCGCAGTCAGGCAAAGCGCTCGAACGGAGAGTCAGAAGACCTGGAATATGGATGTGCCTCTGCTTGCTATTGATAGGGTGCGCCAACGCACTTTAGAGGGCTGGAAATGACTCGGCGCCCACGCGGCACGGCGAAGCCGATGGAGGTGTCCCAATATTGGCTCGCGACCGCACTGCCCGACCAGCCGCAGGGCGAACTTCCAACTTAGCAGGAGTTTGCGCGTGAGCTGCCCTACTTATCGGCTTGTGGCTGTGCGAATTGAGATCGAGCGCGCTCTTCGGCTGTTGATGATATCTCGCGGCCTGGAGCTGCAGCGAAGTCTCGGCGTTGGCCGAGCGCTTCGCGAACTAAGAGATTCGGGCGGAGTGCCTTCCGGCACCGGCGCGTTATGTGCTGGATGCCTAACAGCAAAGCTTGATCATCCTCCGAACATTAGCCGACCAGGACAAATCCAATGCGTAGCAGGATTAGCAGGTATCAAATACACTGGGGCCGGCCGCAAATGCCAAAAAGCCAATAATAAGACTGTTTCCAGTTCTCTCGAGACGAGGCATCCTGCCAAGTACCTGTAATCCCAGCCAAGAGGCAGGTTTACCCACTAATGATCGCATCACCGTATTGGCTTGGGTGTTTGAAGCCGAACAGGGAAATGCGGACTTTATCGTACAGCTCCTTTGTAGCGGGGAACTGGTACCCGAACAGTCGCAGGCGGATTTGACCTCATTGGCAGCCTGACATATGCATACTAAACTGCCTGCGTGGTTGCGGAAGTGGTTAAACTTGATTCCGCGCCTCCGTGGATTGATAAAACCAGAGAAGATGACGATGCGGCAGTTAGTGTCTGTTGCGGCGATCCTTGCGGTCATTGCTGCGCTACACCCTTCCAAGAATCTTCCGCTGGCCAAAGTCCGCGCTTTTTTTGGATTTCATCATAGAGGCGGTTGGATTCGAGGTTTGAGTCCGCCGGTAAGATTAGGGTAAAATTAACGGAGCCCGCCCGTGATGTAGAGCGTTTCACCGGTCATCCACTCCGAATCAGATGAGGCGAGGAAGACCACGCCCGGTGCGATGTCCTGCGGATGACCAATTCTGCCGAGCGGAATAGTCGGGATGAGCGTTTGGAAGCGATCGATGAATCCCGTGGAATGTGTGCCCTCGGTTTCAATCGGGCCGGGATTGATCGAGTTGACGCGGATTCTGCGCTTGCCGAGTTCCTTCGCGAAGGTTCGAGTCAGCCCGTCCACGGCCGACTTAGTCGCGTTGTAAACCGCCGTCCCGACGGGCGACGAGGTGCTGACAATCGAGCTGAGGTTGATAATGCTGCCACCCTCCGGTCCGAAGTGGTTGAGCGCTTCCTGCGTGGTAAGGATAAGGCCCAAAACATTGAGATTGAACAGACCGTGAAAGTGCTCCTCGGTGATCTGGCCGAGGGGCGCGGCTTCGTAGATGCCAGCGTTGTTCACCAGGATGTCGAGCTGGCCAAACGCCTTCTTTGACTCCGCAAAGAGTCGCTCGATTTCGGTCTTTTTGGCCACGTTCGCCTGGACCGCAATCGCCTTGCCCCCCGCAGCCGCTATATCAGCTACCACCTTGTCCGCGCCTTCTTTGCTGGAGGAATAATTGACGACGACCGCCGCACCTGCGGCGGCTAGATGTTTGGCAATGGAAGCTCCAATACCTTTGGAGGCTCCGGTGACGATGGCTACCTTGCCGCTGAGCTTATGGGTGCTGGTTGAAGTGATATTTTGCGTGCTCATGAGGATGTTAAAAGGAATAACTCATTTCGCACTGATTCGGGGAAGGTATCGAAGGGAAGAAGAACCGAAATTGCTGCCAGTTATTCGATCGAGCGTTTCGGCGTAGCATCCGTTCACGTGGGACGCGTCCGGATAACCGCCACTGACCCCATAGCCGGTTCCCATGGGCTTCGGCAGGATGACCGCGAAAGCTGAAATCCCTCCGGCAAATGGCAACCAGATAAATGTCTTGCTACGATTGAGTGAGGGACGGCCGGGAAAATTTATTTGTTGCATGACCATAATTGCAGGCAAAGCATGAACAATTCGAATATAATAACGGGATCAAATGATACATTTTTGCTATCATTCCGTCGAGCTCGCAATTGTCTTAGATCGAGTTCGGGAGATTGTCGGGGAGAGGAAGCGCAAGGTATAAGAACGTTGCCAATGATCAATCCAAGCTGTCCCGAATAGCGCCCGGGCGTTGGACTTTCGGCGCGCACCACGGAAACTAAACGAATGGACGACCTTTTCGGCGCCAGCAATCCCGAGGAAATCGGCATCGACCCCGGCGCACCGCTGGCGGCGCGGATGCGTCCTCGTTCGCTCGACGAATATCTGGGCCAACAGCACATCTTGGGACCCGGCAAATTGCTTCGCCGGGCGATCGAATCGGACCGGTTGACTTCGATTATCTTCTACGGTCCGCCAGGCAGCGGAAAAACAAGCTTGGCGCAAATCATCGCCTCCACGACAAAAAGTCATTTTGAGCAACTGAGCGGGGTGGAAAGCTCTGTCGCGGATATACGCCGGGTTGCCGCCTCCGCGGCGTTCCGAAGACGATCAAACGGCGGACGAACGATCCTTTTTGTCGATGAGATCCACCGGTTTAACAAAGCGCAACAGGATGTCCTCCTGCCCGACGTCGAGAGCGGTAACCTGCGATTGATTGGTGCGACGACTCATAACCCCTTCTTTTACGTGAATAGCCCGCTGGTTTCCCGTTCACAGGTCTTTCAACTGGAACCGCTTTCCCGAGAAGATCTCGTCCAGGTGATGAACGGTGCGTTAAACGATTCAGAACGCGGATTTGGGAAGCTGACGATCAAAGCGGATCCGGCCGCCTTGAACTTCCTGGCTGAAGTCAGTGACGGCGATGCACGGCGCAGCTTGAATGCTTTGGAGATTGCCGTCCTGACGACACCTCCGAATGCAGACGGGGTGATTCAACTGGACCGGGCGGTGGCGGCAGAGAGCATTCAGAAGAAAGCCGTCACCTACGATAAGGGCGAGACTGAGCATTACGACACCATCAGCGCCTTTATTAAGAGCATGCGTGGTTCCGATCCGGATGCAGCGCTCTATTGGCTCGCTAAAATGTTGTATGCCGGAGAGGATATTCGTTTCATTGCGCGCCGGATGGTGATTGCCGCAAGTGAAGACGTTGGGATGGCGGATCCGAACGCTCTCGTGATGGCGGTCGCCGCCCAGCAGGCCGTGGAATTTGTTGGATTGCCTGAAGCTCAAATTCCGCTGGCGCACGCGGCCGTTTATATCGCGACCGCTCCCAAGAGCAACCGTGCCTGGGCCGGTCTCAGCAAAGCGATGGAGGACGTGAAACAAGGTCGAATCCTGGCCGTTCCGAAATATTTGCGGGGCACCGGGTCGAAACTGCTTGGGGAAGGCGCTGGTTACAAATACGCGCACGACTATGAGGGAGGTTACGTTCCGCAAGCCTATTTGCCGGAAGGCAGAATTTATTATGAACCCACTGAGAACGGCTTCGAACGACGGGTGAAAGAGCGATTGGATTACTGGCGGACGCTATTCGAGCGGGCAAACCGCCAGTCGGGGAGAGCGATGCAAGCTAAAGAACCAGATGAACTCCAGAGCGAAGAGGGTTGACCCGCGTGCACGCGACGTTTGATGGCGAAAATGCATCGTTGATTGTCCGCAGCACATAAACGTTGAACGGCTCTGCTTCGATGGTTCCTAGAGCATCGGCGACGGACTGGCTAGTCTGGACATTATAGTGCTCCTCGGAAAGCATCCGGTGAACGATGCGACAAATTGCGATATCGTCGTCTACCACTAAGACGTTAGTCATACTCATATCACCTCCATCTATCAAAGCCGCTCCGGCCGGGTGGAAAATGACGGGACAGCGGTACACGAGGTGAAAAGCCGATGCGGTTTCATCAAACAGGAGATCATAATTATCATATCCAGTATACATTCCATATACAAAATAGCGATAAGTATTTGACGCAATAAATCA
>Ga0210383_10004318_pt1 | contig 12607 bp, 10 predicted proteins | sample IncBWC14OmetaG_FD_160072 | JGI IMG/M metagenome (GOLD analysis project Ga0210383, IMG submission 160072) | Forest soil microbial communities from Barre Woods Harvard Forest LTER site, Petersham, Massachusetts, United States - Inc-BW-C-14-O ...
CGAAGTTCGAGGATCTGACCAAGGGCACGGCCGACGGTATCGCGCTGCGTAGCGAAGGCGGGCTTGAACTCGCTCCGGCCTTCAAAGCGCTTGCGACCACGCCTTCTACTTATATCTGGTCGATCGCATCCGATTCCGCGGGTAACGTCTACGTTGCCGCGGGATCTCCGGCCCGGGTTTATCGCATCACACCCGACGGGCAAAGTACGACTATTTTCGAGCCGCAGGAATTGCAGGTACAGACTCTGGTGGTCGGCAAGGGCGGGATTGTCTATGCCGCGACTGCGCCCGACGGCAAGGTGTATCGGCTGGAACCTCCGCGACTGGAATCCGCGAAAGGAGCGAAGGCCGACGCTAAGGCCTCCTGGAGCGCAACCCCCTACTTCGATCCGGGATCGAAGTACATCTGGGACATCGTTCTCGACAGCTCAGGCACCCTGTATGTCGCCACTGGCGATCACGGAGAAATCTACAAAGTCAGTGCCAACGGCCAACACTCGCTGTTCTTCAAGAGCGACGAAGTTCATATCCGCGTTGTCGCGCTCGATCCCAAAGGAAATCTCATCGCCGGCTCCGACGGCAGTGGGCTTATTTATCGCATCGCACCGAATGGCGAGGCGTTCGTTCTCTACAGCGCTCCCAAGAAGGAAATTACGGCGCTCGCCATCGACACTGCGGGCAACATTTATGCCTCCGCTGCGGGAGAAAAACGCCCTGGAAGCTCCACACCGCAGCTGGGCATCACGTTCGCTCCTCCAGCGCAGAGCGTACCCACAGCCAGCGGCAATATCACCATTACTGCGACTCCGGCTGCGGCGATGCCATCTTTCCCCGCTCCCGCGGCGGGGGCCACGGGCGGCTCCGAGATTTATCGCATCGCCCCCGATGGCGCTCCGTCACGTTTGTGGACATCCCACGAAGATCTGGTTTACGCCCTCGCTTTCGATCAGCACGGACGCTTGCTCGCCGGTACCGGCAATCGGGGTCACATTTTCGCCATCAATGGCGTTGACGACTTCACCGACCTGATCAAAGCGAGCGCCACCCAAATCACTGCCTTCGCCGCCGCGCCGGGCGGAGGGCTTTATGCTTCCACCAGCAACCTGGGGAAGATTTTTGTCCTGGGGCCTGGTCTGGAGTCCGAAGGCACGTATGAAAGCGATGTCTTTGACGCGCGCATTTTTTCGCTGTGGGGACGCGCCAGCATCCGCAGTTCTGGCAATTCCGCCGGCAAGTCCAACGTCGAGCTTTATGCGCGCAGCGGCAACGTCGATAACCCTGATCGCAACTGGAGCCCGTGGACGCGTGTCGATCTTGCGGCCGGCGCCAGTTCCGAACTTAAGATTCCTCCAGCGCGCTTTGTGCAGTGGAAGGCCGTGTTGCATGCCGGCAATCCCGCGCCTCGGGTGGACGATGTTTTGCTGAATTACCTGCCGAAGAATGTTGCTCCTGAAATTGACGAGATCGTGGTGCAGCCCGGATACCGCTATCAGGCGATTCCTCATGTGACGGGCAGCGATGCATCCGCGCAAGCTCAGGGCCAGCCGCGGTTCGATCCTCCGCCTCCCGCGGTGCGCGACCGCGACTCGATCGGCATCCGCTGGTCGGCGCATGACGATAACGACGATCAACTGGTGTATACGGTTTACTATCGCGGCGACGGCGAATCGCGCTGGCTGCTGCTGAAGGCGAACCTCTCCGATCGCTACTATTCTTTTGACGCCAGTCTCTTGCCGGACGGCGGCTACGCGGTGAAGGTCATCGCTTCCGATGCACCTTCGCACTCGCCTGGAGACGCGCTGTATGCGGAGCGCGTGAGCCCCCGCTTTGAGGTTGATACTACCGCCCCGGTAATTGATAACCTGACCGCGACGCTCGATGACAAACAGATCGGGAAGCAGATTCATGTGCGTTTTCGCGCCATCGATTCATTTTCGGCGATCAAGCGGGCGGAGTATTCACTGGATGGCGGCGATTGGCAGTTCGTCGAGCCAGTGGGCCAATTATCGGATTCGAAATCGGAGAATTACGACTTTCGCGTGGCCGTGCCGCAGGCCGAAGCTGTGCCGCCTCTGATGGACAACAACATCGCGAACGACCACGTCATCGTGGTTCGCACCTATGACCGTTTCGACAATCTCGCCACGGCAAAAACGGCGGTTGCCGGGAAATAGAATCCTATTCGGAATCCCATTCTAGGATCGCGCGAGGAGTGTCCAAAGCAGAACGGACGGCCCCTCGCGAGTCTGCGATGAGCGTCCCCAAGAGTGTAGAACGCCGAAGCGGCCGGGCGGGACGCCCGGCTCTCCGGTAACTAATCTACTGTTTTACGAAGATTATGGACGGATTCGGATTCGGCGGCGTTATGTCCTCGTCGATCATCATAAAATCTTGTACCGTGCAGATCAGACCACTTTGTTTGGTGCAACCTACCGTGTCGATTGCGTAGATCGCGTAATTCGGAGTGGTCGCCGGTGCAATCGGCGCCATAACGCCATTGCCTCCCAGGTTCATCGTGTACGTCTCAGCCACGGGCACGGGGCCTGGGTACTGCGTTCCGTTGACGTTGAAGACCTGTCCCCCCGGGGATGTCAGAAGAAGGTTGAACGCAATCGGAGTGACCGCGGCACTACCGCTGCTCGTGGTCGCCCCGCCATAGGTACCAGGCATCCCGGAAGCAGCGAAGAGCCCGCTTCCTTTCCCCTGCGGACTCATGGTTCCGGTCATCACCGACGGACTGGATTGATCGAGCAGGAATCCACGGTTCTGTCCACTGGCGTAGAGGACGAACGGAATGGGCGGCACCGGCGTTTTTTGAGTCGGATCACCCAGCATCTGGAAGATGTATCGTCCAGGAGCGCCGCCGACGGCGGTTGCAACGTAGGTGTACGAGAACTGGCAGCTCTGAGGGTTGCAGGTTCCATCGGAATTCACTATCGGCACCGTTAGAACCGTTCCGGCGTTGTTTTGGTCGAAGTCGCCCACAAAGTTGCCAGTCCCTCCCTTTCCGCTCGAGGTGCCATCGGTCACACCCAGCGTAAGCGAAACATTAGTGTTGGCGCCATTTGTACCACCGGTCCCCGTTAGAGCCGAGACAGAAGTGCCATTGAAGGCAGCGTTGTTGTAGGTTTGCGAAGAATCCTGAAGCACCATGGTTCCGGAGACGGCCGGATTGGTGCCGGGGTCGGTGGAAATCGCGTAGAAGGTGAGCGGGGTAGTCTTGCTGGACGAGCCGGAAGCTATGTAGAAATCGAAACTCATGGCAACGGGCGCAGTGAGCGTGATGTTGTAGGAGCCGTTGCCATTTGACGTGTACTTGCCCGCAATCGCGCAGGGTGGAGCGTTGCAAACGCTGTTGCTGCTCTGGCCGTTGTCATTCACATCCATCACACCGCCGGCAATATTTCCGCTACCGTCCATCGGAAGAAGCCCGACATATCCGACGCGTTTGAAGCTGGAGTCCACGCCGGTAAAGCCAAACGCGTAGACTTGGTAGTTTTTGAAAGGACCTGGTCCGGCAGATATCTGCGCGACGCCGGAACCACTGCCTTGGCTGTCGGATTCAATCATCGCGACATCGCCGGCACTGTCGAGTGCGACCTGATATTTGTTGGGATAAACACCGGCCGGCAAACTCAGAGCCAGCGAACCCGCGTTGTTTGAGATCGGGTTGGAGGCTGTGAGGGGAGTATACGAACCTCCGCTAATCGTGTGCTGTTTCCAGCCGGCGGAGGTGAGTTCTTCTTCCGTGCCTGAGGTAATTGTTCCATTCGATGCGGTGAAGGTTCCAACCACGGCGGTGGCGTTGTTGCTGCCGTCGTAACCGGAAAACCGGAACGCATAGGTGCCGTTCACACGAGAGGTGACGAGCGTGGCTTGGCCGATGGTGCAGCTCTTTGCGGTTTGGCAGCCTGCCGGATCGAGTGGAGTGATGGCCGATATCTCAATACAAGTGCCGCTGCAGTCATCCTGCGCCGTGTAGTAAGCCACGCCGGAGATATTCGGATCCTGAACAAAGTTCTTGCACGGAGGCACTCCGTTCACAGTGCAGCTCCAGACAAATGTTTGGGGCGCGGCGTCCGGGAGCGCCGTGGCGGTAAATTGCTGTTGCAGACCGGTGCCGACGTTCGGCGCCAGGGGCGCCACTTGGGTGGTGACGTCAACCAGGTTTAGGGGCAGCGTGCCGGTTATTGAGGTGTTGGCCACCAAGGTTGCGGTGACGACCGGTGCCGCACCGGAGAGACATGTGGTCTGGGAGACGCATCCGGGGGCAACATAGATCGCAGTCGCCGGATCGGGCGCGGGAGTGACAGGTGTGAGCGTCCCACACGCGCTTCCGGTACAACTCGTGCCGCCGCTCAGACTCCAGGTTACAGCCGGGTTTGTGGCCGCCGGTGTCACCGTGGCCGTAAGCGTCACGGACTGGCCCGGGTAGATCGCTTGAGGGCTAGTGCCAAGGGGGGTGGTAATTGCGATGCTGATCGGAGCGGGACCAATCCCGTCGCCACCCTTTGCGCAACCAACAGTCAGCGCCAAACTCACCAAAGCCACAACCAACAGAAAGTTCTTTGCCATAATTAAATCTCTTTTGTTCAACTCGACGCAATTTCGAACACAATTCGGAATCAACCCTCTTTGAACCCACCCGCCGAGAATCTGTTGCCCGAAAACCCTACCAAAAAACATGCCTTTTACCCGGGGCTATACCAGGATTAGCAGCAGCCGTAAGGCCAATGTATTATTCAAATCAGCAAGTTACAATGTATCTGAATTCAGGGTACTTGTCTGTGAGGCGAGGGTTACAAAGGGCGGATCTAAGGGCTGCCTGTGCAAGGATTTGCAACTTTCTGGGGAAGTTCTCAGCTCGATCTTCCAGTTCTCAGCGGGAACGAGGCGACGCTGCACTGAGGGATGAGAACTGAGAACCGGGAACAGATTCCGCTCGTACGGCTTCGATCAACGGACGCAGTTCGGTGGAAGTGATCCCGAGGGTTCCTCCGGAGAAGCCATCAATGTAGGCGGAGTTGATGCCGATGACTTCGCCGCGCAGGTTCAGTATGGGTCCTCCGCTGCCCCCGCGCGCCGTGGGGGCATCGTAGATCAGCTTGTCACCGGTAACGTCGCCGATGTGGCCGAAGGTAGCCGATGGCCTGATCAGGGAAAGGGCTGCGAGTTCGCCAGCGGTATCGGCGTTATCCGGATGCAGCGAAAGCCGTTCGTAGACTACTGCCGGCGACTTGGCAACCATGCCCGTGACTCCCATGGGATAGGCCAGCACGGTTACCGACTCGCCTACATGAGGCGGCGTCTGGCAGAGAGTTAGGGGACGAAGCTTGTTGGTGAAGGCGGTGGTGGCAAAGCGCACCACGGCGAGGTCTCCATGGGTGGAGAGAGCCGCGGTTTCGAGCTTGATGGGAAGCGGCGAACCTGGGAAATATGCTTCCAGCTTTTCCAGGACCGGCGTGCCGCCATTCCGCAATGCTGCTTCGACTTCGCGGTCACCGAACCACGGTTCGGCTACGTGACGGTTGGTGGCGATAAGGCCGGGCGCGACCACGAAACCTGTTCCTGATACGCGGGCGCGAAGGCTTTGCGCGCGGCCGGACACATGATAGATCCCGTAGATGTAAGCCACTGACGGGCGCGCATCATCCACTGCCGCTGACGCGAATGACTGCTGGCTCTCAAGATCGGCGACCTGGCGCGAGAGCTGGTGGACTTGCTGTTCGAGGCCGGTAGTTTCCGGAGGAGCGTAGTAGTGTGCCATTACTCCGGCGCCGATGAGCGCCAGGACGCCGAGCAGTCCCTGCACAAACCGCTGCCAGGTTTCGACCAGTTCGCTTTCGCCACTATCGGAATTGAACATTTGCCTTGGCCGTTAGCCGTCGGGCCCGGCAGGCGGGGAATTACCGGGCAGATACTATCCTGACGTATTCAGGCCAAGGCTTATACGGTACAGAAGACGGGTTGGAGACGACCTAAGGTAACTGAAGCAGGCTAGGGCTCAACGCCGAGGCGTTTGGCCATTTCTTCGTAGCGGAAACCTTCGCCTGGATCGTAGGGCTGGACCCATTCGCCATCGATCACAAACTGCGGGATGGCGCGCTTGCCGGTACGTTTGATGACCTCCTCGGCAGCTCCAGGAGTGGTCTCGATGTTGATGTCGGTGTAGGGAAGATGGTGCTCGTCGAGGAAGCGCTTGGCTTCGCGGCAATCGGGACACCAAGGTGCGGAGTAGACGGTGATTTCCATCAGGTCAGGTTTCTAGAGTTTGGATGTTGAACGGCTTCGTGTCAAACGTGCTCCAGTTCGTGCACGGTGCGCTCGTTCTCGATATTGCCGGTATTCAGTGTGGTGGAGGGTTCAAAGAGCAGGAGCCAGCACTCCTCGTCCGCCACGGGACGGTGTTCGACTCCGCGTGGAACGACGATAAACTCGCCCTCTTCGATCCATTCATGGCGGTCGCGAAATTCCATCCGGAAGCGGCCTTTGACCACCAGGAACATTTCGTCTTCGTGCTCGTGGTGGTGGAAGATGAACTCGCCTTTGAGCTTGTCAAGCTTCACGGACTGGCCATTGAGTTCGGCGGCTATGTAGGGCTTCCAGTATTCGGTGATCTTGGCGAATTTCTCGGCGAGATTGACTTTGGGCATGGAATCCTCTGGATCGTTGCTTGGTACGCTCTTACTTGATGATGTGCTTCACTTGGCGGTCGCAGAAAAGTTGGCTGCCGGCACCACGAGGCAGAGGGAAAGCAAAACAGCCGCCAGCGCTTGCTGACGGCTGAATGCTGATTGCTGATTGCTTTTCTAGAATCCCGCTGTTCCGGAATTCGGGTGTCCGCCGCGCAGGGTCATGCGAACGCCGCGTTGGCTGTTGACTTGGGTGGTCGTGGTCCAGTCGACTTCGTCGGCGCTGATCACGCCGCTGCCGCCACTGGCTAATTCATAACTGATGCGACCGTCCTGATAGGTGTAATTGCCAACCTCCAGAACCATGCCGGTTTTAAGGATAAACACCGGGACCCCTGGCGCTGTCCCGCCGGCCGCCGCGCCTTTGGTGACGTAACTGGCGTAGGCGACTTGCACCTGCGGAATTTCCGGATTGCTGGTTTGCTCACTGGCGGTGACGCTCACGCGGCGCACCGACAACTGCGGAACGCTACCGTAATTGTCCTGAGACCTGGCGCTTGTACCCTGGTAAGAGCCCTGCTGATAAGAGCCCTGATAATAGGCGTCATTCTCCATCCGAGGACGTCCGAAGAAATGCCAATCTGGACCGTTGGTGGCTGAGACTTGCGGGATCTGCACATCGTCCATCAGGCGGAGTTCGAGCATGCTTTCGCCCTTGAGCGTGGGACGCGGACCGCGCGCCGGCAGGGTGATGATCTTCCAGGGCCAGAGCGGCGGAATCATCCATTCGACGATGTCGCGCTTGGCGTGGCCTTTGCCGTCGATCGCGCCGGTTTTATCGACCTTGAAGCCGCGGGTCGCGATCACTTTGGCGTCGAGCGGCATATCGCCATTCGGCAGTCCGATGCGATCGAACACCAGCTTCATGTTGCCCTTGCCCCAGAAATGGCCGGGGTCCTGAGCGGATTCGAGATGGCCGACGAGGTAGGCTCCGCGGGGAAAGGTCTGCTGGCCGAATTCGGTGACCGAGTGCAGATGACAGAGCACGGGATCTCCGACGGCAACGGTCGCCGAAGAAAAGTTGGGTTCATTCATGGTGCATTGCAGAAGAGTGCCGGCGGGCAGGACGGTTTCCCGCGCACTTGCACTGAGGGTCAAACTTAAAACAGTTAATGTTAGGAGGGATACAGCGAGAACTACCTTTGAGCTGGACTGCATAACGCACCTCGGTCTCACGCCCCTGGAATTTTTAGTACGTATTCCAAACTACTTGCGTTGAGCCAGCCCCGATTGATGGAGTTAAACATAAGTTGACACTCGGGGTCAATCGGACTTTGCGGAACAGAGTGTGTCTTTTCTGCAACAGTGGGCTCCGCGACAAGAGCATTACGAATTTCAGGGTTGAAACTCGGATCGGTGATTGGGATTATCCATCTCCATCAGCCAGCAGTCTTCCATCTTTCCCTCGTGCAACTCATTCTCGGGCAGTAGCTTCACTTTGCGGAAGCCGCATTTCTCGTAGCAGCGGATGGCGCGGGGGTTCCGTGCTTGCGGGTCAATCACGATTTTGCGCGCTTTTTTATGGCGGAACAAATACTCCACCAGGAGCCTTACTGCCCGAGTTCCCATGCCCTGGTTCCAACGCCCCGGCTCTCCTATGAACTGGTCGAAGGCGTAAAGACTGGTCGCGTCCTGGTTGGCGTCGAGACCGTATGCGGCTTTGCTGTCGTCGTTCACGGGATAGTACTGCATGTAGCCGACCGGCGCGTCCGGCAGGATCAGCAGGCACGGCGTCACGCCATCGACAGCGAGTATTCGGGGAGAATATTTTTCGATCGCATCGGCCAGGGAGAGTGGATGGTCGCGGCCGTCGTAGAACTCCAGCACGCGAGGATCGGATAGCCAACGGGCCATGGTTTCATAGTCGGCGAGTTCATCGCGCATTAGGCGGATGGCCAGATTGGCGGTGCGGATCAGTTCGTCCATTTGGATGCATTGTCATTTGTGCTCGGGATACTTGACAAATAGGGTGGTATATATCATAATATATACCATGCCACGGACCGCCAAACTGTTTCGCAACGGCCGCAGCCAGGCCGTTCGCTTGCCTTCGGAGTATCGATTTGAGGGCTCGGAAGTCTTTGTCCGGCGCGATCCGGCGACGGGCGACGTGATCCTGTCGCGGCGTCCGGAGTCGTGGAAGGACTTTTTCGCATTTCTGAAGACGGTTGACGTGCCCGAAGAATTTCTCTCCGATCGCAAAGACGCCCCTCCGCAAAAGCGCGAGTTCTTCTAAATGCCTGTCCGCTATCTTCTCGATACCAACACTGCCAGCTATGTCATCAAAGGAAACTTTCCTCGCGTGCGAGAGCGGCTGCTGAGAATTCCCATGGCGGAGGTTGGGATTTCGGTTATCACCGAGGCGGAATTGCGCTTTGGGGTGGCGAGGCTTCCGGAGGTTACGACGCTGAAGAGTGTGGTTGAGGAATTTCTGCTGCGGGTGGAGATTCTTCCGTGGAACTCAGAGGCCGCGCGGCACTATGCCCGCATTCGGGCGATTCTCGAGAAGGACGGATCGCCGATGGGGAATCTCGACTTGATGATCGCGGCGCAGGCGGTGGCGGCCGGGGTTGTGCTGGTTACGCATGACCATGTTTTTCGACGGGTGAAGGGGCTGAAGGTGGAGGACTGGAGCAGGTGACGGGACTCCCGAGTTTTAGCGATCCGCGAAGGGATCTATCTCCCATCCAGTTACGAGACTAAGGAGCAGTACGCGGCGTTTAGTCTTGCTTTCCTCGGCTGGCAACGACCCAGGCCGCGTTAGGCCGTGAATTCCGCTGTGGGCGCGATTCGATCGGATCGGTTCGTGTTCGACTGACAAAGCTTCAATGCCTCGCACGTCGACTGCGACGAGTGCGATCACACCATTTTGGTCCGGATTTCGCGCGCGATCTCGGGTCTCTTGCGCAGTCGAGTACTTCTCCCAATCGACAGACATTCCGCCCTCAGTCTCCCGAAAAACGCCGGGATGAATCTGACGTGCGGGGAGCCACTGCACGGGCACACGCATAAAGATCCGATGTGGATCCGGTATGAGTTCGATCCACTCTTGAACTATTTCTGGATCAGCCATGCCACCAAGTCCAGCCTATGCTCACGCCCGGTGGTGCGACCTGATACGGTGCTATTTCCCGCGTTGTTCTGACCGTAGTATGTGATCGGTGCAGTCTTGTCTGCCGGAAAATTGACGAGCAACTGTCGATCACTAAGACGCCAGAAAACATCCAAGCTGCCCCGATCCGCCGGGTTGATCACAGGCACGGGAAGGGTCGATCGGAACAGTGACTGCGACACAAGTGCATGCGTCAGCATGAACTTTTTCACCCGTCTCCAGGTGTTCAATGAATAACCTTGGCTACCTTCTCCGTCCCAGTTTTCTCCTAGTTCTGTTAGCGAACGCGCCGATTGAACCGTAGAACGGATACCGTCACGAGGGCGAGGAGGGACCTGAATAGCGGTCGTCGTGACTTTTTCCGGAATATCCCAGAGTGACAGTCGCCTCAGCAGTCGGTCTTCCCCAGCTGAGAAATTCGAGAAGGAGTCCGAGCGCTTAGCGGCCGGCCAATCGGCAAATTCTACGGTTTCGAGATCTGCGGCAGGTGACATTCTTCAGTTATTCCTCAGTTCCGTTGATCTCGACTAGTGGCAGCGATGCCATGATCGTCTTCAGCGAGGCCTCCTTGTGGATGGCTCGATCGACAACCCCCTTCAAGGTTTTCAAGTCCGCGCTGTCAAGCGCGATGTAGTGAGACAGTTCTCGTCCGTCTGTGCCAGTTACTAGTTGTAAGGTATGCACGACGACAGCGGCTCGTGGTGTTGGATTTTCGTCGCCGGTGAAAACCGGTCGAATGTCTGTAAAGATCCTCGCGGTCAATAGCGGGTTCTTGTGGCTCAACAGCAACTGTGTCGCCTTTGCCGAAACGCCGAGCGAATGGTCGAGCGACAGGAGTTGTGCAACGCGCTCTCTCAGCTTGGATGTCGCTCCGGGATTGCCTCCGTCAACCAGTCCCTCATGGACAGCTTCTTCAACCACAGCTTCCGCAAATTCCTCCGCATTCGCCCCGCGCTGGTCGCGGGTAACATACAGCGATCCGGCAACCAAAATCACTTGCCGCAGCTGATCGGCGCCGAGGTCAACTTCTGGGGAGACCTGCTTGGCCAATGCGCGGGCCGAAATCGTGGGTCCCGCTGCCTCCAAAGCTTGGAGCAGAGATCTCCACTTATCGTCGGGTAGGCTTATGAACTGCTTGAAGCTTTCCTTTTGAGACTTAGGAATCGCAAGTTTCATTTGGTAAGGCTATGCCAAAGAGTTGCCGCGATAGCCGCCAGTGTCTACCGCTGCCACGCCTATCGAGTGGTAGTGTAGCACCAGTCTTGACACACAGTACGTAGTCATCAGCATGACGCCCTAGCTTTCGTACAGCAGCACGCCTTCGGTCTTCTCCGCGTCTACTGGACGGTAATATAGTTTGTTCGCTTCGAGGAAGACCTCGATGAACGCCGGCCTGGTCGTGATCGTGCCTTGGATCAGCGCTTCGGATAGCGGGTCTTCTATGTATTTCTGCAAGGCCCGGCGCAGAGGGCGGGCTCCGTAGCTGCGGTCGGTCAGAGTTTGGTTCAGGATCCACCGCTTCGCCTCGTCGGCGACGGTTACGGTGATCGAACGTTGGGCCAGATTCTGGTTCAACTGGCTGACCATTAGTTCGAGAATCTGGATCAGATCCTGCTCGCTGAGCGCCATGAAGAGGATGATTTCGTCCACACGGTTCAGGAATTCGGGATTGAAGGTGCGCTTAACTTCGCTCTTGACCAGATCTTCGACCTTCTCGGAAACCATCTCGTCTTTCGACGACTGGAAGCCGAGGCCCTCGCGCTTCATCAGGTGCCGGGCACCGATGTTCGAGGTCATGATGATGATGGTGTTCTTGAAGTCAACGGTGTTGCCCAGACCGTCGGTCAGCTGGCCGTCTTCAAAAACCTGCAAGAGGATGTTGAAGACATCGGGGTGCGCCTTTTCGATTTCGTCTAGCAGAACGACGGAATAGGGCGCGCGCTTGACGCGTTCTGTCAGCTGTCCACCTTCTTCGTAGCCTACGTATCCGGGAGGCGAACCTATCAGTTTCGATACGGAGTGCTTCTCCATGAACTCCGACATATCGAAGCGGACCAGAGCTTTGTCGCTGCCAAACATGAAGTGGGCCAGGGTGCGCGCTACTTCGGTCTTGCCTACGCCGGTTGGTCCCAGGAAAAGGAACGAACCGATGGGACGATTCGGACTTTTCAATCCGGCACGCGACCGGCGGATTGCTCTGGCGAGGGCGCTGATGGCTTTTTCCTGCGAGATGATGCGCTTGTGCAGTTCTTCTTCTATGCGCAGGAGCTTCTGCGTTTCTTCTTCTTTGATCGAAGTGATGGGCACGCCGGTCCAGCGGCTTACCACGTCCTCGATGTCCTCGCGACCGACTACGCCGGTGGAGGATTCATCGAGGTGGTATTTTTCGCGAAGGGCGCGCAGGTTCTCGCGCTCCTTGCGTTCTTCGTCGGAGTAGAAGCGCGCCTTCTCGAATTCGTGGTTCGCGATGGCGTTCTCCATACGATGGACGATGAACTTGATGCGCTTCTGGACTTCGGTCAATTCTTCGGGCAGCGTGGTCTGGCGAAGTTTTACGCGCGCGCCGGCTTCGTCGATCAGGTCGATGGCCTTGTCTGGAAGAAAGCGGTCGGGAATGTAGCGGTTCGAGTGCGACACGGAAAAATTGATGGCGTCGTCGGTATAAGTGACGGCGTGAAATTTTTCGTAGCGCTCTTTTATGCCGAAGAGAATCTTTACGGCGTCGACTTCGTTGGGCGGCGGAACTTTTACGGCCTGGAATCTACGTTCCAAGGACCGATCTTTTTCGATCGACTTGCGGTAT
>Ga0210383_10004320_pt1 | contig 12606 bp, 13 predicted proteins | sample IncBWC14OmetaG_FD_160072 | JGI IMG/M metagenome (GOLD analysis project Ga0210383, IMG submission 160072) | Forest soil microbial communities from Barre Woods Harvard Forest LTER site, Petersham, Massachusetts, United States - Inc-BW-C-14-O ...
CGGATCGCCGCTGTTCTTCTGCTGCTTTTTGCCGTGGGGCATACGCTTGGTTTTCGCCAGTCCGATCCTAGCTGGGGAGTCGATTCCCTTCTCGGCTCGATGCGGTCGATTCACTTTGACGTGCAGGGATTCAGCCGGACGTATTGGGATTTGTTCGTCGCGGCTGGGCTGTGCGTCGGCGTGTTTTATTTTTTTGCGGCGATTTTAGCGTGGCAACTCGGGGGACTTCCGGCCGAGACTTTGGCGCGCATGAGCGGCACGCGGTGGGCGTTCGCCGTGTGTTTTGGCGCTATCACAGTGGTGAGCTGGAGATACCTTTTCATCCTCCCGATTGTTTTCTCGCTGGTGATTACGGTGTGTTTGGGTGCGGCTGCATGGATTTCACCAAAGGCCACGTAAATATTGGCAGCCGCTGATCATGTTGAACTCGGACCTTAGTCCTGACAGTACCGGGAAGCACATCGTACCTGTACCTCACCTGTCCTAAATTCGTCTTGCGTCTTGGAGTCCACTCAGCGTAATTTGCCTCAAACCCATCAGCACCAAAATACCCAAGTTGTAACGCGAATCGATCGGGCTGCCAGGAGACTGCGCATGGACACTCGAAAGCCAATCCGCAGGCAGGAAGAAAAATCCACAGCGTCGGGAACCAGCCGGAGAAAATTTCTCGGCCGAATGGGCCGGGCTGCTGCGGCTTCGTTCGCCGTGAGCGCGACAGGACTTGCAAGCGCTGCGAAAACCGCTGATCGACAGTCCAATTTCACGCCGGCACCAGATCCAAATGGAAACCAGCGCGCGCAGCAAAGTTTTCAGAACCGGCGCAATGCGGCGCTCGCGGAATTGAACGTCCGAGTTCCAGCTGAAATTACGAATGGCGACGAACAGCGATTTCCAAATCGAATTGGAAATTACTCGAAGGGCCTGGTTCACAACAGCATCGGCGAGGTAGACCCCGGCTCCTACCAAAGCATGCTGCGTGCGATTCGCGAAGGCGATCCGCAATTGTTCGAGCAGATTCAGATGGGTGGGACGGCGCCGCTCGTCGATCCGCAAGCGGGCCTCGCTTTCGATCTGGAAGGAACGGATAGCCACCAGCTCGCGATCGGCACGCCGCCGTCCGTTGCGAGCCAGCAAATGGCGGATATTGCAGTGGAAAATTATTGGCTGGCGCTCTGCCGCGACGTGAACTTCACGCAGTATGGGAACGAACCCATCTCGAAGGCGGCGATCGCCGAACTCAACGCTCTCCCTGCTTTCAGTGGGCCACGTCCCGTCACCGCGCAAAATCTCTTTAGGGGATTCACGCCGGGAGATGTGCTCGGGCCATACACCTCGCAGTTTCTGCTGCAGCCATTTAGTTATGGCGCGATTGGAGTGACGCAGCTGATGACAACGTACGTGCCGGGGCTGGACTACATGACGGATCAAGCTTCCTGGCTCGCGGTGCAGAATGGCCAGGGCCCGTTCGGTGCAAATCAGCCCGACCCGAACCTGCAGCACGTTCGCAATGGACGCGCGTTGAGCGCCTACGTTCATCTGGACGTGCTATTTGAAGCGTATTTCAACGCTTGTCTGAAGCTGGTGGATTCGGGAGCGCCGCTTGATCCCAACAACCCATACGTCAGCTCGAGGACGCAATCGGGATTTGGAACCTTCGGCAGTCCCCATCTGAAGACGCTTGTAGCCGAAGTTTCGCAGCGCGCGCTGAAAGCTGTGTGGTACATGAAGTGGGTCGTGCATCGGCACCTGCGTCCTGAGGCATTTGGCGGGCTGGTCCACATGACCAAAACTCACCAGGCGAATTACCCTTTGCATCCCGACGTGCTGAATTCGCACGCGGTGGCAGAAGTCTTCGCGAAGAATGGCACTTACTTTCTGCCGCATGCGTTTCCCGAAGGCTGCCCGCAACATCCGTCGTACGGACAAGGTCACGGGACGGTGGCAGGCGCTTGCGCCACGATCGTGAAAGCGTGGTTCAACGATCTCGCGCCACTTACGTCGATTCCGGGAATTTCGATCGTGCAGCCGAGCGAAGACGGGTTTTCGCTGGTCCCTTATGAAGGCTCGGATGCGAACGGGCTCACGATTGGCGGCGAGATGAACAAACTCGCAGCCAACATAGCGATCGGGCGCAATCACGCGTCCGTTCACTGGCGCCACGATTACGCGGACTCACTACCGCTCGGCGAAGCTGTTGCGATCTCGATGTTGAACGACATGGCCAGCAACTGGAACGAATCCTTTGATGGCTTTTCGTTCACTAGATTCAATGGCACAAGAATCAGCGGCGTAGGCAGAAACACCAACTAAGACGGGATCGCAGGGGAACTCTGGGCGGTCGAAAAATCTAACGGCTCCTCGAGCTGCGTCAACGGAGACTTGCCGGATGTCCGGGTTCGCGCCTTCACCAGGCGTTACGGTCTCGAGACAGCCTGCGCCTCCTCCTCGGCGTTGCGTTCCCTGCTTTACAGAATCGCCAGCGTAACGTGCTATCGTGGCTATCCGTGCAGCGAGGACGATAGGACTTGAAGACAGAACTTTTGTTGCGCAGAGCAGGCCTCGCAATTTCGTATTTTATTACGTTCGTTTACCTCGTATCGATTCTGTCGCCTTCTTTTTATTGTCTCCAGCACGGATGCAGAGGACCGGAGGGCGATGCTTTTATGCCCGCCTTCTTTCTTACCCCGCTCGGCGCAATCGCTACCGCTTTCTCATTGCGCAACGCCATACAGAACATCAGAAAAAGACAATCATCGTCCTGGGTTTTCTGGCCGCTCGCGATTATTTTCGCAATTGTTCTCCTGGGTGCAATTGCCTTCGTCGGGATGTTGATTTATGCGCTCGCTACTCATCGTTAAAGACGACGAGAGCCGGTGTGCGTGATTAGCTATGGCAAGGCAGCGGCGAAGGCTGGTAGGGTTCCGCGGGCTAGTCGATGCCGGGGGCAGAAGCGGTTCAACGCTTCTGGTACGGGTGGAAGATGTAGTCCTTCGACTTCACGACCGTGTGGCACGTGTTTCCGCAGTCTGCGGGGCTGGGATCGGCCGTGAACTTGTCCGATGCGGCTTCGTAGTTGAACACTGCGTATCCCCATCCGCCGCTTTTGGGAAATCGCTTGCTGTCCTTTTCCATGAGGAAGGCCTGGGTGAATACGTCTGGCACATCCACGACGAACTGGGCCTCTGCGCTCTTCTTCGGTTTCCACTGGAGCTTCGCGACCTTGGAGCCGTCCGGAAAAGGCTGGCCGTTCCCCGGAACGCCCGCTTTGTATGCATTGATCATGGTCGGATTGGCGACGATTACTTTGAGGACTTCGTCGGTCCGGGCGGAAGAGACCACCGACCAGTCCTCATATCCCCTGAAATCGGAGAACGCGATTCCGCTGGTCGTCTTCAGCGAGTACTTGTCCTGGGTGTGGTCCTGCGCGTAAATCACTGTGGCCGCGAGGACGGCGAGCACTGCTGCGGCTATCCCAATCGTGAGCCTGCTGTTGCGCTCCACGTCTGAACCTCTCGGAAGCCGGATTTCGATTTTGGCTACTGTATTTGGCACAGCATATCACACCCCGAATTCCTGAGACTCTAAGGCGCAATTTTTCTCCGAGTGCGGATTTTCCGCTGCGTTCCTGTACCTGCAGCATCCGATAGGCGCAGGGGCGCGTTCGATCCGGCGGCGAAATGCTCCCGCGACGAATAGCAGCGGCGACGTCGGAAATAATTTACAATGAGGAGACATGAAAAAACGCAAACTTGGAAAAAGCGGTCTGGAAGTATCGGCGATCGGACTTGGCTGCATGGGAATGAGCTTCGGCTTTGGTCCGCCTGCGGACAAGAAGGAGATGATCTCTCTGATTCGGAGAGCCGTCGAACTTGGCGTAACGTTCTTCGACACCGCGGAAGTTTACGGGCCTTACGCGAATGAGGAACTCGTAGGCGAAGCGCTGGCTCCGGTTCGCGACAAGGTGATGATCGCAACCAAGTTCGGGTTCGCCCCCGACCCCAACGGCGGACCGCGTTGGTCGGGGCTGGACAGCCGGCCAGCGCACATCAAGGAGGTTGCCGAGGCTTCGCTCAAGCGCCTTAAGACAGATGTGATCGACTTGTTCTACCAGCACCGCGTTGATCCCAACGTGCCGATCGAAGATGTCGCCGGAGCGGTGAAAGACCTGATCCAGCAAGGCAAGGTGAAACATTTCGGGCTGTCGGAAGCAGGCGTGAAGACGATCCGTCGCGCACATGCGGTTCAGCCGGTGGCGGCACTTCAGAGCGAATATTCGCTTTGGTGGCGAGAGCCGGAAAAGGAAGTGATACCGACGCTCGAGGAACTCGGGATCGGGTTCGTCCCATTCAGCCCGCTGGGAAAAGGCTTTCTCACTGGAGCGATCAGCGAAGGCACACAGTTCGATAAGACTGACTTCCGCAGCATCGTTCCGCGCTTTACGCCGGAGAACCGGAAAGCGAATCAGGCATTCGTTGATCTGCTTGCCAAATTTGCGCAGCAGAAAAAGGCAACGCCAGCAAAGATCGCGCTTGCATGGGTGCTCGCGCAGAAGCCGTGGTTCGTTCCAATTCCCGGTACAACCAAGATGCATCGACTTGAAGAAAACCTGGGAGCCGTTGACATCGAACTTACGGCGGAGGATCTCCGGGAGATTGACGCGGCGGCTGAAAAGATTGGGGTGCACGGCGCGCGGTATCCGGAGGAATTTCAGAAGCTAGTGAACCGTTAGAGATTTATTACGCAACTCAATAACACAACTCAACCACACAAGTGCGCGACAACTAAGCGACAATAAAAAATGGAAGGCGAGTAGAGCCGCCCGCAAAATTGGCAATTTGCGTTCGGAGTTGCTGCGGGCGGCATCGCAGTTCACAGGCTGAAGCCTGTGCTACTGATCGGTTGGGGATGCGGCTGCGGTTCGCGGTGCGGGGAGGCCGATGCGCGTCAACAAATGCTGGAAGCGCGGATCGGTGCGCAGATCGTCCATGCTCGGGTCTATATGAAGATAGATTAACCAATGGGAATGGTCTTCGTAGGATTTCTCGAGGTATTCAAGAGCCTGGTCGTGTTCTCCCAGGCCGATGTGGATTCCGGCGAAGAAGTGGGGCGCGACATACTTGAGCCTTGAAAGTTTTGTGAGATCTTCGAGAATCCGCAACGCTTCTGTGGTCCTTCCAGCTTTTCCGTAAGAACGCGCCAACGCAGCGCGCATCATCGGACTCCCCCCTGAGAGGGTGACGGCTTTTTCACCTTCGCTGATAGCCGAGCCGTAGCGGCCTGTGATTGTGTAGAGCACGCCGAGAATCCAGTGGGTGACGGGGTAGTTGGGATCGAGATCGACGGTTTGGAGAAGCTGTTCGAGAGCTTCATCGTAGCGGCGTGCGATGTAGTTCGCCCAACCGATTGCGACATTGATAATGAGAGACAAGGGATCGAGCGTCTGGCTGTTTTTCATCAAGGCGATAGCTTCCGCGTGGTGACCCATCGTCATCGTGTACTCGGCATGCCAGTGATTGGCGGTCGGGTAGGCAGGATTCAGTTCAAGACTGCGATTGAATTCCTTTTGAGCCTCTTGCCATTGCCAATCGTAAAGCCACAATACGGCCGCGAGTGGCGTGTGAGCCTCACCAAGATCGGGATCGAACTGAAGGGCTTTCAAAGCTGCCGCTTTGCCCTTCGGGAACGCATCCTTCGGCGGAAGATAGCTGTTCCAACCGAGCAGCACGTACGAATCGGCGATACCCGCGTAGGCGAGAGCGTAGGCAGGGTCCATCTCGACGGCTTGCTGGAAATACTCGATGGCTTTGTAAAATCCTTCTTCGGTCCATTTATTCCAGTGGTGACGGCCTTTCAAATAAATCCGATACGCTTCGGGATCCTGAGTGTGACGCCGGGTGAGGCGCTTTTTTTGTGATCCAGTAAGCTGCAAGCGCAATTTTTCGGAGATCTCGTTGGATATTTCGTCCTGAATTGCAAAGATGTCGCCTGATTTGCGGTCGTACTGCGCGCCCCAAAGGCGAGAGCCGGTGGCGACGTCGACGAGCTCGGTTCCGATTCGCAACGAGCCACCACTTTGCATGACGCGTCCCGTAAGGACGGCGCGGACATTCAGATCGCGTCCGACGGCTTGAGGATCGATCGCGCGGCCCTTGAATCGAAATACAGTGCTCTGCGCCATCACGCGCAGTTTTGGCACGTTGGCGAGGATATTGATAAGGCTCGCGGTGATGCCGTCACTGAGGTAGTCGTGTTCCGGGTCTCGACTGGAGTTTTCGAACGGCAAAACTGCGAGCGAATCGATGGATTTTGAAACACGGTCAGCGCGGAAGGCGCGGGTACGACCTGTCGCAGTTTGTGAGGTCTGCGTATCAGACGGCGACGCGTGACTTGTGTTTGAAATCGCGGCGGATGCCGAGCTCTCATTGCGAGCGACGCTGCCTGAGTCTAATTCTCGCTTGAGTTGTTGCAGGTCGGCGCAGAGTTCAGCTGCGCGCTGGTAACGCTGGCTTCTGTCTTTGAGCAGAGCTTTGTCGATGATTTCTTCGAGCCTGGGAGGAATCGCGGGATTGATCGTGCGAACCGGAACAGGCGGGCGAGTGAGAACTGCTTCGATAATCATGCCGCCCGTGGCGCCGCTAAAGGCCTGGCGGCCCGTCGCCATTTCGTACAGCACAAGACCGAGCGAGAAGATGTCCGTGCGCGTGTCCAGACCGTCTCCGCGGACCTGCTCCGGTGACATGTAGGAAGGAGTGCCGCTGATGATTCCGACGATCGAATTGGAATCCGAAGAATCGCCGTCGAAAATTTCGCCGGAATCTTCGCCGCCACTGGCGAGACCTTTGGGCAGAAGTTTTGCCAGGCCGAAGTCGAGAACTTTTGCCCGACCGCGCTTGGTGACAAAAATATTCGCGGGCTTTATGTCGCGGTGAATGATTCCTTCCGCGTGAGCTACTTCCAGAGCCTCTGCTATCTCGATTCCGAGTTCGAGCAGTTCTTCGAGCGGAAGCGGCTTGCCATGGATGTGGCTGCGCAGCGTTTCGCCGTCGATGAACTCCATAGCGATGAAAGCGCGGCCGTCTTGCTCGCCGATGTCGTAGATCGTGCAAATGCCTGGGTGATTGAGGGCGGATGCGGCACGGGCCTCGCGGCGGAAGCGTTCGAGGGCCTGAGGCTGTTGAGCCAATTTTTCTGGAAGGAATTTCAGAGCAACCGCGCGTTCGAGCCGGCTATCCTGAGCCTTGAAGACGACGCCCATGCCGCCGGCGCCGAGCTGCTCCACGATGCGGTAGTGAGAAATCGTCTCGCCAATCATAGGCAGGCAAGCATTCGGGTGAGCCGCTCAATTTAGACTACAGCGTTGGATCGTCGGGACCGGTTTCGGCGAACGATTTTTTTCTTTCCGTCTTCGGTGGTTTAGGCGATCCGATCAGGTTCAGGATGTTCGCGCCTTCGCCGAATTGATCCGAAGCCGTGAGCGACTCCTGCTCGAGCGTAATGTTCTTGTTGCACACGGTACAAACGAGGGCGGCATACGTGCCGCCATTTGGCTGCCGGAACATATTGCAGCGCATGACGCGCTCGCAACATACGGGAACCCACATCGTAGAAGCTTTGTCCGCCATTAAGGCCTCGCGGAATGCGAATGCGGGGATTATACACTGGAACCCGTTCGGGTTCCGAGCGGAAGGCAAAGCTCGTCTTCGGAATAACGCTGTTATATACAATCCGGGCGCTACAGGAGGAACTATGGAGATTCGCTGCGTGGTGACTGGGCGGAACGAATCCGGCAAGTCGGTTATCGTGCGCGACGCGCCCGCGGAGCCTGTGCGCGTTGCGATGCTGCCTGGTTACGAGTTTCATAGAGTGTGGGGGAGCGATACTGTGCCGGAAGTTCGGTCGGATGGGGCTTCATCGGACGGGACTTCTTCGGGGGTGGATTCGCCATCACAGCTCCGCTATTTCCCGCCAAAGAACGGCTTCCGCTTCGGCTTTTTCACTTTGCCGCCGAATGCGAGAAGGAGGGTCGATACGGTTGACGCAACGTCTGCCCTGGAAGAATTTCGGCAGAAGTTGCCGGGGATGATTGATGTGCTTGAACAGGATCATCCGGGGATGCACACCACTGATACGGTGGACTTCGACGTTGTTGTATTTGGCGAAGTGTATCTCGAGCTGGATGACGGTGCTGAAGCGCTGCTGAAAGCGGGCGATTGCGTGATTCAGAACGGGACTCGACATGCCTGGCACAACCGGTCGTCGGAAGAGTGCGTGATTGCCGTCACGTTAGTGGGCGCGGAGCGCAAGCGGTAATGATTGAGGCGCGAATTCTCGCGCGTGCCTTCACCGGGAGCTTTCAAACTTGTGCAAAAGTTGAAATTCGTTGATTGGGGAATTGCGTGATGATATGAACGGAGCGCCGAGCCACGCAAGCACGGTGGATGGCGTCTGAACCGATCCGTTGGACAAACCCAGGCCGAAAAGTGATAGCGTGGTAAAAGGAGAATCTCCGTGAAAACCTTTATGGTCGCTGCACTTCTCGCAGGAGGAATCTGTCTATCGCTAGGCGCTTCCACTTTTGGTCAAAGCACATCTCAATCGCAATCCAAGACAACGGACAAAGACGCAACGGCGCAGGAAATCGAGCTGATGCGGAAAGACATTCGCTCGATGAGGAAGCAGCTTATCGCTGCCAATCTGACACTGACAGCTGACCAGGCCACTAAGTTTTGGCCCGTCTATGATCAGTACATCGCGGAACTCGTGAAGGTGAACAACACAAAATACCAACTGCTCAAGGAGTATTTCGACAGCTACGGCACACTGACGGCTGAGCAGGCGGACAGCATGACAAAACGGCTTCTGGCTTTGGATGTGTCCGTGGCGGAGCTTCGGCAGAAATATCAGCCGACTTTCCGCGCGGTGCTGCCTGCGAAGGAGACGGCCACATTCTTTCAGCTGGACCGGCGCATCGCGATGATGATCGACCTGCAGCTCGCGTCGCAAATCCCGCTGGTGCAAGAGTAGTACGACAGCAGCGCGACAGTAATCTAGCCGATCTGGATGACTTGCGAGGTGTTGTGATTGAAATGGTGGCCGTTCCAATGCAGGCGATTAAATGGAGTCTGGCTGTTTAAGCACTCGCACGCGAACATGGCGGATAGAAGTGTCGTCTGATTCGTCGCTATCGATCAGTGAGTTGACGAATGCTTTTTGTTCAGGACCTCTTCAACTTTCTCCACTAGTTCAGCGCCCGTGAAAGGCTTTGGGAAAATGTCAAAACCCGCGAGCGACTCGCGGAATTCGAGGCGATGATCGTCGAGAAACCCACCGAGTATCAAGACACGCAGCCCGGGGCGTTTCCCTCGAAGATATTTTGCAGCTTCGTGCCCCGTCATCCCCGAAACGAACGGACGCACAATCAGCAGATCGGGCGAGCATCTCTTGAGCCAATCGGCCGCCGATCCCAGATCACCTGTCGGGAAAATCAGATATCCCGCACGCTCCAGCGTTTCGCCAATCACCGAGCGCACGAGCGAATCAGAGATCAAAAGCAAGATGGTTCTGTTCGGCATGGGTTGATGACCCGCAGGCCGTGCTCCCGCCTTCAATCAAATGCTACCAGAATCGGTTGAGGTAGCCAGTAATATCGTATTACGATATAATATCAAAGATGGCAGCGAACTCCAGGCAAACGATTGACTATGTGGCCCTCTCCGACTTTCGGCACGAAATCAGGCGGTTTCTGAATTTTAGCGAGCAAGCGGCACGCAAAGCAGGCATCGAGCCACGCCAGCATCAAGCTTTATTAGCAATCAGAGGGCTACTGCCAGGGCGAGACGCAACGGTCGGTTTCCTGGCCGATCGCTTGCAGATTGAACATCACACCGCGGTCGAGCTGGCAAATCGCCTTCAGAAGAACCGGTTGATTTCCAGGCGGCGTAGCAAGGGGGACCGGCGCGAAGTGATGCTCAGATTGACGCCGCGAGGAGAGCGTTTGTTGCAGTCATTGACGCTGCTCCACCGTGCCGAGCTGATTACAGCTGGACCCGGCCTTTTACGGGCACTCGGGAAGGTGATCGGAAAGTCGCGCCCAGCTCAGAAGTTAGCTCGGAAATCAGTTCGGAAACAGAGCTCAAAGGAGACGGCGTAATGGCATCACCCGCGGCTCGACAACCGGTTGCAGGTCGTTTGGAGGGCGCAAGCTTCAGAATTGAATTCGTCTCCGTACTCGCGGCACTTGTCGGCGTGCTAGCCGGACTGATCGCGTACCTGCTGTACGACTTGATCGGCCTCTTCACAAACCTCGCGTATTACCACGAATGGTCCTTTCACTTTCGAAGCCCTGAAAACACACATCTCGGACCGTGGATCATCGTGACGCCCGTGATCGGCGGTTTAATCATTGGATTCATGGCGAAGTACGGATCGCAGAAAATAAAAGGCCACGGTATTCCGGAAGCAATGGAAGCCGTCTTGACGTCGCGGAGCCGGATTGAAGCGAAGGTCGCGATCTTGAAGCCTCTGTCAGCGGCGATTGCGATCGGAACCGGCGGCCCTTTCGGCGCGGAAGGTCCGATTATTCAGACAGGTGGTGCGTTTGGCTCGCTCGTGGGTCAGATCGTTTCGACGACCGCGGCCGAGCGCAAGGTTCTGCTGGCATGCGGCGCGGGTGCGGGCATGGCGGCCACCTTCAACACACCAATCGCCGGGGTGATCCTTGCGATTGAATTGCTGCTTTTCGAATTTCGTTCGCGCTCGTTTATTCCGCTAGTAATTGCTTGCACGCTGGCGACGAGCGTCCGGTCCGTTCTCCTCGGGCAGCGGTCAATGTTTTCGATGGGCAATGTAAACTTCGACGTTTTGAGGGGCTTGCCGTTTTACTTAGTTCTGGGGATTTTGTCCGGCATCGTCGCGATCGGGTTCACGAAACTATTGTACTGGGTCGAGGACCAGTTCGATCGGCTTCCCATAGACGATTTATGGCATCCGGCAATCGGCGCGCTAGGGCTCGGCGTCATCGGATTTTTTGTTCCGCGTGTCCTGGGGGTCGGATACGACACGATTTCAGATATTCTAAACAACTATCTCGCATTGAAGCTCCTGATCGTCATTGCACTTTTCAAAGCGCTGGCGCTGGTTATCTCGCTGGGCTCGGGCACCTCGGGCGGTTTACTCGCACCGATGTTTATGTCGAGCGCGGCTTTGGGCGGGGCGTTCGCGATCATCGTGAACATGATATTTCCGTCCGCGCATCTCTCACCGGGTGCGTACGCGCTCGTGGCAATGGCGGCTGTTTTTGGAGCCGCCTCGCGAGCTACATTTGCGTTCATCGTATTCGCGTTTGAAATCACGCGCGACTATAACGCGATTCTCCCGTTGATGCTCGGTTGCGTGATCGCAGACATGATCGCGCTGCGTTATTTGCCGAATTCGATCATGACGAAAAAACTCGCTCGCCGCGGGCTCTCCGTACCCGACTATTACGAGGCTAGCGTTCTCAACGTGGTTCGCGTTGGTGACGTGATGCGGAAAGACGTGCTGCCGGTTCCGCCCGAGATGACAGTGGGAGAACTGGCGGAGCGCATGGCGCGTCACGAGCCGGGATTCAATTTGTCCGACGGATTGCCGATCGCGGACACCAACGGACGCTTACTGGGAATTGTGACGCAAGGCGATTTGCTGCGGGCGCTTGAAAAAGATCCCACGGGCCGGACCACGCTTGGAGGAGCGAGCGATCGAAAGCCAATTGTTGCGTACCCCGACGAGCTGGTAATTGAGGCACTGTTCCGTATGCTCCAAAGCGATATAGGAAGGCTTCCGGTGGTGAGCCGTGAAAATCCGGACATGATGGTGGGCTATCTGAACCGCACTACGATTCTGAGCGCCTGGACGCGCCAGCTCCACGAGGAGAATCACCGCGATCTCGGCTGGCTTCGTAACTTCTATGTCCGTAAAACGCCAGTTTCAGGATGAAAACCACTACCCGTTAGCGGTTGTGATATTTTTGCGGGAATTGGGTCCGCTGAAACGGGTTTAGATTGGTCGCCAAATACCAGCATGGTCTACTGGCTCCCGGCGTATCTGGGGTAGAATCGCGACACGATCGGTGACATTCGGGGCGTGATGCAGCTCAAGGTACAAAACGCGCGAGTTGGAAACATCGTGGTGCTGCGATGCGACGGTCGCATCGTCACGGGCGATGAGCTGCAAGTCCTTCAGATCGAAGTGGACAAACTCATGCTCGAGACGAAGCAAGTGGTTTTGAATATGGAGCAGGTGAATTTCGTTGACAGCAGCGGAGTTGGCGCCCTGGTTCGATTTACTCGCGTGCTTCGCCGCCAGCGCGGTGACATGGTGCTGTGCCACCTCACTCCGTTCGTGCGTCAGGTTCTCGAATCGACGAATTTGCACCATTTCTTTCAGTCCCACGATTCGGAGGCAGAGGCGGTGCGTTCGTTTTCGGTGCGATCGTCAGTTTCGGCTGCGGCGACTCCAGAACCGCAGGCACGAGTCGTGTGCGCGCACAAGTCCGCCGACCTGCTTGCATTCATGAGCGCACTCCTCAAACATGCAGGGTTTGAGGTATTCACGGCTACGACACTCGCC
>Ga0210383_10004321_pt1 | contig 12605 bp, 21 predicted proteins | sample IncBWC14OmetaG_FD_160072 | JGI IMG/M metagenome (GOLD analysis project Ga0210383, IMG submission 160072) | Forest soil microbial communities from Barre Woods Harvard Forest LTER site, Petersham, Massachusetts, United States - Inc-BW-C-14-O ...
ATTCCTGGAAATCTCCCCAAATGGTTCGCGCCTCGGTGGCGGCCAGGAACAGCCGGCGCCAGAATTCCGGCCCCATGTCTTTATCGTCCTGCTGCGGGAAAATCAAGACCAGGGTGTGCAGCTCGATCGATTCGGGTAACGACGTCAGGATGGCGAGCAGAAAGCCCAATAGTATGTAGGCAGTCTTATGATCGCCGCCCCAATAATCGATTGGAACGTAGCCGTTGTTGTCTGCTAGCGCGATCCGGACCCGCGCTTTACCCCAGAGCATTTTCAGGATGCCAATCTCCCAGCGGCCGTCCGGTAGCGAGCGATAGCATTTCAGATCCAGGTTCTCGTAGGGCTTGATCTCGTTGAATGTCATTTTGCCGGTCCGAATAAATTAGAAAGGACTTTCTCGTTCTGGTCTCGCTCGGCGATCTCCTTTGCTAGCATCGCGGCTAGCCCTTCCATCTTCGCATTGACCGCTCGTCGCCCCAGCCGGATCAGCTCCTCGTCAGTGTGCAGCGCGATAAATCCTCGCATGTCGTACCCCAGATCGATGATCATATTGAGGGGAACAGTTTTGTATTTCATACGGTGTGTTTTCTTAAAAGGGTTTCGGCCCGCTCGATCAGCTCTGTCTGCTCAGAGCCGAATCCATTATCTTCGACATACCTCTTCATGTCCCGGAGCAGGGCCAGGACCTCGGGCGGGCAAACCGGACGATCCTGCATCACGTCCTGGAGCGTTGGCCGGCGCTTCATTCTTCGTCCTCCTCGTCTTCTCTCTTGCGGAACTCGATCCCGTCCGCCTGGTGCTCCAGCATCTTATGCTCGCTCGCACGCGCTAGCCCTATCGCTTGAAGTAAGCCCCCGTGGTACTGCATGGTGGTGATCTTCCCCACCTCGTTCTCGTCAACCACACTGATCAGGTAACCCTCGAAGTGCTCCTTTAAGAGCTCGTTCACCCGCTCGAATACCTCTTCCTGGGCCTCAGTCATTTGCCGCCTCACGGGATTTTCCAATGCTAGCTTCTGCAGCGCCCAGACCGGGAGATCGACGGTTCCAGCGTCCCGGTAGTTGTCACAGCAAAAGATCCCCTGCCAGCAGGTCGCCTGCAGACACTCCGAGCAGACCGTCACTTTGCGGTTATCGTCATTCATTTGGTGGCCTCCCGTGCGCGTTGGAGAAGGAGGAGTTCCTGCACCATTTCTGTCAGCCGCCGAACCTCCAGCCGCAAGTACATCAGATCTACCATCACTTGTCCTTCGAGCGGTTGATACGGGCCTACCCAATGGCTACCTGGATAATGTGGGTTAAGCCCAGGGCATACGCCAGATCCAGCCCAGGTATGCATCCCATTGAGGCCGCCGCAGTACGGGCACTGATTACTGGCTGTCCCTCTCACATTGCTGACGGTCGGGTTGCGGAGGTAATCATTGCATCCGCATCCACACCCCAGGTGATGGAACTGATACTCACTCATTTAGTCGCTTCCTCCGCGCGCTCCTGCAGCTTGCTATACTCGTCGTCGTATAAAACCATCCGACGCGAATCCTCTAGTCCTTGCGATAGGTCGTGAACCAGTTTAATCAGGCTCTTTCGCTCCCGCTTCAGCCGCTCAATCTCCGCGTCTTTTGGGTCGAGCTTGCCAGGGGTCATGAATAAGCTCATTTGGTCGCCTCCCGTGCGCGTTGGTTAGTCCATGCATTCATATTCGTACCCGAGGCGACCGTCCGTGTAGCGGACCAGGCGGTAAAGTGCAACCGGAAGAATCCTTAGCTTTGGCGTCTCACTGGTCATGATGGATTCAAAGGTTGGGATCTCGTAAGCGTCTTGGACCACGATTGTTAGCCAAGGCCAAGGCGGATCAGGAACTTGCATTTCCTCGCCATCAAGAGGCCCGCCGTTCAGGTGTCGCACACTCATCGTGTGGCCTCCCGTGCGCGTTGGATGAAATCAAGCCTATCCAGCCGCGCAATCTCGGCTTCGATGACAGCTTCACGCCAATCCACCTTGTCAGGCAGCTCGCTCATACGGCAGTTCCGAGGAGTCTCGCATTTTCAGGGATCATCTGTTTGACTAGAGAGAGATGGCTTTCCAGAAGATTGGAGCGCAGCTGAGCGGTCGCTTGCCCGTCGCCCTCTACATGGTGACCGGCGAGCCAGAGCGACAGCAAGTCGGCCAGGATGGCGCCCTGAAGATATGCCGGCAACCCGGCAAGAAAAGGCCGGATTTTGTTCACTGTCTCTTCAGTGACCGCAACTTCGGTGTCAGTCATTTCCCCACCTTCCTCCCCTCCAACTCCGCCTCCATCGCCGCCACCCACCGCTCGTACTCCCTAGTCTCCTCGTGCCCCGCCCCGTAATACCGCCTCACCGCCGCCAGACTCTCCGTGTACTCTGCTAGCAGAAACTCCAGCCGGCTCGTCTTCCATAACCCAAAATCCGGCAGCTCTTCCGTTAGGCTCATTGCTAAACACGTCCTTTCTCACTAACTTTATTAAGTCCTAACACCATTTACTTGATCTACACAAGCCGTATTTATGACGAAATTGTTATCCAATATTTATCAGCCCAGGCACGGAATCTGTGTGTGTATGGCAACGTCAGGCAATGTCAGGCAAAAGCGAGGTTGCATCCCCTTTCTCCGCATTGTTGCCTTTTGCAATGAGTGCAGGAAATGAAAAGAAATCCCAGAACCTCTCCACCTGCCGCGCCACTCCCTCCCAAGAAATCAAACTCAAAAAGTTCATCAAACTCAAAGGCTTCCGCCGCCCCTCCGATTTCTGGTTCCGTTGCATGGAAACCTTTATCGAACAGTCCGAAGCCACACTAAATGTTCCAATCCATTTTCTTTCGAGAGTGGGCGGACGTGGCGGCGTACCCCCCCGCGTATCCGCGGCCGCCCGAGGGGTGGGACGGTCGCGTGTGACAAAGAGAACTCCTTTCTCTTTGTCCGAGCGCGTGAATTGATCTGTCGCTTTGCTAGCAGCGCAAAACTCTAAGGCAAAAGTGGCGAGAAAGTGGCATAAACTCTGAAAGAGAGCCCTGTTTACGAGGGTAATCAGTTTGATACTCGCAAGACTGAGTATCCAGTGGTTTCGGGCTGGACACAAAAAGCCGTGCTAGCAAATGGCGCGTGTCCTTCACGTGATTTATTTGTGCGCCAGCAGCAGCGCTCTGATCACGCCTTGTGATCGCTCGCGTTTGCACGTTGGATTCCTCGCCTAAGTTCTGGGCGGTGGAATGGGCTGGATTGGCTGTTCAACGTTGAATTGGTTTGTTGGTTTGGCGTTAGCAACGTTCCATGGTTTCTTTAAGAACCGCTTCGCTTCGCTTCGGGATTTTACAGGAAGTAAGGGGCAAAAAGTCAAGCTTTTTAGCCAGCTAGTCGGTTTATTGCAGTTTGCTGCGCTTTGGCTCTAAGCTGTTCAGGAGTGGTGCGAATGAGGGCGAGATTGATGGCGGCAGTGGGAGCGACTCCTTGAGCGAGAGAATCGACGGTTTTGGGAGCTGGCCAGCTGAACAGCTTTGCTGCGGTATCGGTCAGCTTGGCGACTTGAGCCAGGTTTTGAGTGCCGATAGCGTGATCTGGAAGGCTGGCCAGCTTTGCTGATATCTTGACCAGAACATCGGTGAGATTTGCTCTCACTGTATCGCTTGCTTCGCTGATTTGCTCCTTGGTCAGTTTGCGATTAGTGGGGACCACAGGAAGTGGTTTATCGGCATGATTGGCGTTTTTGCGCTTTGAGCGCTCGAGTAGCTCGTTCATATGAGCTTGCGAATGTAGCGTGGGTGGTCTGCAGGCTCAAGCGTAGCACGTACAGAATGCGCGCGAGGCCGCTCCTGCATAATGCTTGGGCGCGCAGAGGCGGCTCCAGGCAAGCGCGGGCTGGCCTGATGATGCGATCACATGACCTGGGCGCGCTCGCGAGGGAGCGTATTAGCGAACTTTGCTTCGCAAAAACTAACAATAGGCTAGCAAATTTGACGGCTGCTAGCTTTTCGGCGTAAATTGGTGGGTCGACGAAATTCTCGTTCGATGGCGGTGCTGACAAGGCGGTTAGCTCGCAAGTTCCTTCACATTCTAGCGCTGTCTCCTCATGGCGTGGTACTGCGATCGTAAAGGCACCTAACGGTGTCGAGCAGATGAGGGGTGAGTCAAGCAAGCGACGTACCGTAGGCGGTAATCCAACGCCCAACGTGAAACCCGCACAGTGAGTCGGTGTCGAATCACTGGAACGCTAGCAGCAAGCTAGCAAGAGCGGAACACAGAAGCTGAATCGGTGAAGCGAAGCTAGACGCGAAGATTCGCAAGAGACTCACAGTGTTATTGCAAAGCAATTTTCCAGTTGTGCGTCACGCTTGACGCTCACGTTGAGCCCGAGTGAGACGCACAGATGGAGCAAAGCTCCAAACCAACCAACCGCAACCTATGGAATTATTACCTATTGGCATTGCCAATCTCGAAAAGGCCGTCGAGCATAACGGCCAGGTGTACACTCGTGCGGACTTGAACCGCATGGGTCGTAACGAGCTGCGTCCGATCGCCAGGGCGCTGCACGCTGCACGCAAAAGTGACGTCAGCCTGACTTGGTTAGGCTCGGCAGCCAACGCTGCAGATTTACGGGCGTTTATCCTTCAGGATAAAGCGGAAAGCGAATTCGGGTTTGCTAGCAATGGTCACGCTAACGGAAACGGTCACAGCGCTGAATTCAACGGCTCGCAAGCGGAAGATGCGCTGGCGACGCTAGCCAATGCGCTGAACGGATTTATCCGTCCTGAGCGTGATGAGACGGTCAATCGGGAAGCTGTGGAAGCGATCGTCGACGAGAAGCTGGCCAGTCACGCGAAGGTGACGCGAGTGGAAGTGAAACTTCCAAACGGCGACGTTCGCAAGGTCGACGGTCAGCACAAGCTTTTCCCAAAGCTTTTACGGTTGCTAGCATTGCGTGAGAACGTCTGGATCGTTGGTCCGGCTGGCAGCGGAAAGTCGACAGCTTGCCACGCTGCGGCTGACGCGCTGGGAATCCCCTACGGGGCCATCAGCGTGTGCTCGCAAACCCCTGTCAGTGCGCTCCTGGGCTACATGGACGCTAACGGCCAGTACGTCGAAACGGAGTTTTATCGACGGTATAAAGACGGCGGAGTTTTCAACATCGATGAAATCGATAAGGGCAACGCCAACGTGATTGCAGTCTTAAATTCGGCGCTGTCGAATGGCGAGTGTGCGTTCCCGTGTGGGATGGTCAAACGGCACGCTGACAACTGCTTGGTTGCTACAGCAAACACCTTCGGCACGGGCGCGGATCGCGTGTACGTCGGATCGCTGCAGATCGACGGTGCGACGCTGGATCGCTTCGCCTTCCTTGAATGGCCCTACGATGAGGCCTTTGAGCAGGAAATTGTCGGGAACGACGAATGGCTGGGGCGTGTGCTGCGCTATCGGCGAAACGTGGAAGGGCACAACCTGCGGGTGGTCATATCCCCTCGGGCGTCCATCAAGGGCGCGAGAATGCTGGCAGCTGGTTTCGAGCAGGAAGAGGTCGAAACGATGCTGATTTTCAAGGGCTGCGACGCGGCCACGATTGCCAAGATCAAAGGAGAATAACAAATGGAATTTGTGAAGGAATACACGGTGGAGGAATTCATAAAATCCTCTACCAGCGGATCGACGAAAAGTGGGGCAACCTACTGGACAAGCGAGGTTCTCGTACCGCGAGCGCAGTTCTACGGGGTCACGAGTGCGGAGGAAGCGTACAAGCTGGCCATGTTCGGCTGGCCGCAAGGGCGTGAATTGATCGAAAGAGTCAAGGCTCAAATCGACGGCAAACTTGGCAGCCACAACCGCCAGTACGAGCCCGTGTACGACGTCTGCGGCGCTTACGTGGACGTCGGGCGGTACTGCGAGGGTGTGCCCGAATGTATGCTGACCTATGAGGAAACCGAGACCCCACAAACGGGATTTGTTTGGGTGCACGTTTCGACCGGGGTAAACGGCTGTGTTTCCACTCGGGAAATCCAGTTGCACGGCGCTGCGGTCGGGGCGCTGGTGGATGCGCTGGAGAGCGCTGGCCAGCGCGTCAAGCTCACCTGGGAGCGCTCCAGCGTGAGCCAGAGTGGAAATGGCCGCATCACCCTATGGATGACGCTCAAAGAGTACAACGATTCGCTGGATATGGATCGGCTGGCCTTTTTCCTCACCCATAATTCGCCACGCCGTGTGATGGCTTGGCAGGAATATCTCAAGTCGGGGCTTGCTAGATCGCTCGGCGTTAGTCCGGGCAAAGCGAGCTGTCAACCGTGGTCCAACCGGGGCTTGTTCAGGGGCGCGGACATCCACGTGGGGCACATGCACGTCAACGGCGAAGAGGACGCGGCCAAGTGGGTGCTGGAGCAGCTCGCCGAGCACGGCATCACGATCAGCCAGTAGACACACTGCAGCCCCATTTCTCAGGGGCTGTGGCAGTCTGCTAGCAAACCAATAGCAGAGCTAACCAAATGACCAAAATAGAACTGCAAACCATGCACGCGATCATCCGCATCGCGGATTCGCTGGAAGAAATCAGCGCCACCTTGGCGAAGCTGCTCAAGCAAAACGAACCCAACCAACCATGAAACAATTCAACGTAGCAGTGATGGGAAACATCACCGTAGAGGCCGACACCTTGGCAGACGCCATCAAGAAAGTTCAGGAGACGCTGGTAGGCAATGACGCCATCGGTGTCGACCCGCAAGAGATCCTATCCTCGCTGCAGATCCTGACCGGGGATAGCTACGAATTATAACCAACCAAAACTATGCCAACCAACGAATACCGTGCGGACGCCGCCTACTGCGTGCTTTCGCAGTACACCGACCCAAACGAAAACGACTTAGAAACCACGGCCACGGACCTGATTGCCGACATCTTTCACCTCGCTAACCGCGAAGGCTGGGACATCGAAGCGATGGTCAGAATGGCGCGAATGCACTTCGAGGCAGAAGACTAAAATGAAGCTCTCGTATCCAAACCGAATCGTGAAGGTGGGTGCGCAGCACTTGGCGGACGCCATCGACGTCATCTCTGACCTCATGAATGAGGTACGCCAAAGCGAGTATTACAGCGGTCCCTACAAATGGCAGACCCCTGGATACCGCAAGCTGGAGAGACTCTGGGACCGTTTGAGCGACGCAATCGAGGACCCGAACAACGAGGCGGCCTAGCTTCGCTACCTCCCTTGCTAGCACGGCAGGGGAGTAGGCGGAATTAGCCGCAACCAACCAACATGAAATTCGATAACGTTAGCCTGGCGGACCTGTGCGGCTTCACGCTCCTGGGGTTCGCGCTGGGAGTCTTCTTTTGCAAGCTCACCGGGCTGATTCCATGAAACCCAAACCAATAATTATGAACCAACCACCAGTATTGCAAAGCAAGTTTCAACGGAGCCGCGAGTCGATTGCGACCCTGATCAGCGCAGACCTGAACACGCTGCGCCTGACCGTCAACGCGATTCACGCGGAGTTTCACTTCCCGGACAAGAGCGCCTGGGTGGGCGTGGCGTCAAAGCGCCAGCTGCTAGCCGAAGCGTTTTTCGTTCTCACGAACAATCTGGCTTAAAACCTATGCACCACAAAGTCGCCTTGATAGCGCTCTCTGGCGTCCTTACGCTGGGGGGCGCGCACCACGCGCTTAAAGCCCATCACCCGCGGGCTCCGAAAGCGCTTCACTTCAAACCTGTTAGCAGCAGCCATCACCGGAGACGCTAAAAAATGGACGAATTCTCAAGAGAACTTGCAGAGCTGATAAAGGAAATCGTGTTTGGAGGAATCGGCCTCGGCCTCGCGCTCCTTTTCATGTGCTCCCTAGTCAAACTGCCCGACCTGATCCTCAGGGGCTACTGCGCCCTTGTCGATTGGATTCGAGACCACAGCAACGGCCTTTTTTAAAAAACCAACCAACCAACATGACCAAACGAAAAACAAAAATTGAACTATTGGACGGGCTCTTTATTGACCCGTTCCGCGAAGAAGTGCGCCGCGTCCAGGTAGCGAAGGACCTCGATGTCTGGTACAAGCTGCTCTACTGCCACGGCGTAGAGTGTGCTAGCCTTGCCGAAAGCCCCGAAGGAGCCCTCGATCTGTGGTATGACGAGGAGTTTCTCTTCCGTGAACCGCGCCTGCCAGCGTTCCGGCTCACCAGCTCGAAGGCGACCGGCTCGAACGTTTACACCATCCACGGGTACGCTCTAGTCCTAGCTAGCAACCAGAAGGGCCAGAGCGTCAGCCTGAGCTCGTCCCAGGCGAGCGTGGACTGGTTCCTGCGGGAAACCCAGCTTGCGTTTGAGAAATGGCGCAACCGGCTGACCCGCTCGGACTTCTTCATCCCGCAGATGATCCGGACGCCCGAGCTGGAGTTCCCGGACCGCTTCAAGTACCTGCCCTGACGGTTGCACGAAACCACACTAAACTGTACTTTCTTTACAACCAACCAATGACACCGGAACAAATCGAAGCGGAGGTCAGACACACGAGAGACGACCTGGCGGGCCTGAAGACTGAATTGCATCGTGAGATGCTCATCAGCACTCGCTGGCTAGTCGGCACCATGATAGTCCTGCAAATACCCACTTGGGTGGGAATGCTGCAAATCTGGAACTTTTTGGCGACCATCGCCAGCAAGCTTCCGAAATAAACGGTTCGCACCCCGAGTCTTCGAAAGAGGGCTCGGAAGTGAGCTGCTAGCACAAAAATTCCAGCGGTTGGTTACCGTTGGTTGGTAAAGCCGGCGGGTGGCGCGAGCTGCCTGCCGGTGACCCTACTGCACAACTGGTTTCACGCCGCGCAGCATGTCGCCTTTGGCCTGCTTCTTGGCCAATCCCTCAAGGTGCTTAACCGCCTCGTCGAGCTTGTCCGGGTCGTCGATCTTATCCAGACGCGCAAGCTGCCCGGAAAGGAGCGTCCGCAGGTGCTGGCCGCGCAGGACCGTGTAATCGTAGGTCTGGTCCTCGTCCATTTGCTGGCCGTTCAACTTTTCCCGGCTGGGCTTGGAGATCCAGATATGGTTCCTGTCCAAGAAATCCCAGACCGGATCGTTGGCGGCATCGCTCATGAAACGGTGCTCGTAGGGGTGCATCTGCACGCGCTCGCCTAGCGCGTCGATCACGGGTTTGAGGCCTGCCGGGTGCGCCATGAAGGGGATATCCCTCGCCACCCCTGCCATCCCACGCGCGCGATAAAGCGTGTTGTCGACGAACTGCTGGTAGGTCTGTTTGAGACCGCTCATCCCGGCGATCGGGATCATATTCTTCACCTGGCTAGCAATGTATTTTTCGACGATGTCCGGCGCGTCATTGCGCTCGCTGACCTGGTGGATCGTGTCCATCAGATCGCTGACCCCACGCAAAAACGAACGATCCAAGAGGGTCGAAGGCGAGTGCGAGACCATGTACTGCAGGGCCTGTGCCGGGTCCGGATCCGGATCGCCTTTTTTATTTGGGTAACGGTAGGCGTCGGAATAATTCCCCACGCACGCCAAAGCGAACCACGCAGGGAAGTATTCAAACGGAAAATAGTGACCGTTCACCTCGATCGTGTAGGGCTGCCAGCCCGAGTCCATCAGCTGGTACTTGTGATCCTGGTTGACCGGCCCCGCTCCGTGTACCTGAATCAGCGGCTGACCATTCGCGCCTTTCAGCTGGGTCAGCGCGGCTACTCCAGCCATCGCAGCTGTCCCCATAACCGCCTTGGTGAGCAGGTTGCTTTTAAGGTCGTCGAGCTGATCACTGGTGAGTTTGATCTCACCGCGGCGGGTGAGGTATTGCTCGGCCACGCCCGGAAGCATTCTGGCAAAGCCCAGCGGGCTCATCTCGATCGCGGTATTGAGCAGGTTCGCGGGGATCCGAACGAAAGGCATCCACTGGCGTAGAAACGGTTCCTGGCCTGCCATCCGGCCTAGACCGTTGGCTAGCACACCCAGGACGCCCGGCGGCTCCTGCATGGCATTGGCGCGCGTGCCCCACATATCGCCCTGGTCGCGGTAGCCTTGATCGACTTTCTGGTCGACGAGCTCGTTAAAGCGCATCTTGGCCTCCAGGCCGGTAAGGCCCTCGCTGCGCACCTGCTGCTCGGCCGCCGCACGTACCGCGTCGGTGCCGTAGATCATGTTGTTGGCCTGGTCGATCGCCTGGTGCATCGGGAGGCCTGATTCCCGTCCGGTTCGCACGGCTAGCATGTATTCGCTGGCCTTGCCGAAAGAGCCGTAGATCAGGTTGTGAAGCGCTCCGACAGCCCGGTAGGTGTACTTGTAGGGCGCGTCCACCATCACCTTGCCAATGTTGGCGAAGGCATCGCTCACGCCCATCTTTTGGAGGAGCCTGTTATTTTCGAGCAGCCGGGCCGTGGGATCGTTTTCGAAGAAACCGGGCTGCATCGTGGTCCTGGTCTTGTCCCCGCGCAGGTCCTCCATCGATCGGAAGCGCGCCGGGTCGTAGCCCGTCCGCATGATGTATCCGAATTCGGGGAGAGAGTTTCCAAGGCCGCCCATCCACGCACGCATCACGTGACTCAGGACCGCTGGCGCGTCGGCGGGATTGCGCAGGAGGTGGTGAGTCACGTCGACCGATCCGGTCAGCATCTCATTGATGAATGCGATCGTATGGCTGGGCACATTGGCTAGCAGGTTGCCCTGCAGAATGTTCATGAAGTAGCGCATCGGCCTCAGCTCGGAATAGTTAGCAATGGTGCGCAGAAGCTGGGCTTTCACCGCCTCGGTCTGGAAACCGTCGCGACCCTGTTGGCGGAATTCCTCCAGCCGATCAGCCTGGCGGCGCAGGTTCGCTTCCATTTCGGGCGTGAAGGTCTTGTAGCCGTAGACTGGTGCGAGCGCCTCAGCCACGTCCCGATCGCCGAAAGCGCCCATGTTCACGAGCTCGAGCAGTCGTTTCATGGTCGTGCCCTGACCGGCGCGCACGGGCTTGCCGTCGTTCGCCCCGTCAATGATTTTCTGGAATTCGCCCTGCACGCGACCACGGACGGCGTTGGTGATAAAATCGCTGACGTGCTTTTCGATCAGCTCGGCCTGGGCCTTGTTCAGGTAAGAGTTTTTGGTCAGATAATCGCTCAAGCTCTGGATGGTCTGGCCGATCTGGTCACGGTGCTGCTTAAAGAGATCCTGGATCTTGACTCCCTGCTCACCGGCGAATTTTGCTAGCTGGGTGTCGCTGAAGGGAAGGCTCGTAAAGACGTCCAGATTGCGAAACCGCTCGGCCATTTCAGGCGTATGAGCGAACTGGCGCATCCCCTCGGCCTGGACAAGGTCGGCCACGTGCTGGAAGTAGGGCCACGCTTCCACAGCATCCTTGATCGTCTTGCTAGCACGGACTTTGGCCAGGGTGTCCGGGGTCATTTTGATTCCGGCATCCTCCATCTGGGCGCCGATCGTCTGCTTCAGGCGGCCCATCAGGACACGGATCGCGTCCTTGACCTGCGGAGGGGCGTTGGCGCCCGCGGCCTGGTTGACCAGCTCCTCGGCCATCAGCTGCTGCCAGCTTTTCGCGGAAAGAGCCCGGTTGTTGTGGGCGCGTTGCGCTGAGTTGAGGATCTTCGCCACTGTGGGATCCCGAAGCGCGGCCTGGGTCGCGTCGCGGCCTGCCTGGCGGACGCTCTGCACAACGCCTTTAAACTTCGGATCGTTCCGGATTCTGTCGTGCACCTGGTCAAGGAATTTTGATCGCAGATTGCTGACCAGGCCATCAGCGGAAAAGTACACGTCGTTCCATCCGTGTCCCTCTCTTGCCCAATCTGTGCGCCTCTGGTTGGCCCAGCTTTCCAGGGAATTGCGGAATGCGTCAGTCTGAAGCGCGGCGGCCTCGTTGCCGTCAGCACGGAGCGAGCGCGACCGAGCGATCAGATCATCCTTCAAGCGAGCGTAAATGGCGCTCGAAATCTCGTAGCCGCCGTTGATAGTGAGGAACGCATTCTTCATCAAGGCCCGGCCCAAGCCCTCGATGTCGTTGTTAAAATCGGCGTACCATTGGTCCGTGATGGCCTTTCTCCACGCCCGCCCACCGTGCTCGCCGATCAGCTGGTCCATGCTAGCATTGAAAAGGCGCGCTTGTTCGGTGTCCTTCTCATCCATCACAGTTCGCAGCGCGTGCTGCTTGACGTATTGCGTGGCCGGGTCCGCGCGCGCAATCGATTCCAAGGCACGCTGCAGGATCTCGTTGGGCGGCTTGTTCGGGTTGCTGTCCGGCCCGAGCTCCTCGTCGATGTCCTTTTTGAGCATCGGCCCGAATTCGAGCTCGTCCAGGCGGTCCTGTTCCTCCAGCGTTAAGGAGCCAGTCTTGCGCTTGGCCCGGAGCTGGTTGATCTCGTCCTGCTGCTGGTTCTGGATCTGGGCGATCTGCGCCTCTTCGTCGGGCTTTGGCAAAGGCTTGTTGAAATCGACGTCGATTCCCAGAGCCGCCATCTGGCGCTGCAGCGCATCTTTGACCTGCTGGCTCGCCTGCTTTTCGAGGTAGTCCATGTGCGAGGGGTCGAGCGCCATGCGTTCGTAGTCCGCCGCCGGCTTCCCCTCCAGGTGCATGGGCACCACGTCGATGACGTGCATCTGACCGGTGGTCTTGTTCCTCACCACGTTCCC
>Ga0210383_10004322_pt1 | contig 12599 bp, 8 predicted proteins | sample IncBWC14OmetaG_FD_160072 | JGI IMG/M metagenome (GOLD analysis project Ga0210383, IMG submission 160072) | Forest soil microbial communities from Barre Woods Harvard Forest LTER site, Petersham, Massachusetts, United States - Inc-BW-C-14-O ...
CAACATGCACGGTTGCGGTAGGGCCCGCAGCGGACGCGAGTCTAGCGTCGCGAGTCAGCAACGTGGCATCAAGGTTTTCGGCGAGCACGAGGTATGCTGCATCGTACGCCGATAAATTGTGGCGGAGTTGCCAGATGCGGGGCAGCAGCACAGAGTGTGGATAGCGCGTAATCCTCAGGTCGAGCAGATCATGAATGGCCTGTTCCCCGCGAGATGGGGACAGCAAGTTCTCTCGCACTAGGCGCCGGAGCACCTGCGCAACCTCAAGATCCAGCAGTTCGGGAGCGTGGAGGGACTGGTTGCGCGAAAAAATCCGGCTCTCGATGCGTTCCGCTGTCGAGGTCTGAAGCAACCAATCAACGGCGGCAGACGCATCCAGGACGATCACCGCGCCTCACGTTCTTCTCGCACCAGGCGGGCGGTGTCGATCTCGACGGCAAGTCTGTCACTTCGATGCAGACGTTCCCTCAGTTCGGCCAGCGTAGGCCGCTCCGCAATCTCTTTAATCTCCGCCAGCAAGTAGTCCGACAGCGATCTGCCACTCATCGCCGCCCGGGCTTTGAGGCTGCGATGCAAGGTGTCAGGGACATTACGAAGTTGGATCATCTTCGACATGTGCACAGGATACTTTAATGTGCATCACATGTCAAAACTGTGAATTCCAAAACTCTAACGCCTGGCGCGAAGCCGCATCCCGTTCCGTGGGATAAGCTGCGCGGCGTACACCGAAGGGCACGCTATCCCAGTCATGCTGTAACTCCTTGGGAATGATATAGGGCGCGGCTTCAAGCCGCGCCCTTCCATGGCACGAAGTCCCTCAAAATCTAAATGCCGGAAGTTTTTTCCGCAGCCTCCCTAGTTATTCATCACGTACAGCAGGAAGTACGGATGGCTCCCACTGTAGCCGGACGGAACGGTGCTGCCAGTTGTAAGTTGGGTTTGGTCGCCGCTCAAGTACCAACCGGTAAGGCTGGTGATCGGATATTGCGAATTGGCAGCGCCCACTGTCGAGTTATTGCTGCTGGTCGAGAAATACATCACGAAGTAATAGTCTGACAGCGTCGACGGCGTGAGCGTCATCGGATCCAAACGAATCACGCAGGGATTGCTGACGCTGATGGGCTGCGTCGGACAGGTTTTCTTGCTGGTCAGCGAAATGATCGGGTTGGAAACGCCTTTCAGCTTCACTGGGATAGCCTTGGTGATTTTGTTGCCTCCCCGCTTGGTGGAGTAAACCACCATGTTGCCGATGTCTGCCTCGGTCCCTCCCGTGAACCCAATGTACAAGACCGTGGTTTTAACCTGGGCAACCGCCGGAAAGATAAACGCTCCGGCAATGAGATTGAGCGCCGAATAGTTTTCCCATTGGTTGGAACTCGATACCGGACCACCAACCCCCGCCACCAGATTGATGGGAGCGGCAGCAGGCTGTTGCTGAGCGACTGCTGTGTTGGTAAGACTCGCGAAACCGAGCGCGAACATCAGCAGAGATGGCGTTATGAGCTTTGGGTGTTTCATGAAATGTTCCTCCTGACAGAATGGGGACGGTCTTGCCCCTGCTGATAGAAGCGCAAAAGCTCTGGAATTTAGCTCAAAAGGATCTGAGTTGTCCCGGAACCTTCGAAAGATCGTCAACCACCTAGCCGTTGTCGGAGCCGCCAAGCAACTTTCCGCTTCCATGTCGGTTCCAATCACAGTGCCAGGTTTGCGCTTGCCTTATAATCCTGATACACAAATGAGGGTACCCCTTGATCTCCAAGCGAATGCCGGGGCGGCTTCTTGCCCGGAATGTGCGGGATCTTGAATCGACGACACGGAGAAATCGTTCGGATGAAGTTTCGTTTCCTGCAGCATGCGGTACTTCCGCTTTTACTTCTCTGCCTGCTGGGTTGCAGCAGCAATTCGACCCTGCTGAACACGGGTAACGGCCTTTTGTTCGTGACTGCACAGGCCAATACGACCCTGTCGGTCTATGGCATCAATCTCTCGAACGGTACGCTGAGTACGATCGGCGCCAGCACCGGAACTGGGGCGGCTCCGGCGGCCATCGCCATTACGCCGGCTCTGGACGCCTTGTTCGTGGCCAATAGCGGTTCGAACAATATCTCAGCGTACAGCACCGGTTCGAGCGGCGTGCTTTCGCAATCTGCCGGGACAACGCCCGCGGGGACGACTCCCATGGGGTTGGCGATCGATCCCCGCGGCAAGTACCTCTTTGTCGCGAACCAGGGATCGAGCGACATCTCTGTGTTTTCCATCACCGGCACTACTCTCAAGGCCGTGCCCGGATCGCCCTTCAGCACGATTCCGATAGGCATGTCGTACCCGAATGGCACCCTGCCGGTCGCCTTGGCGGTGAGTGTGACGGGAAACTATTTGTACGTTGCCAACCAGTTGGCGAATTTCGTTTCTGTCTTTGCGATTGATTCCAGTACCGGCGTGCTGTTTCCGCTGGGCGTACCGTTTTACAACGTCGGCAATGCGCCTTCGGGGCTCACCATCAGTCCTAACGGCGGCTTTCTCTATGTCATGAACGCCGGGTCAGCCTCCAACAACATCAGCGCCTTCGCTATTTGCGATTTTGTAGTCACCAGTTGCAATAGCCCCACCACGCCTGACGGCACTCTGACAGAGATAGCAGGCTCTCCGTTTTCGACCGGCCTCGGTCCCGTCGCTATGGCTTTCGATCTCAATTTCAATTTCGCCTATGTTGTTAGTAAGGGGTCGAACACAATTTCTCAATATTCATACGGGACGGGAAATGGACTTCTGACGCCGCTTTCTCCCGCAACCATTTCGACCGGATTAACTCCGGTGGGAATCGCGGTCCGCACCGGCGCCACGGGAACCGATATCGGGAACACCGTAACCAATCCCACAGACTATGTTTACGTGGCGAATAACGGGGCAGGTAGTATTTCGGTGTACACGCTGGCCACCACCACCGGATTGCTGGACGTCTCCGGCATGCCCATTCTTACCTTTGGGCAGACCTCTGCCATCGTTGTGAAGTAACAGCTAGGTGGGGACTTTCAGGACGAGATACCCGCCGACCAGCGCAAAGATGAGGTCGGGCGACCACGCCGCCAACACCGGCGGCAGTTGGCTGATGTTGCCCATCTTTTCAAACAGCCCAGCAACAAACCAGTACACTCCCGCGATGCCGACAGCCACGGCGATACCGGTGACGGAGCCTCGCCTTCCGGATGAAAGCGCAAAGGGAATCGCGAGCACTGCCATGACCAGAGTGATGATTGGAAACGCCAGCTTCTTCTGCAATTGAACTTTCAGCCGGACTACGTCGAAGCCGCTTTGTTGCAGGTCACGGATGTAGCGGCGTAGTTCCTCATAGTTCATTTCGGAAGACTGGATCACTTCTTTCTTGAAATACGTAGGCGGTTCGCTGACCGTCGGGAACGTGGCCACGTCAAAGGTGCGATAGTTCTCAATCGCGGGACCGCGCAGATCGCGCTCCCATCCCTGCGTGCAGACCCAGCGTTGCAGGCTGTCTTCCCATCGCGCGCGGTCGGCGTAGATTCGCTTAGTCAGTTGGAAGGTTGTGGGATCGAACTGAAAGACCGCGAGCCGGCCGAATTGATCGCGATCGGGATCGAACAGCTCGTAATAATAAATATCGGAGTGCTGACCGAAAATCCATTTGCGGTCGGGATTCAGGTAGGTTTGGGCGGGCTTGCCTTTGATCATGTTGCGCAGTGCGTCTTGACGCTTGTTGGCGTGCGGCAAATAAAACTGGTCGGCGAAGAATAGTCCAATGGCGAGCATGGCCGACGCGACCAGCAGCGGCGTGATGACTCGGTAGACGCTGATGCCCGTCGTCTTGATGGCGGTGATTTCGTTCGAGCGCTGCATCAAGCCAAGCGTGATTAGAACCGCCAGCAGCGCGCTCAACGGTGTGATGTTGTAAACAAAGTATGGCGAGACGTTCAGCAGGTACGCGCCGACGATCAGCGGGGAGATTTGGTTGCGCAGGATGTCTCCCAGCAACTCGAAGAGCGTGAATACAAGCAGCAGCGTGAGGAACGCGGCCAGCACCATGGCCAGATTCATGCCGAAGTCGCGCAGGACGTAGTCGTCCAGAATCATGGGAAACTTCGCGCTGAACACGCGGCGGCGCGTGGCAGCGCGCAAAAAGACATCTTCAGCGCGATGATTGCGAAGCGCCGTTCCAGCGGCCTCGTTCCTTTCGCCGAAGGGACGCCACAGCCTGCGCAGGGATGAAATTTCGAAGGGCTTGTGCTCGGCGCGCCACAGCAAGAATGCGCCGCCCAGGAAGAACACGATATTTGCCAGCCATACTCCGAAGCCCGGCGACAACCTGCCTTGGCGCGCCAGCGAAACTCCGACCAGCGACGCGGAGTAGTAGGCGAAGACGAGCAGGATGGCGAGCACGAAGCCGGTGGACTTGCCGCCTTTCTTCGACGACAGTCCGAGGGGGATTCCGACCAGCGCCAACACCAGGCACGATGTGGGCAGCGCCAATCGGCGGTGGAACTCAATCAAATACCAGCGTGCCAGTGCTGGATCTTTCTGATGGCTGGCTTGCCGCCACAGATCCCAGGTTCCCATTTGTCCGACCGGAACGAGTTCCTGTTCTTTTGAGCTGTCGGCCTGCGGGACGGGAATCGGGATGTCGGTTTGTTCGAAGGTCGAAATCTGATAATGGTCGGGAATCTTGGGATCAATCTCGTGGGTCGAGCCATCAGTCAGGTGCAGATGCAAAGTCTCAGGACTTTCACTAACCAGAATTCCTTGCCTCGCCAGAGTGATTCTCGGCGACGACGGAACGCTGGTATCGGCGATGAAGACGCCTTTCCAGATGGCTGCGCCTTGTGCGGGTTTTATGTTTTGCACATAGAGGACGAGTCCGGGGAAACCTTCGTAGAAGACGCGCGGCTGCACTTCAAACGAAACTTGCGAGGACTTCAGGCGATCCTGCAAGCGGACCATTGCGGCTTGGGATTGCGGTGCGAGATAGACTCCGTTGGCTAGGGCCAGAAGCCATGCGGCTACGGCGAAAATGGAAACGATGCGGAGGAAACTCCAGACGCCGATGCCGCTGGCTCGCATAGCAGTGATTTCGCTGTCGGCGGCGAGGCGGCTAAGGCCAATCAGAATCCCAACTAGCACGCCCGCTGGAATGCTGATGGTTAGCGTTACCGGAACGATGAAGAAGAAGACTTGGGCCACACTCGGCAATGGGGCGCTGTTGCGGACGACGAGTTCCAGAATTTGTCCGAGGTCGCGAGTGAACAGGACGAAGGTAAACACCGCCACGCCGATCAGGGCATGAGCCGTGACTTCACGGAGGATGTAGCGGGTGAGGATCCGCATGGCCGGGAGCTAAAGCGAGTCTAGCATGGGTGATGGAGGACGGGTTCGTCGTCCCAAGGTTATCAGCGAAGCGCATTCGCGTTGAGTCTTGGATTTCCCTTTTCGGGCTTAAGTTTACTGAGTCGGAACCGGCACCCCTCCAGAAAGTAAAGGGGTAAGCATTTCGACCGCCGACAAAATCTAGAGGTTAAACGAGTTGCAGACACAATCTAGAGAACATGGGAGTTGCCGGGCGGACTGTGCGCCATAGATTTCCCATCTCGGGGATGAACTGGATTTCCGCAGGCTACTGGTAAGTTGTCAAACAGCGTAGCCGACATTATCGCTGAGATAAGCTTTGTGTATTGAAGTTATCTGGAAGTCGGATGTTAAGTCAAGGGATAAAAGGCTCGTCGCGGAATTGGGCCAATCGCGTGCGTGTTCGCCGGTTCTTGACACACCTGGCTCAGCAAATATCGACGGGGCTCTCCCCGGCTACCGGTTAAGAAACGATTAACTTCCCCACCCTAACGTCGAAGAGCACGACGTTAGGATGGGCCACCCGTCCGAGATTCCAGTGCAGGGGCCGGAACAAACTGAGGAAGAGCCGAACTGAATCATGATGCCCGAGAAACCGCTCTTTGCCTGGATTGTGGTGCCGGGCGTAGAGACGAGGGTACCGGAGGAATATATGGGTATGCCATCGCCTTCGCCGATTAAGTGCGTGTTGAGCGGCAAGATCCAAGGGCTGGAAATAACGATCGGGGTGGGTGTGGTGCCTCCCGTGGCGGGCAGCAGGATGGTCGAAGGGACACTGACGGTGGTCGTGCTATTGTTCCACGGCGTCGTCCCGGTCGGACACGTCAGCGCCGTCGAGCCCCTGATGCCGCGCGCGTCGATAACCGCGCCAGTCGCGGGGAGTTGTAGAAGCCGCCCGAAAGGATGCCGTAGACCACGCCGCAGATATTGGAACTCTGGTTGATCCGTTGCCGATAAATATGCTGGCATCGATAAATGAGAGCGAAGGCGTGATAGCGTTCGAGGAGCTATAGACAGCATTATTGCCGGCGCTTTGCGCTTCCGCAGGTGCCGCAAATGTCGGAAGCAAGCCCACTAGCACGATGGCGAACAACTCCCTGCTGTATGCAGACGTCGATGCGTTTTTCATTCTTTCCCCTTTACCGCTAGTCTCGGTTTATATATCTGCGGGACCTTAGCTTCTACGGCTTGACCTCGAACACTGTCCCGCAGCCGCCTTGGCAAGCCTGTCCAGAACCGCCCCATTCGGTCGTGCTGTAAAGATTGCCCTTGCCGTCGAAAATCAGACTCGCCGTCGGATGATTCCCGTCGGGAGCGCCCGTGAAGCTATAGAGAACCGCGATGGGCCAGGTCCCACTGATCGGTGGCCTAAGTCGGTAGACCACGCCTCTGGAAGCTACCCCCCCGAGCGCTGTGCCATAGAGGTTTCCGGAGCTGTCGAAAATTAGGCCGCTCCCTGGGTTAAATCCGTCAGCGCCTCCAGTGAAGCTGTACAGAACCGTCTCCGTCCAGCTTTCGCCTTCCGATGCAGCCAATCGGAAGACAACGCCGTTTAACCTGCTGCCAGCCCCTGCTGCCGTCCCATAAAGCGAGCCCTTCGCGTCGAAGATTAAACCGCCGTTGGGGCCTGCGCCGTCGTTACCACCTGTAAAACGACGAATTATTTTCTCGGTCCACGCCTCACCCTTCTGGGGCGTGGGCGAAAGTTTGAACACGGTGCCACACCCAATTTCTACATGCCCGAAGTTGCAGTCTTGGTTGCCGCCGACTGGAGTGGTGCCGTAGATCGCGCCTGTGCTATCCAGGAGCAAACCGCCATTGGGATTCTTCCCATCCGTGCCTCCCGCGAAGTGGTGCAGCACCTTCTCCGTCCACGCGCCACCCTTGATCTTCGGCGGACTCAGCTCGAACACCGTACCGCAATACTGATAGTCGGGGTCGCAGGTTGTGCCTTTGCCGCCGCCGAAGTAGGTCGCTCCGTAGAGATTGCCTTTGCCGTCGAATACGAGATCGCCGAAGGGCAGGTAGCCGTCTTTGCCGCCTTTGAAGCTATAGAGAATCGTATAGGTCCACTGACCCCCTTTGGTCTGCGGCGGCGACAGCTCGAACACCGTGCCGCAGCCGCTTTTGATGCCTAAGAGCACGCAATCGCCGGTGCCACCGTAGGAAGAGGTTCCGTAGATGTTGCCCAAGGCGTCCGCGATCACGCCGCCTGAGGGAAACTCGCCGTCGTTGTGCTGTTTGCCCTGGAAGACATGGAGCACATTCTCGGTCCAAGGATCACCTTTTTTCGCTGGGGGAACGAGTTGATAGACCGTTCCACAGGCCGCCATGGGAGAGCAGTTGGTCCCTCCGCCCTGCTGGGTCGCTCCGTAGAGATTGCCTTGCTTGTCGAAGACCACTCCGCCTGCGGGATAGGCACCGTCTGTGCCGCCTTGGAAGCTGTACAGAACCTTCTCTTTCCACTCGGCGGAGAGCGGGGAAGCGAAGGTGAGAAGAAAGACGGCGGCTATCGCTAGACGGTTGATCTTCTCGCGGGTCATAGCGGGAAACAAATCTCCTAATCGAACGAATGCCGGCAACGCCTTTGGGGGAGCGGGAGGAGCGTAAACTGCCATGCATTTTATCCCTAATTACGATTCGATATCTACAGGTCTCTCAGGGGAGGTTGGGGTTTTTCGGGAGGTTGCGCGAAAAGCGCGAGACTGGCGTCTGAGTTCTGATGGGGCGCAGCTTTAAAGCACTGCCCCATTAAAACTCCAATGCGAGGAGTGTTTTTCGGCGGGCTGCCCGGCTGGTGTCCCGGAGTGCATAGTGAAACGGCCCGATCAACTTGAAAGACTCGAAAACGCAAGGTCCCTCCACTACGCTTCGCTTCGGTCGGGATGAGAGGATTATTTCGCTACGCCCGAACGGAGGTTTCGGGAGGCACGAACTCGTGGCACGAAACGTGCATCTCATTTGGGCAACGGCCTCGCCTAAACCCCTCTTGGGCGGGCAAGAAAGGGCAGTCCTCCCCTATGAAATCTCGGACCGTGATGTGCGTGGATGACGATGCGGCGATTCGGGAGCTCTACGGAGCCCTATTGGGGCAGAATGGGTACGAAGTCATCGCCGCCAGCAATGGCCGTCACGCACTTCACGTGTTCGAGACCAAGGAAGAACAAATTGATGCGGTCATTCTCGACTACGAGATGCCGGGAATGAACGGGCTGGAGCTGGCAACGTGGCTCAAACAAAGGCATCCGACGCTGCCGGTGATTATGATCTCGGGATCGCATCCAGACCTTGAGCAGATGACTCCGTTTGTAGATGCCGCTTTGGGAAAAGGCGTTCCGTTGCGGCACATTCTGGATCGGCTGCAGGTTTTGCTGGCGGCCTAAACTCTAAATTCGTCGGGTCTATGATCGCAGCGCCGAAGCGGTTGCGGAAAAATTCGTATACAGGCGTGTAGATTCGGGGAAGGGCACGGTTTCAACCGTGCCATCATGATTTCCAACGAGTTTACGGCATGGCTAGAAGCCATGCCCTTCCCGAAACGCCGACGCCGCGAGGTCCTGCGCAGCGTGTAAAACACCACTTCCACGGAAAATCACAACCCCTGATTCGCAAATTTCTAAAATCTTGGAATTGATCTTGCCGAAGGGTCGGCGAAATGACGATCAGTCGGCTTTCAAAAAGAGGGCGCCTAACGGCGGCAAGGTCAGATTCAGAGAATATGGGCGTCCGTGGACAGGCTCTTTTTCGGCTAGGACTCCGCCCAAATTTCCCATGCCGCTGCCGCCGTATTCATTGGCGTCGCTGTTCAGAAGCTCGCGCCAGAAGCCTCCCGTCGGAACCCCGAGGCGATAGCCGATCCGGGGCACGGGGGTGAAGTTGCACACGACGACCAGCTGTTGTCTGGAAGACTTTCCCTTGCGCACGAGGGAGATCGTGCTATCTATGCTGTCGTTGCAATCGATCCACTCGAAGCCTTGAGGATCGGTGTCGAGTTCGTGCAGCGCCGGCTCGCTCGCGTACAGCCGGTTCAATTGCTCGACCCAACTCAGCAATCCGCGGTGAGCGGGATACTGCAACACCCGCCACTCCAGACCGCCGTCGTGTGCCCACTCGCGGATCTGTCCGAACTCACCTCCCATGAACAGCAGTTTCTTGCCGGGTTGCGCAAACATATAGCCGAAGAGCAGGCGCAGGTTGGCGAACTTTTGCCATTCATCTCCGGCCATTTTCTGGATGAGCGAACCCTTACCGTACACCACTTCGTCATGCGAGAGGGGCAGAACGAAATTCTCGGTGAATCCGTAGAGCATGCGAAAGGTGAGTTGGTTGTGATGGTATTTGCGGTGGATCGGGTCAAGCGAGAAATATTTCAGCGTGTCGTGCATCCAGCCCATATCCCACTTCAAACCGAAGCCCAGGCCGCCTAGATAAATCGGCCGCGAAACCATGGGCCACGACGTGGACTCTTCGGCGATAGTCTGAATGCCGGGATATTCTTTGTAGACTTCCTGATTCATCTGGCGCAGGAAATCGATGGCTTCGAGATTTTCGCGTCCACCGTATTTATTGGGAAGCCACTCGCCTTGCTTGCGCGAGTAATCGCGATAAAGCATGGATGCGACCGCATCGACGCGCAGGCCGTCGGCGTGATATTTGTCCAGCCAGAACATTGCGCTCGAGGTTAGAAAGCTGCGGACTTCGTTGCGCCCATAGTTAAAGATTAGCGTTTTCCAATCGGGATGAAAGCCTTCGCGTGTGTCCGCGTGCTCGAACAAATGCGTGCCGTCGAAATAAGCCAGGCCGTGCTCGTCGGAAGGGAAGTGCGAGGGAACCCAATCCAGAATTACCGCGATGCCTTGCTGGTGCAGGTAGTCGACCAGATACATGAAATCCTGCGGTGTGCCATAACGCGAAGTGGGAGCGAAATATCCTGTGGTCTGGTATCCCCAGGAACCGTAGAACGGGTGCTCCATCACCGGCAGGAATTGGACGTGGGTGAAGTGCATGTGGCGGACGTGATCGGCGAGACGGGGCGCGATTTCGCGATACGTCAGCGGGCGATTGTGTTCTTCGGGAACGCGCATCCAGGAACCGAGGTGGACTTCGTAGATGGAAATCGGGGCTTGCAGTGCATTCTTGCTTTGCCGGGTTTTCATCCAGTCCTGATCGGACCATTGGTAGTCGAGATCCCAGACGACCGAGGCGGTGCGCGGCGGCGCCTCCTGCAATATTCCGAACGGATCGGCTTTGTCGACGATGTAACCGTCCTGATGGGAAACGATGTGGAACTTGTAAACCGATCCTTTGCCGACTCCGGGGATGAAGCCCTCCCAGATGCCTGAACTTCCGCGGGCGTGCAAGGGATGAGAATGCGGATTCCATTCGTTGAAGCTCCCGATGACCGTAACTTCGCGGGCGTTCGGAGCCCATACGCCGAAGGATGTTCCAGGCTCGCCGTTTTGCGTAGTGATGTGGGAGCCGAGCTTTTCGTAGGTGCGGTAGTTGCGGCCTTCGTTAAAGAGATAAAGATCCTGATCGGTGAGAAGGCTGGGCGGGCTCATGGTGGATATGGATTTTGTCATCGAGAGACTTTGCCCCTGCTAGTGTACCGGATTTGTTTCGCCTGCGGCCCGCTCAGCGTCGCATGCTAGACTTTCAAGCACCGGCTTGGGTTCTTGTGGGGGCCGTCACGTTCAATGTCCGCACTCCGCGTCATTATCCTTTGGCACCAGCATCAGCCTTTTTACAAAGACCTGGTCACGGGGGAATATCGTCTGCCGTGGGTGCGGCTGCACGCGCTTAAAGATTATTACGGCATGGTCAAACTGCTGGATGAATTTCCCAACGTTCACCAGACTTTCAACCTTGTGCCGTCGCTGATCACGCAAATTCAGGACTATGTGGCGGGGACGGCGCAAGATCCGTTTCTGAAGGTTGCGGCCACGCCGGCGCGAGACCTGACGGCCGACGAACGGCGTTTCGCACTGCAATACCTGTTTCAGGCGAACCCGGGGAATATGATTGGTCGCTATCCGCGCTACCATGAGCTTTTCGAGCGGTTTCGCGGCGCAGGGGATTCCGCGGATCGGGCCGAGAAATATTTTCACCCGCAAGACTTCACCGACCTGCAGGTGCTTTCGCAAATTGCATGGTTTGACGAGTTTTTCCTGGAAGATCCGAATATTGCCGCGCTGATCAAAAAGGGCAGCGGGTATTCGCTCGAGGATCAGGCTTATGTGATCGCGCGCGAGCGGACTCTATTGGGCGATGTGCTGCCAGCGCATGCTGAGGCTGCGAAACAAGGGCGAATCGAAATTTCGACCTCAGCTTTTTATCATCCGATTCTGCCGTTGGTCTGCGACACGAATATGGGAGGGGTTTCGACGCCGGGCCTGCCGTTGCCGCAGAATCGCTTCCGGCATCCTGAAGACGCGCGCGAACAATTGCGGCGGGGGTTGGATCTGCATCAGGAAGTGTTCGGGGTTCGTCCCGTCGGCGTGTGGCCTTCTGAGGGCAGCGTGTCGGAAGAAATATTTGGCATCGCGCAGAACCTGGGCGTGAAGTGGATGGCCACCGACGAAGGCGTTTTGGGACGGAGCCTGGGGATTAATTTTGCCCGCGATGGCGAAGGGCGCTTATCCGGGGAAAATGCCGAGAAGCTTTATACGGTTCATCGTTTCGAGAACGGATCGACGGAGATGCATCTGGTCTTCCGCGACCATACGATTTCCGATCTGATTGGATTTGTTTATTCCGGAATGGCCCCGCAAGACGCTGCCAATCATCTGCTGCACAACATCAAACGGGCAGCTCAACCTGTTCTGGATCAGGGAAAAGATGCGGTTGTGTCGGTCATTCTCGACGGCGAGAATGCGTGGGAATACTATCCCCGGTCGGGCCGCGAATTCTTGCGCCGATTCTACGATGCGCTGCAGCGCGAGCATGGCGTCGAAACGGTTACGGTCTCCGAGGCAATCGCGCGGCACCATGACTTCGGCAGGATCACGTCGCTGGTTCCGGGTTCTTGGATCAACGCCAACTTCAACGTGTGGATCGGTGCGCCCGAGGATAACCGCTCGTGGGACTATCTCTACCATGCCCGCAACTTCTACGCGGAAGCCGCGCCACGGGCGAGCGAAGTCCAGCGTCAACTGGCTCTGGAAGAACTGTTCATTGCGGAAGGCAGCGATTGGAATTGGTGGTACGGTCCGGAACATCACTCGGCCAAC
>Ga0210383_10004323_pt1 | contig 12599 bp, 3 predicted proteins | sample IncBWC14OmetaG_FD_160072 | JGI IMG/M metagenome (GOLD analysis project Ga0210383, IMG submission 160072) | Forest soil microbial communities from Barre Woods Harvard Forest LTER site, Petersham, Massachusetts, United States - Inc-BW-C-14-O ...
CTTTCCGGAAGCAGCGATTGATGCTGCCCCTGGGCGAGTTATCAGCGCGGCACCGGACATCCTGGTTTGAATGTCCGGCGGGCTGGGTTGGTTAGTTCGCGGTGAAGTTGGCGGAGTTCTGGGTCGCGGTTGCCCCACCGGTATCCGTGATGGTGACGTGACCCGTCGAAGTCAGGTTTCCGGTCGCAGGGGGAACATAATGCACGGTAATGGTGCAATTGGCTCCCGGAGCAAGGACCGTGCCCGATGCGCAGGTACCGCCTGTGACCGTGAATGCGCCTGTACCGTTAACTCGATTCACTACCGGTGCGGCGGTCAGCCTGAGCGGGCCGGCGTTCGCGCCTGTAGCACTGTTGGTGAGGGTTACGATTCCGTTCTTCGCAGTTGTGTTGGCCGGGGTAGTGGTCAAGACTGGCGTGGGCCCGGCGAACGCCGCGGTTGCTCCGGTTACTGTGAACGGCAGCGTGTTGCTGTTTCCGCCAGGAGTGGTGAGGCCCAGGTTTCTGATCCCTAGTGGCGCAATGGCTGAAATGTTCAGGGTCGCGGTAACCGTGGTGGGCGAAACCACTACAAGGTTTGTTACCGGAATCAGCGGGCCAATTCCCGTGACCGCGAAGGCCCCAGTCAGGTTAGTTCCGTTGAAGGTTACGTTGACGCTGGTCCGGCGCGCACCTGAGGTGGGCACGATCGACGTCAGGACCGGGGCGGGCGGTGCCGCCACCGTGAATGTGACTGCGTTGGAAGTTCCGGCCGGGGTTGAGACGGTCACGTTCCTGGCCGTGGTGGCGGCAGTATTGGTAATGGTGAAGTTCGCGGTGACGGTCGTGGCGCTGACGACCAGCAGGTTGCTCACCGCTACTCCGGTGCCCGACACGTTGATCTGGAAGGCGCCGGTCAGGTTGGTGCCGGTAAGCGTTACATGAACAACCGCGCCACGCAGACCGGAACTGGGAACGATGGATGTGAGAGTTGGCGCGGCGGCGGTGCTCAGGAACTCGACTGCACCGGCATCCACCGCGTTATTGGCTTTCCTTGGCAATCCGTAGAAGTCCAGGGAAGGCGCATCGGCGAAGTTTGCCGCCGCGGCTGCCGAGGAGATCAAGTCGATGGCCGAAGAGCCGGCCGCCGGTCCGTAGTTAGAGAGTGCCTCGCTGGAGATCGGGTTGCTCAGTGCCAACGGGCCCCAGCTGAGATTGATCCAGTTATTGCCCTCGTCCACCGTCGCAGCGGGAGTGAGGTTGAATATGGGGTTGGGCACGGTGGCGTCGGAGATGCCCGGAGGCGTCTGGTAGCTGAGACCGCCGTTCTCCGGAGGCACACGCGATCCGTTGCAGTATTGAATCAGGAACGCCGGATCACCCACCGTGTTATTGGCCGCGTAACCCGTGGTGCCGGTCATCACGGAGAAGGTGGGGTTGAGAATCACGGTGGAGGCGTGATTGGTGGGACCAGTATCGCCACGAACGCCGATGTCCCAGTAGCTGACCGGACTGACGCACGCGCCGGCACCGGCGGTGACGATGGAGCCGTTGCCATTGGCGGTGGTGGGGGTGCCAGTATTGGGTGGCTGACTGGGCACAGGCGTGGAAGTGAACGCATCGTACAGAGCCACGACGTTCTGCTGGTTGAGGGTTCCTCCGCCCAGCGCTCCCACTCCGATGTAGAACGAGCGGTTCTTCCAGACTACGTTGTTCTCGAGTTTGGGATACGACACTCTCCGGCAGGTGCCGTTGGCTGCGGTGGTTCCGGAAAAGTGGCCTGCCGGGCAGGTAATGCTCGCGGGCAGACTGGCCACCAGGACCACACTGTTCTGGACGCTCACCAGGCCGGCGGGCTGAGGAGCCGACGCGGTACCGCAATTAGCGGTGCAGGTCGGGCCATGGTTGCCGGCCAAAGGCGCGCCGAGCGTGTTGAACAGCACTCCCGACGACGCGGTGCTGTCGTTGGAAGCGATGGTGTTGTTGATGATGTCGGTGTTCAAGGCATCCAGAAGATAGATTCCAGCGCCATCCCAGCCGGCGACGTTGTTGGTGACGATGTTATTGGTAAGGACGACATGGTTCCACCGCGAGCCATTGGTGGGGAAGCTCACCACGTCGGTTCCGTTGAGGTTCTGCAAGGCAATGCCGCCGCCGCTGCCGCTTTCCGCTGCGTTCCCCATAACGAGGTTGGCATTGATGGTTAACAGCGGACCGACGCCGTCACTCGGCCCCACGCCGGTGGGAACACAATCGCTGTCGGCTATCGCGTTACCGCAAACGGGATCGGCATCGGGCGCGCCCATGATGATCAATCCGCCGCCGTTGGTCGGAATGGTCGGGTTGGTGCTCTGGTTGAAGATGAAGGTGTTGTGTTCGATGTCACCGTTGTAACTGAAGCCCATGTGGGCGAAGCCACCGCCGTCGCCGGTGCTCAGATTTCCGCAGACCCAGTTGTAGTTGAATTTGTAGAAGTCTGAGCCGGTGCAGAAAGTGACACCGCCTGCTCCTGCCGGGGTGGCGGAGAACAATTCGTCACCCGTGGAGGAGTTGGAAGTAATCGCGTTGTGGTGCACGTTGACGTTCAGGTTGTGGCAATAGGGCTCGATCACGTTGTTGACCAACGTAGGCTGGCACGATCCTGGCGCCGCATTGAGGGCCAGGTTGGCAATGCCACCCAGGTACGGCGGCGGGAATTCGCCCTGGCCGACGTTGATGCCGCCGGAGAGCGTTCCGGAGTTGTTGTTTACGTGGTTATTCGCGATCTGCAGGTTATGACCCCAGGCGTGGACGAAGATGCCGCCGCCGCCCTGGGAACTGTCGCGGATGCCCAGGCCGTCGATGCTGGACGGATTGCACGAGAAGTTGCTTGGGAACGGGTTTCGGGCCGTTGCCGTGTTAAGTCCGCAGCCGGTTATCGGGTTGACGCCGCCTGTGAGCAGAAGAGTGCCCACGGGGAAGGTCTCGGCAGCAAAGGGATTTGATGGGAACCTGACGCCCTTGGCGAGCACGGTGATGGCCGCGCCTTCCAGAGCGCCCATCAGAGTGGGCTCTTGCAGTAACTGGGCGAGGTTGCCGTTGAGGGTTGCATCCCATCCCACCACTGCTTCCAGCGGCATTCGGTCTACTTGAGGATTGGTTGCGTTGGCGCTTAAACCGAACGCGCCGGTGGGGGCGCAACCCGCAGACCAGCCAGTCCGCGTACCACTGAGGGACAGCCCAAACAGGCAATTTACCCTCGCGCGCCATGCGTCCAGCTTGCCCGCGGGATGAGTATTTCCGTCGATGATGCTGGAGGCAGCCCCGACACCTTGCAGGCGGACCGGCTTCCACATCAAAAGCAGTTCGGAGTGTGCGGCGTTGGTATGCGTCGACCCTGCGGTGGTGCAGGCGACATGCCCGGCCGCGGTGGAGCAAGTCGGGTCAATCATGAGCATATCGCCCGGCTTGGCTGCGTCGATCGCAGTCTGGATGCTGGCCGCCGCGGCTACGTGCGTGGGGGCCTTGCCGCCGATGGTGACCGTGACCGTGTCGACAGACTGTCTGCCGTTGGACGCGGTAATCACCAGCTCACCGCACTGCGCAGTTAAGCCGCCATATTGCACTTGTTGCTGCACCGGGCAGTTGGGAACGCCCGTTGGCACAGCGCCGGTTATGGTGAGATCGCCCCAGCTCACGCCGGTGAGGGGACGCGCGACATTATCGGAGCCGACCAGGGCTACGGTACCCGCGGTCGTTCCAAAGTGATAGTTACGAGATACGAACTTCTGATTGAAGGGAGCAATTGTGGCTGAGGGGCCCGTGTAGGCAGTGTTGGGCACCTGCTGCACACCCAGCGCTGTAATCGTGATCGTATGACCGGCCGCGCTGACCCAGGGTCCGACTCCGTCTCCGTCGACTTCCTTGATTGCAGGCGTGTCGGCAGGGTAGGAGCAATCGGGGTTGTTATACCCTGCGCCGGCGAAGGCCGAGGTCGGCGTAACCGGCGTATCCATGTACTGGGTCTGGCCAGGCATGAACGGGATTTCGTAGCAGAAGTCACTGTACTGCGGGTTGTAGAGCGGATCCGGCGTTGCGCCGGTGCCCGGATCGTTCATGCAGGTGATCATCATGGTTGGAGCGTAGCCCGTGGGGTTGGGCGGATTGACTTCCCATGTGGAATAGGTCAGGCCGTCGTACGCGCCCCAATTGTCAGCATAGATGCGAGAGATTTCGGCGCCCGACCAATCCTTGATGGCAACCGGCATATCGGGCGGGGAGAACTTTTCGCCGAACTGCGGTGAGAACGGATCGAATTCCGAAGTGAAGTCGTCGGTGATGATCCCGGTGAAGTGGGCAGCCGCGTGCGCGGAAGTAAAGACCCAGAATTTTGCAAGCGCGGCGGCCTGATCTGCCAGCGTAACTTCTTTGCGATCGCAGAGAGGCCGCGTCGAGCCAGCAAACGGCGCTACTTCGCCCGACTGCGGGAAGAGGCTGATGAAGTCAGGGACCTGGCGCATCTGACCGGCGCAGGGCCAGAGTTGCTCCACGCTGCCAGTGTCAGCCTCGGTGCTCGGCAAGGTGGTCCTGCCCAGATAGTTGGTCGAGTTCTGGGGATTGTTGGGGTTAAACGCGGCGCCGATTTCAGCCTGGTCGGGGAGAATGTAGATGCTGGCCAGTCCGCCGAACTGCTGCGTCACCGGGGCAATATAGTTGTCGCCGATCAGGATGTTCTTGTCCTCTTCCTTGACCAGTTCATAGCCCGGGGGCGTCACCATTTCCACAACGTATTTGCCGGCAGGAAGCATCGGGGTGCCGAACCTGAAGGTGTCGGTCGGGTCGGGATTCGTAGTGCAACCGGTGCAGTTGGACCCGGTCGGTTTGCCCGTGAGCGGATCCATAGAGGTTACGCTCGGGAACGAATACATACCGTCGTAGGGAGCGGGCTGCAACTGGTTCCAGTTGTGCATGCCGTCATAGCACTTGAACTGCGAGTCGTTGGGAAGCGGAGTCAGGGGTGTGCCGCCGTGCTGGCTCTTGTAGAAGTCGAGGTAGTTGGGCTGATCGAACAGCGAGAAGAAGAACAGGTCGGCGTTGGTGCCGGTGTCTCTGCCCTGCCCCGGGCAATTCATGTTGGGCATCCCGTCGCTGCGGAAGCCCTGCGCCCACGCGTCAAAGCTGCTGGTTGTGGTGTGGTCAACCATGACAAGCGCGACGGAACCGTCGGGCGCCGTGGTCTCCTTGTAGAGGTTGATCGTGACGCCCGGCACATCCGGCGTCCAGCTGGTGTGGATGAGCAACGCTGGATCGTCGAATGGCCGCGTTGAGGCGTAGATCACTTCGCCGTGGATTCCTCCGTTTTCGCCGACCGCAAAGGGTGCCTTGCCGAACTCCAGGAAGCTGTTCTGGCCGGAGAACCCCTGCCAGCCTTCACTCGCCACCCATGGCGGGTCGATGCGGGCGGTGCTGTTGTAAACGCCCGTCGTGCTCTTGGTGGTGAGGCAATCGCCGTCCGCGCAATAGACCGCGCCCGGTACGTGGAGATTGGCCGGGAGCGGGACGGCCTCATAGCTGTTCGCCAGGTTGCCGGCAATGGTGGAGCCTCCGCACTTCGCCGTGGTGGAGGTGCACGTGCCGTCGGCGGGACCGCCGGCGTCGTATACCACGTGGATTCCGGTGGTCTTGTAACGGTTGCTATCGGTTTCGATTACATACCAGCTGAACAACGGGAAGATTTCGTTGAAGCCGGCGTTGCCGTCGAGGTCGGTGTTGTTGAAGTTGGAGTAGCTGCCGTCGCGGAAGCGAATATTGGTCGGCACCAGCGACAGGCCCGCTTCGCCGGGATCACGAAGGCCGTTCTTGTTCGCGTCAAAGAAGGTGCTGGTATAGATGTTCGCCTGCCACTGGTTTGTGGCAAGATCGCCCAGATTCACGGTAGCGCCGCCAGCGAGGCGGACAGGCGTGGAAAGGCCGTCGACCAGCATGTCATTCCACTGGTCAAAGACCGTGATTCTCCAGTCGCCGTCAGGGAGGCCGGAAAGGGTGAAGCTGCCGTCGGCGGCACACTTGGTGAACGCGAAGTCCTCGCCGTCGGGATCGCCAAAGCTGATATAGCACTGGGTAAACCCGAAGGTGCTGTTGTCGCCGCTGCTGTAGAGCCGCTCATCGGGAGTGCGGCTCATGCGCTCGCCCGTGACTACGCCGGTGATGGCGTTGGTGCAGTTGTTGCCTTTCAACCCGGTGTTGGGGTCGCCGGTGCCGCAGATCATGGCGTGGCGGGCGTTGATGATCTTGGGATTGGCGAAGCCGATGACCACGTGGTACGAGGCAGGACCGTACTCCTGGAAGAAGCTAGGCTCACCAACCCGCAGGAACGAATCATGGGCCTTCTGACCGTCGAGGGTGTTGGTCTGAAGCCACTCTTCGCCTCGTCCGATTCGGTCCGCCCCCGGCGTGGCCACCACGCCGTACCGGCCCGGCATCAGGTTCGCGACTACAGCCTGGCCGGCCAGAGGAGACTGCGTCACGCCGTCGCTCTCGTATTTCGGGCAGGTCACGATCATGCCGACGATTCCCTTTTGCGCTGCAACGGTGGACGCCTGCTTCGACATCGGGCATGCATCCTTACCGGTTGCCGGGTCGATCGTTCCCGCGAGACTGTTCGACAACGGCATGTTGAACATGTCGTAGGTCATCTGCCCCGTGGCATCGCCCGTGCCGCCGGCATCGTCGAAAAGGGTGATCTCGAAGCCGCCGAGACCCGGTTCCTCTGTCCCGAGCTGGTTGTCGGCGACCTGGCCGCCTGCGTCGTTCTCGCCGTTGAGCGGGAAGTCGTCTTCAAACACAAACACCGAGAGCTTGGCCGTCGGCAGCGGAGTGGGCTGCGTCAGCAGCGTGACTGCCGCGAACGTGGCGGTGCACGTCGTGCCCGGTTTGCAGGGGGCGGCTATGGGCGCGCCGCCCATGCCATGGCCCTTTTGGGCGTTGCCGGTGTTGAACGGGTTGGCAGCATCGCCCGGAAGGACCGAGATGTAGTAGCGCTTGGTTGGATCGAGCAGAACCTGGCTGGGATTCACAGTCAACTGCTGTACTCCGGTGGTTCTGCATACACCGTTGCCAACATCGCAAACGGCGTCTACTCCGCCCATGGTTTGTCCACTTTCGCAGGACAAAGCCCCGGTGCAGCCTGTCGCAACGACCGGCATATAGCTGGTGTGGAAATTCGTGCCAAAGGTGGGGACGATGGGAACACCCGGTCCGGTTGTGCCGAAAGTTCCGGTCGTGGCGGTGGTCTGACACCCCGCGGGCGGAGGATTCGTCGTGCAGTTCGGATCGATGTAGAAGGTCCGGTCTTCCTCAATGATCCAGCGGTAATCGGGGATGGCCGTGACCTCGTCGTTGCCGTCAACTACCTTCACGCTCAGCCCGCTGCCGGTCGGGAACACAAGGCTTACGGTCACCGGGTTGCTGACGATTCCATAGGAGCTCTTGGCGCGGAAGGTAAAGCTCGCGGATCCCCCTGCAGTGGTAGCGTTGCCCGTTCCGGCAACGAACCCGCCATTGGCATCCGCATAGACTGTAAGGCCAGCAACGGTGACAATGCTCGTGGTGTCGACGATGAGCGGATAACCTGCCGAGTCTTTGCAACTCGCCAGGATACCGGGCGTCTTTACGGAAATGTAGTTGGACGAATTCGACGTGAAAGTGGGCGCTGGGACGCACGTGATATTGGCGGCGGCATCGACCGCCGCTGCGGATATGGTGACGGTGGCGCATGCGGGCCCTGAGGTAGCGCCGTTACCGCAGTAGGTAAAGGTCGTCGGGCTGCCCGTATAGGTGAATGTTCCGTCCAGATTCAGCATAAGTCCGGGCACTGTTCCCTGGACAGTCACGCCATAGATGTTGGTATCGTTGGCGATCACGCCCTTGGCTGGATCTGAAACCGTAAGGGTCTGGCCCGGAGCGAGGTTCGGATAGTTATCGGCAACAGCCATTGCAGCTGCTCCGGTGAGACCAGCCGGCAGCGTCGCGCCATTGATGCCGATATAGCCGAACATGCCGGTGTCATGCCCGGTTGCATTGCCCGACAGGCTCAGCTGGCGGTCAAAGACCGGCAACGGCGAAGAGCCGGCGGCGGGCACATTCACCATGACGTCGTAAGTCTTGCCCGCGGCCATGAAGACTTCGCTCTGCACGCGGGGAAGGCCGGGAAGGGGACTGCCATCTTCGGCGATCAGCGAGAAGCCGCCAACCGCCGGGGTGGCGGTTTGCGACCCGACGATCGAAGGAATGTGCATGCGAAGGCCCGCGTTCACCATGCGCACAAGGACGGTGCCCGCCACGCCGGATGCGGGCGTAGCTGCGAACACCGAAGATGCAGCACTGGTCTTGTTAAACGCCACGCCATTGATCGTGTAGTAAAGCGGCGTGTAGTTCACTGCGGGGGGATAGCACTGATGGTAGGTGGGCGAGGCCGGGTCGCCGCAACCGCCCGGCAGTCCGGACCAGACCATGGTTTCGCTGAACCCGGCAGTGTTCACGGCAGTATTGACCGCGTTGTTCTGAACGGCGTCGATTTCGCCAAACACCAACGGAACTTCCGCGTTGTAGGTGATGGCGGCACTAGTTCCTGCCGCTGGATAAGCGGTGCCTGCGGTGGTTCCCGCCGGAGCCGTGGTGACCACCAGGATTCCGTAAAGTCCCATGGGCCCCTGGATCGAAGGATGCGTGCCGGATTCAATCAAGTACGTGCCCGGCCGGAGCGTGGCCCACGCGGGAAGAGCGACGGTTGCTCCCGGGCCCACCTCGGTGGAGAACGACCGCACGCGCGGACCCTGCGAAGGCGCCAAGGCTCCCGGACCTCCCGGGATAGGCCAGGTCGTTGCCCCCTGGGCGTTGCTGTGATCGGGACTCGGATCGCTGGTGGCTGCAAGTCCTAGCCCGCCGCCCAACTGGCCCACGATGGTGATGGAAGTCGGGACCGGGAGGCTGTTGGTGAGATTGATAGTCAGGCTGGTCGAGCCCGACTCCGCTGCCGGCACCGTAATCAATACCGGTGACCATGCGCCCGTACTCAGATTCGCACAGGTAGCAGTCACGGCCGCGGTGCAGGTGTATCCCCACATCGGCACCGAGTTTCCGTCCGGGAGGATGAGGGTGCTGGATCCCGCGGTCAGGTTGACCGATTGGGCGGAGGCCATGCCCGCTCCCAGAAGGAGAACAGACACTCCCCGCACTGCCGTCTTCAGAATCGCTTTGAGAGAGTTGAGTCTCATTTCGGTTCTCCTGACCTAGTTGGATTCGTCAATCGGAAATTCCCGGGAATCGACCAGCATCATCATCAGCATTCCGCCCGGAAAGGCATTGTTGGTTGTGATCTCGCGCTCGTTGTGGGAGTGCCACATAAAGGCGAAACCAGCTTCGGATCCCGGTGGATTCGCAATGGTTCCCGAGGGCGGAGTCGTGCCAGTGGGCCCGGTGGCGCGCACCGTTGCGTCGGGACCGAGATACGGACTTCCTCCGTACCACGCGCCGTTGGTGAGAATGTTGGCGTCGGGCAAAGTCGCGGGGCCGCCACTCGCAACATCGCCGAAGGGCGCAGCCTGGAGCGGCTTGTTATGGTCCTGGCACCACTCCCAGAAGTTGATCTGCTGGTAGGCGGTACCTCCAGTGTTATAGCCGTTCGCGTCCGGAACGCATGTCAGCTTTGCGAGCGCATCACCCGACTTCGGGTTGTGGCCGTACATATCCCAGTTCAAGCCGCGGCCGGTGTAGTAGAAGATTCCGTCCATCGCCTGACCCGGAGTGGTAGTGGTGGTGAACAACGCAGGACCGGCAAGGTCCTCAGCACTGGTCTGGCTCAAAATCAAGTTTCCGTCGCGCGCCAGGATGCGCACATGGTTGGCGTGCTCGTGGAAGGGATGCTGCCAGCGGCCCTGCCCCACGATGCGCAGCAGGACTTGCTCGCCCGGATGCATGTGCGGATTGCCGTTGTATGGCTGGTGCGGATACTCTGCGGCATAGTTCGGGTCCATGTCGTCGGGCATGGAGCGGCCGTTGATCATGAAGTATGCCGGGTGGTAAGGCTCGGTAGCCACGTGGAGGCTGCATCCGGCAGCGCCGGCGGCGCAGCCCGTCTTGGCCGTGACCTGAGCAAGAGCCTGGCTGTGGATCCGCGGGTCCATCTCCGAGAACTGGAACAGATACTCACGGTCGTAGCACGCCTTGTCGTGGTTGTAAGCAGCCGCGGCCAGCCGGTAATCCAATTCGCCATGAAATGTTTCTGCCTGGCGATTGAGGGCGTGCATTCCGGTAGTGCAGGCCGCGGGGACGGCGTTGGGAAGCACGATGATGGCGCCGTAGAGCCCCATCTCGATCTGCAGATCGCCCTGCGTGCCGCTGTAGTACGAGCGCGTTCCGGGCGACGAGGCGACGAACGAGTAAGTCACCGACCCGCCAGGGGCCGCCTCCTGGGTCATCAATCCCGCAACACCACCGGTCGCCGTCACGTTGAATCCCGGGAACAGAATCGAGGTGTTGCCCGCGGACGTCGGCAGCGCATTGGCCAGGGTGACCGTGACAGTCTGCCCTTGGGTGACGATCAGCGTGGGGCCCGGCACTTGCATCGTGTTGCAAAAGGCCTGATTCGACAACGCCGGCGCAAAGCCCGCCGGCCCAACACGGCAGCCGTATCCCCAGGAGTAGATGCTTTGTCCATCCGGCTGGATCAGGTAGGCCGGTGTGGCTGTCAGGTCGAAGGTCGGGCCCGTGATGCCGGGAGCCGCGGCGTGCGCCGTCGGAGCGAGCGACATGACAGCGGCCAGTACGGTCAGGAGCAGTCCCGTCTTGAGAAACAATTTCTTCATGTTCGTCGGCCTCATCGTCGCTCTCCTTAGTTCACGTGGACTTCTGTCATCAGCCCGCCGAAATTCTCGGCGTCGTTCGACAGGTGGTCGAGGTTGGGGGTGTACAGGTAGTAGGTACCGGTCGGCATCGGGGTGCTGCAGGAGGTGACGCTTGCGCGCGCAGCGCATGTATCGAGAATCACGTCGAGCGATTCTCCACCGCCCAGGGTGATGGAGTTGGTGGTGTAGTACAGGTTGTTGCCGGACTGGTCGCGCAACAGCTTGGCGTTATAGCCAACAACCTGCATCGGGATTCCCAGCGAAGCCAGGGTCTGGTACTCGGTAACATCGAGGTCGGAAATACGCAGAAGCGCCCGCTTCCCCGCCCCAATGTTGATGATGGTGGTCAGGGGCTGCGAGAAGTGACTGGCGCCATCGGCCGAAACGGTCTGCAGCGGACCCGCGGTCACAGTGTCGGGATAACTGCGACCATTGAGAAGGAAATACTTGTCCTTCATGTCCGCAAAGCCTTCCGGATTGAAGGTCATGCCGACAAAGTGGAAGTTCGGGTCGAACCCGTGAATCTGGATGGGATACTCGACGTCGTAGTAAGTCGAGCCATCGCCGTCGTTGTAGGCGTAATTGCCAGTCGCGGCTCTGGTCACGCCGTTATCTGCGGGTACAGGATTGGTGCAGAGGATATCCACGGCCGGGGTGCAAGCCGTGCGGAGATCTCCCTGTTGGGCCAACAGGGCAGCGTGCAGGCTTGTTCCCGACGGGACGCGGTCCTGGCGCGGGCGTACATAGATCTGGCCCACCATGCCCATCTGCAAGTGCTCGGGGGGTGTGATGTGGCAATGCCAGAAGTAAGTGCCAGCATCAGGAGCGAGATAGTAGTAAGTGAAGCTGCCGCCGATGTTGATGGCCACGGAAGCGTCGGGCACGCCGTCATAGAACGACGACGCATTGGGATAGCCGTGGAAGTGCACCGTGTGCTGCTCGAAGAGATCGGGGCGCATGATCATGCCCACGTTGGTCAGAGTGAGGAAGAACTCATCGTCCTCATCAATGGCCATCAGGGGAGCGGGGATGTTCCCGTTCATCACGCCGACATCCATGATGGGCCGCGGATCAACATGGCCATCGATGCAAGCCGCGCCAACGCATTGTCCATCGACCTGGGCATCGACATCCGAAGCCAAACCGACCGCGCCGTTAAAGGTGAAACTGGTCAGGCCGGTGGTGTCGGGATCGCCCGGTCGCAGCGGCGTGGCACCCGCATAGAGGCTGTTGAACACGCTGGGGAACTCAGTTCCGGGCAGTCCGTGCGCGATGTCCGCAAGACCCGATAGCGGGCCGAATGAGAACATGTACGTCTGGGTTCCATCGCCCATGGTGGCGTAGCCGTCACCGCCGGATATCTGCTGACATTTGATAGCACCGTTCACATGCCCCGTCGGAGTCTGATACCCCCCCGCGCTCGTGGCAAAGGTTGTTGGTCCGTTGTATGCGGGTTCAGAGTTATTGCTCGCAGCCGTCGGATGCGTAATGGTGCTCGTCGGACATTGCAATCTGAAGGATTGCGAAATTACAGGCAACACTGCTGCCCATACGGATACCGATACAAGTAGTACCTTCGCCGCGTATCTCCTCGACATTCGTCTACCTCCTCCTCAGCAACGGCACAGAGTTCAATTGCAACTCTCCGCACCGGCCGATTTGACGGCTCACTATCTGCCGACTCGCTTCATAGTGATTGCGATTTATCAAGGAAACAGCCATGGGAAAGGAAAAAACA
>Ga0210383_10004325_pt1 | contig 12598 bp, 7 predicted proteins | sample IncBWC14OmetaG_FD_160072 | JGI IMG/M metagenome (GOLD analysis project Ga0210383, IMG submission 160072) | Forest soil microbial communities from Barre Woods Harvard Forest LTER site, Petersham, Massachusetts, United States - Inc-BW-C-14-O ...
CGGTGGCGCGCTAGGAGCCACGCAGCAACGGGAACGCGAATACCCGCCGCGCCAGGGCTTCCAGGTCTCCGTCCGGAAGCAGGCGGCTCACCATGTCCGGCTCGAGGCCGAACGACGCCGGATCGCGGTAGACGCTCGGGAACGTGCGCATGGCGTCGAACACTGCCTCCAGCGTGGCCGCGACCGCCGTCCCGTCGAGGCCGGACCGCGCGCCCGCCCAGCGGACCCAGGCCAGCAGCACGTGCGGCATGGCCTCCTGGTCGGCCTTCGACAGCACCACCTTGCGCGGCAGCCAGTCCAGCAGGAACGTCTCCGCCTTGGCCGGGCTCACCCGCAGCGGCCGCCCGAAATCGCGATCACACCCGTAGTCCACGATGTGGTCGGCGCACCTGCTCGCCGCCTGCCGGTCGGACAGGTCCTCGGCGTCGTCGGAAGCCAGGAACTCGGCGACCAGCATGGCCCGCCGGTCCTTGCGCCACACGGCCCGCCGGCCCACGGCGTTGACCGCGGGCGCGACCGGCACGGCCTCCTGGCTCACCTGGCCGGCCGCTAGCACCGGCGGCAGCGTCCGGACCCTGGCCCGGATGAAGGCGTGATACGAGGGGAACGAGGAGCTCACGGTGGGATCTGGCGCCGCCTCGGTCGCGGCCAGGGCGGCCGCCAGGATCCGGCGCGCCTGCGGCGGGTCGATCTGCATGAACGTCGGCCCGGCGGCGCTGCCATCCCGGCAGTAGTCAAGGAGCTTGGCCACCTGCGAGGTCACCCAGCCGTCGCGGGCCAGGCCACCGGCGTTGTAGTCGACGACCACGACCAGCGCGTGCTGCTCCTGGCCGGCGTAGCTGAAGACGCAGACGACCTCGTCCCGGTCGCCGTAGGCATCGGAGTTGACGTAGCACTCGGCGGCCTCGACGGCCCCGACGTGCTGCGCCCAGGCTGGCCGGGCGACGCCCTGGTCCATCAGCGCGAGCGCGGCGTACTCGGCCTGGATGGCCTGGCGCGAGGTGCCCAGGCAGGCGATGCCGGACAGCAGCGCCAGCGCCGCGGGGCTGCCTTGCTCGGCGGCGTACCGGACCAGGCCCTCGCCGATCAGTTCCTCAATGCCGGCCCGGCGCCTGGCACCGCGCGCGCTGCCGGCCGCGCGATGACCCCACCAGGTCCCGAGCAGTTCGCTGACCATGAGCTCGGCATCCAGCGGGCTGCGCACGGCGAGCAACTCGCGCGCAGCGCGCAGCATCTCGGCGAACAGGGCGTTCGGCGGCGGTCCGGCTAGGCCGCCCCCGCCGCCACGGCCTGGCGGCGCCCCGTGTGCGCCGCGATGACCCCTGTCGCCCGCTGGATCTCGGCGTCGGCTTTGGGGGCTCACCCGTCTAGCTTCGCAGATTTCCAGAGCCAGCACGCCATGCCCCGCCATCACGGCGCCCGATTCTCAGTAATCCGGGGTACTTCGCCGGAATCTGGTGACAGGAAGCGCGATGGTTCCACCCGTCTATCCTGCGAACCGCCGATTAGTCCGGTACGGTCCTACTGTGCCATGCCTGCCCGGGCTCACGCCTGGCGCCCGGACCGTGCCCTGCATCCCGCCGGCCGGCGTTCCCGCAGTTGGACGGCCTGCCGGAGAGCCGGTGGTGCGTCTGGCTGGCGCTGTCGCCGGGTTTACCGTCCGGCGCTCGCCGCCCGGCAGTCGGGGCCTTGTAGGTCTGGTACATAAGTCATAATTAAGTATTTGGGTGTGTAAGACGTAAATCTGGGACTCGTGGAGCATGTCCGCTGGCGGTGCTCCCCGGTGCGAGAAGGACGGCGGTTACCTCATGCGAGCAGGACTTGCGGCGATCCGGCAGGCCCGGCGGCGCGGCCTGCGTGGTCGCGCCCTTGGTGCGTGCTGCGCCGCGGCCGGACTGGCCACGGTGCTGGCGGCCTGCGGGCCTGCGTCCAGCGCCACGTCCGGCAGTCAGCCCGGCGTGGCGAGCGGCAACTCGGTCACCTACGCGATGGAGCCTGGCGGCGCCGCCACCTACCCCTTCCCGTTCATGGCCGGGAACTACATCGCCGACGACTCCGTCTACAACGTCAACGACTTCCAGTACCAGCTATACCGGCCGCTGTACTGGTTCGGCAGCGGCGCCACCCCATACCTGAACCCAGCGCTCAGCCTGGCCGACCCGCCTACCTATCGGGGTCACCTGGTCACCATCCAGCTGAAGCAGAACTACAAGTGGTCCAACGGCGAGCCGGTGGACGCGCAGGACGTCGTGTTCTGGATGAACATGATGATCGCGGAGAACAGCAATGGCGCGTTCTGGAGCCCGAAGGGCCTGCCCAGTGACGTGACGAACATTCGGGCGGCTAGCCAGTACGTCGTCACGATGCAGATCACCACGCCGCAGTTCTCGCAGTCGTGGTTCACGAACAACGAGCTCAGCGAGATTACTCCAATGCCCGCCCAGTGGGACCGGACCGCGTCGGGACCGAGCGACTGCGCCACGAACATCTCGGCCTGCACCGCGGTGTACAACTACCTGAGCTCGCAGGCGGCCAAGAACCCGTCGACGTTCGCCTCGTCGCCGATCTGGAGCGTGGTCGACGGGCCGTGGAAGATCCAGAGCCTGAATGGGCAGGGCAAGCTCACGCTCGTCTCCAACCCCAAGTACGGGGGCCCGGTCGCCGCGCACCACATCACGACGTTCGTCGAGCTGCCCTTCACATCCGAGCAGGCCGAGTACAACGTGCTCCAGGACCCGACGGGCAACCAGACCATTGACGTCGGCTACCTGCCGACGGTAGACGCGCCGGTACCGCCGGCCGGGGCCAACGTCGGCGCCAACCCGCCGACGCTGTCCAACTACCAGGTGAGCGCGCTCTACGTCTGGCAGCTGAGCTACTTCCCGTACAACTTCAACAACGACACGGGCCAGGGCCCGATTTTCCAGCAGCTGTACTTCCGCCAGGCGTTCCAGTACCTGGTCGATGAGGAAGGCGTCATCAACGGGCCGCTGCACGGTTACGGCAAGGTGACAACCGGCCCGGTCGGCACCTACCCGGTGACCAAGTACCTCTCGCCGCAGCTACAGCAGGAGGGCGACCAGTGGACGCTGAATATCCCCAAGGCTCAGCAGTTGCTGAGCTCGAACGGCTGGTCGGTCGTTCCGAACGGGACCGACACCTGCATCCGGCCGGGGACGGCGCCAGGTGACTGCGGTGCGCATATCGCGGCTGGCGCGCGGCTGAACTTCAGCCTGATGTACGCCACCGGCACCGACTGGATGGAGTCCGCGGTCCGGGAACTGGCCTCCAACGCCTCGCTCGTCGGCATCCAGGTCAACCTCGACGCCGAGCCCTTCAGCGACGTGGTGGGTACCGCGTTCGACCCGAGCGTGAACAAGTGGCAGCTGGCCTACTGGGGTTCCTGGACGTTCGCACCCGACTACCTGCCCACGGGCGACGAGCTGTTCGAGACCGGCGTCCCCAACAACGGCGGTGCCTACAGCAACCCGCACAACGACCAGCTGATCCTCGACACGCTGCACGCCCGGACACCCGCTCAGTTCGACACCGCGATGTATAACTGGCAGAACTACCTGTCCAGCCAGCTGCCGGTGGTCTACGAGCCGGATGCCCCGACCCTGCTGGAGACGATTAAGGGCCTGGACATTGGCGTTCAGAACAGCGCGCTGAACATCACCCCGGAAGAGTGGGCTTACCGGCAGTGAGCCGGCCGGGGCCAGGCAGGCCAGACTCATGACGGCATACCTGGGCCGCCGGCTGCTTCAGTCCGTCGCCGTCGTGCTGCTCGTGACGCTGATCGTGTTCGGGCTGCTCCGGCTCGCGCCTGGCGCAGCGGCCGCTGACGTCCTTGGTACCGGCTCGGCCCACCAGCAGTTCCTGCTCCAGTACCTGACCTGGCTCGGGCAGATCCTGCATGGCAACCTGGGCTACTCGCGCGCACGGAACGAGTCCGTCGCTGACCTGCTCGCCACCAGCCTGCCGCGCACCCTGGCGCTGACCGGGATATCGACACTGATCGCCCTGGCGGTCGCCGTGCCGCTCGGGCTGCTGCAAGCGGTCCGGCGCAGCCGGGCAGCCGATCACCTGCTGCGCGGCCTGACCTACCTGTTCTACGGCATGCCGACCTTCGTGCTCGGCGCCGTGCTGGTGCTTTTCTTCGCCGTGGATCACCATGTCTTCGGTGCCGAGGGCCCGCAGGCGCCTGGCATTCTGGGCGTGATTACCGACGTGCGCGACCTGACCCTGCCCGTCCTGACCCTCACCCTGGTGACCATCGCGATCTTCGCTCGGTATATGAGGTCATCAGCCCTGGACAGCCTTGCCGAGGAGTACGTTGAGGCCGCCAGGGCCCGCGGTGCCGGCCAGCGGCGGGTCCTCACCGCGCATGTGCTGCGTAACTCGCTCGTCCCGGTTGTCACGCTCGTGGGCCTTAGCTTCCCGCAGATCGTCGGGGGCGCCGTGGTCGTCGAGAGCCTCTTCAATATCCAGGGCATGGGCTGGCAGATCTGGCAGGCCGTGCTCAACCACGACTTCGCGGTGACGCTGGGCTTCACGCTGGTGATCGGCGTGGGCGCCGTGATCGGGTCGCTGCTCGCCGACATCGGGTACGCCGTGCTTGATCCGCGGGTCAGGTACGTGCAGGCGTGATGACCAATCAGGCGACCAGCGAGGGCGCGCCGGCGCGCGGCAGTCGCGGTCGGCACGCCGGCCCGGCGTCGGCTGGCCCGCAGGTCGGCGCACAGGGCGCCGAACTGGCCGGGCGGGCCCGCCGCGGCCTGGCGATCTGCCGAGCGAACCCGCTTGCCACGGCAGGCAGCCTGATCGTCATCGCCATGGCGGCCTTCTGCTTCCTCGGCCCGACGCTGTACCACACCGACCAGACGCACGTGTTCTTGTCCGCGGCAAACCTGTCGCCCCGGGCTGGCCATCCGCTCGGCACCGACGGCGACGGCTCCGACGAGCTCGGCAGGCTGATGAAGGGCGGCCAGGTGTCGCTGGAGGTAGGAGCGGCCGCCGGCCTGCTGGCTGCGGTCCTCGGCTCGCTGTGGGGCGCGACCGCCGGATACCTTGGCGGCGCCGTCGACGCCATCATGATGCGCATCGTCGACGCCGCCATCGCAATTCCCGCCATCGTCTTGCTGTTGCTGCTGATCTCGATCTACCGGCCATCGACGACGATGCTCATCGTGGTGATCGCAGGCACGGCGTGGCTCAGTACGGCGCGGCTGGTCCGCGCCGAGGCGCTCACGCTGCGCGTCCGTCAGTACGTCCAGGCGGCACGGGTCATGGGCGGCGGCAACCTGCGGGTGATCGTCCGCCACATCGCCCCGAACGCCGTCGGCACCATCGTGGTGAACGTCAGCTTCCAGATCGCGAACGCGATCCTCCTGCTGGCCACGCTGAGCTGGCTCGGCCTCGGCGTGCAGTTCCCGTCAGTCGACTGGGGTGACATGATCGGCGCGGCGACGCAAACCATCTCCGACGGTTACTGGTGGCAGATCCTGGTGCCGGGGGCAGCGATCATCGTCGTCGTCGTGGCGTTCACGATGCTGGGGGACGGCCTGCGAGACGGGTTTTCCGCCGATGGCTGACTGGGCGGCAGGACACGCGGTGGCGGCACCCGTGCTCCAGATCACCGACCTGCACACCGAGATCCGGCTCAAGGACGCGACGGTGCGCGCGGTCGACGGCGTCTCGCTCTCTGTAGCGGCCGGCGAATGCCTCGGCCTGGTGGGTGAGTCAGGCTGTGGCAAGACGATGACGGCACGCTCGGTTCTGCGCCTGCTGCCGGCCGGCGGCTTGATCACCGCAGGGTCCATCATGCTGGCCGGAACCGAGCTCACGAGCCTGTCCGAGCGATCCATGGAGTCGATCCGCGGCAACGACGTGGGCATGGTGTTCCAGGACCCGTCAGCGTCGCTAGACCCCACGATGACCATCGGCCGTCAGATCGCCGAGTCCGTCGCCGTGCACAGGGGCGCGGACCGCCAGGCGGCCGCGGCTCGCGCCATCGAGATGCTGGCTCTGGTCAGGATGCCGGAGCCGGAACGGGTGACCGGCCTGTACGCGCATCAGCTGTCCGGCGGGATGCGGCAGCGGGCGATGATCGCCGCCGCGCTGGCCTGTGAGCCCCGGCTGCTGATCGCCGACGAGCCGACCACGGCCCTCGACGTGACCATCCAGCGCGACATCCTCGAGCTCATCGACGACCTGCGCGCGCAGCTCGGCATGGCCGTCATCCTGGTGACGCACGACCTCGGGGTGATCGCCGGGCGGACCGATCGGGTGGCGGTGATGTACGGCGGCCGGATCATCGAGCATGCGCACACCGACGCTCTCTTCGCCGGGCCGCGCCACCCTTACACCGAGGCGCTGTTTGACGCCCTGCCGGAGATGGCCGGCCCAGCCAGCCGGTCGCTGTACAGCATCCCTGGCCGGCCGCCTGACCTCAGCGTGCGCGCGCCAGGATGCAGCTTCGCGCCCCGGTGCCGTTACGTACGTGATTGGTGCGGCGGCCACGAACCGGTTCTGGACGGCGATCACCCCGGCCATACCTATGCGTGCGCGTTCCCGCTGAGCGTGGCCAGGCGTGCCGACGCGGCCGCGCCGGCCGGTCAGAGCGGGCGACGGCCAATCAGCGCCTGGGTGCGCGGCCAGGACGCGCCGAGGCAGGAGACTGGCGCTAGTGCGTCGCGCGACCCAGGGTGGGCGAACGGCTCGGGCTCGGGGAACGGCTCGGGCTCGGGTTCGGCCTCGGGGTCGGCGTCCGGTGCGGGTGAGCCGCTGCTGCGCGTATCCGGGCTCGTCAAGGACTACGAGGTCGCACGGAGCCTGCTCGGCCGGCCGGGCGGCACGGTGAGCGCGGTCGCCGACGTCAGCTTCGAGCTCCAGCCGGGCCAGACGTTCGGCCTGGTGGGCGAGTCCGGGTGCGGCAAGACCAGCATCGCGAGACTGCTGGTGGGGCTGGAATGGCCGACCGCAGGCTCGATCGTCTTCAGCGGCACGGAGCTTGCCGCGATGTCGCCGCGCGAGCGCCGCCGCCATCCGCCTGCCATCCAGCTGATGTTCCAGGACGCTTTCGCCTCACTCGATCCCCGGATGCGCGTCCGGTCGATCCTGCGCGAGCCGCTAGCGATCCAGAAAACCGTTCGCCGGCGCGGACATCGCCGGCAGGTGACCAGGATCCTCGACGAGGTAGGGCTGTCGGCCGACGCAGCTGACCGGTATCCGCGGGAGTTCTCCGGCGGGCAGCGCCAGCGACTGGCCCTGGCCAGGGCGCTCATCCAGCGGCCCGCGCTCATCATCGCCGACGAGCCGGTGTCGGCCCTGGATGTATCCGTGCAGGCGCAGATCCTGAACCTGATGCGCAAGCTCCAGCGCCAGTACGGGCTGAGCTACCTGTTCATTTCCCACGACCTGTCGGTGATCAGGTACATGGCTGACACCATCGGCGTGATGTACTTCGGCAAGATCGTCGAGATAGGGCCAGCCGAGGATATCTGCACGACTCCGGCGCATCCCTACACAGCGGGGCTGATCGAGGCGGTGCCGGCCGTGACCGGTGGTTCGCTTCGCCGCGCGGCCACCCTGGCGCCCCGACGGCCCGGATCAGCAGGCGAGATTAGCGGCCCGACCGCTGACACGATCGCGGCGACGCACCCGCCGGAGGGCTGCCGGTTCCGGTCCCGGTGCCCGATCGCCGCCGGCATCTGCGCCGAGCAGGAGCCGCCGCTCCAGCCTCATCTGCCGACAGGTCAGTTGGTGGCATGCCATTTCCCGCTAGATCCTGGTGCGCCGGACCGTCACTCTGGTCATCAGATTCCGAGCATTGCGTGAGGCTCAAGGCGCCACCTGGCCGCCGCCAAGCGCGCCATTTCTCTCCGGCGTGAATCGGCGTTCTGCCTGGCCAGCGGCCTCGCCGCGGGACGGACGTTAATGCCGTCGGCCAGGCCAGACGCTGATGCCATCGTCGGCCAGTTGTTGCTGGCCTCCTTCTTGCATCCGTTGTTGCCGCTAGCCTTCTTATGTCCGCAGTGAGCAGGAAGGAGCCGTTCCATGGCGCGCGGTCGGCCGGAGTGGTGGTGCCTGCCATGAGCACGGGCACATCGGTACCGCGTCCCCGGCTGCCGGGACTCGACGCGTCTGACTCGGTGCTGCTGGCCTCGCTGATGCAGGAGGCACCGATCGGATTCGCGTTCATCGGCCCGGACTTCCGCTTCCTGCGGATGAACCCCGTGATGGCGTCCCTGACCGGCGACCACGGCGACCACGGCGACCAGGCGGGCCGGACGCCGGCTGAGGTCTGGCCGCCAGATCTGGCTGAGGCCGCGCAGGCGGCCCTGCGCCGGGTCGCGGCAGGCGAGCGGCCGCTACCGCAGACGTCGCACGCCATGGCGACCGCAGGCGCCGACGGCGAGCACCAGGTGGGCACCTGGTCGTTCTCCTGGTTCGCGTCCAGGGACGGCGAGGTCAGCGGCGTCGCCGTCCTCGGCGTCGACGTCACCCCGCAGTACCAGGCGGCCGAGGCGGTGCGCCGCAGCGAGGAGCGCTATCGCTCGCTGGTGCAGGCCGGCGCTCAGGTCGTCTGGGTGACGAAGCCAGACGGGGAAATCGCCGAGGACTCGCCTGAATGGCGCTGGATCACTGGGCAGAGCGCCGAGGAGTATCTCAGCAAGGGCTGGCTGGAAGCGATCCACAGCGACGACAGGGAGCGCGTAGAGGCGGCCTGGCGCGAGTGCGTGCGGTCGGGCAAGGTCTTCGACAGCCGGTACCGGGTGCGCAGCCGCACGGGGTCCTATAAGCACTACGACGTGCGTGCGGTGCCGATCGAGCGCGACGGCAAGATCATCGAGTGGATCGGGGCCAGTACGGATGTCACTGCGCAACGGGAAGCGGAGGAGATGCGCGGCCGGCTGACCGAGCAGTTGTCCGCCGCCGCGCTGCGCACGGCCCGCCTGCAGCAGGCCACGTCGATGCTGGCCGAGGCCCTGACCGTTGAGCAGGTCGTGCAGGTCATCACCGAAGTCGGCCGCTCCGCCATCGGCGCCGAGCGGTCCGCGGTGGCCATCCTGGACACCGAGCGGCTGCGGCTGCGCACGATCAATCCCGACGGCCTGCCCGGCAGCCCGGGTGCGCCCGGCGGCGATATTCCGCTGTCGGTCGCCAGTGTCATGACCGCCGCCATCACCTCACGCAGGCCAGTGCTGCTGGAGAGCCCGGAGGCGCTGCGCCGGCACTTCGACGCTGAAGGCGTCGACGTCAGCCTGTTCCTTGAGCACAGCGACGAGAAGGCGTGGGTGGGCCTGCCGCTGCTGTCGTCAGGAGCCTCGCTCGGCGCGCTGCGCTTCTCCTTCACTCGGCCACGTCAGATCACCGAGGAGGAGCGCGTCTTCCTGGAGGCGCTCGCCGGCCAGTGCGCTCTCGCGGTAGAGCGCGCCACCTTGTACGAGCGCGAGCACACCACGGCGGAGACGCTCCAGCGAAGCCTGCTGCTGGACACGCTGCCGACCGTTCCCGGCATCGTGCTGGAGGCCAGGTGCCTGCCAGTTACCAGGAACATGGAGATCGGCGGGGACTGGTACGACGCCTTCCGGCTGCCTGACGGGCGGCTAGCCGTCGCCACGGGCGACGTCATGGGCAAGGGCCTGACCGCGGCCGCCGGGATGGGCCGGGTCCGCAATGCGCTGCGCGCGCTAGCACTCACCGATCCGCGGCCTGCCGCCGTCCTGGCCGGGCTCGACCGGCTCTTCCTGGCCACCGAGCGGGCCGAGCAGGTCACGACCGTCGCATACCTGGTCGTGGACCCGCTGACCGGCGAGGGCGTGGCCGGGAACGCCGGTCACCTGCCGCCGCTGCTGCTGTCGCCAGACGGGCCGCCGCGGCTGGATCCCACGGAGGCCGGGACGCCGCTCGGATGGGCCAGCCCGCGGTCGCAGTACGCATTCCGGCTGCCGCCCGGCAACACCGCCGTGCTGTATTCCGATGGACTTGTAGAAAACCGCAAGCGGGGTCTGGACGCCGGGCTGGACGAGCTCGTGGCCGTGGCGGCGCAAGCACCAGCGCCAGTGGCCGAGGATCCGGCACAGCTGCTTGGTTACCTCGTAGACCGGATGCTGACCGGGTACGAGCAGGATGACGACGTCACCGTGCTGGTCCTCCATGTCCCGGCCCAGGGGGACAAGGCCGGCGGCAGGGGGCGAGCCGGTTCAGTGAGGAAGGGGAGGGCATGAGGAATGCGGGTAACATTCCCGAGGTTGTGCTCTCAGCCCGGTGGCTCCAAGCACGGGCGTTGCTAATGCAACGGGCACGGGAAGGCAATGTCGCTTTCCCGCAGCGGTACGACCTACCCGCACAGTGCGCCTAGTGTGGTGGGCGGGAGAGAACCTCGGGCAGAGCAAGCTTTCCTGTCGCGGTTTCCGGGCTTCTGGCACGGTCCAGGGAGCGGGATTCTCGCGGTAGGGTCCGTTGCTTACTGAGTGGTATGCCGGAGAGGTGGCAATGTCGCCTGCGAGTGCGGACAGCCGGGTGCTGGTCGCCGGCAGGCGGCCGTCATCCAGCGAGGGAAGGGGTGACCGCGGTGGCTAGCGCTGCAGGCTCGGCGGCGCGGCGGCAGACTCGGCCGTCAGCGCCGGACGCACGCGTTCCGCAGCAGGCCCGTGGCGGTGCTGCCGACAGCAAGGCACACGTTGCGGACCAGCCAGTAACCCTGGTGCCGGGCGATGGCGTCCCGGCCGCCAGGCGAGCTGCGGGCGGCCGTGGCCGCAAGCCGGCGGCCAGGTCCGCGACCTCAGGCAGTATCAACGGCACTAGTGCCGACGATCAGGTTTCAGCAGGGAAGAGCCGTGGCCGGTCCAGTGCGGCTGGTGCCGAGGGCAGGCAGGGAAAGAAGGCCGCCAGTGAGCTGCCGGGTAGGGGAGAGCATCGTGACAACGGGAGCACGGACGTGACGGCGGATCCCGAACTGGCCGCGCAGGCCGGAGTGGACACCGATCCCGATCTAGCCGAGGCCGGCGGCTTGGACGCCGATCCCGATCTCGCTGACGTAGCGGACATCGACGGCGACCCCGATCTCGCTGACGTTGCCTTCCTCGACGTGGACGCCGAGCTTGAGGAACTGGAGATCCTCGAGACTGACGACGGCGAGACCGAGGAAGCAGACGTCGAGGAACTGACGGTCGAGGCTGACCTGACTGTGTCCAGCGTGCCTGCGGCCGATGCGACCGACGATCCGGAGGCAGTGGCCGGCGCCACCGCGGTGGCCGCCCAGGCAGGCGCCGCCGCGACGGTGGCCGAGGAGTCTGAGGACGAGGCATTCGTCTACGGCGACGATGACGAGGACCTGCCCGCCGCCCAGGTAGCGGTGGCCGGCGCGACATCCGATCCGGTCAAGGACTATCTCAAGCAGATCGGCAAGGTCCCGCTCCTCAACGCCGAGCAGGAAGTGGAGCTGGCGAAGCGGATCGAGGCGGGCCTGTTTGCCGAGGAGAAGCTCGCCGACAGCGTCCCCGCCCTGCGTCCCGAGACCAGGCTGGACCTGGAGTGGATCGCCGATGACGGCAGGCGGGCGAAGAACCACCTGCTCGAGGCCAACCTGAGGCTCGTCGTCTCGCTGGCCAAGCGCTACACAGGTCGCGGCATGCTGTTCCTGGACCTGATCCAGGAGGGCAACCTCGGCCTGATCCGCGCGGTGGAGAAGTTCGACTACACCAAGGGCTACAAGTTCTCGACGTACGCGACCTGGTGGATCCGGCAGGCCATCACCCGGGCCATGGCCGACCAGGCCAGGACCATCCGGATCCCGGTGCACATGGTCGAGGTCATCAACAAGCTGGCCAGGGTCCAGCGGCAGATGCTCCAGGACCTGGGGCGTGAGCCAACCCCCGAGGAGCTGGCGGCCGAGCTCGACATGACCCCGGAGAAGGTCATCGAGGTGCAGAAGTACGGCCGAGAGCCGATCTCCCTGCACACGCCGCTCGGCGAGGATGGCGACAGCGAGTTCGGTGACCTCATCGAGGACTCCGAAGCTATCCAGCCCGGTGAGGCGGTCAGCTTCACGTTGCTGCAGGAGCAGCTGCACTCGGTCCTTGACACGCTTTCTGAGCGCGAGGCTGGCGTGGTCTCGATGCGCTTCGGGCTGACCGACGGCCAGCCCAAGACGCTCGACGAGATCGGCAAGGTCTACGGCGTGACCAGGGAGCGGATCCGCCAGATCGAGTCCAAGACGATGTCCAAGCTCCGGCACCCGTCGCGGTCTCAGGTGCTCAGGGACTACCTGGACTAAGCTCGGCCGGCGCACTCAGGATGGGCGCCCAACACTAAGTCGGCCCCTGACCAGCTAGCTGGTCAGGGGCCGATCGTTAGTTGTGGAGGTCAGGAGGCCGCGTCCGATGGCTTGCTTGCGAGCCTGCCGGTCTCGTCCTGGATCTCAACTGCGATCTTGGCCAGAGCCTCGGCATGCTTACGGTTATGGTGCGCACAGAAGAGCAGCTCACCCGAACCGGGAAGAAGGACGCGTACATAAGCGGGCGCCCCGCATCGATCACACAAGTCAAGGGCGCTCAGCGGCCTCGTAGGGGCTAGCGCTCCGGTCATATTC
>Ga0210383_10004328_pt1 | contig 12597 bp, 17 predicted proteins | sample IncBWC14OmetaG_FD_160072 | JGI IMG/M metagenome (GOLD analysis project Ga0210383, IMG submission 160072) | Forest soil microbial communities from Barre Woods Harvard Forest LTER site, Petersham, Massachusetts, United States - Inc-BW-C-14-O ...
GTGGACACTAAGATCGTGCTTAATTCGGGGGGTACACCGAGCAAACGAAGTAAAGTCGAGAGGCTAATGAATCCCCAGGTGTACGTATTGTCGAAGTGGGTTCGAAGCTGTAACTGATTTCTGTATCATATCGCAGGTTTATCAACTTGATCATACTCGCTTGTATGGCCGTTGCTTGCGGCATCGCAGACTCTATACTCGAGAAAAGATTCTATCCCGTTGGGGCTCCCTGGCTTTATGGCGACAACGGGAAAGACGACAATCCCTCGATCAACGGTCTAGTCACTTGGGCATTTGCTCTCATCACGTCAGTCTGTTTGGTTACTCCTCTCCTTCCCTGAACCTAATTCCCTTTTAGGTTCCAAAATATTGTCCCAATTTCTTTATACATTTCCATCGAGTTTGTGCGAACGTGTCAAGCCGCTTTTATATATTTCGATGCGGACATTTGGTATGCAAAGACGAATCAGTCGACACTCGCCAGGAGTTGGAACTTGTCCGACGATCTCGGCCAGATCGAGTACATCTTCTCCGATAAAACTGGTACTCTCACTCAAGTATGTTGTCGGTTTCCTCGTCGCCGGAGAGAATGCACTCTGAACATTGCCTTTTCTTTATCGATATACAGAACTCCATGATTTTCAGACAATGTTCGATTGGCGGAAAAGTTTACGCTGGGGATGCCGCGCCGCTTGAGGATGCAGATACGGAAGTTAAAGCAGAGGTTGGGAACGAGAAACAGGATGCCAAAGCTGTTCTCGACCGAATGTCCAGCGCAGAGTCGTCAACAGCCGCCGGGTCAAATGGGGTAGGCCCCAATGACGAAACAGCCGTTCCCATACCCCCGGGAGAGGTCAGTACAAAACCACCCAAGAATGTTCTGATACATTTCAGCGATGCGACTCTCAAAACGGACCTAGAAGATGCTGTCTCTGCGGGCCATAACTCGGAGAAAGCCGCGCTCGCGCGCTCGCTCAACGGTTTCTTCATTGTCCTCGCACTTTGTCACACCGTGCTAACTTCTATCAACCCTGAAACGGGCACCATCGAGTACAAGGCGCAGTCCCCCGATGAGGCTGCGCTTGTGCAGGCTGCAGCCGATGTTGGTTTCGTCTTCCACGGCCGAGATCGTGAGATTCTGAAACTGCAGACCCCGTTCTCGGAAGAGGTGGAGAAGTATGAGTTGTTGAATATTTTGGAGTTTACGAGTGCACGAAAGAGGATGAGTGTGGTGTTGAGGAAGCTGGATGGGGCGGATGAGAGGATCTTTTTGTTGACGAAGGGGGCTGATAGTGTGATTTTTGAACGGTTGAAAGCTGGGGGAGACGAGTTGAAGGCTGCGACGGAGAAACACTTGGGGGAGTTCGCCAGTGGGGGTCTGAGAACGCTGACTTTGGCGTATAAGGTTATTCCGGGTGCGTCACCTTTTGTGTGCTATGCGAATTGGATTGAACGTGTGCATTTTGTTCTGCAGAGGGCGAGTACGAGTCCTGGAGTGAGCGATATCACCAGGCTACGGTTGCTATGGAGGATCGGGAAGCCAAGATTGAGGCCATTTCGGACGAGTTGGAGCATGATTTACGACTGCTGGGAGCTACTGCGATTGAGGATCGTCTGCAGGATGGCGTACCGGAGACCATTGCTGACCTCAAGAGAGCCGGCATCAAGATCTGGGTGGCTACTGGCGACAAGCTTGAGACCGCAATAGGTGAGCCTCGTATTCTGTGTGTTCTCTGCCCTACTGAGCCAACTTCGTTTTAGCTATTGGTCATAGTACGAATTTGATTGGGAAAGAGTCAAATATCGTCGTCATACGCGGCGGGAATGATCATGGTCGGCCTGTTTATCAACAGATGGTGCATGCTGTCGAGGAGTTCTTCCCGGAGAGCGGGATCGTCAATGAGGCTGGCGATGTCGTTGATGAGCCGCGGGCTTCCACGTCCAGCGAGCGACCTTATCCTCTACGCCGTATCGAGACCGGTATTTCTTCCATTGTGGGTACGAACAACGGCGATCGTCCGGGAGGGTTCGTGCTCGTTATTGATGGGACGGCTTTGGGGCATGTGAGTTGGATTGTTTATTGCATATTGGAGCCAACGCGAGCTGATGCACTGTGTAGGCGTTGGCAGATGAGCAGAACAAAGGCCTCTTGCTCCGACTTGCGATGTTGTGTGAGGGTGTGATATGTTGTCGAGTTTCCCCGTTACAGAAAGCCCTCGTCGTCAAGCTCGTTAAAGATGGCTTGGGTGTAATGACTTTAGCCATCGGTGATGGCGCCAACGACGTTAGCATGATTCAGGTTTGTATTTTGATGACATCTGTATGTGGCAACCATACTTACGGGGGTCTGAGTTTAGGCTGCTGATGTTGGCGTCGGTATCTCTGGCGAGGAGGGGCTGCAAGCTGTGAATTCATCAGACTATGCTATTGCACAAGTGAGTCCTTGATGGCCTGGAACTGAACTAGATCAACAGATCCTTGTTCCTTAGTTCCGATTCCTTAAACGACTACTTTTTGTGCATGGTCACTGGTCATATGCGCGGAACGGAAACATGTGAGTGTTTAAGTATTTTCAAGGTTTCCAGGGGATTAATTCTTTTCTTTCCATAGGATTCTCAATTTCTTCTACAAAAACATTGTTTGTATTGGAGTGTTATGGTGGTTCCAAATATACGATGGCTGGAGTTCAAATTAGTGAGTCTGGCTTTTTCATTTTTGACAAAGGACATACCTCTGATGCCGTGGAAAGCGTGTTCGAGTACACATATTTATTGTTCTGGAATTCATTCTGGACTATTGCCCCTGTTATTGGTATTGGCCTCTTTGATCGGCTAGTTGGTATGTTCAATATCAACCATTTATTACAATGTCCCAAAGCTAACCGAGTGTATAGATGCACACGTCCTGATGGACCTTCCGGAACTGTACCGCTATGGACGCGAAGGACGGTGGTTCGGGACCAGATTATTTATTATTTACATGTTTGATGGGGTGTATCAGGTCAGTACTATTAATGCCGTACCTTCGGATTTAAGCTTATTTATGATTACTAGTCTGCCATTATTTTCTTCCTCACTGTTTTCGGTTACTTCTCACCAACCGCTCGCAATGATGGTTATGACGTGGGTCTTTACGAATTTTCCACGGTATGTTAAATATGTTTCACTGCTCTTCTCCATGCCTAATGCTGTGTACTATCTCATAGACCATGGTACTCGCTGCCGTGTTGGCTACCAACCTCTTCAATGGTCTCAATACGAATGTCTGGACAGGCTGGGTCTTCTTCGCTGTTTTCGTTGGGGTAGTCCTGGTGTGGTTATACACAGTGAGCCGGCTTCCACCTTGTCTTTTATTCGTAGTTCTAAATCTTTTTCTCCAGGCCCTCTACTCTCTAATTTCTCCCGGTTGGTTTCATACTCCTGTATATGGCAACGATCACTACCTCTTCTGTTCGGCCTATTTCTGGCTATGCCTGCCGCTCACCGTCTGTCTTTCGCTTGCACCGCGGTTTATAGCAAAGGCCTTGAAGTTCGGCTTCGCCCCAGATGACATCGACATCATGCGGTGGATTTCCAAATTCGAACCGACTCGTGACATTGCCCATGATGCACAATTGGGTGGCGGTCTGAAGGCGCTGAAACGACCACCATCTGTAGTATCGCACACGACTTCTCGTACAGACAGTATCACATCGATGGAACCCCGCAGACCATCTGTTGACCCGCTGTCAGCCAGCAGGACAGATATGTCGACGGGCATACGTTCCGTACACCGTGGGTTCAACTTTTCAACTGAAGAAAATGGAGTGGCAATGCGTCGGATGCAGAGCAACTTGTCGGAACGCAGGCAGAACAGTCGGCATCTTACGCCGCCGCCAGAGGCAAAAAGTGGACTGTCGCATGTGTTTTCTTTACGGCGTGGTCTACTCAAACGAAAACCTTCACCGAAGAACGGCGAGTGATGTGGGATTGGGTGAACTTTCTGTGCATTTTTATGGTCTTTCATTCCTTTCCAATAGATATCTCACACCATTCTTTTCCACCCTGTTACTTGTACAGCCATGTATCCACCAGCTCTTACGTCCATCTTACGATCTTCGTCGTTATCTATTGGCACCGCCTTACCTTAAATACATACTATTTCGGCTACTCCCCACGAGAGACAAGAATGACCCAAGTCATCAAGTTACCAAATCCTTTGGGCCTCTCTTTAAATTTCACAGCGGGAACGATTGCCTTATTGATTTTCACTACTATTTGAGTCGAGCTACATAAGGTATGTGGTGATCAAGAGGACTCACCGAAAGATGCCACTAGGTAGGGGCACCTTCGCCTCTCCTCATGTAGGCCTCTCTGGATCCGTCTCATGGCCTTCAAAAGGATATTCGAGAATCGTATCAATGGTCATCCAAGCGGGGAATCGGTCAACCTGAAGGATGTTTTGAGACTCCTGTGAACTGGATTGAATAAAGATTTGACACCCACCCAACTCCCACCTTAAGCTTCAAGTCAATAACAGCGTGACCTCCTCGGCTGCCTAGACGCAGTCCCTCATTCTCCTTACGCGTTTCTGACCAAGCCAAAATACCAACAAAATACATTGATCTACTATAGGCGGACTTAAATTCGCAAAGCAATCCTGAAACTAACTCAACACTCGTACATGACAATTGTAGCAATTGGGAAATCTTAACGGTGGAAAAATTGTTCCGAAGAGACACATACATTCCGGCTAAGTCAAGTCGATGACTTCACGATGCACAAAGGTGCCGTTACTGTTCATAGGTTCCATCTTCACTCCTCTTGTCCCAGAGGGACCGCCCCGATTCGGAATTGCGACTTCGGATCGTAAGGCCTTCAGTCTCGCCTGTGGGCCGTAGGTAGGGTATACCCGAATTGCATGCAAGTGGTACGCACCTCCAAGTTTCGTATTTCGTCAGCGGTAGCTGTATCACCTTCTGGCTTGACTTGTGTTACACGGGATTGGCCCATCGGACGTGGGACGATTCCGTTTGCCATCAACATATCTGATGCCGATTTTTGAGACTGGACATATGGAGAATAATCAAAGACTTACCGAGTGGTCTATACCTGAAGATGAAGGTTGCGTAGGGTGCTGTGTCCATTTTGTAACCATCAACTAGGTCCACAGTGGGCTGAAGCGATATGTATTCCTCGCCAAATCTGGTAACTCAGCATTTAGAAATACGAGGACTCGTATTGGCGTGAGATACTTACTTGACGTGGTGAGCTCCAGCTTTCTTGGAGCGTTCATGCAATATCTGATTTTCCAGAACAGGACTACCAGGCTGATGCACAAGAGGTTGGGAGACGACGTCGATAACTTGAAGCCGCCACAACTGCAACTGGATTGTACCAAATTGAAGAGTGTTTCCCAAAGTGTATAAATAGGCATCGTCGTCTTTGGATTGCGGAATCATTAGGACAAGGGCAATTTCTAATATAGGACTTCATAAGAACGGTACAGTACCTGTTACTTCAATGGGGGAGAAGACAAAGTCTCTGCGCGTATAATCGGACGTCCTAGAGTACCATATCCCAAACGAGTTTGGCTTGTCGGGGAAGTTTAAGGCGTCCAGCATGACGTGCTGATTGCACACAACGCCATCAATCTCCACGATTGCCTGAATGGCGGTTTCACGCCAATCGTTCCTCCAATTTACGGAGAATTTCTATCATTCAGAGTTCGATCAGTGCAAACCACGCAGGACCACCGGTTGCAAACACTACCTTTCCGGCCTCGGAGGCTATCCAGCAGGTGGTGCTCCTTCGATCGGGGGATACTTGGGAACTATAGATTTCTCGTTGGAGACCCTCAATGGAGACCCAAGCAGAGAATTGGCCAAGCTGCAACACGTTTGTGTTTGGTAAGACTGACATTCAAGCTTGCGAAGAGGTGGGTTGTGAAGCATGCGAAGGGAGATGTCTGAGTGACTAACATTATCATGTAGATCTTGGCTGGTGGTATAGGGAAAGTCACATCACGTGCCGACCAGCGGCAATTTGATCAAATACCCGCCTGAAGATCTTCAGGTACGATCAATTAGCACCAAATGCGGATAATTGATTTTAATTACATACAGGGTTACCGGTCACAATTGTGACCGTGATAGATTTGGATTTGTGACCAGCCTAAGTCACGTCACGGTATTGAAGATTGGACTGTACAACTACAGGCAGCTACTCAAAGTACTCAACATTCAACAAGATCGATAGTCGTCGTATCGCCATTCGAATTTTCTATTTACACCAATGAATTCCCCACCTGATCCGGCCTCCCCATCCCCGTCCACACCATCCTCAGGCTCTCCTCCCCCAGAAGAGACAAACTATCAGCCATACAACGCCACCTCGCACCTCTTGAACTTCGCAAGCCAAGTCTCGTCTGCATTCTCTGGTAGCCCTTCCAAACGCCGATTGCCTGGGGGATCGTCCTTCGGCGCCGCGTCATCGAATCGCGATCCCAAGTCTAGGAGACGCGAAGATTCGAGAAGATTGGGTGGTGGGGGTAACTGGGAAAGTGGGAAGGAGAGTGGGAAGAGGGAGAAGGAGGATTTGGTTGATAACAATGTGGTGGAGTACCTGAGAAAGGGTCAGTGAATCTGACAACTCTGAGAAAAGCTATTCTCATTCCGACTTTGGTTGTCTAGAAATTGGGGATCCATTCCAGGAAAATGTGATCAAGAATGCGAGCTGAAGGTCTACGTTTTCGTAAGTCACGGTGAGTCTTTTTTCATAACATTAGTCATTGGAGACTATTCCGATAGATCATGTTCTCAGTGTTCCGCGTCCTTAGCTCTTCATCTGTAATCCGAGATGGAACTAGTGTCGTTTCACAACTTGGCAACTCGCTGCCCAATTGAGTTGATCACTGCGGAAACACGTCGCCTAGTCATTCGTTATGATCAAATAGTCATGAGGAAGGTGTGATGTTAAGCGATACAAGTAATGAATACATGGCATGGCGAAATACTTGTGCAGATTCAATAACAGGGGGAAAACGAGGAAAGCAAGGAGAGCACGAAAATATATCAATACAATATTCCACTCCGCCATATCACTTGCCCTCGTTCAACGAGGGTGGCTTGCGCCTGAGCAGACCACGCCGTAATGAGAGCATGCGCAACGGCGTCAGACTCTCCCTCCCTTTCTCCGACTCTGGTGGTAAAGCAAGACTCCGACTGCTCCTCCGTTCTGCCAAATTGTTCAGCATATTCTTCGTCACCACCCCATTCTCCTCCGTCGCAAAGTCAAAACCCCGATCAACTGAAACAATCCCCGTCGACATGTCGGTCCTGCTCACCGAGCGAACATCAACAGACGGACGTTGTCTGGGGTCGACAGAAACTATGCTCCCTGTACGAGAAGTCCTCTGCGACGAGAGGGATAGAGGTCGTTTCAATACACTCAGACCACTCGCTAATCGCGCATCGACGGCGAGGTCCCGATGAGGCTCTTTTCTGTTTATCCACCGCACGATATGTATATCGTCAGGCGCAAAGCCAAATTTATATGCCTTGGCAAGATATCGAGGTGCGAGTGCGAGGCAGCCCGTGAGCAGGATGCATAACCAAAAGTAGGTTGACGCAAAGAGGTAGTGGTCATTCCCGAAAACGGGAGTAATGGTTGCGCCTGGAGAGAGGGCAGAGTATACAGCCTGCAAAATAAATTAAAGGCAGCACGGAAGAAAGGATGGGAAGGGTGCCTTACGGTGAATACCCAAACTATAACTATGCCAAGGAAAACAGCGAAAAACACCCAACCCGTCCAAGCGGTGGTATTTAGACCCGTGAACAAATTTGCGATCATAACGGAAGATATTGCCATTGTCTATGAACATATCATTGAGTTCATGTTTGATAAGAATGGAAGATTGCGCACAGTGGAGAATTCGTAAATATATACGTCGTAACCATCTTCGCGGGAAGTAGGTGCAGCGTAGGCATAAAGAATGAGGAAAAAAACGATGAGAGACTAATCGAAGAGAGGCATGAGCTCTAAGATGTACAAACCGGGACGAAGCCGTGGAAACAGACCTGGTACACTCCGTCGATCATATATACAAGGAACAACTTGATCCCAAACCAATGGCCTTCCCGTCCGTAGCGATATAGTTCCGGAAGGTCCATCAGGACGTGTGAATCTATTCATACCTCATCAGATCTTTAACACAACGACGGTACCACGGCGCTTGGACTTGCCAACTACACGATCAAAAAGTCCAATGCCAATAACAGGTGCAATTGTCCAGAATGAATTCCAGAAGAGTATATAGGGGTAGTTGAATACGCTTGCCTTGATGTCAGACAAGTGGGCATGCCGAATGGATTGAACTCACTAAGTCGCACTCCAACCGTTGTAGATCTGGAACCACCACAGTACGCCAACGGGCATAATATTCTTATAGAAGAAGTTGAGGATCCTGGCCGATGAATGGGTTAATTTCGCGCAATTGGATCGTAAAACACTCACAGGTTCCCGTTACGGGCATATGACCAATGTCCGTGCACCAACAGTAGTCGTTTAAGGAAACGGAACTAAAGAGCAACATGTTGTTAATCTTACTCGGGTAACTGCTTACGAACTCGCCTGTGCGATAGCATAATCCGACGAATTGACGGCTTGCAACCCCTCCTCGCCAGAGATACCGACACCGACATCAGCAGCCTATACATACGATGAACACTTCGAGCTTTAACAACCACAATGAGAACCTACAAACCTGGATCATGCTGACATCGTTGGCGCCATCACCGATGGCCAGACATATAGCACCTAAGCCATCTTTGACGAGCTTGACGATGAGGGCCTTCTGCAGTGGTGATACTCGACAACATATCACACCGTCACAGAGCATCGCGAGACGAAGTAATATATTTTTATTCTGTTCATCTCGCAATGCCTACACATCATGCCGCCGTATCGCGTCAGTTTCAGTGGAGGCTGAATAAATAAAACCCCAACTCACATCTCCCAGAGCCGTCCCGTCAATGACGAGTACGAATCCTCCCGGACGATCACCATTATTTGGGCCCACAACAGAGGAATTACCAGTATTGATGCGTTGCAGAGGATATAGTCTTTCAGAGTCGCGCGACGAGGTGGACACCCGCTGCGCATCAGGTGTACCATGATCATCAACAATCTCCGTCTCCGGGAAGAATTTCTCGATGGCATGCACTATCTGCTGATAAACAGGTCGACGCGCACTCCCACCACGGATAATGATGATGTTCGATTCTCTTTCAATCAGATTCGTACTGTGTCCGATGGCTGAAGCGACGGAGAGTCAGTCTAGTCAGCAGGGAACTGGGGATTCGATGCGGAGCTCACCTATCGCAGTCTCGAGTTTGTCACCAGTTGCAACCCAGATTTTGATGCCAGCTCTCTTGAGGTCAGCGATAGTCTCCGGCACACCATCCTGGAGACAATCCTCAATAGCAGTAGCCCCCAGAAGTCGCAGATCGTGCTCCAACTCATCCGAGATGGCCTCGATCTTGGCTTCCCGATCATCCATGGCGACTGTAGCCTCATGATACCGCTCAATCCAAGACTCATACTCCTCCTCTGGAAACAAAAGAGAACGAATCAGCAATTCTTTCCGCTGTCCCATATACATATAGAATGAACTCACCCTGGATAATCTTATAAGCCAAAGTCAACGTCCTGAAGCCTTCACTCGCAAACTCATCCAAATGCATCTCCGTTATCACCTTCAATTCATCTCCCCCAGGCTTCAACCGCTCAAAAATCACACTATCAGCACCCTTGGTTAACAAAAACAATCTCTCATCCTCCGCATCCATCTTCCTCAACACCACACTCATCCTCTTTCGTGCACTAGTAAACTCCAAAATATTCAATAACTCATACTCCTCCGCCTCTTCCGAGAACGGAGTCTGCAGCCTCAGAACTTCACGTTCTCGGCCGCGGAAGATAAAACCAACATCAGCGGCAGCTTGCACAAGGGCAGCCTCGTCGGGGGACTGCGCCTTGTACTCAATTTCGCCCGTCTTAGGATCGACAGAGGTCAGGACGGTGTGGCAAAGAGCGAGGACAGTGAAGAAACCGTTCAGCAAGCGGGCATGGCTGGCATTTTCCGAGCTAGGGTCTGCGGAGATGGCGTCTTCCAAATCCTCTTTAAGAGTCGCGTCGCTGAAGTGAATCGTGACCTTCTTGGATAAATTTACACCGTCCTCTTCCAGGGGTTTGGGCACGGTGGCTTCGTCGTTGGCGCTTTTGCCTCCTGAGCCTGTAGCGGTAGATGATAGGACGCTGGATGGCCGGATGTCGCTAGATTTGGGGACTTTTTTATTGGTCTCCATCTGTGCCTTGACTTCGCTGTTTGTGCTCTCAGGTGATGCGGAATCTCCACTGTATATTTTCCCGCCGATCGAACATCGTCTGAAGATCATTGAATTCTGGACAAATGAGAAAAGAAGGGTACGGTGAGTTTCGTTTTCGTTTTTTCAACGAGGATAGCCAACAGACCTGGGTGAGCGTACCAGTCTTGTCAGAGAAGATATACTCGATTTGCCCGAGGTCATCGGACAAATTCCAACTCCTGGCAAGGGTAGCCTGGTCTGTTTTGTCGTGCCAGATGTCTTTGTCGAAATATATGAATGCTGCTTGACACGTCCGCACAAATTCAATAGATAGGTACAAGGAAATTGGCACAATGGCTTGGAACCTAAACGAGTGGAGAGCTTGATCAGCAGATGAGCACTTTAGGTTAACATGAATACATGACTTACGTGAGGAGGGCGAAAGCCCAGGTGACCAAACCATTTTTCGAGGGATTGTCGTCACTCCGATTATCTCCGTAAAGCCAGGGAGCGCCTAAAGGGTAGAGCTGTTGTTCAAGAGCAGAGTCGGCAATGGCACAAACGATTGCCATAGTCGCGAGAATGGACAAGTTGACAAGCCTGCAACACAAGTCAGCTATGGATCTCTTCCTATCTCACGATACTTACACCTGTGGGTTCATTTGCCTCTCGACTTTACTCCGCTTACTCGGGGTGCCTCCGGAATTCATGACAATTTTGGTGTCAACGCCAGTGTAAAGCACAACCCCGATGACCCAGTCAGTGTTCCTGAGAACCGTCCCACGTAAGAGTGTCATCCGCAAATCAACAGGGAACTTCTCTCCGTTCACCAGAACAGCCGCGTTGAGTCTGTACATGTTCGTGTCGGGGCCATCACAGTCCACCCGGAATGTGTTTCGTTTATTCGCACAATCTGCCGCAGTACGCAGGTGTGTCAGCGCCTGAACTGCATGGCGGGATTTAAGATTGGTTTCCCCATCGAGATTCTTGGTCTCTACAAATGCTACATTCTCATCTTCGGAGGTGGCGCAGATGAGGATATCGGCTGGGAAAGGCTCGTTGTTCATGATTTTAACAAAATCGCCCACACGGACGTCTTCCCAGAGTGTTTTGTTCCAATGAGGACTGGGTTTTGCGTTACGATCATGGCCTAGGAATTTCCCGTTGTGGTCATCTCCCTCACCACCAGTATCATCGAAGCCGATATTCGGATTATTAGGCGAAGAAACTAAATGGGGAGCTTCCTCGTTCTCAGCCCGTAACACCCCTGCGTCATGTCCCCCGGTCGGGTCCCTGACCTTGCCTGATTTGCGTGGTGTGGGTATAAGACCTGTCACAAACGTCTTGCTTTTGGCTTTCGTAATGTTTGGACTGGACCAGTAACCACCAGACAGGACCCTAATTGTGCTGTGGTTAACCCGCCAGTCAGATTGATGCCGCTTGACGTCCTCATAACCATCCTTGAGCGCGGTGATTCCCAAGACGATGACCAAAGGCAGGATCACAACACCAGGCGCGATTGTTGAGAACTTGGGAAAGAACTGCAAAATTGAAATCCCCAAGAAGAACCTAGGATTCTTAATAGGTCGGAGGAGTGAGACTGATTGGGTCAAGGAGAACGCACATGTTGGCTATACGCCTGAATTGCTCCAGCATATTGCGAGGCAGGAATGTGATAATGGTATACTTGGAGGTGATGACCTGGTTAGTTGGATAGACATGCTGGGCCATAACCTTTCCCTTGTGATCAAGGAAGTCTCCTGGGATGTTTTCGTTAACCAAGACTGTCCGAGGTGGACCAGGCGCCCTGTTGCGTGAAAAGAGATCCTCAATTTTGAAGGCTACAACTCGTTCATACCAGGCCCCGAAGCCAGTCTTCGCGGGGGCCATTGTAAGAGTCGTATTCTCGGAATTAGAAGTCTGTGGGCAGGAGCAATGCTATCTGAGACCGGTCATCGTTGGCAACCGATGTTTGACAGTTCCCAAATGCTCCACCGTTTCGAATTTACGAAGCGCCGGAGCGCCGTGAAACTGAATCACAGGTTTTGAGATTTGTAACTTGCCACACTGCTGCAAAAGAACTTGGGATGAAAGCGGATTCTAAATATAACACGCCAGAGACCGGTTGAATCTGGTGGCTGGACCATCTCGGCTAACTATAGGAGAGGAATATTATTTAATGTTGAGTTGATGTTGAGCTAAAGCTAGTTTGCAAAAATGTTCACAACATCCATCCTTCAAATCCAATCAAA
>Ga0210383_10004330_pt1 | contig 12596 bp, 12 predicted proteins | sample IncBWC14OmetaG_FD_160072 | JGI IMG/M metagenome (GOLD analysis project Ga0210383, IMG submission 160072) | Forest soil microbial communities from Barre Woods Harvard Forest LTER site, Petersham, Massachusetts, United States - Inc-BW-C-14-O ...
GCACCGGCACCGGCACCGGCACCAGCACCAGCACCAGCGACGGTAACAGCAACGGGGCGCCGCCGATCACGATCTTGACCCACGGCGCGGACAACGGCAACGGGGACATCTTCATCGCGCCGGAGGGACAGGGCTACGCCAACGGCCCGGAGATCCTCACCACCACCGGCCACGTGGTCTGGTTCCACCCGCTGCCCGCCGGCGAGCAAGCCACCGATTTCCGCACCCAGACCTACCTGGGCCAGCCGGTCCTGACCTGGTTCCAGAGCGGCAGCGGCGGCGGGCCCCAGGGCGGGACCGACGAGATCTACAACGACCACTACCAGCCGATGGCCACCGTCCGAGCCGCCGACGGCGACATGACGAACTTCCACGAGTTCCTCATCACGCCGTGGAACACCGCGCTGATCCTGGCCGACACCATCGCTACCGCCAACCTCAGCTCCATCGGCGGCCCGTCCGACCAGCAGGTCATGGACGGCATCGTCCAGGAGATCGACATCAAGACCGGCCAGGTCCTGTTCCAGTGGAACAGCGCCGACCACGTGCCGTACCGCGACAGCCAGATGCCCCGGCCCGCCTCGGCGAGCATGCCGTGGGATTGGTTCCACATCAACGCTGTCCACCTCGACACCGACGGCAACCTGCTGATCGACGCGCGCAACACCTGGACGACCTACAAGGTGAACATCCACACCGGACAGATCATCTGGGAGCTGGGCGGCAAGCAGAGCTCGTTCACCCTCAAGGCCGCTCCCGGCCAGGTCCTGGACCACGACGGCGAGATCTTCGCCTGGCAGCACGACCCCGAGGCCATCGGCGGCGGCGAGTACACGTTCTTCGACGACGAGTCCGGCGGCGAACTGCTCGGCTACAGCCGGGCGGTCACCGTCCGGCTCGACCTGCAGACCCACGTGGCCACCCTGATCAAGTCTGACGACCAGCCCGAGGGCCTGGTCGCCGGCGCCATGGGGAACGCGCAGACCACCAGCAACGGCGACCTGTTCGTGGGCTGGGGCGCGCTGCCCTACATCTCCGAGTTCAGCCCCTCCGGCAAGCTGCTTTTCAACGCCGAACTCCCCTCCGGCACCGCCACCTACCGCGCCTACCGCCTGCCCTGGCATCCTGGTGGATGAGGGAAGGAACCGTGGCAGGCAACGACCAGGACCCGGACGAGGCGGGACCGCAGCCGTCTCGCCGGGATAAGCGTTTGTATCTCGTGCTCATGTCGGTCTGCATCGGGTTGTTCGTCCTGTCCTGGGCCGTGGTGGACCGGTACTCGACGACCGCGGCGATCGCCATATCGGTCGTGGCGCTGGTGATCCCGCCGTTCGCGGTGATCATCGCGAATGTGGCCAGCGCCACGGACCGTCGGCGCCCATAGCGACCGTGAACCACGCCCGCAACGACCGCGCACGATCCGAAGACGTCCGGAACAGGAGAGCAAGCCATGAGCTACGCCCGGCAGATGCTGGACACCTTCTCGCGCACCGTGAACGTCGACCCCGGCGTGCTGGCCGCGGCCACCGACGCGATGAGCGACTGCGCGCAGGCCTGCACCGCCGACAACGCCGCCGACCTGGGCGAGCATAACCTGGCCGAGATGGTCAGGTGCATCCGGCTCTGCCTGGATTGCACCGACGTCTGCAACGCCGCTCAGGCCGTCACCAGCCGCCTGGTCGACTACGATCCCGCCGTGCTCCGGCCGCTGCTGGAGTCCTGCGTGGCCATCTGCCGGAGCTGCGGCGATGAGTGCGAGCGGCACGCCAAGATGCATGCCCACTGCCGGGTCTGCGCCGAGGCGTGCCGTCGTTGCGAACAGGCCTGCCGGGCGCTCCTAGACGCCTTGAGGTGAGCTCAGCCTGACGAAGAGCCGAAGTGCAGGCACGGCGCCCCGAAGGAGTCATCCGCGGTGATGCACACCGCGGACAGCTCGGAGAACACCTGGTGCACCCCGAAGCTCCACCAGTACCAACCCGGGCCCAGGGTGAAGGTCCGCTGCGCGACGACCTGGCCGTTCGGGTGCTGCGCGGAGTAGACAATCACCCGCCACGTCTTGGTCGCCGTGGTGTTGTACTGAACCCACTCGATCACGGTCCCGATGCAGATGCCGCCCGTCGAAGGACGCCACCACAGATGGCCTGCCTGACTGCGGCTGGGGTTGGTGATGAAGCCCGCCGCCGGGAAGATCGCCGGGGTGACGCCCCGGCAGCCGACGGCCACGTCGGCCGTGGCAGCCGTGGTGGCGGTGGTCGTCGCGGGGCGGGACTGGCTCGCGGCGGCAAAGCTCACGCTCGGTACGAGCAGCGCCAGCACCCCCGTCACGAGCAGGGGCGCCAGCCATCGGCCCGATAGCCGCCCCCTCCGGGGTGCGGCTTGGGCCGGAGGTACCCGCCTGGTACGCAAAAGTCGCCTCACGCCTGGGTCTCCTTCTGGTCATGGGTGAAGGTTTCCGGCGCCCGGGCGATGCAGTTGCTAATGAAACGATCACCGCCGCCTCCCGGTTCACCACCGAAGCCCCGGACCCGGGCACCCGGGCCCCGGGCCAGCACCCGTGCCGGACTAGGGCCCCGCCCGGGCAAACCACGGGCGCGAACGCCGGGGCCGGCGAGGATCCTAGGACATGAGGGGATGACCAACAGGAGGATCGTGTGGACGAGGAACTGATCCGGTGGTGCGTGCTGGCCACCCGCGCGGCCTGCTCGCGGATGACCGCGCCGCACCTGAAGTCCCTGCAGGACAGCGTCGGGCAGGCCCGGAGCCTGCCGGCCCGGTTCGCGTGGGACGGTAAGGCCACCGCCCACGCGCAGATCTTCAACCTGCTGGCCGAGGTGATCACGGACCGTCCGGTGCCCGCCCCGTTCCTCAACCGGGCCGTCGGGGCCATGCACGACCTGATGGTCACCGTCGGCCCGGCCGCCGACGGCATCATCCTCAGCTCGCGCCGTCGCCTGCTCGACCTGATCCGGGCCGGCGACGCCGACGGCGCCGCGGCCGAGATGGAGCAGCACCTACGCCGGCTGCACTTCATGTGGCGGCTGGCGCGCAGCTCAGAACCCGGCGACATCGCTGTTTAGACCCGCAGGAGAAGGAAAATGAACGAGGGCTGGCACGAGACCATTGACCACGATGAGCCGCTCATCCACGAATGGCGGGCCCGGCAGCTGGCCAGACAGGGGATCCCCCGGGCACTCGCCGAAGCCGTCGCCGATCACGTGGACTGGCATCAGATCGCCGCGCTCGTCTGCCGCGGCTGCCCGCCCCGGCTCGCCCTCCAGATCGTCATGTGACTGCCCCGCCCGCGACAAGCCCAGACCCAGCCGTGACAAGCGACAAGCGACAAGCGATAAGGGATAAGGGATAAGGGATAAGCCCAGACCCAGTTGCTCCTCCAGCTGCTGCGCGTTGACCTGCGCATAGTTCCGGTAACAGTTGTTGAACAGCACGTGCGTGGTCGAGGCGCCGGAAGCCAGATCCGCGATCCGGGGCGCCCACGACGCGATCTCACCCTCGCTGTACTCATAGCCGAACCGCTCGTAGATGTTCTTGCTGTTCCACTTGTCGGAGTGCCCGTGCATCCGGACCACGGCCAGGTCGCTGGTCACGGCCAGGACCGGGGGAATCGAGCTGGGGTAGCCCTGCGGCATGTCCACGCACACGTACGGCACCTGGTGCGAGGCCAGGAAACCCAGCGTCTCTTCCTGGTTCTCCGGGCTCATCCACGTCTTGTTGCGGAATTCCACGCATACCCGCCGAGGCGCGACCCGCGAAGCGCAGGCCAGGATGTAGTCCTTGCGCGACCGGCCGATGGGGAACCACGGCGGGAACTGCAGCAGGATCGCGCCGAGCTTGCCCGCCTGGCGCAGCGGCTCCAGCGCGGCCAGGAACCGCTCCCAGGCCTGGTCGACCACCGCCGGGTCGACGTCTTTCAGGTAGACGCGCTCCTTGCCGGCCGCGGCCGTATCCGGACCAGCCGCAGCCTCGCGCAGATCAACAGGCAGCGCCTTGACCGGCGTGGGGTGCTGGGTGAACAGGCTGAACGCCTTGACGTTGAACGTGAACCCGGCCGGGGTCCGCTCCGCCCAGGACGTCGCGGTCTGCTCGGCGGGCAGCGCGTAGTAGGTCGCGTCGACCTCGACCAGCGGGAACTGCCGGGCGTAGAACCGCAGACGCTTCTCCGGGGTGTCCGCCTCCGGCGGGTACCATCCGGAGGCGATCAGCGTCTTGTCCGTCCACGACGCCGTGCCCACCAGGATGGCTCCCACGAGGCAAGCCTACAAACTCACTCCGGCGGCAGTTCCTTGTACACGAAGCCCACGTTGATGCCCTGCCGGGCCCGGATCCACTTCGGGATGTAGTACAGCAGCGCGCCGCCCACGATCAGGCCGCCGAACCAGGCCGGGATCCACCAGAAGTTGGCCGGGTTGCCGTTCATGACCAGCGCCGGGTACTGGGTGGACACGATGGCCAGGGCCACGAAGATGCCGATGGACAGCGGCGCCACGATGAACAGCACCGGGATGCCGAGGAACTTCACGTTGGCCGGCGAGGACCGGTACAGGTCGGGACGGCGGAACGGCAGCGCGATGGCCGCCGCGCCCACGATGACCACGGCCAGGCAGCCGGCCAGCACGATCAGGCCGAGCACGAGCTGGAACACGTTGGAGTACACGCTCCAGATGGTCAGCCCCGCGATGATCACGTTGACCAGCAGGATGGCCCTGATCGGTGAGTGCGTGCGGGGGTTGACGTCGGCCAGCTTCTCCGGCATCAGCCGGTCGAAGGACCAGGCGAACAGCGACCGGATCGGCATGAACGTGTTCGCGATCATCGACGGCAGGCTCCAGAACAGGAAGCAGCCCAGGATGATCACCGTGACGAACGGGACGTTCACCGACAGCGCGGCCAGGAACGGGTAGAACGGTCCGGACGGGATGCCGTACGCCTTGGGGGCCGCGTTGGCCGCGTACACGAAGTTGTAGCCGGCCACCCGGAACAGCAGCAGCACGCCGACGATGAGCAGCACAACATCGAACACCAACGCGCCGAGCATGACCGTCAGCTGCCTGCGCCGGTTGGAGGCGCTCTTGAGCTCCCCGGACATGTACACCGACCAGAAGTTCCACATCATGAAGCCCTGGATGGAGAACAGGGTGGGCACGGTGGCGCTCACGTTCCCCAGGTCCGGCGCCGCGTGCGCCGCGCCGGCCCCCAAGATGACCCGGGTTACGGTCCCGCCGCCGAAGCTCTTGTTCAGCTTGTTGAAGTTGGCGTAGAAGCCGCTCCGGCTGGCCACGGCCAGGGCGATGAACGCAACGATGATGCCGATCATGGCGATCAGGAACGCGCCGTTCTGCCAGCGGAACGTCGCCCTGGTCCCGGCGATCAAGATCACGGTCTGCAGCAGGACCATGAACAGCGCGGCGCCGATCATCCAGCTGTGGTTGGTCTCGAAGTTGGTCCCCCAGCTGATCAGCGTGTTGTTGTGGGCCAGGCTGCCCCCCGCGACCAGGGCCGGGCCGACCGCGAACACCGAGAAGAACTTGGCGAAGTACGCCGCGCCGAGCAGGCCGCCCATGATCATGCACAGGTTGGAGATCAGCGCCAGCGGCGGGGACAAGACCCGGCTGACCCAGACGTAGTCACCACCCACCCGCGGCATGCTGGCACCGAGCAGGGCGAACATGATCAGCACCGGGATGTTGATGATCAGGGTGATGACCAGGACCCCGACCGGATCCGCGCCCGGGAACGCCACCAGGGTGAAGAAGATCGACCAGGCCAGGGTGGATCCGATCGGGGCCGAGATCACCGCGTTGAAGATCGTGGCGTCGAGGGCCGAGGCGGTACGCACGAGTCCGGTGCTGTTCCGAACGAACAGTCGGCTGGTCGATCCGGTTGTCGCCATGAACCCCTCCTGGGAGGCTCCTCCGAAGGAAAACGCAGCTGAAACGCAGCTTGACACGCCGTCTGAGCGCTGATTAAGTCGAACACAAACGTTTAACACCGTCAAGACTTCGGACATAACCAGTCACCCGACTCTCAGCTCCGAACAGGTACGGGACAGGCACGAGACAGGTAAGGCAGCAGGATGCTTGCGGTCGAGCGGCGCATCAAGGTCCTGGAGCGGCTCGCGGCTGATCAGGCGGTCGAGGTCAGCAGCCTGGCCCGCGAGTTCGGTGTTTCCGAGATGACGATCCGCCGGGACCTGCACCGCCTGGACCGCGACGGGTTCGTCCGCCGGACCTACGGGGGCGCCACCACCCGCGTAGTGCGCGCACAAGGCGCCTTCGAGGTCAGCCAGAACGCCCGGATGCTGCACCACGCCGAGGAGAAGCGCCAGATCGCGCTGCGGGCCGCGGAGCTGACCGCCGACGCCCGGGTCATGTACATCGGCGTCGGCTCGACCGTCGAGCAGTTCGCCCGGCTGACCCGCCCGCGTGAGGACCTGCTGGTCATCACGCCCTCGCTGGTGGTGGCCAGTCTCCTGGGCACCAGAAGAGTGCAGGTGATCATCGTCGGCGGCCTGGTCCGCCAGGACGAGCTCAACTGCGTCGGCCCGTCGGCCGTCGAGTGCGTGCAGCGCTACAACACCGACGTCGCGGTGATCGGGGCGGCGGGCGTATCGGCCCGCTTCGGCGTGACCGATCTCGACGACGGCGAGGCGGGCGTCAACCGGGCCGCCCTGGAGCGGACCCGGCAGATCGTGGTCCTGGCCGACGGCTCGAAGTTCGGGGACGTGGCCCTGAGCACCGTCGCGCCGATCAAGGACGTCTCGGTGATCGTGACCGATTCCACCGCCGACCTCACCGAGCTGGAGCTGATCGAGCGCGTGGGCGTCGAGGTGATCCAGGTCCACCCGACCGCGGAAGCCGCCCGATGACCGCGCTGCTGCACAACCTGTTCGGCACCGGAAAGCCGATCATCGCCATGCTTCACGCCCGCGCCCTGCCCGGCCGGCCACGGCACGACGCACCAGCAGGCATGAAGCCCGTCCTCGACGCGCTGGCCCGCGACCTCGACGCGCTCCAGGCGGCGGGCGTGGACGGCCTGCTGTTCTGCAACGAGGCTGACCTGCCCTACCGGCTTCAGACCGGCCCCGAGACCGCGGCCGCCATGGCCGCGCTGACCGGGGAGCTCAAAAACGAGATCCACGTTCCGTTCGGCATAGATATTGTCTGGGACTCGGTCGCGAGCCTGGCCGTGGCCCGGGCCGCCGGCGCCTGCTTCGTCCGCGAGGTGTTCACCGGCGTCTACGAAAGCGACCTCGGTCTCATGCAACCCGCCGCCGACCCCAGACAGCAAGACGTAGCCGTCTTCGCCAACATCACCCCCGAATTCGCCAGCCCCCTGGGCAGCAGGACCACCACAGAACGCGCCCGCGGCGCGGTATTCCGAGGCGTCGACGCCATCCTCATTACCGGCCCGATCACCGGCCTGCCCACCGACCTCGCCCAACTGCGCGCCGTCAAGGCAGCCGTCCCCGGCACCCCCGTCCTGGCCAGCACCGGGGTCACGGTCGGCACGATAAAACGGACGCTGGAAGCCGCCGACGGCGCGATCGTCGGCACGCACCTCAAGCACGATGGTGTTACCTGGAACCCGGTCGACCCGGTCCGCGCGGCCGCCTTCATGGCGGCGGCAACGAGAGCTAAAGCCGAGATGGCGGTCTAAAAACAATGCCCAAGACGCTCGTCTACTTCGTCTCCGACCTGCACGGGTCGAGCATGTGCTTCCGTAAGTTCGTCAACTCGACCAAGGTGTACAAGCCCAAGGTGCTGATCCTGGGCGGCGACGTGGCCGGCAAGGCGATCCAGTCGATCGTCAAGGCACCGAATAACCGGTACCAGTGCGAGTTCGTCGGTACCCGCTACGACATCAGCGACGACGCTGAACTGAAAGAACTCGAACGCCTCATCGCCGACCACGGCTACTACCCCTACCGGGCCGAACCCGGCGAGCTCGAGACCATGGAACAAGAAGGAACGCTCGACGACCTGTTCCTGCGCCTGATGCGCGAGCGGCTCACCGAGTGGCTCGAGATCGCCGACACGCGCCTGCGCCCGCAGAACGTCCCGCTGTTCTTCATGCTCGGCAACGACGACCCGCCCGAGCTGGCCGACCTGCTCGAACAGGCGCCCTGGGGCACGCACGCCGAGGGCAAGGTCGTCCACCTGGACGACGACCACGAAATGATCAGCTGGGGATACGCGAACACCACGCCCTGGCACACCTACCGCGAGCAGAACGAGCAGCAGCTCGCCAAAGCCTACGAGACCATGGCCGCGCAACTCGACCGCCCCGAACGCGCCGTGTTCAACCTGCACCCACCGCCCTACAACACCCAGCTCGACGACGCCCCCGCCCTCGACGACGACCTAAGGGTGCAGGCCACACTCGGCCAGGTCCAGTACAAAGCCGTCGGCAGCACGGCGGTCAGAGACATCGAGACCCAGTACCAGCCGCTGCTCGGCCTGCACGGCCACATCCACGAGTCCTCAGGCATCCGCCGCGTCGGGCCGCGCAAGTCCATGGTCATCAACCCGGGCAGCGACTACTCCACCGGCGCCCTGAACGGCGCGCTGATCACCCTGGACCGGGACAAGGCCGGCGCCCAGCTGGTCCGCGGCTGACCGCATGAATAAACCATCGGACGGCGTCCTGGTCGCCGTCGACGTCGGCACCTCGGGCGCCCGCGCGTCGGCCTTCACCACGGACGGCACCGAACTCGCCCAGGTCCGCCGGTCCTACCCCACCGCGCTGCCCGGCGAGGGCCGGGCCGAGCAGGACGCCCGCCGCTGGCAGACCGCCGCCCTGTCCGCCCTGACCTCGCTAGTCAAAGACCTCAACAAGGAAATAGCCGCCATCGGCCTCACCGGCCAGTGCCCGAGCGTCGTCCCGCTCGACCACCTCAACCGCCCGCTGCGCCCGGGCATCATCTACCGCGACAACCGCGCCACCGCCGAGGCGGCGCAGATCCGCGCGCGCTTCGGCGACCAGCACCTGCACGCGCTCACCGGTCACCTGCCCGCCGCGTTCCACGTGGCCGCGAAGATCCTGTGGATCCGCGCCCACGAGCCGGACGTGTTCAAAGCGACGAGGCTATGGTCGCAGCCCTCGGACTACGTAGGCCTGGCCCTGACCGGCGAGCCCGCCACCGACTGGTCCGTCGCCGCCGCCACCGCGCTCCTCGACCTGCGCGAACGCACCTGGGCGGCAGAACTGATCAACGGCCTGGACCTCGACCAGAAAACACTGCCCCCGGTCAAACCCTCCTGGACCGTCATCGGCGGCCTGCGCCCCGCCCTGGCCCGCCGCCTGAAGCTGAAACCCGACATCCCCGTCATCGCCGGCGCCGGGGACAGCATCGCGTGCGCGATCGGCGCCGGGGTCACCGCGCCCGGACCGGTGAGCGAGATGGCGGGCAGCTCGAGCTGCTTCAACTCGGTCGTCCCCGAACCTCTCGCCGACCTGGACATCACGCACTACCCGAGCGCCGTCGAGGACCGCGGATACGTCACCGAGGTCGGCCTGAACACCACCGGCGAGGCCCTGGACTGGCTGGCTCAGCTCTTCTACGCACGAGCGCCCCGCCGAGACGACTTCGCCCGCATCGAGCACGCCGCCGCCGCGGCCCCCCCGGGCGCCGACGGCCTGCTGTTCGCGCCGGTGCTCGGCGACGGCGAGCGCGACGACCCGACGCGGCGCGGTATCGCATCTGGCCTGTCGCTCAGGCACGACCGCAGCGCGTGGGCCCGAGCCACCCTGGAAGGCGTCGCCTTCGGCGTCAGGGCCCGGCTGGAAACTCTGCAGCGCGCGTCGACACCAGCCACCGAGCTGCGGGTTTCCGGCGGGGGCGCGCGGATCGCGCTGTGGAACCAGATCAAGGCCGACGTCACAGGAACCCCCGTGGTCTGTATCCCGGGCGACTCCACCGCGGCGGGCACCGCGATGCTCGCCGGCCTGGGCGCCGGCGTCTACCGGGACGTCGACGAAGCGGTCACCAAGGCGTACCGCCCCGGCCCGGTCGCCGAGCCGGACCCCCGCCTCCGCGGCCTGTACGACGACATGTACGCCCGCTACCTGGCCCTGACCGGGTCGAAGGAGGCCGGAGATGCGCACTGAGATGCGCGCCAGGCTGGGCATCAACAACTGCTTCGCGGTCAAGCGGTGGCCGCGTCCGGACGACTGGGCGGCGATAGTAAAAAACGACCTCGGCCTGGACACCGTCGAGCTGTCCCTGGACCTGCTGGCCGGCCCGGACACCCCGGCCGGCCGGGACCGGCTGACCGAACAGACCCGGGCCGCCCTGGCCCGCCACGGCCTGCGCGCCGATACGGTGTTCACCGGCCTGGCCGCCTACTCGCTCAACCTGCTCATGCATCCCGACGCCGAGTACCGTGCCGCCGCGCGCCACTGGTACCGCGAGGCCATCTACCTCACCGCCCAGCTGGGTGCCACCGCGGTCGGCGGTCACGTCGGCAGCCTGACCGTCCCCGACTCCGCCGACCCGGCCTGCCGCGCCCAGCGCTGGGCGGACCTCCGCGAGAACCTGGCCGAGCTGGCCGCCTACGCCCGCCAGTGCGGGCTCGATCACCTGCTGGTCGAGAACCTGGTCACGGACCGTGAACCGTCGACTATGGTCCTCATCGAAAACATTTTGGCCGAACGGAGCGTGGCTCACGCCCCGGTCCAGCTCTGCGTGGACCTCGGTCATCCGTTCGTCTGTGGTGGCAGCCCCGCGGACCGCGATCCGTACGCCTGGCTGGAGCACTTCGGGCCGCGGATCGCCGAGGTCCAGCTCCAGCAGTCCGACGGCCTGGCCGACCACCACTGGCCCTTCACCCCCGAGCGGAACGCCACCGGGCTCGTCGACCCCGGCCGGGTCCTCGACACCCTGGCCGGCGCCGGCGTGACCGACGTGCTGCTGATCCTCGAGGTCATCCCGCCCTTCGAGCAGGACGACCGGCAGGTGATCGGCGACCTGCGCGCCTCGGCGAAAGTCTGGGCCGACGCCCTGGCCGAACGGGGCCTGCGATGATCGCCCACGCCGGTGAAGCGGACCTGTACTACGAGGTTTCCGGTGCTGGCTCACCTACCCTGGTCCTGGTCAACGGGGTGGGCGACCCGCTCGAGGGGTGGGCCAACCAGACCGCCGACTTCCTGGCCGCCGGGCTGCGCGTGGTCAGCTTCGACAACCGCGGCGTCGGCCGGTCCAGCCAGCCGCCCGGCCCGTACACCAGCGCGCAGATGGCCGCCGACCTGCACGCGGTGGTGACCGCCGCCGGGCTGGACGGCTTCCACCTGGCCGGGGTGTCGATGGGCGGCGTGATCGCCCAGGAGTACGCGCTCGCCCACCCGGCGAACCTCCGCTCCCTGGTGCTGGCCAACACGTTCGCCGCCGCCGACCCGTTCACCCGCGCCGCGTTCCAGACCTGGGCCCAGGTCGCGGAGGCCGCCGGCATGCCGATGATGATGCGCGCCCAGGCGCCCTGGATCTTCAGCCCCGGGTTCTACGCCGAGCACCCGGACCGGGTCGCCGAGCTGATCGCCGAGGCCGAGCAGAGCACCCAGCCGGCCGGCGCGTTCGCGGCCCAGACGGCCGCTCTGGTCGATCACGACGCCCGGGACCGGCTGGCCGGGCTGACCACCCCGGCGCTGGTCATCGCGGCCGCCGACGACATCATCATCCGGCCCGCGCTGTCCCGGGAACTGCTCGAAGCGCTGCCCGACGCCACGTGGACCGTCGTTCCCGGGGGTCACGCCGCGTTCTGGGAGAACCCCGGGCCGTGGAATCAGGCCGTCCTAGAGTTCGTCCACGCACACCGTTAAGGGGCTGGTCATGAACGTATTCGCAACCACCAAGCCGGTCATCGCGATGGTGCACTTCCCCGCGCTGCCCGGCCGGCCGCGGCACGACCGGGCCGGGGGCCGGGCCCGCCTGCTCGACGTGGTCGGGCGTGACCTGGAGGTCCTGCAGGACGCGGGCGTCGACGGGGTGCTGTTCTGCAACGAGGCCGACATCCCCTACCAGCTGAGCGTGGGCCCGGAGATCCCGGCCGCGATGGCCGCGGTGATCGGCGAGCTCCGCCCGTCGATCCGGGTCCCGTTCGGGGTCAACATCTTGTGGGACGCCAAGGCCAGCGTGGCCCTGGCCCGGGCCACCGGGGCCAGCTTCGTCCGCGAGGTGCTGACCGGCGTCTACGAGAGCGACCTGGGCCTGATCGCCCCGGCCCTGGGTGAGCTGGCCGGCTACCAGGCCGCGATCGGCGCCGCCGACGTGGCCCTGTTCGACAACATCACCCCGGAGTTCAGCAGCTCGATCGGCTCCCGGACGGTGGCCGAGCGGGCCCGCAGCGCCAGCTTCCTGGGCGTGGACGCCATCTTGGTCAGCGGCCCGCAGGCCGGGATGCCGATGAACATGACCGACCTGCGCTCGGCCAAGGCGGCGGCGCCGGACACCCCGGTCTTCGCCAACACCGGGGTCCAGGCCGACCGGCTGGCCGAGATCTTGCCCGTCGCCGACGGCGTGATCGTCGGCACCAGCCTCAAGGTCGACGGCGTCACCTGGAACCCGGTCGATCCCGACCTGGCCC
>Ga0210383_10004334_pt1 | contig 12593 bp, 10 predicted proteins | sample IncBWC14OmetaG_FD_160072 | JGI IMG/M metagenome (GOLD analysis project Ga0210383, IMG submission 160072) | Forest soil microbial communities from Barre Woods Harvard Forest LTER site, Petersham, Massachusetts, United States - Inc-BW-C-14-O ...
ACGGCATCGAACCCTCGTTCGCGCACCATTATTTCCGCAATGTGATCCGTGAGGGTAAGAAATCCAAGGAAAAGATCGATGTGTTCTCCTTCGAATTGCTGGCTTACCGCGAACTGGTGAATTCGCGCGCCATGCCGAACTCGCAGAATGCGTCGGAAAAGCTGCCGGATTACTTCATCTCTGCGGAGGACATCGGACCGAAGGAACACGTGGATATTCAAGCGGCGGCGCAACTGTGGGTGGATTCATCCATATCCAAGACGGCGAATGTTCCCACCGATTACAAGTACGAGGATTTCAAAGACATCTACATGTACGCCTATGAACAGGGCCTCAAAGGCTGTACGACGTTTCGCTTCAATCCGGAAGCCTTCCAAGGCGTCCTGGTCAAGGAGGATGACCTGAAGAACACCACTTACGTGTTCACTCTGGAGGACGGCACGGAAATCGAAGCGCGGGGCGATCAAGAGATCGAGTACGACGGCGAAATGCATACCGCCGCGAATCTCTTCGATGCGCTGAAAGAAGGCTACTACGGGAAGTTCTAAATCATGGCTCACATCAAGATCGACAAGAAAATCGCGAAATATCGCGTGCGAAAACCCGAATCGAAGGAGACGTCTGCGCCGGCGCAGAAAGACGCTCTGAAGGCCCAGGACAACGTGATTTGGATGCACGAGAAGCTCGAGCGTCCCGAAGTGCTGATCGGTTCGACCTACAAGATCAAGACTCCCGTGTCCGACCATGCCATGTATGTCACCATCAACGACATCGTGCTGAACGAGGGCACGCCGCACGAGCAGCGGCGGCCGTTCGAGGTGTTCATCAATTCGAAAAACCTCGATCACTTTCAATGGATCGTCGCGCTGACACGGGTCATTTCCGCCGTATTCCGCAAGGGCGGCGATACCACGTTCCTGGTGGACGAGTTGAAGGCGGTGTTCGACCCCAAGGGCGGATACTGGCAGCCGGGCGGCAAATTCATGCCCTCGACGATTGCGGAACTGGGTTACGTGATCGAGCGCCACCTGCAGTCGATCGGACTGCTCAAGAAGCCCGAACTGGACGTGCATCAGCGAAAACTGGTGGATGAGAAGCGTGCGGAGTTCGAAGCGCGCAGCAAGCAGACCGATGCGTTCTCGAAGTCGCATTTTCCGGAAGGCGCGCAGCTATGCGCCAAGTGCAGCACCGCCGCGGTGGTGATGCTGGATGGCTGCTACACCTGTTTGAATTGCGGCGATTCCAAATGCGGGTAATGCAGCTCGAATAATGGCCCTGCCGCCGCGCGAGTATTTCACCGGTCTTTCGCGCAACACCTTCCTGCTCGCCTTATCGAGCCTGTTCGCGGACATTTCCACCGAAATGATCGTGCCGATCCTGCCGATCTTTCTCACCCAGACTTTGAAGGTCAGCGCCAGTGTGGTGGGTCTGGTGGAAGGCATCGCCGGCGCCACCCAGAACGTCACCCAAGGGCTTTCCGGCTCACTTTCCGACAAGCTGCAAAAACGCAAGCCCATCGCCCTGGTGGGATACTTCCTGGCCGCGATCGGCAAGCCGCTGATGGGCTTTGCTTCAATCTGGCAAGGCGTGCTCGGCGGTCGGCTGCTCGACCGGTTTGGCGCGGGCACCCGCTCGGCGCCGCGCGACGCGCTCATCGCCTCTTCGGTGGACGAAGCGCATCGCGGCAAAGCTTTCGGCTTGGAGGGAGTCGGCGACAATGCGGGTGCTTTTTTGGGGCCGCTGCTCGCGGTTTTGCTGCTGATCGTGTGGCACCTACCCGTCCGCTTGATCTTCTATCTCGCCGTCGTGCCCGGATTGCTGGCATTTCTGATGGTCGTGTTCGTCCATGAACGGCCGGTCAAGGTCACGGCGAAAGCGCGGTTCGACATCGGCGTCGAGAAATTTCCCAAGGCCTATTGGAAGTATTTGCTGGCGACGGCGCTGTTTGGAATCGGCAATTCCAGCAATGCCTTTCTGATCCTGGAAACAAAGGATATCGGCGCCTCGCTGACCACCACCATTTTGATCTATGCGGGCTTCAACCTGGTGGCCGCGCTGATCTCGTACCCCGCGGGATATTTGTCGGACCGGCTGGGCAGAAGAAACCTCCTCGTATTGTCGATTGCGATCTTCTTCGTCACCTATCTTGGGTTCGCGTTGACCCGCGCTGTGGCGTTCATCGGCGTGCTGTTCCTGTTCTATGGCCTCTACCAAGGAATAATTCGTTCCGTGGGCAAAGCGCTGGCGAGCGACTATGTGTCGGACGCGCTCCGCGCCAGCGCAATCGGCTGGTACAACGCGACCATGGGCGTCTGCGGTCTGGCGGCGAGCCTGCTCGGCGGCTGGCTTTGGGACCACGAAGGGCACACGGCGGTTTTTGTGTTCGGCGCCATCTTTGCAGCGCTGGGTATCATCGCCAGTGTGGTGTTGATTCCGGCGGTGGTGACGCGGCGCAGCGGCTAACGACATCACAACGTCCCGTCACAAATCAGACATGCGCGGATGGTAGACCTGCACTCGGTCGTCAGCTCGACTAGGGGAATGGGTTTCGATGCGCGTAGAGGCTTGCGCACACCGTCGCATGCGGTATCGGACAGTGGGCGTACAGCTTGCGCTGACGGCGCTGCTCGTTTTGTCGGGGCATGGGTCGGCAGCGCCGGCGTCTCCGGTCAGCGACGATCGGTCGGGTTTGCCGGTCGGTTCCGAACTCGACGACGACGCGATCGAGAACCCGCGCGAGGTGTTCCACTCTGAAGCGATCCGCGGCCACAAATCCTATTTATCCAATCTCGGCAACCTTGCCTTCAATTCGCCGTACATATTGGGCGACGTCGCGCGCAAGGCGCGCATTAGCTGCGGCACCTGTCACGTGAACGGGGCGTCGAATCCCAAGCTCTTCATTCCCGGCCTCTCGACGCATCCCGGCAACTTCGACACGACGAGTTCGTTGTTCAATCCGCTGGCGGACAATGGCGTGCTCGATCCGGTAACCATCCCCAGCCTGCGCGGCGCCCGATTCCTTGCTCCTTACGGACGCGATGGGCGCACAGCCTCGCTGCGCGACTTCGTGCGCAACGTGATCGTCAACGAATTCGCGGGACCCGCCCCCTCGCAGGAAATTCTCGACGCAATCGTGGTGTATATCGAGGATATCGATTTCCTTGCCAACCCCAACTTGGGATTGGGCGGGCGCCTGCAATCAAGCGCCGACCCGTCGCAGCGGCGCGGGGAAGTGCTATTCGCCAGGCCTTTTCCGCACGATCCCGGCATGAGCTGCGCCGGCTGCCATATACCATCTTCCGCCTTCGTGGATCATCGGCAGCACGACGTCGGCTCGGGCGGTCTTTACAAGACGCCGACGCTGCTCAACGCCGATTTCAACGGCCGCTATTTTCATGACGGCCGCTTCGACAACTACGGCGAGGTGATCGATCACTTTGATCGGGTATTCGATCTGGGGCTAACGACGCAGGAGCGCGCCGATCTTGCGGCGTACGTCGGGGCGATCGGCGACGGCGTGCGGCCCGAGTATCACCTCACCGGAACCAGCGTGCTCTCGGACATCAATGGTTTCGTCAGCGTCCTCGACCTGGCGATTCCGCGCCGGGATACGGAGGTCGTCGCGCTGGCTGTGCGCAACGAAAGCGAACAGCTGCAGGATCTGGCCGACCATTATCCTGATCCCAAGGGCGGCGAGATCTCGGGAGGGACCCTGGAGCGTTCACGGGCGCGCGCCGCCATCGCCGCATTGATGGATATTCTGCATCGAATCGAACTCGACGTCGGCGCCGCCCGCTTCGAAGAAGCCGCCGCGGAATATCAGAATTACCGCAAACTGTCATTTGCTGCCGCTGCCCTGGCGCAAACGGCCGAACCCTGGTCGCTGTTCAATCCGGCGCTGCACGCTGCGCGCCGGTCCGCGCTGCTGCAGCAGGCGACGGCCACCACCTCGACATCGCGCTGAGGCGCCGGTTTTTCGCGCTTTCGCGCGCGCTGCGACACTCCTGAAATCATACCTTCACGATACTGAGACAGTGCCACGCTACCTTGAGCGGCGATGTGTATCCAACCGAGGGAAGCAAACATGCGGAGTACAGCAGGTCGAGTCCGAACCAGGTCGGGAGTCAGTGTGGCGCTATTCACCGCGGCCTTCTCATTCTCGCTCGCCGCCGTGACGGTAGCCGCGGCTGAAGGCAACACCATGGACCCCGCCGATGCCGTCAAGACGGAATCGCCCATCAAGCACGTCATAATTCTGATCGGCGAAAATCGCGGCACCGACCACACCTTCGGAGTCTACAAGCCGAGGGGCAAGGGCCAGACGATCTCGAATCTTCTATCAAAAGGCATCGTTAACGAGGACGGCTCGCCGGGTCCGCACTTCTCGCTGGCCACGCAATACCTGGTGGCGCCGCAGCCGCTTTATTATGTCGGCGCTCCCGACTCGGCCAAAGTGGCCTACAACAACAGCGGGCAGATGCCGCAGCCGAACACGAATGGAGCGCCGGTGGCGCCGAGTGCGAGCGGTGCGCCATTTATTCCGGCCGTCCTGGCGGAACTCGCCGTAATCGATCCGAGCCCGGACTTCGGAGCGCTCACCGACACCATCCTGACCACAGGCTTTACCGGCCTTCCGGCCGGCACGCTCGATAGCCGCATCCCAGGCGCTGGCATCCTGCCCAACGGACCGTTCGTTTTGCAGGGCGCCAATATCAGCGACGATGACTACACCGGCGATATGACGCACCGGTTCTACCAGGCATGGCAGCAGTCGGATTGCAGCATCGCCAACGCCAGCAAGGCGAATCCCACGGGCTGCCTCAACGATCTGTTTCCCTTCGTGATGGCGACCTACGACCTCAGTGACAACACGATTCCTGCGGTTCAGCACAACTTCAGCGAAGGCAACGAAATGGGGTTCTACGACGCGGAGCAGGAGCAAGCGTCGACGCTGAAGACTCTCGCCGACCGCTTCAGCCTCAGCGACAATTTCCATCAGTCGTTTCAAGGCGGTACCGGCGCCAATCACTTCATGCTCGGCACCGGCGATGCGGCCTTCTGGAGCGACGGCAACGGCAATCCAATCACGCCGCCCGCCAGCGAGATCGCCAATCCGAATCCTGTCGCAGGCACGACCAATAAGTACACCGCCGACAACAATTTCACCAATTGTTCGGATTTCACGCAGCCGGGTGTGGCTCCGATCGTGAGCTACCTGGAGGCACTCCCCTACGGTGCCGAGCCCAACTGTGCGGAAGGCCATTACTACATGCTGGACAATACCAACCCGGGGTTCCTGCCCAACGGCTTCCAGGCACCGTCGCCGGCCACTCAAAACATGATCCCCGCTTCACCCGTGCGGACCATAGGCGATGCTCTCAGCGAAAAAAATATCACCTGGGCTTATTTCGGCGGTTCCTACAACGATGCCGTGGTGCTCTCGAATGAGGCTGTCACGGCTGGCACCGCGGCGACTCTCAATTCGTCGACGGCGCTGGCCGAAGCCGCGCTCGCCGATCCCGCGCACGCGCTCGGCGTTGCCTACTGTCAGATTTGCAATCCTTTCCAGTACGCGGCCTCGATCATGGGGAACCCGGCGCAGCGGGCGGCCCATATCAAGGATACCGTCGACCTGCTGGCGGACATCAAGGGCAACACGCTGCCCTCGGTCTCCTTCGGAAAGCCGGACGGCCTGCTCGACGGACATCCGTCATCGTCAAAAATCGATCTGTTCGAGGCTTATGTGCAGCAGGTTCTCGACGCCCTGGAGGCCAACCCGAAGCTCAAGGCCGAAACGGTGGTCTTCGTCACCTGGGATGAGGCCGGCGGCTACTGGGACTCTGGATTCATCCAGCCGATCGATTACTTCGGCGATGGACCACGCATTCCGATGCTGGCGCTCTCAGCGTACTCCACGGGCGGCAAGGTTAATCACAGCTACGCCGACCACGTGTCGCTCTTGAAGTTCATCGAACGCAATTGGCACCTTCATGCGCTGACCGACCGCAGCCGCGACAATCTGCCGAATCCAAAAATGCGCGGCGATCATCGCTACGTGCCCGCCAACATGCCGGCGTTGTCCGACCTGTTCGACATGTTCGACTTCGATCATGCGGTAAAGCAACCTTTCCTGGAATGAGGGATTTAACCGCGTCGTAACTCAACAGTGAGAGGTGCCGATCGGGACGCAACGCTCCGATCGGCACCTTCATCCATCATGCTCGCCCTAATTCGCTCGTCCGGCCTGGGACCAATCGCGCTGTGTCTGGCGCTGTGGGTAGGGGGCACCGGGACCGGGGCCGAAACGCCCCCGGTGCGCGAATTTTCTGCTGAAATCGTGAGCCGCGACGCCGGCGGTGCGATCGCCGGCGCCGCTGCAAGGCTGTTTGCGATGAACCGCAAGGTTCGAATTGAAACGCCTGAGGCACCCAGCGGATTTTTTCTCATCGACGCTGAAGCCGGCACGGTGTTCTTCGTGCGGCCCGCGCAGCGCGTTTTCATGGACGCCAAGCAGTCCACCCGCCTCACCCAGATCTTCGTTCCGGTGGACTCGCACGATCCATGCCGGCAATGGCGGGCGGCGGCGAAAAATGCGGGCCTGTCGAGCGGCGGCGGCGAGTGGGGCTGCGAGCGCGCCGCGCCCGTGATCGCCGGCCAGGGCGGCGCCATCGAGTACCACGTGGTTTCACCGGACCGGGTGTCGAGTCGACGCTGGATCGATCCCAATCTTGAATTCCCGGTGAAGCTGCAGGCGGCCGACGGCACAACGATGACGCTGGAACAAATTCGGACCGGTTCGCAGCCGGCCGATCTGTTTGCAGTACCCCTGGACTATCGCAAATTGGATCCGCAAGCGCTCATTGACCGCATCAAGCGCAGCGACGTGTGGGTAGAACAATCGCAGCCATAGATATTTTGTAGCTACCCGTTTGCAAGCGCCCGCCTTCCGCATATGCTGAATACGTGGGCTTTATCACCTCCGCGACGATGGAAAAAAACTACGACGTCATCGTCGTCGGCTCGGGTGCCGCGGGCGGCCAGAGCGCCTATACCTTGACCATGGAGGGCGCCAAAGTCCTGATGTTGGAGGCCGGCCGCAAGTACCTGCCCGAAACCGAAACCCCGATGTTCCAAACTCCCGACCAGGCGCCGTTGCGCGGCGGCGCAACTCCGGACAAGAGGTTCGGATTCTACGATGCGACCGTCGATGGCGGTTGGACGGTCCCCGGAGAGCCTTATGTGCGGACCACGGAAGAGCCGGCCGGCCGCTTCGATTGGTGGCGGGCGCGCATGCTGGGCGGCCGTACCAACCATTGGGGTCGCATCTCGCTGCGCAATGGACCTACGATTTCAAACCCCATAGCCGCGATGGCCTAGGGTTCGACTGGCCCATCACCTACGACGATGTCGCCCCTTACTACGATAAGGTGGAAATGCTCATCGGCATCTACGGCGCCTCCGACGGGCTGGAAAATACGCCGAATTCTCCAGCGGGATGCCTTTTGCCGCCGCCGGCGCCGCTGGTCAGCGATCTGTTGATCCAGCAGCGCGCCTCGCGCCTCGGCATTCCCATCGTTGCCGTACACCGCGCCGTGCTCACACAGCAGCTCGATTTCCGGCGCTCTCCCGCGCTCCTGCATCCCGGCAACCTGAAAGCGCAAAAGATCATTGCGGCGGACATGCAGCGCCGCGCCGCCTGTTTCTGGGCCACCCCGTGCGGACGCGGCTGTTCGATCCGGGCGAATTATCAGTCGACCACGGTGCACCTGCCGCCGGCCCTGGCTACCGGCAATCTGCACATCCTCACCGATGCCATGGTCAGGGAGGTTCGGCTCCACGAGAACGGCCTTGCACAGGGCGTGACATTCATCGACAAGACCAACGGCAGCGTGCACAGCGTGGCGGCGCGTGTCGTGGTGCTTGCTGCGAGCGCGTGCGAAACCGTGAGAATCCTGCTCAACTCGAAAAACGCGCGTTTCCCGCAGGGACTCGCCAACTCCAGCGGCAACGTGGGGCGCTATCTCATGGACACGGTGGGCAGTTCCTTGTCGGGACAGATACCTCTGCTCGAATCGTTGCCGCCGCAAAACGAGGATGGCGCCGGAGGGGAACACGTGTATGCGCCGTGGTGGCTGTATCGGGAACAGCACGCGGGCAAACTGGACTTCGCGCGCGGCTATCACATCGAAATGGGCGGCGGCAAGCAGATGCCGGGAGTGGGCACCATGAACGGCGCCGAATGGCTGACCGGCGGCAGCTACGGCAAGAAATTCAAGGAAGACGCGCGCCGCTACTATGGCTCCTTTGTGGGATTCGCCGGACGCGGGGAAATGATTCCGAATGAGCAGTCATACTGCGAAATCGATCCAAGCGTGACGGACAAGTGGGGCATCCCGGTGCTGCGCTTTCATTGGCAGTGGTCGCAGCATGAGACGCGGCAAGCCGCCCATATGCAGAAAACGTTTGCGGCAATCATCGAGGCCATGGGCGGCCGCGTGAAAGACGGCCCTACGCTTGACGGAGCCAAGGCGATCTCGCCGGGCGGCTACATCATCCACGAAGTCGGCGGCGCCATCATGGGCGGCAGCAAGGAGTCGTCGGTCACCAATCAGTGGTGCCAGACCTGGGACGTGAAAAATCTGTTTCTCACCGACGGCGCGGTGTTCGCTTCGAATGCGGATAAGAATCCAACGCTCACCATCATGGCGCTGGCCTGGCGCTCGGCCGATCGTATTCTCGATTTGATGCGCAGGAGGGAACTGTGATGGACCGGCGCCGCACATTGAAATGGATGCTCGCCGCTTCGGCGATGCCGCTATTGGCGCGGCGCGCACCGGCCGAAGGAATCCCTGCGGCGCTCACCGATGGAGCCGCCGCGCTCACCGCGGCAGCGCCGGCCGCGCCGCAAGGATATGGGACCGATCCCGATCTGACCAGGATCCATCATCCCGGCGATCTATGGCCGCTCACACTCACTCCGGCGCAACGGCGCACAGCTGCCGGCCTATGCGATGTGATCATACCCGCGGACGCCCACAGCCCAAGCGCCTCGAGTGTCGGCGTGGTCGATTTTCTGGACGAGTGGGTGAGCGCGCCTTACCCCAACCAACGCGAGGATCGCGCGCTGATACTGGAGGGCTTGCTGTGGATGGACGCGGAAGCGTCGCGGCGCTTTGCCAAACAATTTGCCGAACTCGACCAGTCCGCCCAGCACGCGATCTGCGATGACATCTGTTACGAAAAGAGCGCCCGGCCGCAATTTGCCGCAGCGGCGAAATTTTTTGCCCGGTACCGCGACTTGACCGCCGGCGGCTTTTATACGAGTCCTGAAGGCCGAAAGGATCTGGGCTATATGGGAAACGTACCGCTCCTGAAGTTCAGCGGCCCGCCTGCCGAGGTGCTTCGCAAAGTCGGTCTGAATCCGCCATCCTCATGAGCAACCCCATGACAAAACCAGTACCCGATCGCCTCGGCGTGGGGTTCGTCGGCAGCGGCTTCAATGCGCGCTTTCACATGCAGGGCTTCCAGGCCGTGCGCGACGCCGAAGTGCGTGGTGTGTGGAGCCCCAACGCCGAGCATGCAAAGTCGGCGGCCGCTCTGGCGCGCCAGCTCGACATCGGCGCCGCAAAGGCGTACGCGTCGATTCAGGACATGGTGGCGGATCCGATGATTGATGCGCTATGGCTGACCGGACCCAACCATGCGCGCCTCGAGAATCTGCAACAGATCGTCGAAGCCATCGACAGCGGCCGCGGCACGCTGCTTGGGGTCGCCTGCGAAAAGCCGCTGGCGCGCAACGTCGCGGAAGCCACGCGCATGCTCGCGCTGGTCGAGCGCGCCGGCCTCAAGCATGGCTATCTGGAAAATCAGGTTTTCGCGCCGCAGATCGAAGCCGGACGGTCGAGAATATGGGCGCGTGGCGCGGCGAGCACTGGCCGGCCGTATCTGGCGCGCGCTTCGGAGGAGCATAGCGGGCCGCATGCTCCGTGGTTCTGGCGCGGCGACTTGCAGGGTGGCGGCGTCCTGAACGACATGATGTGCCACTCGGTGTTGCTGGTGAAGCATCTGCTCACCCAACCCGGCGCGCCGCGCTCCTCGGTGCGTCCGCGGCGGATAACGGCGCACATTGCCAGCCTCAAATGGACCCGTCCACCGTACGTGAGCCGTCTCACCGAGACCTTTGGCCGTGAGGTTGATTACGCCCAACACCCCTCCGAGGACTTTGCGAGCCTCATGGTCGAATTCGAGAGTGACGCGGGCCAGAGGCTGATAGGCGAAGCCTCGGCTTCGTGGAGCTTCGTCGGTGCCGGACTGCGACTGTCCGCGGAATTGCTGGGGCCGGAATACTCGATGTCCTGGAATACATTGGACAGCGGGCTGAAGCTGTTCTTTTCGCGCGAGGTTCGCGGCGCCGCCGGCGAGGATCTGATCGAGAAGCAGAATGCGGAAGTGGGATTGATGCCGGTGGTTGCCGACGAAGCCGCCGCTTACGGCTATACAAATGAGGATCGCCATTTCGTGCGGGCTTTTCTCGGCAAGGAAACCCCGCGGCTCAACTTCGAGGATGGACTCGAAGTGGTCAAGCTGCTGATGGCCGCGTATCAAAGCGCCGAACAAGGCAGGACGCTCGACTATCCGCCCCCCGATCTCGACACGTTCGTGCCGGCGGTGGCGCGTGGCACGTGGAAACCGCCGGCATAAGGCGAAGGATTGAGCATGCACAATAGAATTGCCCTGATCGCACTCCTCTCCATTGCCGCCGCGGCCGCACCGGCGTGGTCGGCCGAAGCCAGCGGCGCTGAAGCCCCGGCGCCGGCGGCAAAATGGCGCATCCTGTTCGACGGCACGATGAACGACAGTTTTCGCGGCTGGCGCTCGGAAGGAATGCCCGACGGCTGGCATGTAGTGGACGGCACGCTCGCGAAGGAGGGCAGTGTCGATGACCTGGTGACTCGCGAGCAATTCGGCAACTTCGAGCTTGAGCTCGAATGGAAAATCGGCAAGGCGGGCAACAGCGGGATTTTCTATCGCGGCACCCGCGAATACGATCATATCTATTGGAGCGCGCCTGAATATCAACTTCTCGACGATGAGAATGCGCCTGATGGCCGCAACCGTCTCACCGCCGCGGGTTCCGCGTACGCGCTTTACGCAGCTCCGGTGGGCGTCGTCAAGCCATTTGGCGAATGGAACACGGCGCGCATCATCGTCGCCGGCAGCCACGTCGAGCATTGGATGAATGGGCAGCTGGTCGTGGCGTACGATTTGCAGAGCCCCGACTGGAAGGCCAAAGTCGCCGCCAGCAAATTCTCCAAGTACCCGAACTACGGATTGGCGAAGAAAGGCTTCGTCGGCATTCAAGGCGACCATTCCGGCGCCCTGGCGCTGCGCCGCATCCGAATCCGCGAGCTGCCATGACGCAGGCGCGCCTGGCGCTGATGATGTTCCTGCAGTATTTCATCTGGGGCGTGTGGTTCGTGACCATGGGCACCTACCTCGGGCACACCCTGCATTTCAGCGATTCGCAGATCGGCCTCGCCTATGGCGCGACCGCCATCGGCGCGCTGTTGTCGCCGTTCTTCATCGGAATCGTCGCCGATCGCTGGTTCGCCAGCGAAAAACTGCTGGCGGCGCTGCACCTCATCGGCGCCGTCCTGATGTGGACGGTGTCCAGCCAGACTGCATTCGTAAAGTTCTATCCGCTGCTCATTCTGTATGCCCTGTGCTACATGCCGACGCTGTCGCTGACGAATTCCATAGCCTTCCATCACCTCGAGGAATCCAGCAATTTTCCCTACCTGCGAGTGCTGGGCACGATAGGCTGGATAGCCGCGGGCATCCTCGTCGGCAAAATGCTGCATGCCGATGCGCTGGTATTGCCGCTGCAGATCGCCTCCGGTGCGTCGGTTTTGATGGCGGCGTACGCGCTTTTTCTGCCGCGCACGCCGCCAAAGGCCGCCAACGCGCCGTTCAATCTGCGCGACGCCTTGGGACTGGATGCGCTGCAGCTGCTGAAGAAAAGCGACTTCCTGATCTTTGTGATCGGCTCATTCCTGCTGTGCATTCCGCTGCAGTTCTACTACACCTTCGCCAACCCATTTCTCAACGAAATCAACGTGCCGGAGGCGGCATTCATCCAAACCTTCGGGCAGGTCTCCGAGGTTGCCTTCATGCTCATTCTCGCGACTGCGCTGCGCAAATTCGGCATCAAGGTGATCATGTTGGTCGGCATGCTGGCGTGGGCCTTGAGGTATTTCGCCTTCGCCAACGGCAATGCGGGCAGCGCCATGCCGCTGATCTACGCGGGCATACTGCTGCACGGCGTCTGCTACGATTTTTTCTTTGTGAGCGGACAGGTATACACGGATCAGCGTGCCGGGGAAAAAATACGCGCCGCCGCGCAGGGGCTGATCAATTTCGTTACCAATGGTCTGGGGTACTTCGTCGGCGCGTTCGTGTCGGGCGCCGTCGTGAACCGCTACGCGATGCAAAATCCAGAGTGCAGCGCCGCCGCGGCAGCGCTGCACTCATGCCTTAATATACGGCACGATTGGCACGCAATTTGGCTGATCCCCGCCACGGCAGCCGTGAGC
>Ga0210383_10004335_pt1 | contig 12590 bp, 14 predicted proteins | sample IncBWC14OmetaG_FD_160072 | JGI IMG/M metagenome (GOLD analysis project Ga0210383, IMG submission 160072) | Forest soil microbial communities from Barre Woods Harvard Forest LTER site, Petersham, Massachusetts, United States - Inc-BW-C-14-O ...
GGAAGCATCTTGATACCATAGGCGATGTGCACGGCCAGGCGGGTAAACTGGAACGGTTTCTCCGGGTGCTGGGGTACGCGAAAATTGGTGGTGTCTATGGGTTAGCGGGCCGCAAAGCGGTTTTCGTCGGCGACCTAATCGATCGGGGGCCCGCAATTGGAGAGACGCTCGAGATCGTCAAGGCTATGGTCGATGCAGGCAACGCGATCTGCGCGATGGGCAATCACGAACTGAACGCCTTGGCGTTTCAAATTCCGGACGGCACTGGATCCTACATTCGTCCGCACACCAAGAAAAATATCAAACAGCACGCCAAGACGCTGGTGTTCTTCGTATCTCGGCCTGGCGTGAAGGAACATTCTTTAAAATAGTTCTGGTCGCTGCCGCTTTAGCTTGATTTTCAAGGACTGCGGGTTGTCCATGCCGCTTGGGATCAGGGAATGATCAACTGGCTACTTACTCCTGGTTTGACGCCTGCGCGCTTGGCACTAACCGCCTCCCGCAGCAGCGAAGAGTTTCGTTGTGTGGACGCCCTTCTTAAGGGCATCGAAATAGAACTCCCAGCAGCGTTAAGTTACTCAGACAGGGAAGGTCAGAAACGGAGTAGTATCCGAATCAAATGGTGGATTACGCCCGCTCCAGGATTTACTTATCGCAGTTACGTCTTTCCGCCGAACGATGTTGCTCCGGACATCCCAATCTCGCCTGAAATGATGCAGAGTCCTTATCCGAGGTCAGCGCCTCCAGTGATCTTCGGACACTATTGGCTGCCATTTGGCGCGCCACATTCTCCACTTGCGGAGAACCTCGCATGCGTCGATTTCAGCGCCGGCGCAGAGGGACCTTTGGCCGCTTACCGGTGGGATAGCGAACCGCGACTTGATTCCTCAAAATTCGTTTTTTTCGGACTGACGTCTATGACTTACAAAGTTCTTGTTGATGATAACTTCCATTATATGGACAAGGACGAGCGGTACTCTCTGGGAGATTTCGAGTCATTAGATGCAGCCATAACTGCCTGCAAGCAAATCGTAGATGAATATCTCAGCGCAGCCCAGGAACCGTGCATGACAGCCGGACAGCTGTACCTCTCTTACGTCTTGTTCGGTGAAGATCCGTACATCGACAGCACAGATGCAAATTCGCGATTTTCCGCATGGAATTATGCCAAACTGCGATGTGAAGAGCTATTGCCAGAGCCGACCAAATCATGAGTGCCCGAAACTGCTGCAATGTGCGCACGACTTCCGGAAAATGAAGGGTGCCAAAACTTATTGTGGACCACGGGGAGCAAAAGGGGGTCGCGTCTGTACAAATGACGAAAGAAAGTTGTATTCTGCCCAACGACCAAACGATTGGAAGCATTCGGCACGATGAGAGCGACTTTCTCATGTGCGGAATCGGAAGTGATGGACCTAGCTTCTTATACAATAAAGGAAAGGTTGTTAGCGAGCCTCTAGTTTCTTTTGGACAAGCGAGAGATGGTCATTTGTTTTTTGTATAGACGCCCCCCTTATTTTTAGCACAATGATAAAATCGCCCTCGTCGTGCCGAATGATTCGTATCGTCTAGTCGTTGGGCAGAATTCTAGTTTCTTTTGTCTTTTGTATAGACGCGACCCCCTCCCCCTCCCCGATCCATTCGGGAAGCTGTTGCCGGTGCCGCCACCGAGCAAGTTGACGATGCGCCCCTTGCCTTGATCGAGCATCGCCGGCGCGACCACGCGACAGATGTGGAAGGTGCCACGGAGATTGATCTCGACATCTTGCCACCAGACATCCGGGTCGCATTCCCATCTCGGACCGAAGGCCCGGAAGGAGCCGTGATTGTTGACAACGTCAATCGCGCCAAGTTCGCCCGCGACCGGGCCAGAGCATCCTCGACAGCGAGCCGATCGACTAGATCGACAGAAATGGCGATTGCTGTGCCGCCTGCGCCGGTGATGAGCGACGCCGTCTCATCTATCTCGCGCGCCGTTCGCGCCAGGACCGCGACCTTGGCGCCTCCCTGATGAAGCGCGATCTCGCGCCCGATCCCGCCTCCTGCCCCGGTGACCACTACGACGGTTCCGTTCAGCTCAGTCATAAAGATTTCCTGATATTTGGCAGTGCGACGTAATTTCAGACCCCATCGTAAATACTTCCAGCCCTCCCATAAGCCCGTTAGAGGAGCATACGTCATTGCCTAAAAGTTTCCAATTTGCGCCAGAGCAATCCGGCACGGCTCGGGGTTAACCGATCAAATCTCCGGCTTTTCGCTTCTCAGCCCGCAGCAGTAAGAAAGGCGTCTCCGATTTACTTTCTCCGCTTACCAAGTGGTGGTGCAGCCCAAAAAGTAATTTTCTGCACTGCGCCTCGGCGAAGTCGGGCTATCGGGGACGCAGTATTGTTTCCTTCTTTCTGCCTCACCCCGCAGAATCCGTTTCCCGCCGCGCCGCGATCGTGATTGGATAGTGCTGTGACCGACCCGCCGCCCACGATTGGCAGTCTCCTCCCAACTGACTACGATTACGATGTCTTCATCAGTTATCGTCGCGGAGGAGGTGCCAGAAGGTGGGTGGAAAGGCATTTTGCTCCGACGCTTGCGGATTGTCTTGAGTTCGAGCTGGACCACGAGCCGCGGGTGTTCTTCGACCAGAAGCTCGAAGTGGGTACAACATGGCCCGCTGATCTCGGTCACCAACTCGCGAAATCGCGAATGCTCATTAGCCTCTGGTCCAAGAACTATCTGCAAAGCGATTGGTGCGCGCTGGAGCTTTCGCACATGCTCGCTCGAGAGACCGATTTGGGTTTCCGCACGGCCGACAATCCGAAGGGCCTCATCGCGATCTGCGTGATTCATGATGGTGAACGGCTCCCGGGTGATTTGGGAGCGATTCAGTCCTTTGGAATTCGAGAGTTCTTCAACACTCGAATGCGAGAGGACAGCCAGATGGCTACCGACCTTGAAACCGCCTTGCGAGCCCACGCACCTACCCTGGCCGGGATCATAGAGCTTGCACCGCCGTTTCGTCCGGACTGGCCCGCACGCGCAGCGAAGGACTTTTATCACGCGTACAAAGATAGGACAATGCCGTCCCAAGACGCACCACCAACGTTTACGTCACGATGAGCATCGTCACTTTTTACTCCTACAAGGGAGGAGTTGGTCGCAGCATGGCTGTCGCTAACGTGGCGCTCCTCTTGGCACGGCGGGGGCATCGGGTTTTAGTCGTGGATTGGGACTTGGAAGCTCCGGGGATAGAGTTATACTTTGCCGATCTAAAGATAGAGCCGGACGGGCTCGGTCTATTAGCCCTCTTGCGCGAAGTGACTGCTGGTGGGCGCCCAGACTATTGGGAGTTTACTTGGGCCTTGTCTTCGTTGGACGGCAAGTTCAGTCTTCGCCTGCTGCATTCAGGCCGCGAGACGGATCCCGAGTACTACGATCACTTCGAGCGATTCGAGTGGCCTGGTTTCTTCGAGGCAGGCGGCGGTAGATTTCTCGAGGACCTCCGGGAACGTTGGCTCTCCGACTTCGACTTCGTCCTCATCGATAGCCGGACAGGACTCAGCGATTCGGGTGGCGTATGTACGATTCAGCTGCCCGAAATCGTGGTCGCCATGTTCACACCTGCCCGACAAAGTCTGTTCGGAGTTCGCGACGTCATGCGTTTGGCCCAGGCGGCGCGTCAGCGGTTGGCCTACGACAGACCTAATCTCAGCGTCGTCCCGCTACCATCGCGAGTCGAAAGAAAGCAGGCCTCATATTCGAGCTGGCTTAAGCAATTCGCTGAGCAAACGAACGAGTTTTTCTCCGACTGGCTTCCAAGAGATGCAGACCGTGCGCAAGCACTTGATCGATTGGCTCTGGATCATGCCCTTGGCGTCTTGCACGGCGAGCGCATCGTAGTGCTCACCCCCGACACAGAAAATAAGACTCTTGCCGCTGCGTACGAGCGGCTCGCCCGCATCCTTGCTAGCGACCTAGCGGACCTCTCAGGCATTGTCGATGATGTGCCTGACAACAATGTGCGGCTCAAGACCAGCAGTCCGAGCCGACTGCCGCATCAGCCGAACGCCCCACGGCCAGAGCGCGCCTCACTTGAATACGCTTACGATATTTTTGTCAGCTACCCGCGGACGGAACTCGTCACGCGATGGATCGTCCAACATTTACTGCCGCAATTGACACGGTCAATCGAATTGCACCTCGGGCGAACGCCTACTATTTTCATCGACCAAGCCGAACTTGCGTTAGGCGAAGAATGGGTAACGCAGCAGCGAATGGCTCTCCTTCAGTCGCGTATGTTGCTCGGCGTATGGACCGCCAGCTACTTCAGGTCACGCGCATGTTTGGCCGAGTTCGAAACGTTTAGACGCCGCGGAGAGCTCACGGGTGGGTCTCGGCTCGTGGCCGCCCTATTCCATAACGGTATGCGGTTTCCGGTTGAAGCACAATCCTATCAATCTACGGATTTTCGCGAGTACGCGATTGCGGGAGACACTCTCGCGAGAAGTTCCCTTTATGTTGGATTCCTGCACAAGGTAGACCAACTTGCGGAGGAGGTGGTAAACATGATCACGAGCGCACCACCCTTGGATTCGAACTGGCCCGTTGTGGAACCGAAAGGAGTCGCGGCACCTCCTACTGTTCCAAGTCTGAAGCTCATATAGTGGTGGCAGCAGGGAGAACTCAACCCCTTAAATTTTTATCAACTCCACCTTCGTCCAGACTCATTGTCATCATCTGTACGATACTCTTTTGCCTGAGGAAGGGGAAAGGGGGGTCGCGTCTATACAAAAACAAAAGACAGAAGAAACCACTAATTCCTATTCACAAAGCGGGCTGGCTAAAGTTAGGTAATGATTCGCGCCTGATTCAACAGATACAAAACGCCCACGATTCCTGCCGGGAACGTCATCAGCAACACCAAACATCCGCTTCCTCCGACTCGCTTCGTCTGATAGCTGATCCCGGTCCCTCGCGCGCTGAAGGTGTCCCGGACACCTTTCTTTGAGACGTTCATCGTAACGCCTCGTCCACCAACCGAAAGTGAGCCGCCCTTTTTCGAAAGGTTAATCCAAACGCCTTTGCCGAGGCGAATGCGTTTTCGGAAGCGGAAACCCATAAATCAGACGGTCATTTCGTAATTCGGCAAACCAAGAAGACACCACGCAAACGGTTGAAGTCCAGACCCCAAGCTCGTCGAATCCCGATCTATTCCAAAGACTCAAAAGATCGAGTTACGGTCGTATTCCGGTATGACAGCAAATGAGACTTGTCCAGCGTCACGAATCGCGCCGGCATTGGCGTTGAAAAATATTTGGAAAATAACGCAGGATCGTCCATGAGAACAAGATGATGCCCGATCGTCCTTTTCGAACTATCCGATTCCTGCTCAAAGTGCTACCGATGTTAATCGGCGGGACCTTGGCAGTTACCACCAACGCCGAAGACGCATTCATCACGTCCGGCGTGAGGTGGAGTAAGGACAAGGCGCAGTTTTTTCTGACCGACGGAACCTATATACGATATGACACGGCAAAACAGTTAGAGGACGCCGGTTACCCACAGGCGATCAATGATTCCACCTGGCCTGGATTAGGGAAATATGCCCGAAGGATCGCCGCGGCCTGTGCCGATCCACGGAACCAAAAACTATACTTTTTCCTCGATGATGGCACTTACATTCAATATGATATCGCAACGGATCGCTCGGAGGCCGGTTACCCGAAGGCGATCGATGATTCGACCTGGCCCGGGTTGGCGCGTTACGCGGGCCGGATCCAGCATGCACTCAACTGGCCCAACAATCGGATCCAGTTCTTCCTGCAAGACGGTCAGTACCTGCGTTACGACCTGGAAGGTCAGATGAAGGTCAGAGGATCGACGGGAACTACCCCGCTGCCATCAACGGAACGACCTGGCCGGGATTGGAAGCCTATGCTGACAAGTTAGCCGGCATGGGGAGTTGGGACGGGAGGAAGGCGATCTTTCTCCTCAACGACGGAGAGTATATCAGCTACGACATTGCCGCCGACCATGCCGACGCTGGCTATCCCAAAAAGATCAACAACTAAACCTGGGCGCGATTGCCCAGAGTAAGTAAGGCGTCCCCGCCTTACCCTCTGAAGAAAGCTGGTAGAAGGCAAGACGGCTTACTAGTACCAGATTCAGGATCTTTTCCGGTTGCGCTTCATTGACGAAAAAGGCAATGCTATCTTCCTGGGTTTATGCGGGATCGGAAAAACCCACCTGGCTACCGCTCTGGGATACGCTGCTTGTCAGCACGGCTACAGCGTTCTGTTTGCCAACGCCATTGACGCAATTAATACCTTGAGTGCCGCCCAGGCTCAAGGGGTGCTCAAAACCCAACTCAAACGCTATCTCTCGCCTGCTTTGCTTATTTTGGACTAATGTTGAGTTCCCAAAAATGTGGAGCTGAAGGCATGTGAGCCGCACCAGGAGCCTGCGGGAGGGGCCCCCAACTTCACATTTTTGACGAGGATTCTAGAGTTGCTCCAGCCATGCGATTAGGTTGAGATCGTGATGCCACTTTCCTGAGCGTCGTCCTCCTTCGAGCAGCGGCTTGGCTTTCGCCAGTGCCTCGCGCTTGGCTTCCAGGTCCATGGCCAGGTACTTGTTAGTGGTGTTGACGCTGACGTGCCCTAGCCAGTGGGCGATGGTGCTCAGGTCGACGCCCGAATGCAACAGGTAGGCGGCCGTACTGTGTCGAACGCTGTGGGGGTGAAGCCGTTTGTGTTTTAATGAAGGGGCGCGATTGGTCGCCTCACGGATGTGTTTTTGCAAGATTAATCGAATGCCGAAGCGCGTCACAGGCTGTCCGCGATGGTTAAGGAACAGGGCCTCGGCAGGACGCGGCGCGACACAGCGGTCCTCAAGCACCTTCTGCAGCAGGTGGGCCGTTTCGGGCCACAGGGGACAGGTCCGTTCTTTGCGTCCCTTGCCGCGCAACAGAATGCTGGGCGGTGGGGCCAGTTGTAGATCGGCGGTCTGCAAACCCGCTATCTCGCTAACGCGCGCACCGGTGTTGAACATGAGGCTCAGCAGGGCCAGGTCGCGGCGGCCAAGCCTAGTCGAGCGGTCGATCGCACCCAGCACGGCTTGGATTTCATCGGAGGTCAGATAATGGATCTCTCGGGTGGCGCTTCGCTTGAAAGGAACGCTTAAAATCCGCTGGACTTGGACTAAGTGTTCGGGGCATTGAGCACCCACATAACGGAAGAAGCTGTGGATGGCGCTCAGACGTACGTTGCGAGTGCTGCTGTGATTGCGACGTTCCGTTTCGATATACTGTAGGAACATTGTCACGCGCTCCACCGTGAGATCTTCGAAGGTGATTTGGCTGGGATCGCCCTTTTTTCCGGCAACAAACTGCAGCAGTAATTTGAGACTGTCCCGGTAGCTGTGAAGCGTGTGGAGGCTTAGGGCCCGCTGGCGGGGGAGGTAGTCGGTGAAGAAGCCATGCAAGGTGGCTGCCAGGGTGGAAGTTTTGCGTGGTTTCATACAACACCTTCATCGAGCGTGATTAAGCAGCCGAAGTGCTGATGGAAGCGCTGGCTTGCAGACTGACGCAGTTCTGGGGTCAATTGCAGGTAGTAGTAGGTGCTCGCGACGCTAACGTGGCCGAGGTAGGTGGCCAGATGGGGTAACTTGGTTTGAACATCGACGCCTTGGGTGTACCAGCGTTGCAGAGCGTTGCAGGCAAAGCCGTGCCGTAGATCGTGAAGGCGGGGTGGATGGCCATGTGCGTCCAGCACTTTCACGGTGACGCATAACCGCCGCCACAGGCTAACAAGGCTATTGGCGGCGTATACTTGCGGGGAGTGACGGCCGCTCCACAAAAGGAAGGAGTCCGGAGTCATCGGCAACTTTCTTCTACCTCTCTGTTGGAGGTAATGCTCCAGGTAGCCCACAACTGTGGGATCCAGCGGCACCAATCGAGACTTGTGGAACTTGGTCTCCACGATGCTCAGGAGGCATTGGTTCCGGTCGATGTCGCTCAGTTTGAGTCGCAGCAGTTCCCCGCGTCGCAGGCCGCAACAGTATAGCAAGAGCAGGCCCAATTCGATTGTTTCGGCTCGCAGCGGGTTGGTGCGCGAAGGGGGCAGTTGCCGGGCGGCTTGAAGGATGAGCGCCATTTCGGCTTCAGAGACCAAGCGAGGGAGTTGCGCCGGGATCGGCTTCGGAAAGCTAAGCAGGTCGGGAATGAACGTGCCCGCATGATCTCGAGCGTGAAACAGAAGCCAGTTCCTAACGAGACGTTGCCGGTCCCGACGCACCGTCGGACTCAGATGGCTCAGCTCTTGGGTCCAGCCGAAGAACATCTCGGCGCATATCTTGCGGGCTCCGGGATAGTGGCGATGGAGGAAATCATCCCAGTGACTCAAGATTGCCCCTTCGCCCTGATAGCCGCGCCCGAGGGTTCGTTTGAGGTCCAGGAAGCGTTGCAGGGAGCTGGCCAGCGAGCTGTGAAAAGACTTGGGCAGGTCTCGCGAGGGACGTCGCGCCCTTACTCGAGGAAGGTTGCGCGCTGGTACTAACTGCGGAACACAGCCGTGCGCGATCGAAGAGGGCGCGGGCAGAGCCACGCCGCGCAGGTCCTCAACGCCCAGACGAAGGTAAATGAAGGTACTATCGATGTCGCGATGGCCCAGAGTATCGCCGATAGTCTTGATCCCTACGCCTTGGCGCAGCAGATGTGATGTAGGCTCCGAGAAAGATTCCCCTGAGCGTACTGCCGCCGCAGGTACGCCCGAACAGTCGCTACGATATGCTGCAGGCTGAAGCGGTTGTTCGTTCGGGCAGACCAATGTAAAAAGGCTTCAATGCGACCGAGTTCCAGCTGGCGGAGACAACCCGGATACTGATCTAGCCTGAGGAAAAGCAAAAAGGCTCGAAGCCGTTGGGTGTGGCCCAATACGGTTGCCGCTGCTAATCCACGGCTCTCGCGCAGGTACTCGGCAAATCGATCGAGCTCGATCTCCACAGGTGAGGGTGTGGGCCGCTCTCCTTCGGGGATCGTTCCTCGCTCAAGGTAGAACCGGCCCAGCGCTCGCACCGCGCTACTGAGGTCCAAACTGCGGGGCCGATAATACCGGTAAGCCGCCTGCAGATCTTGATGAGTCAACTGGGCGAGCAAAGTGATTTTCTTACGCCGCAGCCAGCACACCACTTGAGGAAGCACTTTTAGGTAGAAACGAATGGATCCGGCTGTATAGCCTTGATCCCCGAGCCAGTGGACAAAATCGTCCAAGTGAGGACCGAACACCGGCAAAGCGCGCCAACGCCGGAAGGATCGAGGACGGAGCTGGACAAGAGAGATTGTTGCGTTCATTCCAAACGCAACACCAACCTCTTGAACCCCGTGAAAAATGTGGAGTTGGGGAAGCCTCCCGCAGGCTCTTGGCGCGGCTCACGCGCCTTCAGTTCCACATTTTTGGGAACTCAACATTAGTCCAATAATGTTGAGCTCAACATTATTGGACGAGGTAGGGTATTTGCCCATCGGTCAGCGCGGAGCCGACCTGCTTTTCCAAGTCATCAGCCAACGATACGAACGCGGTTCCATTGTTATTACCTCGAATAAAGCCTTCAAACAATGGCCCTCTATCTTCAACGGCGATAGCACCATTACCTCCGCCGTCCTCGATCGCCTTCTTCATCACGCCGAGACGATCATCATTGAAGGTTCCAGCTACCGGATGAAAGACCGTATCGAAACCTAACTGCTAAAAATCTATGCGTTCTCGCGACAAATCCGGCCGTCTTTTTTATCCGATTCTGCTAACCGCCGGATTTGCCGGATTTTTTCGCCGCCGCTCGCAAAAACGAGCGAATGTCTCGGGAAACGATGGAAACCCGCTTTCACATTGCCAGAAAGCGAGGCAACACCACCCATAAGCCTCCGCCAAACCGTTCCGTTCCGGATTCCGATTGAGAATCTCCGGAACGATGGTGAACAAACTTTCAATCAGGGGCCCGGTCTGCTCCGCATTTGAAAAGCAAAGCTGTTCCAGATGCTTCTGGGCGGGTTCTCTCCAAGCGGACGGCAGACCAAGACGTTTTAGCCACCTTGATTCAAATTCGTGGCCAGCGGTCTTCGTCGCCTTCCCATTTTGCGCCTTCACTTTTCTCTGTAACCTCATTTCACTGCTCCGATCGCTCTTGTCCCGTCGCCGCGATCCTTTTGGCGAGAGAATCGCTCAAGTTCGCCACCCCAAACTGCAAGCCGTAGAGGCTATGGACAGGCTTTGAGGACCTTGTTTTTTCCACATTTGTGCATACTACTACATTTGACGATTTTTATGATCCGTAACCGATTCCCAGAGAACGAGTTACGCGATAGATTTATGATAAGTGACGTCATTTATACTTTCCGATGTAACTTTCCGGGAATAGGACGGACGAAAATCGGGCGTGTCAAGTTTACCTGTCGAATCACGCCTAGAGCAATGGATCAACTAAAGGATAAAGTTGCCTACTGTCGGGCAATAAAACCGCCCTACGGTGAAATACTCTCCAGACTGATATCCCTTTGCCCACCGAGGCTATGGCACGAAGTGCTGAAGGAGATACCAAAGTCCTCGGGGCATCGATAAGGAAGGCGAACCGCCTTCGCCGATTTGCTGTTCGATGCCTCCGCCCTGCCGCCGAATTCCGCGCGCCCGATGTAGCCGCGACACAACTCCAAGTTTCAGATCACGCCTCGAATCGAAGCTGATGTACCCGGGAATAAATATTTGGGTCCCGAATGGGGTGAAGACGACGGAAGGCTTCATCAGGAGCGGTTCATCGCCCTTCATCCCCCAAAGGTAATATTTCCAGCAGAAAACGTCGAAGACCGCTTGAAAAGCATCGCCAAGCGTTTTGAAGTTTGCTCCCGGACCGCGCACCCAATTCCGCTCTAGGACGAACGAACGGTGGACTATCTCCCGGCCTATGGTCTGCTTCGGAAAAAGTCTCTTGATTTCAGCCCACTCCTTTTTTAGATCGGTGGACGCTCGGATTTGGCGCTCAAACTCGTCGTACTTTATCTGGGCGTGAGGAATCTCTTCGTATTTTCCATCTTTCATCACCGTTTGCTTCCGGGCAGGTTCTCTCAAGGCCTAGGGCAGACCAAGCCGTTGTAGCCACTTTTGACTCAAATTCGTGGCAAGCTGTGTCCGTCCTCTGCCCATTTCGCCTCTTCACTTTTCTCTGTAACCTCATTTTTCACTGCCCGATCGCTACTTTGCCTATCGTCGCGTTCCTTTTGCGACAGGATCGCTCAAGGTCGCCGCCACCAAACTGCGTCAAGCCATTGCAGCTATCGGAGACGTTTTGAGCACCCTGTTTTTGCAAATTTTGTGCATGCGCCCGATTTTCGTTCGTCCCATCCGCGAAAGCTACATCGGAGTGTAAATGAGGGTCGAATTACGCCGAAAGCGATGGATCGGCTAAGGGACAAAGTTGCCTACTGCGGGGCAAAAAAGCCGCCCTACGGTGAATTACTTTCCAGGCCGATATCACTCCGCCCATTTCAAATCCTACCTACGAACCAATACAATTATCGTTAAGGCACGCCAGACACAGAGTAATGTTCAATAAGGTAATTCTGAGTACTGAAAACGTACGGCACAATTAACCAGGCAATAAGCCTCGGTGTGGTCTAGAACAATAAAGTAGCGAGGACTGTGTCTGTTTAGTGAGCGGCATCAGGGATGGATGGCATCCGATGAACAGCCAAGCTACGTCGGATCCTCGAAACCCACAACGGCGACACTCCCTCGAAACGGCGCTCATGAGCACCGAACAGGGGGAAGTGTGTAACAACTTTTGGTTGTTGTACTGGATACGGTATTTGCAGTAGTATGAGGATAGTGAGCACGACCTTAGCCGAGCGCATGAGGGAGCCGGGAAAATTGGTGGGCATAAGGCTTTACGCTTGGCGTAAACGCAATGACCTAAGCCCTCGTCAGATAGCTGCGATGATGAAGGCGGACGGTTTGCCGATCTCTCGCCGAACGATTGAATCGTGGGAAGCTGGACATGCGCCGAGTTTGTATGCCGCACAAGCGGTCGAAGCTTTTTTGGAGAAACACCCTACGGTTACAGATCCGCCAAAATTCGGTAAATGGAAAAAGCCGTTGTCGGTTGATAACAAGATTGAGATTCGCAAATTGCGCAAAAGCGGCATGACCCTGCTGTCGCTCGCAGAACGATTTGGGATCTCCGAGAACGGCGTTTCAAGGATTTGTTCGCAGGGTCGCCGGACGAAGTAAGCATCTAACTCTTATTTCGCAAACTTGAGAGAAGGAGAAATTATCATCTTTCTTAAACCGGTTAAGAGCCTGTCACGAGGATCATCAAATAATGGCTGGATCAACCTTTCAAACAAACCCTATTGACCTGGACACCCTTCTCGAGGACTGCCATCACGGCACTCTTCAGTTGCCGGATTTTCAGCGCAGCTGGGTTTGGGATGAGGAGCGCATCAAAAGCCTGATCGCTTCGATCTCCCGAGCCTTTCCCATAGGCGCCTTAATGTCACTTAACACCGGCGGCCCGGTAAATTTTAAACCCAGACCGGTTGAAGGTGCGCCGAA
>Ga0210383_10004337_pt1 | contig 12588 bp, 12 predicted proteins | sample IncBWC14OmetaG_FD_160072 | JGI IMG/M metagenome (GOLD analysis project Ga0210383, IMG submission 160072) | Forest soil microbial communities from Barre Woods Harvard Forest LTER site, Petersham, Massachusetts, United States - Inc-BW-C-14-O ...
TCCCGTTGGAGCGCTCTTGGCGTGCCTTTAGCTTCGCGAGCTGATTGACTATTCCCTTGCTGCATCCCGGACGCACGGGCACCTTTGAGAATTTGGACTGCGCATGAACGATCGATGTCATCGGGTTAAGCTTCTCCTCAATCAATTGTCCGTTTGTTCTTTTCGCGCCAGATTAGCCGTCTTAGACCTGACCCAACCAAAACCGCACCTATGAAGTCGGTTACGGCGGCTGGCAGGAATGAAATAGAGAAATGCGAGTCCGGTGAAATTCGGTTCACTAGAGAGGAACCACCGAACCCTGTTGCCAGCAGAACCAGACCCAGGAAAATGAGCCAGTGAGGCCGCACGATAACCGTCATTCGAGCGCCAGCAAGTACCACGAGGACAGCTGCGAGGACCAAGAGTAAGTCTGCTACAGGTCCCTGACCCGTCAGGGAAACGAGGTGCAGTCTGCCTGGGTGCTCAGTGTCGAAGAACTGGCCGACTACGATTCCAATTACGACCGATACGCCGACGCACGCGAGAACCCACGGAGTGACGTCTTTTTGCTCCGGTGGCTCGGGTTTCATTGATATTTCATCTTTTACGCAATTTCAGATTCTGTGGCTTGTCGGTATGAGCAAACGCAAGGCTTCCGGAAAAAAAGGTAGTCCCGCTGCGTCGAAGCAGAAGGATCGCTGCCCAGACAGCGAGAAGGGCGCGGGCAACCGATGGGATCAAGGGCACGCAGGTTTCGCCGCTCATGTGCAGCAACTGGTGTGCTGTTCAGCACCGGCCCGAAGTCCGTGGCTGCGACAAAAACGATCAATAAGGGAGCGAGATCGCACAACGCACTCTTCAATCTTGTGGGCTGGTCCATAGTCTCCCTGTGCGTTGACGGCATCTCGGAAAGTTCCCCTGCGGCCAAAAGGTTTGAGGGACGGTACGCGCGGTGGGAACTACTGCAAGGAGGATCTGGCAAACAATCTCCCACCAGGGATCAATCCCTCGTAGGAGTCATCTGCCCCCTTTAGGGGCGGTTTAGGGCGAACTCCAACACCCGCAACGTGCTTATTATTTTCCGCCTAGAGTAAGAAGTCAACGCCTTCTCAAGCGCGCTGCAGCTACCGCGGCTAAGCCAAGGACCGTCAAGGAGTGCCGTTACATATAGAATCGAAAACTAGGCTGAATACTGCCTCCTTCTGGAACGCACTTAAGGATATCTCCGACACGCCGAGCGGCGCGAACTGTAATCGGTTCCCCACCGTCGAACTGAGTATTGTTCCAATTGAGCTTGGATAGCGAGAGGATTTCGTGGGCCAATCGGTCTGTACTTGTTTCAGCAGTCGAAACGGACAGCTCAAGCGGGCGGGGAACATACATTCCTGGGTACGTCTGAAAAAACTGAACGCTTCCCCGTAAGTAGAGAATGCCCGTTGCTTCTTCGAGTTTGAGAAAGCTTCCGCGAAGCGGTGGATAGGTCCCTTCGCGAAACAGGCGTGTGAGTGACCGACGTACGCTAAGGAGGTCAACTAAGTCGATTTTGTGATCCTCCGCAGCTCCGCGAAAACCCTGCACTTCTGCGCCACTCATCTTGGATGTTTTGTGAACGACGAGTCTCGCGGGGCTGGTTCGATGCTCCTTGCGATAAACGCCGATTGCATTTGATAGAAGAGCGCGCGCATCTGCCTCAGTTAGGTGCGGCTGACGGTCATCCTGGCTGAGTTGAACCTGCGCGCCCTTGACGATGACGCCTTCGCCTCGTTCGTTGAAGACTTGGGCAACGCTTGTAAAAAGACGCGTGCCGTCGGCCGACCGATAGAAACTTATTCCGACGTAGCAACTCGCCAAGTCCGCGGGATTACGAAGGAGCCTCCAAGGAACACCGCCTGCCTTGTAGTAGAGAGCTGTGTGGATGTTCCAGGCGCGTGTCGCTTCGTCCTGGAGCGGTCCCGCCTGCTTTCGGTTCGGGGTATTCTTGCTGGTGGTTCGTTCGCCCGTATACGTGTATGGACGCACCATTTGGATCGGAACTGACAGGCGCAGGCCCTCCGCTTTAAGAACATCATGGAACGCCAATACGGGCGATCGGTCCTCGCTTGCGGAGTCGGAGGCTTCATCCAATCCTTGATCCAAAGTATCTGGTTGTTTTTCGACCGGCTCGTCCACGGCGGCCAGCAGGTCCGCAGGTGGTGCGCATATCAGGACCATCGGGCCGCTTTGTTCGAGCAAAGATTCGGCGTGATCAACGAATATGGACGCGGCTTCCCGGACGGTTTGGTTACCAAAAGTGCTGGCGAGGGCGGTTTCGAACTCACGTTGTCGAATGGCGACACACCACCGGTCGTGAAAAACCAATGTGGAACAAAATGGTGAACTATCTGAAAAGCCGGGGAACGGGGGGTAAAGATTTGTAAGTTTGCTTTGCTTGCCAGGAATTCCAGCTCGGCAATGCTCCAACCATTCACGGATCGCGGTAACTGTTTCGTCTGTGCCAATCAAGCCCACCCTGAGCCGGCTGGGAGCGGTTGCATCGCCTAAGTCGAGAGGGCCGTGCCTTAGGATGCCGTGACGAATATCTACGTGTGTACCGCCCTTTCCGAACTCGAGCTCTGGTTCGTGAAAAAAAGAGAGTTTCACGAGTCACCTACGTCCTCGAGAGTCGGCAACCTCCATTGCTGCGCAATCTTGGCGGCGTGTCGAGCGGAGCCATGATCCTTAGACAGCCACAGTTTGTCGACGATCCCAACGTCGGAGCTAAACGCTAGAAGATCGCCAAACTGTAGCGGAGGTGGGGTGCCGCGGAACAAACCTGTTGACGGTCGGAGATAGCTGGCCCAAAACAGCACGGAACTAAGAACGGCGCGGTTGCCTTCGATGCGTTTGATTCCCTTTAGCCTATCCTCGTGAAATCGATCAAGGGCGTACCCGTCGGTCGTGAAGCGGTATGTAGGCGTGATTTCAAGATACCACCGGCGTGCGAGTGATCTAAACTGTCCACGAAATGCCATGTGTCGGAGCCATTCGAAGGTACGCCCGTCCGCGCTGGTGGAAGAGTATGGAGCTACAACAGTGATCGGACTTCGGCGATGAACGGACTGGTAGGTCAACTTGTGCGGCCGACCGAGAATTGCGTAACAGTCTTCTTTAGGCCAGTAGCGAACGTCCGGGCTAAGTTGAGCTTTCAGAGTTTGGTTTAGAAGTTGAACAAATATTCGTTGGCGCTCCGGCTCGTCCGACTCGGACCACTCTTGCGTGGAGAACTCCTCGAGCGTCCCAAGGTCACAGATGGACGACCATGGCGGCCGGGAAAGATCGTGAAACGTGAACAGTTTCTTCTCCCACAGCAACCACGCTGCATCAATTTCACCGCCCGCACTCCGAAGCTGTCCCCAAACATCGCGATAGCCGCGGTAGTCTGTCCCGGCAACGCAAATCGTTGGGGGAAAGGCTTCGAGGGGCAGTAAGTTCGCGTGTAGTGTTTCGGTGCGGATTGACGGAGCAAGATACAACCCAGGTTTCGGGGCAGCTATTTCAGTGAGTCGAGAAAAGCTGTCTCGGTTGAAGCGGTGTTCAGACCTGTCGAACGTAACGCTAGTGGGCTTGGTGGGATCCCAATTCCTGAAGTACTGTGTGATCGAAATCCAGTAACTGCGTTCGGGGGTTCCATCCGAGACAACGAGAATTACGGGCGTGTTTCCATTCAGCCAGTACGTCAGATCATCCGGGTCACACCAGTATTCAACTGTCGCGCTGGAATCAGCAGCGATGGCACTCACGACTTTGCTTTGAACGGCTAAGGTTAGTCCAAGAGATTGCTTCGAATTTGGGTCAAAAAGCTCGATATACCCGTCTAACCCAATTTCATTCGGTCCGCTTGGCGTCCATCGTGAGCCCATATCGAGGATCACTCGCTCAATTGCGTTCACGCCTTTTTGGCCGGTTACGCCCGATGTTGAGATGGTCTTGGGACGTGGTGGCTTGGCTCGTGGACGCGTTGTCATGGAGTCTGCCTCACGTAAGGCTGGTTTACTTGCGGTCGCCCGCGCGGTAGATACCGAAAAACAGCGCCGAAGAAGCTACGCCGTCAAAGGTGCGCTCTCGCGGATTGTTGCCGCCATGTTCAGGCGATTGAGGGCCAACTTCAGGAGCCGATCATCGAACAGTTTTTGTTTACGTTGGGCTGCTCCCTTTCCGCCAGGCCACTTCGCAATGCCCTCACGAATCGAACGCAAGTTGGCTTCGTATCCGCCCTTGTCTAGGAGCCAATCAACAGTGGAGAGAAGTTCCATTCCCAGCGGCGATTCATATCCATCAATGAGTCTGGCAGTTGCTTCAAGCGGTCGAAGGTAGGCTCTCGCTTGTTCACTATGCAGATATTCGTCTACCTTGACGCGGCGCGAATCATCAAACCAGACCAGATCGAAGGGACTCGCATCACTCAGCCGCTTCTCAGAATGTAAGTAACTTCCGTCCAAACCATTGAGCAAGTGCCGCAGTCGCTCGGCATAGGGACCATATTTGTTAGGTGAGAAACGAAGGTCGAGAGGGTCCTTGAGACCCATCGCCAATATGGAGGACTGAAGAAACCAAGCGAGTTTCTGGATCTCAAGGTTAGTACATTCCAGACCGAGCACTCCGTAGCGTCTGCAGAGTTCGGCAATCAGCGCGCGCGCTGGTGTTAGCTTCTCGAGTCCCTGGGTTTTCGAAACGTTCTGATACGTGCGCGTCGGCGTATACACCAAGACGTCAACATCCTGCAATTGCGCCAACGCTGCTTCAATCTCGCGACGAACGTCAGCCCAGTCCAGACCACCATTGCCGCAGCCTAGAGGCGGAAGTGCTATCGAGCGAATCTTTTTCTCTTTGATGACTCGCAGAAGATCATGGAGACCGTCGTGTATCCATTCGATCCGAGAATCGCCGCGCCAATGTTTCTTCGTAGGGAAATTGATGATCCACCGCGGTTGGACCAGCGTCTCATTCTCCGTGACAAACATATGGCCAACGCGCACTTTCTTGTTGTCACAGGCTTCCTTATAGGCCTTCGAATTGTCGGGGAAAGCATCGCTGAACATCAGCGCGATGCCTTTTCCCATAACTCCGACTTCGTTGACGGTGTTGACCAAGGCTTCCGCCGGGGCTTGGAGCAGGTTGCCTTGGACGTATTTGATCATCAGAGGTACCAACCCGGTCTACACAAAACCTCTTTCACAAGGCCTAGTCTACCACATTCGTCTTCGATTTTTGTTCGCTCCTCATCTCGCGAGCAGATAATTCCGAGAAGCGCTGCTAGCGGAAGGTGCCGGTAGATCAGGCCCTCAGCTTGATACCGTTCGACTTTCCCTGGATCCTCGGGGTCTCGACGGAAGTCGCGGGCTTGAATTCTTGGCCAATCGATTCGGTCAAGCCTGTTCAGGTCGTTGTAGAACTCCGCAGCCTGAAGATACGCATGTCGGTCGGTGAATACAAATGGGATCTCCTGCTTGTGCACTTCTCGTAGCGACGATACGAGTATCGCAATTTCCTCCATCGGGCGTTTCGTAACACCGCTGTACCCGGTTTTAATGTTGTAGAGCATCGGGGAAAAGGGCGTGAAATAGAACGGAATATAATCGCTGAGAGTCCCATTGGGATTCACCGGTACGTCTCGCGTTCTTCGGCGGGCGATAAGGTCGGCGTTGCCAATTTGGACGTAATTGGGGTCGGAATGATCGCTGTTGCTACAGTGAAGACCGTTCTGGAGAATCCACGGAACGTTCGCAACGTGAGTGATTCGAAAAATGAGTGCTTTTTCAGGGCTGAGATTGGTCATCTGCTCGTTACGTCGCTTCCAATTCTGAACATGCGATTCTGGCAACGACGCGAAGCAGCTAGAGTATATCAATCGATCCAATTTGCGAATCAGGCGCGAACGGGCGGCGAGAGGAGCGAATGGTAGCTGCGGTTACCGCGTCGGTCTCTTGCACGTAGGCCCGACCAGGGAGGTTCTAGGGCAGAAGCCTATCGCGTACGGCGAGGCGATGGGCGAGGCGGAAGCCGGAACTGAGTGCGCCTTCCATGTAGCCCATGAAAGCGTACGAGGTATGTTCCCCGGCGAAATGGAGCCAGTCCAAATAGCCAGTTTTCCAGAAAGGGCCCCAGGTGCTGACTTCCTTGGGGGCGGGGAAGTAGTAGGAACCCTGAGTGAAAAGTTTGCGTGGCCAGTCCATAAATTTTGAGTTCGTGATTTGTGTGTCGATTCCGGGATAGACGCTCCTGAGTTGCTTCAGAAGAGCCGCCTCGCGGGCCTGGTCCGAGGCAAGGTTGACGAGCTCTTGCGAATGACTGGCGCCGGAAAAGGCGACGAAGGAGAAATTCGGCTGCTTATTGATTTTCTTGATTTTAGGGCTTGTGATGTCTTCGCTAGTTTCCCAGGTATTGTCGGTCGGGCCGTTGCTATCAGTAAGGGTGGGACTGCTGGCGAAGTTTTGCCAGAAGCGGCTTTTGAGGGCGAAGAGGTTCTTGGTGTTGACGCCGAGGCGGGGAGCTTGCTTGAGTTTTGTGCGAAGGTCCGGGTCTTTGAAATGGATCAGGTGCCAGACGGAAGGAGGGATCGCGAGAATAACCTCGTCGGCGTGGACGGGTTCGAGTTCTTTGCGTTTGTGAGCTTTTGGCGTTCGTGAGCTTGGCCCTGTCTCAAGGTCTTTTTCCTCATCTTGCTCGGTGGTGTGTGCGAGTTCCACTGAGACAACGCTGTTTTTTTCGGAGATGGCGGTCACTTTAGTTCCGGTGTGAACAACTCCATCGCCTAAGTCATCCCGAAACCGCTCCGCGAGCTGAGCATTGCCGCCGATACAGCGATAGATTTCCGTATCGGTCCAGTAACGGTCGACTCCGTGTCCTTTGATCATGGCAAGGACACCGAGAAGACTTTGTTGTTCGGCGGAACGGCCGTTATCGGCGACAAGTTGTTGCGCGACGGCGGCGCGGCCTTCTTGGGACTCCTTCGTGGGGCACTCAAGAGAAGCTAGCCAACGGGCGAGTGATGTTTTATCGAGCCATGCGGAGTTGGCGTTAGTCCAAGGCTCGAAAGGGTCAACGATGGAATCGGCGAGATGATTGAGGCGCTCTATGTGGGGATCCATCGCGTCGGCGAGTGATTTGGACTCTTCGAAGGTAAGTGTGTGGCCGTTGAATCGGACGGGTGAGTTGCCGTAGTCGAGGACGTTGGAAAATTTCAGATTAAAGGTCTGAGCGTAACCACACCAGAGGGGATGGTTACGGCCGATCAATTCACCGCCGCCCTCGACGATTTTGTTGCGAGCGAATGGAAAGCTGTATGCGCGCCCGCCGACGCGGTGGCGGGCTTCGTAGACGGAGACGGTATAGCCGAGTTTTTTCAGTTCATAGGCGGCACAGAGGCCGGCAAGACCAGCGCCCACGATGATGACACGTCGGTTCGGTGAGTCGCGGAAGGAAGCGCGCTGAAGTGGTGTGAAGTGCTTGAGCAGAGCTTTTCGCTGTGCATCGAGCGAGGTATGACCGGGATAGCCGTGAGTTGGTGCACGTTTGCCTTTGTATTTCGTGATGGAAGGGGCATGTCGGTGTTGAGCGCGGAGGATGGTATATAGAGTGGGCACGGTGGCTCCTAATCAATCCGCGGATTAGCGTATCATAATAGTGACCTTCTATTGACGAAGCGCAGACGCTCGTTAGTTCAAATCAGGCCCCGGCCGCCACGATCGGGGTTTTCACAACCGCCATACAAAAACGATTTGGAGGGTACAATTCTGGAAACATCCGAAAGTGGAGGCTGGGGCTAATTGCAACGAGGAATCTGCAAGTTGTGCCTTCGGGAGAGAGAGCTCCAAGCTAGTCACCTCATGCCCCGCGCGCTGTACAAGAAGGCGCGTGGGACAGGGAAAACGGGGAATCAAGATCCAACGGTCGTTACTCTCGACGGGCGCTGGCAATCGTCATTTCAGCCGAAAGATTACGTCCTGTGTCGGGAATGCGAAGCCCGCTTCAGCAAGCACGGAGAGCACTACACCATGCGACTGGTCAGCCAGCAGGACGGAACGTTTCCGCTCCTCGAGATGTTAAGGAACGCACCGAGCCGCATCCCTGGTCCAGCTTGGACGACCTACACGATAAAGGACACTCCCAACATCGATCGCTATAGGCTCGCATACTTCGCCATGAGCGTGTTTTGGCGCGCTTCGGTTCACACATGGAAAACGGCGAACGGTGAGACGACGTCCATTCGCCTCGGAAAGAAATACGACGAGGAAATTCGGCAATACCTGCTCGGCAATATCTCGATTCCTCGTAATACGTCCCTGATCGTTTCGGTCTGCATCGACAAGACTAGCCAGCAAAGTTTCTTCTCTCCTAGTGAGAACGGAAAAACAAAAGACCGGTCCGTGGGGTTCGGGGCCCGCGGAATCATGTTCTTTCTGCGAATGACCAACACTCCGCTCCTCTTTCAACGTCGGCTTTCGATGGTGAACAACCCCGAGAGCATCATCACCACATACGACTGCCGTCAGCACTCGATGTGGTGGGTTGGCTAGAGGGCGGTGGATAAACTGTGGAAACGGGACTCTGTCCGCTGTGCAAGAAAACCAAAAAGATCGCCGACAGCCATTTCATTCCGAAGGCCGTATATCCGTATTGTCGCGACTCGGAAGGGAACACGATTGTCATTAACTCCGAATTTCTAGGATTCAGCGACCGCCAGATTCACACTCCTCTTCTGTGCTTCGATTGCGAGGATATTTTGAATAAGGGTGGGGAGGCGTGGCTCATGCCTCTTCTCGCGGAATACGACGGAAAGTTTCCGCTGCATGAAATGGTGACCCGCCTGCCGCCGGAGATTACCGACGGGGACGCGAATTGCTACGCGGCAGTGCGGAACTCTGCTATCGAGTGTGATAAGTTGACCCACTTTGCGATGGGGATCTTTTGGAAGGCGGCGGTTCATTCCTGGCGGCGCGCCAAAACCGAGCCCGTCATCGAACTCGGCGCCTATCGGGAGCCCGTGCGCACCTTTCTTTTGGGCGAGTCCGCCTTCCCGTCGCATATGGCTCTGACAGTTGGCATTTTGCCCGCGCCCACGAAACTCGCCTCCTTTGAGTTGCCTACAAGGGAAGGCCAGACGGACTGGCACGAATTCTCTTTCTACATTCCGGGAATCAAGTTTGTTCTTGCGGTCGGAACATCGATCTCGCCCGACGTGACCAACAGTTGTTTTACCGGCAACCCCGGATGTCCAATTCTGGTGATGAATTTCTCGGGACCCATGTATCAAAGAATCCGCGGAGAGTTGACGTCACCCAAGAACATCCAGCAGTTTGAAAGAATGGGCAAGCGTATCAAACGACCAACTTGAGCGGCCGCGTCGACCCTACCAGGGCAGCAGCTTCCGCCACCATGAGGGAGCGGCTGCCGGCGTTCCCGGTTTTGGCGGCATGGCTTCGCCCTCGTTGTCGGTGCTGTAATACTTGTCTTTCGCGCGGCGATCATGCGCGCGGTTGGCATCGACGCGCGCGTGCGACCAATCCTCCGCCCATATGGCCCGGTCGTTCGTGACCCAATAGTGGGATCGGCACATGAAGCCCCAATTGCCGATCGAGGGATCGAGCGAGACCGTCTTCCCGTCGAAAATGAGTTTCCAGTCTGTTGGGCTCAGCGGCGTCACCACTTCTTTGCCGCAGCCACAGGCGCATTTGTGAACCGCCGTCGCGTAGTCGATCGACACGTAAATCTTGCCTTCCTCAATCGCGTCGGGGATGAATTCCACGAATTCGTGCCTGAGCGTCTTCGGCGGTTTCAGGGTCGGCGTCGGTTTCATGACTGGCCCCTAGTCTGGCCTGGCGCCGGCACATCTTCGTTTCGCAGCATATTGCCGCCGATCGTATACGTGCAGTGATGCTCGAAGTCGAGATCCTGATAGAACCCCGCCAGCTTTTTCCACTTGATTACCGCGAGCGCCGCGTTCAGCGCGTTCAGTTCGGCAATCTGGATATTGGTGGCGTATTCGTTGCGGTCGGCGTCGTCCGCGAACGAAACGCGCTTGCGCACAGGATCGCGTTGTGCCGGCGTGCTCGTCGTCACGCGCAGAATACCGCCGAGGAAACCTTCGCTCAGATAGACACCCATTCCCACGTCGATGAAGGGAAGCTCGAACTCTTCTAGCTTTTCCATGATGAGCTTTTTAGCCGGCCCCTCCAGGCACATAAAGACGAAGCTCATGTCGCGCAGCTCCTCCACGTTTTCCGGTCCCACGTAACTTTCATGGACCAAGATGCCGTTGCGCATCTTGTCGTAAATGCCCTTCAAATACGCGGCCTTTTTCGGCTTCGCGACGAGCTCTTCGAGCGACGCCGCGCCGGGAGACCGAAAGGCGTTGTGTTGCAGGAAGTCGTCGCCGTCGAACAGGTGTATCTCGCGTACGGGCGTTTTGGCGACAAGGTCCAGGACATAAGCGCCCGTGCCGCCCACGCCCAGGATAGCGACCTTTTTGACCGTCGCGAGCTTCGCCGTGACCGCGCCGATTTCGGCCCGGGTCGAGGCCGTATCGATGTACTTGAATACCGTCTCTTCTTCCGCCCCAGCCGCGACCGGCCGGAAGGACTTGGCTGTCGCGCCCTGTTCGATCTTCTGCGCGTAGCCCGAGAGCAGCGTGACATATTGCGTCACCTTGTCGTAGTAGTTTTCGTAAGAGCCGCTCGGCATCGGCTTCGCCGAGAACGAGTGATTGATCTCGACGCCCTCGCCGAGCTTAGTGTGCCCGCTGCCTTTCTCCCCGATGGTCGTGATCGGCGTTCCGTCCGCGCGGCAGGGAAATTCGCCGATAAAGTGAGCTACGTGATTCTCCGGTTTAACGGTCATGTCGCCCGCAAGCTTCAAGGACATCACGAGTATTCCGCGCTTGACGATCCGGCCGGCAGCCACGTATGGCACGTCTTTCACCAGCAAATGGCCCGAACGGATTTCAAGATCGTAACCCTCGTTACGAAGGCTCATCAGGTCCGCGCTACGATTTATTGGTTTCTGTGACATCGAAGATCATTCCATCCTTGATGCGGACGGTTTCGCCCTCTGTCATCGACCCTTCGTGGTTCTTCCGCGGCCCCTTCCGATACGTTACCGTAAACTGGACGTTCAGCCCGGACGGCACCGGGTTGAAGGCCAGGGCGACGACCTGATCGAAGGTGAGCGTCTTGGTCGAGACCTCTTTCTGGCGGCCGTTGACGATGACCTTGTAGACCTTCGGCTTCCCGCTGTGAAAATGCTCGTCCTGTTTCAGGTGGACGCTCTCCGGTCCGTTGTCGACCTCCGAGTCTTCCCGGTCGCCGGTCACTTCGCGAAACAGCTCCATGCCGGGCTGCACATTGCCCAACACGTACAGCGCCTCGCCCGTCGTCGGGTTCGGCGAATGGTAAGAGTTCTGGTCGATGAAGACTTTCACTTCGTGCATCTGTTCTTGCTGGGCCATTCTAGATTCTCCTTATTGCGATGTTCGTTACTCCACGTCTTCGCTCGATCACATGCCGCAGCCCGCAGAGTAAAAATGGACCGAGGCCACGATCGCCGTTAAGTGCGGTGGCCCTCGCTGGTTTCTACAGCAGGCCCTATTGATCTTTCGAATCAGGGCACCCACGTTTCCCCCAACCGTGAAACAATTCCGGGGTAAACCGGGGCCGGCTGTTCGTATAGATAGTGGAAGCAGCGCCCGACGTGAAACCAGGCCACGAGGGAAAGCGAGAGACGGTGAATCGCTTCCAGAACATAGACTGGACAAGGCTTTATAAAGTGCTCCTGGTCCACGCGGCCGGCGTCCTCCGCCGCTACCGAGGGCCGGACACTTTTGACGGCGGACAGGGCTGCGAAGACGTTGTCGCAGAGGTTCTGAAGGATTTCTACAGGTCGCCGAACGGCCTCGGCTGGAAGCAAAGCAAGGGAAAGCTCGAGGCCTATCTTGGCACCGTCGTTCACAACAAGCTCCTGGATCGTCTGCGCCGTCAGAAGCACGTGGGTGGCTCGCTTGATGACCCGGACTTCTCTCCGCCAGCCCACAAGAGTCCTGGCCGGACGGCTCCTGAAAGGGCAAAGACCAACACCAAAGATGCGCTCTACAGTTTGGTCAATGGCGACGCCGAACTGCAGGATCTCATCACCGCCGCCGAACTGGTGGAGGGTGGACCGAACGTCAACCAGGAATTGGGACAGATACTGAACAAAACGCCCCGTCAGGTCTCAAAACTCAAAGAGCGCCTACTGGCGATCGACGGGGTAAAGGAACTCTATGCCGCGCGACAAACAGCCAAATCAAGCGGACCCAGAGCGTGACCTGCTGGACAACCTCTTCGGTACTCCGGATGAGATGGCCCAGGAAGAACTCGACATGCTCTACGAGGCGATAGCTCCCGCCACGGATGCCGCGGCGATCGTTCATCGGATTGCCGCGGATGCCGCGGTCGAATACCGCATCCAACACCGCGTGCCGCCCGATCACGTACAGGCCGCGCTGGACGCGACACGGGATGTGAAAAGTCTCGACAATCTGGCACCGTCAAAACTCCGTCAGATCGTAGATGCACTCACCGCTCCGTATACGGGAGC
>Ga0210383_10004341_pt1 | contig 12581 bp, 9 predicted proteins | sample IncBWC14OmetaG_FD_160072 | JGI IMG/M metagenome (GOLD analysis project Ga0210383, IMG submission 160072) | Forest soil microbial communities from Barre Woods Harvard Forest LTER site, Petersham, Massachusetts, United States - Inc-BW-C-14-O ...
CACGCCGAGAATCAGCACGCGCTGCACCAGATTCTTGAGTTCGCCGATGTTGCCGGGCCAGGGATAGTTTCGCAGCCGGTTCTGTGCGGCCACACTGAAGCGACGCAGCGGCAGATGCTGGTCGTCGACCAGACGATCGACGTAGTAGCGCAAAAGATCGGGCACGTCCTCGGCATAATCGCGCAGGCTCGGCACGCGCAGAATGATCACGTTCAACTGCGCCACCAGGTCGCGTCGGAATGGTTCCGGCGAAGCGCGCAACTCGAAGGTGTCCTGCGCGGAGCTGATCCAGCGCACATTGAGCGGCAGCCTCTGCCGGCCGCCCACGCGGGTGTAGCCGTTCTGCTCGATGGCTCCCGCCAGCGCGCGCTGCGCTTCGCTGTTCAAATCCTCCAATCCGTTGAGGTACAGGGTTCCGCCGGCCGCCTGATCGAAAGCGCCCAATTCGATTCGCCCATCCCGTTCGCTGCCGAACAGCGCCGCGGACGGATCGGCTCCCAGGCTCGCCGCAACCACCATGAAGAAGGGCTTCGAGGCGCGCGCGCTCAGCGAATGCAGGTAGCGCGCGTAGGCCTCCCGTCCGGATCCCAATTCGCCCAGCAGCAGCACCGGCGATGAACTCGATGCCGCGTGCTGCACCTGTTCCCGCAGCGCCTGAGTGACCTTGCTCTTGCCGATGGGCACGGCGAGCGTCGACCCTTGCGCACGCGCCGATAGCCGCTTGCGGCGCCCGGCGTCGAGCGCCCGTTCCACCGTGCGCAGCAGCTTGGTCAATGACAGCGGCTTCTCGACGAAATCAAACGCGCCGAGCCGGGTCGCTTCGACGGCGGTCTCGACCGTACCGTGCCCGGACATCATCACCACCGGACAGTCGTAGCCATCGGTCATCGACCATTCCCGCAGCAAGGTGATGCCGTCCGTATCCGGCATCCAGATGTCCAGCAACACGAGGTCGGGAACCTGGGCGGCGCGCGAAGAACGCGCCTGCGTCGCGTCAGCCGCGACCTCCACCTCGTACCCTTCTTCCGAGAGAATCTCTTTGAGCAATCCGCGGATGTCCGCCTCGTCGTCCACCACCAGTATTCTCGAAGCGGTCATACACGTTCTCTCCTGTGTTCGCCTTTGCGCGGCTCCCGTGTCCCCGTGGAACGCGGGCTGTCGCCCAACGGCAATAGAATTCGCACGCGGGCGCCGCCGTTGCGCCGATTATCCGCCTCAATGCGGCCGCCGTGTTCTTCGACGATCTTCTTCACAATCGCAAGCCCGAGGCCCGTGCCCTTGGGTTTGCTCGTGACATAGGGGTCGAACACGGTTCCGATCAAGTCCCGCTGGAACCCCGGTCCATTGTCGGTCACGACAATTGCCACCGACGCTATGTGCTTGGGACCTTCCTCGGCCACATGAGTTTCGATCTCGATGCAGGCGTCCGTCCGGCCCTCGAGCGCTTCCAGCGAGTTGGTGACCAGATTGTTGAGAATCTGGCGGATCCGCATCCGGTCCGCCGAGATGGACGGCAACTCAGGGGCCAGCAGCAATTTGAGCTCGGCGCTCGACTCCTGGGCCCGGTAGAGATCCGCGACTTCGGTGATCAGCTGGTTGAGGTCGAAGCGAGAAAAATGCATGTCGGGAGCGCGCGCATACTCGCTGAATGCGTTGACCATCTGCTTCATCGCATCCACTTGCGCGACGATGGTGGTGGTTGCGCGCTCGAGGATCTGGGCGTCCTGGGCATTCATCTGCCCCAAGAACTTGCGCCGCATACGCTCGGCCGACAGTTGAATCGGCGTCAGCGGGTTTTTGATTTCATGCGCCAGGCGGCGCGCCACTTCGCCCCATGCCGCGTCGCGCTGCGCCTGCAGCAGGGTCGTGATGTCGTCGAACACCAGTACCACGCCGGGAGCGCCGCCCAAGTCGTTGGGCAACGCCGTGCAGGCGCACATGAGCACCCGTTTGCCGGAGTCGGACAAGAGTTCGACCTGGCTGCGCCAATCCAGGTCCTCGGCGCCCAGATGCAACTTGAGCGCCGCCAGAAACTGGGTAAACAGCGTCGTGTCGCTGATGGACTCGTCGAACCGCTTGCCGACGGCGGCCTCGAGATCTATCCCGAGGATGGCGCTCGCCGCCTGGTTGGCCGTCCGCACCGTCAGGTCCGCCTCGAGCGACACGACTCCTGTCGACAAGCGCGCGAGAATCACGGCTAGCCCGGCTCGTTCGGCCTCCACCGCTTGCTGGCTGCGGCGCGTTTCCTCGCGTGCCCTGGCCAGGCGCTTGGTCATGTCGTTGAACGAGGTCACGAGAAAGCCCAGTTCGTCGCGCGAGGGCAGCGGCAGCTTGGTGTCGTAATTGCCTTTCGCCACGGCGCGGGTACCGGCGATCAGGTCCTGCACCGGCTGCACCAGCCGCTGCGCCGCGAAGAAGGCGCCGTAGACCGCGGCGATCAGCGACATCAACACCACGAAGGTCAAGATCAAGACGAACGTCGACTTGAGCGGGCCGCGCAGCTGGACGAGATTGGCGTACTGGGTATAGGAGCGCTGCACCGTGTCGGCAAGCTGGCTCAACTGCTGCGGTACGGGATACAGCGCGATCAGTACCCGGGCACCTCCGCTGCGGGCGTCGAGCGGCGCCGCCGCGCGAATCAGGTAGCCGCCCACCGAGTCGGTGTCCAGACTCACGTACGGCCGGCCGCGCCGCAGCTGCAGCATCATTTCATCGGTCGCGGGCACCGGCAGCGTGTCCATCGGACGATCGGAGCTCGTCGCGAGAATCTGCGCCTGCGCGCCCACGATGGTGAACTCGAGCGCGGTGCTGTCGCGCCGCTCGCGATCCAGGGTGCCGAGCAGTTCGATATCCGAACTCGCCGATAAGGTGTGCGCGACCACCTGCGTGTGCTGCAAGAATTCGCCCTTCCTGACCTCTAGAGCCGCATGCGCCAGTTCGCGCGTGTCCTTGAGTCCCTGGCTCACCTCCAGCTCGAACCAGCTATCGATGCCCCGATTGATGAATTGCAGGGAGAAGTAGTAGACGACCAGGATCGGCGCCACGGCCAGGGCGCTGAAAATCGCGACCGTGCGGCCCTTCAGGCGCGACCCCGGGACGTGCCTGCGGTAATCGCGCACCAAACGGGTCAGCTTGCCGGCGAGCAGCAATACCAAGGTCAGGAGCCCGGAGATATTGATCAGCAGGATCCAGGGCATCCACCGCTCGAACCTGGCCGAGTTCTGCGCCGCCGACGCCAGCAGGTACAGCGCGACCAGCCACAGCACCACGCCGATACCGCCGAGCACGGTCGAGCCGTATTTGCGAATCAAGGCTGCAGCGTCCATGTGTACCAGTCGCTTTCGCGATGCCAATCGTTGACCCAGAACATCACTACCCGCAAGGTGAACGGCACCGCGCCGTAATCGAGCTTGGCCCGCACGCTCACCTCGTAGCGGCGGTCGGCGCTGATCAAGGCTTTGTCGAGAGCCGGTAGGCCGCGAACTTCGGAAAGGTGCTCGATCGCGGCGTCGATGGTGCTCAACGACTCCTGCTGACCGCTGTTGTCATTGCGCAGCACGTAACGTGCGCTGACCGCGTTGTACTGCAAATGGTAGCGCTGCGTCAGCTCGGCGACGCGCGAGTTCGGCAGCAGCTGGCGCACCCGCTCGATGTCCAGGTCGAGTTCCAAGGCGAGCGGCACACCTTCTGCGAGTCCGCGCCGCACCGCGTCGCCGACGGGTAGATCCATGTGCACGTTCAAGTGATAAACGCCGTCCTTGAGCTGCAGATCGGCGGAGCGGACTTCGAAGCGCCCCTCGAGCCCGTCGGCTTGCAGCGGCGTCATCCACAGCGCCGCCGCGGCGGCCGTGCAACACAGCCATCCGAACGACAGCGGTCGCCGACGGCGGATGCGGAGTGTGGGCTTGGATCGCACGGCGTTCATTGTCTTGTTAGGGCAGCATAATAGAAGCCGTCAGCACCCGCCTCCCCGGGAAGAATTTGCCGGCCGAATTCATCCGCTTCGCCGAAATTCGGCCACCCTTCCCAGCTCTCGGCCGGGAGCACGCTTGCATCGGGGGTGCTGCGCAAAAACGCGGCGAGGAGATCGCGATTTTCACTGCGCGTCACGGTGCAGGTGACATACACGAGGCGCCCTCCGGGCGCCAGCATGTTCCAAGCCGAGCGCAGCAAGCGGGCTTGCAGCGCCGGCAATTTGTCGATATCAGACGGGGACTTACGCAGACGGATATCGGGATGGCGGCGGATCACTCCTAAGGCTGAGCAGGGCGCATCGAGCAATATGCGATCGAACGGCACACCGTCCCACCACGTCGCGGACTGGGCGGCATCGCCGCTGATGAGTTCGGCACGTAGTTGTCCGCGGCTCAAATTCTCTTGTACTCGGGCGAGCCGCTGCGGGTCGATGTCGACCGCCACCAGTCTGCTCAACTGTGGTTCCCGTTCGGCAATGAGCGCCGTTTTTCCGCCGGGCGCCGCGCACGCATCGAGCACCCGTTGACCCGCCGCCAACCCCAAGGGAAACGCGGCGCATTGCGCTCCCAAGTCCTGCACGGAAACCACGCCCTGCGAAAACCCGGGCAGGTCCTGCACGTCGCACGGTGCATCCAGCACCACCGCCGTGGGCACGCGCGCTTCAGCACGCGCGCCGATCCCGGCCCCGCGCAGTTCCTCAAGATAGGCGTCGGCGGTGGTGCGCCCGCAATTGACCCGCAGCCACATCGGTGCCTGAGCGTCACCCGCGGCCAGCAGCTGGGTCCACCGCACCGGCCAATCGGCGCGCAGGCGATCGGCCAGCCACACGGGCGCGGCATGACGAGTGGCCGGATTGCGTGCAATGTCCGCATCCAGACTCTGGCGCTCGCGCAAGTAACGCCGCAGCAGCGCGTTGATGAGCCCGGCGGCGCGGACGGCGTCGGTGACTTTCGCCGTCTCCACGGCTGCGTCGACCACGGCATATTGCGGCGTCCTCTCATCCTCGAGTTCGTAAAGCGCGACCGACAGCAGTGCGCGAACCAAGAAATCCAGGGACCTCACCGGGCTCGACAAGAGCCGGCCCAAGATCGCCTCATGGCGGTAGTAGCCGCGCACAGCTCCGTAGCTGAGCGAGCGCACCGCAGGCGCGAGCTTGGGGTTGGCCGCGGCCAGCGCATCTTTGAGCGCGGCGTCCAGAGTCACGCCCTCGCGCAGTATCCGGGCCACGGCGTGTGCGGCGAGAGAACGCGCACTGGCGGCGGTGGCGTTCATGTGGGCGCGAAGCGTGCGTGGTCGAGCCTAAGTCCCTGGATGAATTCCCGGGCCAACAGCGGCTTTCGGCCGGTGAGCTGCAGGCGAAGAATCCGCAACACGCCGGTGCCGCATGCCACGTCGATGCCGTCATCCGCGGCGGCGAGCACCGTGCCGGGTTCGATTCCCGGCGCGCCGCCGGCGCGCAAACCAGAGTCGCGCAATTCGGCATCCCAGATGCGGAGCTGCGCGCCGTCGAGGCGCGTCTCGGCAATCGGCCACGGATTGAAGGCGCGGACGCGGCGGCAAATCTTGAGCGCATCCTCACGCCAGTCGATGAGCGCCTCGCCCTTGGTGATCTTCGCGGCATAGGTGACGCCTGCGGAGGGCTGCGGTTCCTCGCGGATGCGGCCCGAGTCGAGCGCCGCCAGCGTTTCGACGATGAGATCGGCGCCCGCCCAGGCGAGGCGGTCGTGCAGGCTCTTGGCGGTATCGTCGGCGCGGATGTCCATGGCTCGCGCCGCCAGCAGGGGACCGGTATCGAGGCCCTCGTCCATGCGCATGATGGTGACGCCGGTGTGTGCGTCTCCCGCCAGGATGGCGCGCTGAATCGGCGCCGCGCCCCGCCAACGCGGCAGCAGCGAGGCGTGGATGTTGATGCAACCGAGCCTGGGACAGCCCAGTGCGGCCGCCGGCAGCAGCAAGCCGTAGGCAACCACCACCAGGGCGTCGAGCGCCAAGCCGCGCAAAATCTCCAATGCTTCCGGCGACTTGAAACTCGCCGGTTGATGCAGGCGAATGCCATGCGCGACTGCCAGCGCTTTGACCGGACTCTCGCGCAATGCCTGACCGCGCCCGGCCGGGCGGTCCGGTTGGGTGAATACGGCGCAAATCCGGTGTGCCTGCCGCAGCGCGTCAAGCGCCGGAACAGCAAACTCCGGCGTGCCGGCGAAGCCCAGCCGGAGGGAAGGAAGAACGGTGCTCAAGGCTCAAAGAGCCGGGGGTCGAGCGCTCAGCATCACTGCGCTGGGCGTCGCTACGCCGCGCGCTGCGGCGCGAGTGTCGCCCCCTGTGGATCGCTGTTTGCGCTCCTTTTCGAGGCGCCGGCGAATCAGCTGGCGCTTGAGCTCCGATAGGTAGTCGACGAATAGCTTGCCGTCGAGATGGTCCGCTTCATGTTGGATGCAGACTGCGAGCAGGCCATCCGCATCCATCTCAAACGGCTGTCCGTCGCGATCCAGTGCGCGCACGCGAATATGGGTCGCGCGCGACACCTTGTCGTAGATGCCCGGCACGGACAGGCATCCCTCTTCGCCCGGGCCGGAGCCTTCCAGCTTCAGGATCTCAGGGTTGAACAGTACGAGCGGCCGATCGCGCTCCTCGCTGACGTCGAGCACGATTAGGCGCACGTGCACATCCACCTGGGTAGCCGCGAGACCGACGCCCTTGGCCGCGTACATCGTCTCGAGCATGTTGTCGGCCAGTTGACGCATTGCGTCATCGACCACCGTCAGCGGTGCGGCCTTCTTACGCAGCCTCGGATCGGGATACTCCAGAATTGCGAGCTTTGTCATGGGAGTTATGAGAGCAATATCGTGTTTTTGGCCGAGGAATGTTGCTAAAGTTCCGCCGCTGCTTAACTTAATGCCCGTCTTGCTGCGCGTGCGGCGTTGGCAAAGGGCAAAAACGGGCGATACGTCCCAGTCTTTGGCGGCAGGTCGGCAGTATACCAGCCAGTCAGCGAGTTCAAGCTGCGGCAACGGAGCGAAACGAATGCAAGTTCATCAATTTATTGCCCTCACTCTTTCGGTAGCGGTGCTCGCAGGATGTGAAACCGATCGGCCCGTGACGGCGCCGGTACCGGTGGCGGCGCCCGACAACACGGTGGAAGGCACGGTGGTCGGCGACGATAGAACCGCGATGGAAGCGGCGGTCGATGGGGGCGCCGGTGCGTCCGCCGCGGCGCCGGCGACCGAGGCGCCCGCGGGCGGGGTCGCCATCAACCCCAATGCTCCGGACAGCTATGTCGTGAAGCGCGGCGATACCTTGTGGGGCATCGCCAAGGTGTTCTTGCGCGACCCGTGGTTTTGGCCGGAAATCTGGCAAGTCAATCCGCAGATCCAGAATCCGCATTTGATCTACCCGGGCGACACGCTGCGTTTGGTCTATATTGAAGGTCGGCCGACCATCATGTTGCAGCGCGGGGACGCCGCGCGCGTGTTGCCGCGAGTGCGCAGTCAGCCGCTCGAGGGTGCAATCACGACGATCCCCTATGAAACCGTCGCCGCCTTCATGTCGAAGCCTTCGGTGCTCGCCAAAGAACAGATCGCGACGGCGCCCTACGTGCTGGCGACCCGCGACATGCACGTGATCATGGCCGACGGCGATACCCTGTATGCACGCGGATTTACCAGTCCCGTCGAGCTCGGCACTCATTACAACGTGGTGCGCGTCGGCGACGCGCTGCGCGATCCGGACGATAATCGCATCGTGGGTTACGACGGCATCTTTACCGGCGCCGGTCATGTGACCCGCGACGGCGATCCGGTCACGCTCATGATGACCGAATCGGCGCGCGAAACCGAAGCCGGAGATAAATTGTTCGCGGGCGGCGTCGACGTGCCGCTCGACTTCATTCCCAGCCCGCCCAAGGTCAAGACCAGCGGCAGCATCATGGCGGTATCGAACGGCGTCACCGTCATCGGTCAGTACGAGGTTGTGGTCATCAATCGCGGCGCCGCCGACGGGCTGGCGCCGGGCAACGTGCTGGCGGTATACCAGGCCGGCGAGGTCATCCCTGACAACGCGAACAAGGGATTCTTCAATTCGATGACCCGGCTGCATTCCCAAAAGGTTCGGCTTCCCGATGAACGGACCGGCACCTTCATGGTGTTCAAGACATTCGATCATTTGAGTTACGGTTTGATCATGGAAGCCACGAACGTCATTCGCGTCGCCGATCGAGTGGAAAACCCCTAAGTCCCTGTGCTTTTTGCCCGGCCGCCCGCGCCGCGCAAATCTGCACGTTGACGTGAAGTTTAGGCGCGGCGCCGCGGCTGCGCCGGGCCGATACTCGGCGCAATGCAAGGAGCCGACGAGTCTTCGGCGTGGATGACCCTCACGCGCGCGCCGGCGCTCGATACGTGCACCCTCGCCGGAGCGCTGGCGGTGTTCGGGGCGGCCCGCGGCATCATCCAGGCGTCCGATGCGGCGCGCGCGCAAGCCGGCATGCCGCCGCCGGCGCGCGAGTTCTTGTCCGGCGCCGAGGCACGATTGAGCCGCGCGGAACGCGCCTGGCTGGAAAATCCCCGCCATTGCATCCTGCCATTCACGGACCCGCGGTACCCCGCGCTGCTGCGTTCGGCGGCCCGCCACCCGATTGCGCTCTACGTCGCCGGCAACCTCGACGCCTTGAACGATCCTCAATTGGCCATCGTCGGCAGCCGCAATCCGACGGCGCAAGGCCGGGACACCGCTCAAGATTTCGGCGAATATCTCGCGGCGCGCGGGCTCAGCGTCACCAGCGGCCTTGCCGTCGGGATTGACAGTGCGGCACACCGTGGCGCCCTCAAGGCACAGGGGGTCACGCTGGCGGTGCTGGGGTCGGGGGTCGATGTCGTCTACCCGTCGACTAATCGTCCCCTGTCGGCGGAAATACAGCGCCAGGGCGCCTTGATCAGCGCATTTCCGCTGGGCAGTCCCCCCCGGCGGGAGCATTTTCCGCAGCGGAACGCGGTCATCGCGGCCCTTAGCCTCGGCACTTTGGTGGTCGAAGCGGCGCGTCGCAGCGGTTCTCTGATTACCGCGCGCCTCGCGCTCGACTTGGGCCGCGAGGTGTTCGCGATTCCGGGATCGATCCACAGTCCCTTGAGCCGCGGCTGCCACGAATTGATCCGGCAGGGCGCTCACTTGACGGAAACCGCGCATGACATATTGAGCGAGTTGAACTTTTCTGCGTTTTTCCAAGGCGTTACCCAAGCCCGGGCGGGGTCCGCCGCGGCGCCCATTCCCGCATCGGGCATGGACAAGGAACACAAAATCTTGTTAGATGCGCTCGGCTTTGATCCCGCGGACCTCGATGTGTTGGTCGTTCGTACCGGATTCAAACCAGAAGCCGTGTCCTCGATGATGCTGATCCTCGAGCTCGAAGGCCACGTTCAGGCCGCCCCCGGGGGCCGCTACTCCCGAGTCGTTAGGAGCCGGAGGTGAAAGATAACGTTCTCGATCTACTCATCTATCTGTTCGAGAATTATATGAGCGCCGACGACGAGCCGCGGCCGGACCGCGATGTCTTGAAACTCGAGCTGGATAAGGCGGGTTTCGCGGAACCCGATATCGAACGCGCTCTGGAGTGGCTGGACGGCTTGTCCGGCGAACAGCTGGGCAAGGTCGCGGAAGCCACCGCACGCGCCGTGCGGGTGTTCAGCAGCCAGGAGCTGCTGCGGCTCGACACGGACGTGCGCGGTTACCTCATGTACCTGGAAAACGTGCGGATACTCTCCGGCACTCAGCGCGAGCTCGTCATCGACCGGCTCATGGCGCTCGAAGCCGACGAAATCGACATCGAACAAGTCAAATGGGTCGTCTTGATGGTGCTTTTCAGCCAACCCGGACAAGAATCCGCTTACGCGCAGATGGAAGACCTGGTCTTCGAAGAGCGCTCTGACGCATTGCATTAGGCGACTTTGAGCACCAACCTCGTTATCGTGGAATCACCCGGCAAGGTGAAGTCCATCAAGAAGTACCTCGGCAAGGATTTCGAAGTCCTTGCCTCCTATGGTCACGTTCGCGACCTCGTGCCCAAGGAAGGCGCCGTCGATCCGGCCCATCACTTCGCCATGAAGTACCAGGTCGTCGAACGCAATCAAAAGCACATAGACGCCATTTCGCGCGCGCTCAAGAAGGCGAAATCGCTGTATCTCGCGACCGATCCGGACCGCGAGGGCGAAGCCATATCCTGGCATCTGTACGAGCTCCTCAAGGCCCAGGGCGAGTTGCAGGGCAAGGAGGTGCGCCGCGTCGTGTTCTACGAGATCACCAAGAACTCGGTGCAAGAGGCGATCTTGAGTCCGCGCGAGTTGTCGGTGGATCTCGTCAATGCCCAGCAGGCGCGCCGTGCGCTCGATTTCTTGGTCGGATTCAATTTGTCGCCGCTGCTGTGGAAGAAGGTGCGGCCGGGGCTCTCGGCGGGCCGCGTGCAGAGTCCGGCGCTGCGCATGATTTGCGAGCGCGAAGACGAAATCGCGGCGTTCGTGGCGCGCGAATACTGGTCCATCGACGCCGAGCTTCTGCATTCGGAGCAGAAATTTCCGGGCAAGCTGGTCGAGTATCTGGGAGCCAAGGTCGAACAGTTCAGCTTCACGACGGAAGCGGACGCCCGCGAGGTCGAGCGTACGCTGCAGGCCGCCGCGCATGGCGAACTCACCGTGCTCAACGTGGATCGCAAGCAGCGCAAGCGCAATCCCGCGCCGCCGTTCACGACCTCGACTTTGCAGCAGGAAGCCGCCCGCAAATTGGGCTTCAGCGCGCAGAAAACCATGCGCGTCGCGCAGCAGCTGTACGAAGGCGTCGATATCGGCGAGGGCCAGGTCGGCCTCATCACCTATATGCGCACCGACTCGCTCAATCTCGCGCAAGAGGCCATCGGCCAGATTCGCGACGTCATCGTGCAGCTGTACGGGCAGGAAGGGCTCGCCGAAGAGCCGCGGATCTACAAGACCAAGTCGAAGAACGCGCAGGAGGCGCACGAGGCCATTCGCCCTACCGCCGCCAACGTGCTGCCCGCGGACATCGAACAGAAAATGGAGAGCGATCAGTTCCGGCTGTACTCGCTGATCTGGAAGCGCACCGTGGCCTGCCAAATGGCGCCGGCGATCTTCGATACGGTCGCCGTGGAGATGCTCGCGGGCGGCGACGGCCCGAAGCGAAACGTGCTGCGGGCGAACGGCTCGACCCTGGTGAAGCCCGGCTACATCTCCGTCTACCAGGAAGGCATGGACGACGTCGTGCAGGACGATTCGGATCATGTACTGCCGCCGATGCAGGAAGGCGATCGGGTCAAATTGACCGGAGTCGTGCCGACGCAGCATTTCACCGAGCCGCCGCCGCGGTTTTCCGAGGCGTCGCTGGTCAAAGCGCTCGAGGAGTACGGCATCGGGCGGCCGTCGACTTACGCGTCCATCATTTCCACGTTGCGCGACCGTCAATACGTCGACATCGAAAGCCGGCGCTTCACGGCGACCGACATCGGCAAGATCGTCAGCCGGTTCCTGACGCAATATTTCACGACCTACGTGGACTACGACTTCACCGCCAAGATGGAAGACTCGCTCGATGCGGTGGCGAACGGCGAGCAGGAATGGGTGCCGCTGCTGGAGAAATTCTGGAAGCCGTTCATCGATCTCGTGAACCATACGGAAACCTCGGTGAGCCGCGAGGAAGTGGCGCAAGCCCGGGACTTAGGGGTGGATCCCGCGAGCGGCAAACCGATGAGCGTGCGCATGGGACGATTCGGTCCCTTCGTTCAAATCGGCACCAAGGACGATGCGGATAAGCCGCGCTTCGCGGGCCTGCGCCCCGGCCAAAAGATGGATGCCATCACGCACACGCAAGCGATGGAGCTGTTCAAACTGCCGCGCAAGCTTGGGCTGACGGCGCAGGGCGAGGAGATCACGGCCAATGTCGGCCGGTTTGGTCCCTACGTGAAATACGGCGCCAAGTACGTATCGCTCAAAACCGACGACCCGTATGAAATCACCCACGAGCGCGCACTGGAGGTCATTCGCGACAAGGAAATCGCGGATGCCAATCGGCTGATCCTGGACTTTCCCGACGCCGGCATACAGGTGCTCAACGGCCGCTACGGCCCCTATATCACCGACAAATCGCGCAATGCGAAAATCCCGAAGGACAAGGAGCCGAAGAGCCTGACCTTGGAGGAATGCCAAACCCTGCTGGCGGCGGCGCCGGCGCGCACCTTCGGCAAGTGGGGCCGCAAGCCCAAGGGACAGAATGGCAAGGGCACGCCCAAAGGGCTCGCGGCCAAGGCGGCGAGCGCGACCGGCCAGCCCGAGGCCGCGGCCGTGCGGGCCAAGCCGACGCGGCTGGCCGCCAAGGGCGCGAAGGCATCGGCCGACAAGAAAGCGCCCGCAGACCTCACCGCGCCCAAGCCCAAGGCCGCCAAAGCCAAGGCCAAGCCCAAAGCGAAAAAGAGTTCCGCCAAGAAGCCCTAGCGCTCAAATGGATGCAACCGCGGTCAAGCGCTACTTGAACGACCTGCATGACCGCATCACGGCGGCCGTGGAAGCGGTCGACGCCGCGAAATTCCGGCGCGATCCCTGGGTGAGAGCGGAAGG
>Ga0210383_10004342_pt1 | contig 12581 bp, 9 predicted proteins | sample IncBWC14OmetaG_FD_160072 | JGI IMG/M metagenome (GOLD analysis project Ga0210383, IMG submission 160072) | Forest soil microbial communities from Barre Woods Harvard Forest LTER site, Petersham, Massachusetts, United States - Inc-BW-C-14-O ...
CGTCGTTGGAACTCTTGTAAATGTCGACAAGAAGTTGCAAGCTATCGCGGCCGCCATGGATTCCCAGGTATTCGATTGCCTTCAACTGAAGATCGGGATTCGATCCGCCTTTGGCGATACCGGCCAACAGATCGCGCGAGGCTTGCGAACCGCTTTGGGCCAGTACGAATAGGGCGCGGTCCTTCAGCCTGGGTGAGTTACTGCTCTTGAGCAGCTTTTCCAGCAGCGGGATGCTGCGCTCCGGATCCGTATTCATGAGGCTGTTCAACGCCAGCAGCTTCAAATCCTCATCGGTGGCCGTTTCCGGCGAAACCGGTTGCCCGCTTTGCGATCGGATCTCCACCTGCAAAGCTTTGGCGTCGTCCAGCCAGCGACTGCCCGGGTAGCTCTTTTGCAGCTCATCCAAACTGGCCAGTGCCTCGTCCCGATGGCCTAGTTTGTTCTGCGCGTAGGCTCGCCAATAGTAGGCGCCATCGGCGCGGCTGGCTTTGTTGTCTATCACGCGGCTGAAGGCATCGATGGCACGGTCGTACTCTTTGCGATCCAGATAGCTTTTACCTCGCGAATAGCTTTCCGACGAAATGTCTTGCAGCCGGCGGAGTTGCGCCTGTTCGCGCGCCGCATTTCGATCGTTAACGCGCTCGGAGTCCTGAAAGGCAAGCAGGGGAAGCTCCGCGAAATCCGGTGGGAGTGGCGGCATGGGCGGCAAGGGAGGCAGCGGAGCCAACGGCGCCATCGGAACGACGACGATGGGACGCTCGGGCGGCTGCTGCGCAAAGACCAGCAGCGCGGTAAAGATCCAACCAGTAAGTGTGTAAAATATCCGCATAGTCATCCTACAATTTCTTTGAATTCCTGTCCTTTTCGGGCCCGGGCTTCGCTTGCATGCTGTGCGTTTCCGAGTCCCTCGCTTCAGAGCCGAGCACGCGCACTTTGAACAACAAACCCCGGCTTTCAATCTGTTCCCGAAGATCGTTCAGCTGCTGGCTCGAAATCTCGGACGGGCTGTGCGCGATCTCCAGCAGAACGCGCTCCAGGTCGTCCAGGACGCTCGCCATGGAGTTGTCGCCAGTGGTCCGCGCAGTCTGGCGATAGAGGCGATTGTCATCCAGAAGATCCTGGGCCATCCGCCTTTCGCCGGAAATATCCAGCTTGCCCTTGCCGTCCGGCGCGTTGTCGAGCTCGGCCAGCACCATCTGCGAGCGTTCCAGATGATCGCCCACCGCCACCAGAAGAATGCGTTCTCGAATCTGCTGGTTATTTTGATTCTTCGCTACCCCCGGCGCGCCGGCGCGCTGCCACAGGCTGCCGGCTAGGAATGCGCCGAGCAAGAGAGCCGCGACAGCAGGCGCCCAGATCCACCACAACCGCATTGGCCGCCGGTGTCGAACTGCCAGGCGTGGCTCGATCCGTTTCCAGATCGCGTGGCCATAGTCGGCTGGGCGTTCGGGAACCGAAACAGAATCCACCGTGTTCAGCACAAGCTGCAGAGCACGGAATTGGGAGCGGCAGAACTCGCAGACGGATAGATGACTCTCGATTGCCTCAGCTTCCGCCGACTCCCCGTAATAAAAGAGCACTAACTGGTCTTTATCTATGTGACTCATGCTTATATGATTCATCTTGCCGAACTCACTAGCGGTTCCAGACTCCGGCGGAGCTTCTGGACCGCTCGAAAAATACTGTGTTTGGTGGCGTTGGTTCCGGTTCCAAGAGCTAGCCCGATCTCTTCTATTGACAAGCCTTCAAAGTGCCGGAGGATGAAGGCCGTTCTTTCTTGCCCGCTCAGTTCGTCAAGCGCCGTATGGATGGATGCAGAAATCTGGCTGCTGTACAGCTCCCTATCCGGTCCCGGAGTTGGCGTTGGAATCGACCCCAGAACGTCCCGATCGGGATCCGGACTACGGAGGCGGCTACGTTCGCGAGTTTTTCGCTTGCGCATCAGGTCCAGAGCGCAGTTTGAGGCGATGCAATGCAGCCAGGTGGAAAAGCTGGCGCGGGCTTCGTATCGGTCGATTTGACGATAGGCCTTCAAGAAAGTCTCCTGGACTACATCCTCGGCGTCTTCTTCGTTTCCGGTCATGCGATAAGCCAGCCGGAAGATGGCGCGGCCATACTGCTCCACCAGCAGACGAAATGCTTCGTTATCACCCGAGCGGGCGCGTTCCACTGCGCCGCTGGCTTCCGCTTCCATCCGTCCATTAGACTGACATTTCGGCCAACGGTTAGGCGGACGAGGAGCCACAAGTTTTGCAAACCGATTGCGGCGTGGCGCGTATCAGGTCGGTAGGAGGCCTAGGGTGCTGGCTGATCTACGGGATGCGCTACGGCAATTACGGAAAGAGCCGGGGTTCACTGCGACCGCGGTAATCACATTGGCATTGGGAATCGGAGCCACCACGGCTATCTTTACGCTGGTGCACCAAGTGATGCTGAAGTCGCTGCCGGTGACGAAGCCCGAAGAGTTGTGGAGGATCGGAGATAAAGTTCGTTGTTGTAACTGGGGCGGATATACCCAAGGCGAGGACGGAAATTTTTCACTCTTTTCGTGGGAGGCATACAAGAACTTTCGCGCCCAAACGCCCGAGTTCATCGACCTGGCGGCGCTACAAGCAGGTAATGCACCGCTAGGCGTCCGGAGGGCGGGATCACAGGCACAAGCGGATACCCGCAACGGTGAGTACGTGTCCGGCAATTTCTTCAGGACTCTGGGCGTACAGCCTTGGATTGGCCGGCTGATGACCGACGCCGACGATCAGGAGGGTGCGCCATCGGTCGCGGTAATGAGCTACCGCATCTGGCGGGAAAAGTACGGCTCTGACCCATCGGCGATCGGGGCTGCTTATCAGATTAACGGGCATCCGTTCACCGTAATCGGCGTGGCGGCGCCGGGCTTTTATGGGGCGAAACTGGCAGGCTGGGGAATGCCGGATTTTTGGCTCCCACTGACAACGGAACCGTTAATCGATGGAGCGACGGCGCGGTTGAAAAGACCGAACGGCAATTTCCTGGACCTGATTGGAAGAGTTCGTCCCGGAGTTGAGCCGAAGCCGCTCGAAGCAAAGTTGAGAGTGGAACTCCATGACTGGCTGGCGAGCCATGTTCCGGATATGGAGCCGGGCGAAAAGCAACTCTGGCGTCAGCAGACCCTGCGCCTGATTCCAGGCGGCGCAGGTGTGGCGTCCATGCGGGATCAATATCAGGATGGGCTGAAATTGCTGCTGATAGCGGCAGCGTGCGTGCTGCTAGTGGCCTGCGCGAATCTGGCAAACCTGATGCTCGCCCGCGGGTTCAAGGCTCGCGCGCAAACATCGATACGCGTGGCGCTAGGTGCGTCGCGAGGACGCTTGGTGCGCAAGGTGTTGGTGGCGTCGATGCTGCTGGCGACAATTGGAGGAGGTTTGGGGATCGGTGTCGCATATGCCGGCACCAGGCTGATACTGTACCTCGCCTTTCGGATCGGTGGCCCCCACAACTACGTCCCAATCGACGCCGCGCCATCCTGGCCGATCCTGCTGTTCACGCTCGGAGTATCGGTACTGACCGGCGTGATCTTCGGAATCGTTCCCGCGTGGATGACGTCGCATGCCGACCCGGCGGACGCTCTGCGTGCGGCCGGACGCTCCGTCGGCGCCGGGCGATCCCTGGTGCAAAAGTCGCTGGTGATCTCACAGGTGACGGTGTCGTTGGTGTTGCTCTCGGCGGCGGCGATGCTGGGCCGGAGCCTGCGAAACCTGGAGCACCAGAATTTCGGATTTGAGACACGCGGCCGGTATATCGCCTGGATCAATCCGATGCTAGGGGACTACAAACCGGCGCAAATGGAGCCGATGTTCCGGCAAATTGACGATAGCTTGATGCAGATTCCGGGTACGCGGATGGTGGCGCCCGCGCTTTATGCGCCCATGACGGGTGATAGCTGGAATGAGGGCATTCGGATCGAAGGCAGGCCAGAGCCCGCTGCTAAAGAAGACACACTGGCCGCGTGGGCGCGCGTGATGCCCGGCTTTTTCGAGACCATTGGCGCGAAGATTATGCTGGGCCGGCCGATTACAGATGCTGACACTGCGGCAACGCGCAAAGTGGCGGTGGTCAACCAAGCTTTCGTGAGGCGATTCTTCAGGGACCAGAACCCGATCGGACAGCACTTCGGGATCGACAGAATCAAGTACTCCGCAACTTTCGAAATCATCGGAGTTACGAACGATCTCCGATATCTGACTTACCAGTACAAGAAACCAGTGCAGCCCATGTTTTGGGTCCCGGAAGCGCAAACTGTGCAGTACGACGATCCGGCCTTCACGAGCGGTGAAATCTGGTCGCACTACTTGTACAACATCGTGATTTGGACGCCGGGGAACGCGTCTGGTATGGAAGAGCGAGTGCGGAAGGCGTTGGCCAGTGTCGATCGTAATTTGGTGCTCTATTCGGTTGACCCATACGCCCAAGTTGTGAGCGCGGATTTCCAACGGGAAAACATGATCGCGACCCTCACTATGCTTTTTGGGGTGCTTGGACTTGTGCTGGCCGCTGTAGGTTTGTACGGAGTTCTGGCGTACATGGTGGAACGGCGGACCAGTGAAATAGGCGTGCGGATGGCGCTGGGCGCCGACCGTGGACGTGTCATGGGAATGGTGCTCGGCGGAGCATTCTGGCAGGTTGGCGCCGGTATTGTGCTTGGGATCCCGGCCGCGATCGGGGCGGGAACGCTGATGAGCACTCAGCTATTCGACGTGAAGCCATCGGATCCTCTTATGCTGGCACTCGCAACTTTGCTGCTTGGCTTGGCGGCCCTGTTGGCATCGGTGATTCCCGCTTGGCACGCGGCGGGTGTAGAACCGATGACCGCGCTACGGACCGAGTAGGACAGCACACCCTACTTACTGAAGTACGGATGGCCGGAGACCGGTGGATTGGGCGCCGCGACGCGAACTTTGCGCAGCGTGGCGTCCTCAAACAACAGCGACGGAACGAGCAGCGTAACCGGCGTGAAACTTTCTTCGCCCTCATTAGGCATCGGAAACTGGCCCCGTGGCGGCTCATAGCGAACAGTCAAGAGATTGAGATCGCGCGACGCGGCCGCAATATCCTTGAGAGAAACGGCGTTCAGGCCGAAGAACTGCATTCCACGGATCAACTCTTCGTGCCCGTCGGGAAACACTTTGTACGCCATGAGAGCGTTGAGGCCGGCGTTGTTTCCGTTTCTTAGCAAACGCACCACTATGCCGAATGGCCGGTTTCGCTGCTTGACCAGATCCACAAATTTGGAATGCAATTCGTCGCTGCTCAAGCCATTCGAAACGGTCATAATGACGTTGCTTGGGGCCGCTTGGCCGACGTGACGGCTGCCGGTGGAGCGACTGATGCCGCGCACCGGATCGCGGGAGGCGAGCAGCGTCTTGAGAATTCCATTCTCGACGAGTTGGACCTCGCGCGATGGCACGCCGTCCTCATCCATTTGCGAGAAGCCTCCAATGTGCCGGCCCTGATATGCGGGGATGGTCGGGTTGTCGCTCAGGCTAAGAAACTCCGGTAATACGCGCGAGCCGATTTTATCGAGAAAGGGATTGTCGCCTTGGTTGGGATTGGGCTGGGCGCCAGGCATCCCGGAAACTGTGCGCTTCGTCGCGGTCAGGCTGAAGAGGAGCACCCGGTGTACCAACTGTGGCGCGGCATCGCCCTCCACTAATACCGGTCCGCTGTAATTTGCCAGGGTATTGGCGTCGCGAAGTTGAGTGAGATCGCGTCCAACGGCCTTCAGACGCGCGGCCAATTCAGCCTCGGACGGCAACTCGGCGAGCGACCGTCCCTGCACCCAAGTGGTTTGTTCGAGCGGCATCCCGTCGGCGGCCTGGGTGGCTGCGTTGCCTGTGAACGTGAGGCTGGGCTCGCGGCGCGTGTAGGAAGTGCCTTCGCTGGTCAGATACCGCGTGTAGGTATTGAAGCAGTTCATCAAGACCGAGGAGGTGTAGATTGCGGGCATCTCGCGAAACAGAGCCGAGAGCGAACGAGCTTCCTTTTCCCAATCGGCGGCGCTCACCTTCACAGCCGGTAAATCGTAGCTGGTGACTGCCGGATCTTCCTTGCTGAAATCGTCCGATTCGTCTTCGCGGCTCTGCGCTTCGAGCAGGCCACGTTTTTTCGACAGATCCGCGACGGCTTTCTTGTAAGTGGCGTCAGTGGCAAGCCAAAGCTGGCGGCGCAGTTCCTTGTAATCGTCTTCGAGTGGCAGCTCGGTCGTGCCGTTGAAAATCCGCAGCCGCGTTCCCATGTCGATATCAAAAGAGAACAAGTGGGAGTTGTCCAATTTGTAATCGCCGACGCGTACTTCTACGGTCAGGCGTCGTCCGCGCGAGGCCACGTCGCGAGTCAGAGCGCCGAACTCCGCGCCGACGCTGACGGTATCCGAATCGACGACGCGATAAGAAATGAAGTACGGCTTCTCGAGATTCTCCACGGTGAGCTGTTTCATGGAGCGGGCCATTTCATCGCGCATCGCGCTCATTACGACGTCGTTTGTTTGGGCGTATAAGGCCGGCAGAGACGCAGCCGCCACTGCCAATACCGATAGCAAAGGGATTCGCATCTCTAGTTTCCACCTTCAAATGGCGCTGGAAGCAACGGGATACGCTCTTGAGATTTGGCTTTCTTTTGAACTTCGATCTGCGTGACAAAGATTGCCGGCGACGAGGCGGAAACAGGTACGCTTCCCGATTCAGCTCCGCAGAAGCCGTTAAATACGGCTACGTTCTTGTCGGCTGCGACGATCTTGCTGAAGGTGGTCAGCGGCGTGCCGATCAAGTCGGCTCCGCGTATCACTTCCTCATGCCCATCCGGATAAATGCGATAGACCATCAGCGGCAGCACATTGAACGAATTCGGCATGGTGCGTCCGGTGAACGTGAAGCCGCCCTCAATTTCGTCAAAATATAGCCCGAACGGCAATCCCTGCTTCTTGATCTCGGTGATGAGCCGCTTCTTGAGATCCGGCAGTACGGCGGAGGGCGAAACCTCGACCACCAGGTTGGACTGCCGAGCCACCGGCGCGAGCCCCACTTGGCCGCGTCCATGCCCGTTCGATTGCGCGATGCCCTGCACCGGCGTTCGCGACATCAGGAATGTCTTGAGCAACCCGTTTTCGACCACCGTAACGCGGCGCGCTTTCACACCCTGATTGTCGTAGGTGTAGTAACCGTCCAGATCGGTGTTGGCGAGGTGGCGCAAGGTCGGATCGAAGTAAACCGAGAAATTCCTGGAAAGGACCTGCTCGCCGATCTTCCCCTTGAATGTTTGGGCATCCTCGGCAGTCTTCTGGCGTTGTCCTTCCACGCGGTGCCCAAAGATTTCATGGAAGAAAACTCCACTCGCGCGGCCTGACAAAATCGCCGGCCCGGTGTATGCATCGGCTACCGGCGCCACACGGAGCGCTTCCAAATCATGGATCATCTTGTCAACGGCTTTGAGCACGGTGGCGTCGTCGGGGAGATTTTTTTCCTGAAAGGCGAAATAGGATTCGTAAAGCGGCAGTTCCATACCGTCGGATGCCTTGGTGGTCGCCATTACAAACAGATGAAAACCGGGCTGGGACGTCTGGATGACGGTCCCTTCCGTGTTTACGAACCAGCGCGTTTCCACTTGGCTCTGAAGAAACGCAGTGGCTTCATAAATGTTGGTGTATTTGGAGAAAGGAGCAGAATATTTCCGAACCTTGTCCTCCCAGAGCGCGCGGTTCAGGTGGATATCCACCGCTGGCTCGGAATATTGTTGTGGCTCTTCGCGCGAAAAGTCCGCCGAGGAATCCTCCTGGGCAACCTTCACCTGAACATTTGTACGGACTTTGGTGAATTGTTCCAGGGCCTGCTTGTAACGCTCATCGGTGAAATGCCACAGCACTGCTCGTATCGCGTCAGGATCGTTGTCGATCGGCACGGCGGCTGCGCCGAATCGGGGGAAGTTAAAGTCCCCGCGAACCTGGCGCGTGTTATCCATGGCATAATCACCAACTCGCAAGTCGACACTCAATTGCCGGCGCCGATTATCCGTGCTGGCCTGCAAACGCCCGAATGCACCGGTGATTGTCACATTATGCGTTTCCGTGATTTCGTAACCGATGTAATACGGCGGAACCGGCTGCGACTTGAGTGTTAATTGCGAGCGTGCGAGTTCTGTTTTCATAGCATCCAGAACCGCTGAGGAAGTTTGTTGGGCGGCCGCAGGGCAACCTGCAGCAAGAAGGGCGCAGATCGTCAGCCGAACCATGACCGTGCCTCCGCTCATGTATAACGTTGGATAGCCAGCAGAAGTTTCGGTGTTAAAGCTTACAGATTGTCGAATTCGGCGACTAACTTAAAAGGCTTCCATCCCGTCTTACCTGGGTGTAGCATTCTTTGTGTGGGAGGGCAGGAATGAAGTCAATTATTTGTCCCGCCGCCGTGGTTCTCACGATGTCGCTCTGTCTGGGAGTGGCGAACGCCAGCGGACCGATAGGCGTCTACGCGTTGGTGGATCAAATAGCATTCGAACCCAACGCCGACAAACCGGAACGTATTCGAATCTCGGGTGTCTTCAGCGTTGCCGTGGAAACCCCCGACAATTCGACAGTCTATTCGGCACCGCAGCGCGGATATCTCTATTTCACGCTGCCGAGTTTGCCGAGCGGCAATCAGGACCTGGCCCGGACGGAATGGGTGGATCTGAAATCCATTGCCGGCACGCGTCAGATTGTGGGATTTGGAGCCAGTTGGGGCGCGAAGGTCCGCGTCAGAAAAGCGGATGAAGATGCGAAGGCTCCCGATGAATATCCGATTGCAAACGGCGTGGTCAAAATAAACGCGGACCACCCGAGAGCCAAGGCGCTGCTGGATTATAAAGGGCGCTGAAGAGGAATGGCATCCGTCGCATGGCAGCACCCGCGGACGGGAATCTGGCGCTTCTCTCCGAGCGACGGCCGTCTGGTGGCACTGGCGGCGCTACACGCCGCAATCCTACTGGTATGGCCGGTGACGCCGCTCATCGCGCTGGGCGTGTGGTGGAACTCGAACACCATCGCTCACAATTTCATACACCGGCCCTTCTTCCGATCGGCGGGGATGAACCGGTTGTTTTCTGCCGCCCTCAGTGTTCTGATGGGCGTTCCGCAGACGCTGTGGCGCGACCGTCACCTGGCGCATCACGCCGGCAGCGCATGGCGATTGCGTGTTTCCGGACGCCTGGTGGCCGAGACAGCGCTCGTGCTTGGCCTTTGGTCCGCACTGATATGGTTCGAACCGCGCTTTTTCCTGTTGGTTTACCTTCCTGGATATCTGGCGGGGCTGGGGTTGTGCGCCATACAGGGGCATTGGGAACACGCCATGGGGCCGCCTATCAGCCACTACGGGCGCATCTACAATTTCTTGTGCTTCAACGATGGATATCACGCCGAGCACCACGCCGCTCCTGCGATTCACTGGTCACAGCTGCCGCGTTTCAACCAAATGGGCGCGGCTACTAGCCCGTGGCCGCCTCTCATGCGCTGGCTGGAGGTCCGGCCGCTGGAGATTCTCGAGCGCCTGGTGTTGCTGTCGCCGCGGTTGCAGTGCTTCGTTCTGCGCACACACCGCCGCGCCTTCCGGGCTCTGGTGCCGCAGGTGCAGACTATTCGCAAGGTCACCATTGTGGGAGGCGGGCTTTTCCCGAGGACGGCGCTGATCCTCAGGGAACTGCTTCCCATTGCGCAGCTCACGATTGTCGATTCTGATCCACGCAATCTGGAGATCGCGCGCGGATTCCTAGATGGGAACATCGAATATCGCAACGAGCGCTATGTGCCGGGTGAATCGCGCGATTGCGATCTGACTGTGATTCCGCTGTGCCTGGATGGCGACCGCGCAGCGATTTATTCCCGCCCGCCCTCGCCATTTGTTCTAGTGCACGATTGGATCTGGCGACGCCGGGGAGCGGGAGCCGTAGTTTCCGGCGCGTTATTGAAGCGCCTCAACCTGGTGCGCCGATGAGATGCGCCAGCCTGTTTCTGGTGTTCGTCCTGGCCAAGCTGATGATGGTGTGGGGCCATACCGCGCCGGTGACGGGCTGGTCCCTCGCGGCCTACATTTGGCAAGATGCGGTGATCGCGCTTGCGTTTGGTGCATTCGACATCGCGATGCAAAGGATCGGTGCGCCGGCTCGAATTGTGTGGGTGGTTTACTGGGCGGTTGCGATCTACGCGGCGATCAATATTCCGGTGGGACGCGTGCTTTCTACTCCATTGACTCGGCCCATGCTCCGCGCCGCTCGTGGGCCGTTGGCCGATTCCATGTTGATCTATCTCACCGCAAGTAACATTTTGTCGGGCGCGTCTGTCCTCGCGGCAGCGGCCGGTCTTCCTTGGCTGATGCGAAGCATGCCGCGGCAGTTCGCGAGATCGGTTGTGGTTTGCGCCATAGCACTCGTCCTTCTTGGACCCACGTCGAGCAGCCGGGTGGATACACGTGGCATGGATCGCAACGTTGTAACTGCGCTGATCGACACGGGATTGCCGCGCGTAGTGGCTGCTAACGGAGCCACTCAGTGGCGCGAATCGCGATTCCAGGCGGACGGAACCGAAGATCTTTCGCGGTTTCGGGGAGCTGCCCAAGGGTTCAACGTGGTGATGGTGAGCTTGGAATCCACCGCCGCCCAATATCTGTCACTCTACGGCGCACTCTACGGGGGCGAGTACGACGCAATGCCCAATCTCAGCGCCTTGGCGCGAAGTGCAGTGGTCTTCGAGAATGCCTATGCGGTTTATCCGGAGAGCATCAAGGGACTTTACTCGGTGCTGTGTTCTACGTTTCCGGCCTTCGACAGCCAGCCGGAAGAGTACGCGAAATTAGGCTGCAGCTCCGTGGCTTCGATTCTCGGCGACGCCGGTTATCGCACGGCCATGTTCCACTCAGGACGTTTCGGGTATCTGGGGATGGAGTCGATTATCCGCCACCGCGGTTACCAGACGCTGGAAGATGCGGGCGACATCGCGGGCAATCACAATTCGAGCTTCGGCGTGGACGAACCCGCAACCGTGACGCGGATGCTGGCATGGATCGACGCACTGCCGCGCGGCCAGCATTTTTTCCTGACATACCTGCCCATTGCAGGCCATCATCCCTATGCCACTCCGGAGCGCGGCCCTTTCGCGGGAACGGATGAAATCGATCAATACCGCAACGCCTTGCACTATGGCGATGCTTCATTGGGGACGCTCATCCAGGGACTGCGCGCACGAGGGTTAGAACAGAACACTGTATGGGTGATTTATGGCGATCACGGCGAGGCGTTCCATCAGCACGAGGGGAATTATGGCCACACTTTTTTCCTCTACGACGAAAACATTCACGTGCCATTTCTCATCGCCGCGCCAGGCCTGATGCGTGGCGAACAACGAGTACATAAGGTGGTGAGCCTGGTGGACACCGCTCCAACCATCCTTGACTTGATGGGGATTCAGCCGGCGAACAACTATCAGGGGCATAGCATGTTGGATGCCACGCCGCGAATGGCGCTGTTTTTTGCGGACTACTCGCTGGGTCTTCTGGGCTTGCGCGACGGACGCTGGAAGTTTATTTACGAAATCGGATCGGGCAGGGCACGGCTGTTCGATATGGAGCACGATCCCAGGGAATTGTCGGACCTATCGGGTCGCGAGGCGGCACGGGTGTCGTGGTATGGCCAGATGGTGCGCGGCTGGTGCAGTGCGCAGAAGAGCTACATCGCCCGCTCAGCGATACCGTGACGTACAATCGCGGGATGCCACGAAAAGTCATCCTGGGATTCGGAATCAGCATCGACGGTTATATTGCGCGGCGGAATGGCGCTATGGATTTTCTGGTCATCGACAAAGAAGGTGAAGCGGTGATGGCGGACTTCTTCGCCAGGATGGATACCACTGTGATGGGCCGCAAGACCGCGGCAGCTTGGGTGAAAATGCGCAAGAGCGGCGAAATTCCCGCCACGCCGGGCATGGCCAATTACGTAATTTCGCGGCGATGGAAGCCGGGCAAGCGCGAGGGATTCGAAGTGGTGAGCGGATCTCTGGCAGCCTTTGTGAAAAAGCTAAAGCGCCGCCCGGGGAAAGACATCTATCTGGGTGGCGGCGGCGAATTGGCGCGCAGTTTCCTGGAAGAGGATTTGGTGGACGAGCTGTTCCTCGGCGTTGGTCCGGTACTGTTAGGCGATGGCATCCCCGGCTTTCCGGGCAAGTTCCAGCAGCGCGACTTCAAGCTGACAGAATGCAAGTCCTACTCGGATGGATCGGTCGGGCTACGCTACGAACGGTTGCGGACTAAGGTTAGCCGATAACCCGATCTCTTTAGGAACGAGTAGAATTAATTCCAATGCGCGTCGCCGTTGGGATGGCCGTCTGCTTGATTTGCTCACCTCTTTCGGCGCAGTGGCTAAATTATCCCACTGCGGGGATTCCCCGCCTGCAGGATGGCAAAGCGAACCTCGCGGCGCCGGCGCCCCGCACCGCCGATGGCAAACCGGATCTGTCCGGAATCTGGGGCCTGGCTTGCCCGGTGGCCGATAATCTAAACGGCACCGTCACTGGCGCGCATGTGTTTTGCTGG
>Ga0210383_10004344_pt1 | contig 12578 bp, 19 predicted proteins | sample IncBWC14OmetaG_FD_160072 | JGI IMG/M metagenome (GOLD analysis project Ga0210383, IMG submission 160072) | Forest soil microbial communities from Barre Woods Harvard Forest LTER site, Petersham, Massachusetts, United States - Inc-BW-C-14-O ...
TTAATTTAAGAGACAGTAATTTAATATCTTTTTCCGAAATAATTTCTTTCTTTTTATCACCTTTTTCACTAGATGATTTTTTCCAAAAAAAAGATGGAGCATATTTAAATTGTTGATTAGGATATTCTTCCCATGGTTTTTTTATGAACCACAAATCTAAGCATACTGATTTATCAATCATTTTAATATTAAAATTTTGTGCTATTTCTGGAAATTTCTTGGCCAAATATCTATTAATTATAAAGAAAAATTTATCTTTATCTTCAATTGATAAATTTTTATATTCACTTCTTTTCACAAAGAGACAATTAACAACATCAATTAGTTCGGCCATTTTGTTTACGTTTCGTAATTATCTCATTCATTATCAAAGTTTGTTCGTCTCTTTCTACAGGTGTACCAAAGGTAGTGATATTTTTCAATATAGCACCAATAAAATCATAAAATGTTATATCTATAAAATGTTCTGTGTATTTAACAGCTTCTAAATTCCATATTTTATATGAATTATCTATTATAACTTCACAATCTTTAATATCATATAATGGTATGTGATTGATAGATTTATTGTTATTAACAATGCCTCTGACTTTATCTACTTTCATACCTCCGTACATATGAAAATCTATTCCATTTACCCAATCACTAGTGAAATTATTTACCCACGATGCTGCCAATTTATTCTTACTATATTTGCTTTTACCTTTCTTATTTATTTCTAACATAAATTCTGATAAACTAACGTCATTCAATTGAGATGCAAATATTTTATCGAAAATCACAATATTTGAGAAAATAAAATCCATTATCGTTTTAAAAATAACTCCTTTTTCAAGAACTATATGTTCTCCTAGAACTTTTATAGGATCTTTAACAATTTTAAATTTATTATAATCAGATTTATTAAAATATCTGATGTCAATTTGTGAATATGATATTGTGCCGTTTTTTCTAAATAGTATCATTATTAAATTTATTTATTCTATCAGTTATTATTTTTTCCCCACTTTTAGAAATTTTAAATTCTAGTTTTCCAGAAGTGTTTATATGTGTTATTCTAAATTGTTTATTGTTCAAATCCCAAACACTATCAGCTATCAAAACACTTAAAATAATAGCATCTAGGGTTTTAGTTTCTAAAAATTTAGCACCAGATTCCAACTTATATTTATTGTAATAATAAGCTACTTCTTTTAAGTAGCAGATAGTATTTATATTATTTTTATCAAAAACATTTTTAACTATTGATGTGTTATTAATTAATTTTTGTATGGAACTAATATATGCCCAAACATCGTCCGTATAAAAATAATCTATATGTTTTTTAAGTTCTGCCAATTTTTGTAAATATGTTTGTTAAATCAAGATTATTAATTCCTATAACATATTTATCGTTTTTTAACGAATATTTAAATAATGTATTAAATTTAGCTATTATATCTTCGTTTGTTTTTTTAACATCAGGTTCTATATCTTCATTAAAAACATCGATTAAATTATCTATTTCCGATACAGTAAGAGAATTCCTCTTACTTAAACAGTATATGAAATTATATTCTAAATTTTTATATTTTTCTAAAGTATCCATACCTTTTGAAACTTTGTCATTTACAAATTCATCAAGTGACGTATAAACACCTATGGTGGGCAGCGAATATCTAAATCCATTAAAATTAAAATTGCGTTCTTTAGAATCATAACAAACCATTAAATCATCCGGAATTTTAGCATAATTAAAATTATCTTCTGTTAAAAATATTTGTTGTAACACACCTTCACTATCATAATAATGAACAATAACAGGCACTTTCGTATATAGTTTAACAAGTTTTAAAAAAATGAATAACAAATCCATGCTGATTATATCATACGGAACATATCCTTCAATTGAAGTACATTGAAATACAAATTTACGTATATTTTTAACAGATGAAACTATATCATTTTTATCATACACATGCTCAAATTTAACAACTTCCTCAATAGAGGGTTTTCGTATAGTTATATTAAAATTTTTAGGATAAAATAATCCTAAAGAAGGGAGTTTATTAATATCAAGAGTTATTTGATATCCAAATAACTCTTTAAAATATTTTTTTATCCTTCTGTAAATTCTCATTTATTAAATCGTTTATATGATTTGTCTGTTATAATATTATATTTAACATTTCCCACAAATTCATTCAAGTTTGATGAACCCGTATAACTCATAGTTGATTTCAAATATGATTCAAAATTTTCAACCCAACCTTTTAAAGTATACTCAACTGGTCTGATACGAACGACACCCTCTGACGTTTTAAGCTTATCAACACCCCATGATTTTTGAACTTCTTTTGTAGACATACCCCGATATTTTTTCGTAATAGTATATCCTTTTTTAAATATATAATAAGCGGTTTCATCAGAAATTTTTAATCCTTTAAAATAAGCCTGCCCAGCTGATTCTATTGCTTTATTGAATAGTGAACCTACCATAACTAAATCGGCACCTAAAGCAAGAGCTGTAATAATATCAGCATAGTCTTTCATACCACCATCTGCTACAATTTTAGTTTCATATGAATTTTTTGTTTTTAAAGTCCGACATTCGGAAATTAAAGAACCAAGAGGGTAACCAATAGAAGTTTGTTGAGAAGTGAGACAGCCTGTACCGCTACCGATCGAACACCGAACGTAATCAACCCCAATTTTAGCATATTCAATATATGTTTCAGGATTTGCAATATTGCCAACCATTATCACTAATGAGTTACCATGTTTTTGTTTGGCTTTCAGAACAGTATCATACACATCTTGCATATGACCATTAGCAGTATCTATTAAAACATGGTTACTAAGTGGAGTATCTGATACATGATTTATCTTCATATATGTTCTTTTAAATCCTTCAAGACTATACGATACAAAAACAGTCCTTGATTTTGAAAGATTTGATAGTGTATCAAACACAGTTATTTTACCTTCATCGATAAATGGCTGTCTGACAGATGCTACACATATCTTGTTATCTAAAAAATTATCATAATTTTCCGACGAAATAACTGTATCCATAGGAGCTGTAATCAGCGGTAGCATTCCGTTTGAAAGATATGGATTTATTTCAGAACGAGAATTAATTTTTGAAATTACGGTTGGTTGAATTAATACATCTTTAAGATCAAATAGCATAGTAATTATATTGTAAAATATATGTTAAAGTTTAATTAATCTTGTAAAATTAAAGATAGTTTATATTTTCGATATTTAACGTCATCGTATTTTAAAATTATACCAATAGGACAATAATGTAATGTGATGCTTTCGTGCCACATGAAGGTGCGCGGATAAATTATATTTTTCATTTTATGCTTATAAATACCACTTATACGTCGTTCTAATTTTTGAAATTGTAAACATCTAAAAAAATGCTCATTTACCTTCTTAAAACGAACCTTAAATTTAAACATTTCAACGAAACATTCATTATTAATTGATACGGGCAAATTTAAAATGACCTGACTTTTTTCGTCAGATAAAACACGGTATTCTAAAATTACTGGATCAGGAATCATAAATTAATATAAATATATTGTTAATGATTCTCTTTCGTTATTTTGTGAAGAATTTTTAATTAGGTCATTAAATTCTTGTTGACTGGATACATATTTTGAGAAAATTTCTGGTTTAACAAAATTTGAATAGGAGAACGCTTTACGAAATCGCGTACCAACAGGATGACCGTTTTTAACAATATGTCCTGTTTCAAATTCTTGTTCATTGCTTTTTAGTTGGAAGGTGTTAGTTTTCATGTTATTTTATTTTTATTTATTATCAAAAACCATAGTTGCATTCAATTTCTAAAAAAGCAAATTTCCAGTCTTGAATATTCCATTTACTGCTATCGTGGGGAACAGATTTCCAATTATAACCATCGGTAGAATATAAAACTGAATTAGGCAAATCGCGATGTCTTTTATAAACTGTTGATATTTCTTTAAAATCGTAAAATTTTAAATTCATATATTATTTTTATTTCTTTTAAGTAATTATGAATTTTTGAATTTATTCAGCAAAAAGCGGAGGATGTTCTGCAGGGAGTGTAATTCTGTACATAATACGAAAAACATCTCTATCTAAAGGTAATGATTCATGTATGAATTGACTAGAACCATAGTATACTTTATTTGATTCGAGCATGAATCCTTCACCTAATTTAATATGTGAACAATCGCCTCCTTCTTTCGGTACACCATCATATTTACCTATCCAACCTTTACAAGCCGAATAATTTGTTGCTATAAGCATACCACCATTTAGGCTAGGCTCAGTATTCCATGTGGGATTAGAAGGAGGAGGGTTATCCCAACCTTCCGTAAACGATATATAGTTACCGTCAATATGCGGTGCTCCTCGTCTAAGAGTTTCAGATTTTTTCACAAATTTTCCATGTACAGTAAGAAATGCAGTTCCTTTTTTATTTGGTAATTTTTGTATCATTTGCTTAACTATGTCTCGATGCTGCTTAGGTACAGTATTTAAATCACTTAAATCAAAAGGAAACATAGCGACCTCTCCTTCAAAATGAGGAATTAAAATTTTATTTAATGGTTTTGCGATACTGTTTAACATGTTTGTGAGTTTAGATTGTGGATATTACCTATAATAGTAGGTTCAGTGAAATCATACAAAGGAGGGGTCATACCTATGTCATACGCGGTTTCTGTTCCTGTGGATGTAATATCAAGGCTAAAACAACCCGCATCAAAAACTACAATCCCTGTATATTGACCAGACTGTATTTTATCACCAGCATATATTTCTTTATTATTTACTTTATCAATTATTCCAGTAAATTGTGATCGTTTTATACAAATAGGATCAACAGAATTCATTTTTATCCATTTTTCAACACTACCTTTTTCTATGTCGTCAATAGTAAATATTTCACTAAAAACATATCCATTTTTACGAACACAGGTATACCTAAATTTAATCTTGATTTCTTTTTTCATGAAGAGTAATATATGGTTGGAATTTTATGTATTTTATGGCTGGCTCTTTTACTTCACCATCTTCTTTATTCCACGCATCTTTCGATGTTAAATGATAATTTAAACAATTTTTACAAAAATAATATCGCTTTTCTTTACGCTTGTCCGAAACTGAAATTTCATTTCTAAGTGCTATATTTCTAAGTGCCTTTTGTGCAGCACCAGTCGAATCAAAAATTCTTTTTCTACAAGTTACTGAATATATAGCCTGCCACCAATGTTGTTTCAAGATAAATGATCTTTGATTTGATAGTTTTTTTGATTCAAATTATTTTTAAAATATTCAATTCTTTTTCATTTAAACTACCCATTCCACTGAAAGAAATTTTATCAAGAACGTCATCAACATTCATATGGGAGTAAACAAGGGTTTCAACTGCTTCATAAAAATCCGGGCATTCACTGAATTTACACAAATTAATTCGACCATTCATCAAGGTGTCAGTAATATCTTTCTTTTCGAAATCAACATTAAGAAAATATTTAGACACGATCATAAAAAATCGAATTAATTCGTCATCAGTACCAACTATATAGGATACCGCTTTTCCATTTTGTTCAGTGTCAAAAGAATTTATAATTAGAGTTTCGTACTCAGGAACTTTCAAAGCAGATATCTCGGCTAAACTTTTATTAAAAATAAGTTTGATTACTCGCTGGGAATTCATGATTATAAATTATATATTATATCCACATCACAAAATTAAGAATATTATCTGATATTACCAAATATATTTAATAGAATATATACTTATTCAGTGTAACTATCTGATAATCAATATTTTAATTTCTAAGTCCCCCTTATAAATTAACTTCCCTCAGTGCATTACATAATCCTGTTCAACCATCCATAAAACTTTCGTCATCTGGTTTGTCATACCATAATGACCTATTTATATATTATCGCAAAGGAATGACTTTTATTGACACACCATTTGAATTTTCATTGGCTTCTTCTAAATCATAATAAGCAACATCGCCAACAAGATAAATTTCTGCTGGCATTTCCGCTAAAAAGTTAAGTATGTTAAACATGAAAGAATCTTCACCTCTCTGGTTAAGTTTAACCTCAATGTAGGAAAGAATTGAATTTTCCATGACACTGGTTCAAAAGAATAGAACGTTGGATTTGGACGGCAACTAATACTTCTGAGAATCTATATATTAATTATAAAATTAAAATTTATAGAAAAGTCCAGCTGAATAATAATGTTGATTAGGAAATCCTGGCATAGAACCAAAATATTGTGTCTTTATTAATATTCGCAATCGCTTAGTTAAATAAAATTTAATGCGTGTATCATAGCCAAATAAATTATACAACTCAAATGGTTCAATTTCTTGACCATTCTTTTCCACTATACTAATAAAATCTTGCTTAGCCGCTGATGTATTAATGCCAATTTTAGTCGTTACTTTAATCCAATTTACTGGCGTAAAAGTATTTATACCCGTGCGATAACATGGTTGATATTGCATATGTTTAACATCTATGATATGTACAACCGTATCCCTATGAAATTGTGCGGACACACTTAACGACAGTATTAATAATATTAAAGTTATAATTTTTCTCATATAGGTTTATCTATTTTTTGTAATTTATTTTGTAATTCTGATATAGGAACAACATTTTTACTTAAGTCTTCTAAAATTTTAGAATAAATATCGTATGTATTGATTTTACCGATTAATTTTTCCAATTCACCATTAACCGTAAATACCCTTTCTCCTGCTGTATTATACCAAAAAGTCCCTTCATAGAAAGAATCTTTATATTCAACAGTACATAGTACTAAAACACCATTTTCTAAAAGACCTAAATAATCTTTGATTGTTATTATCATGTGATTTATATATTATTAATCTTCAAGTAACTCTGTTAGGTTTCTTTTACGTAATTCATGAATTACATCAGATTCGTAATATTCCAACACATATTCTATAATATCTTTTGATTTAAATTCGTTATTTACCTCACTTATATCAAAATAATCTAAAATTTCTTTCAATTTATGATATTTTAAATATTCATCAGGTGTAATGTTTTCAATTATCTCTTTTGAAGACAAATCTTGAACACCACACAATTCAACTTCGAGACCATCATATACTTTAGATGCTTGAAAATTTTCACATATCAGTGTTAAATCCATGTTTTTTCGTAGTTTTTTATTAAATGTAATAAAAATTAGATAAAGTAGCAAATTAATATATACAAATAATGTCTCAAATTGTATCTCAAACGGATGATGGTGTAATAACTTTATATGAAGATTTTACAACAACTCCTTCGCCAGCAGCATCTCCATCACCAGCAAATACTGGTATAGAATTTCCTAACGTGGGATTCGAATTTATAACTCAATTTACAAATTTACAACATGTTAATTCGTTAAATAATTTAACGGACACAACTGCTAATGAAACACAAGAACGATTTTTAAAACGTTATTATAGAATATCAGCAGATGGCTATCAATGGTCTGACTATATATGTATAGATACTAGTACAGGCGATCTTTTTGGGTTTCCTAGTATAAATGATGAAACAGTTTATTTAGAACTTAAATGGGTTAGACATGGTTCAAACACTACTAACATTATTTATCTAGACAATGTAACTGTTACTGGCACATGGCAACGCAATGAAAAATATACTCCTGTTTTTAGACTGGATAGCAAAAATCCAGTAGCTTTTTATAAACCAGCAGATATTTACAAAGTGTTTAAAATTTATAACTTCGAGGTTATATCATCGGGAAATATATCAGATAGTGATTTAAAAATTAGTTATAGGATATCTCAAGATTCGGGGCGAACGTTTAGTCCATTTGAAAATCTTACAAAAGCAAATATTACAACATTTAAAGTTAATCCAATCAGATTTTTCATGATTGAATATAAATTTGAGTCAACGACAGGGATTCCTATTGATGTGTACACAGTTAACCTCTTTGGTGATTTTCAAAATGTCACCAATAATTATCAAACCGTTAAATTATACGGATTCCGAAGTTCATGTATGACATGTTTATGTAACGAAACGCTAGAACAAAATACTGATCCTTTACATGGTATTTTTTCTAATTTTAACGATATACTCGATACAACTAATTTAGGGTTTGGTGAAGCGTGTTCTGTGTTACCTGAAAATTTAACTACACCTTTTACCCAAACACAATTGAGCGAATTTTATAAACCATATGCCCTTAGTGGTGCTTTGAATTTATACAACAGTTTATCTACTTCTACGGTTCAAATATTTGGGCATGATGTAATTTATTTTGTCACTGACCCAGATAAAAATGCAATAGATACTAATTTCAGAGAATTTCAGCTTTTTGGTATTGTTAAATATGATACTATCAAGGCATCTCTTGATGATAATAAATTTCCTAGTAATGAAATAAAATTTTCAGAATGGGATTTAAGTATTTTCGAAAATTTTGAAATACAAATTTTAAAAAGTGATTTCAAAAGAATATTCGGTATTGAATATAGACCTAGTAATAATGATTTTCTTTTTTTCTGTGAATTAAATCGCATGTACCAAATAGAACATGCTCAACCATTTAAAGATTTTAATAATGCAGCAATTTATTACAGAGTGGTACTCAAGAAATACAACAAAAAAGCCAATGTACAACCTGCTGGTCAGAATGCTGGCACAATAGCTGATAAGATAGCAGAATTGACAAATAATACTACAATAGATTCGTTATTTGGAATGGTAAACCAAATAGATATAGAAAAGACGGCAGACAAACCACAATTTACACCCCTATCACAAGATCTTTCAAGAGTTGATGTTAATGTTAATATTGAAAAAGAACTTATCGAAAACGCTTCGTTAGTAATATCTAAATATCATTATGACTTAGGAACGGCTACATATTCTACACCTGCCGTTGTTTATAGTATCACTGATAGTGAAGTTGAAGAATCTGATAATAGAGCGGTAGTATCTTGGATACGTATTAATAATATAAGTGTTAACGAAACATTTTCAATAATTAATAATATGGACGTAATAAATAATAAGGGTTATAAAATTGAAATTAATAATGGAAACTCATTCGATCTTAATTTTAACGGTGCTACGTTTTCAATGGTTTATCCTGCTTTGAATGAAAATATTTGGTATTGTTATACGACTAACATAGATCAGCGTCAACAAACAGTAACTCAGTTTCTCTATCAGAGAGGAGCTGAGGGATTTGATGCGTCTCGTCTAAAATCTTCCCAACTTGTATTGCTTACTAAACAAATTTATAGCCTTATACCTTCAGAATTTGAGCTGGAAAATATTCCACTCCAAGTTATGGCTAGTGATATGAGACAAACAAATTTACGTTTATTTAGTGATGTTATACCAGAAGATAAACACATCAGCATATTAAATCAAAATATTATACGTGATACTGGATATTTAATTATGGCTGATAATAGTAACAATAAGGTTATTTTACCAAATTATCCTCCAAGTAATGATTAAATATCATAAGAGTATTTAATATAGCGTGGATCTTCTTTATAATATCTTTTGAAAAATTTAAATTTATAACCAATTTTTCGAGACCAGTATACTGTACCTTTTCTCTGCACGACATAAGAAAAACTATTTTTAAGTTCTTCAGTATTGACAGGAAAATATTCTATGTCGTTATCATTTATTATTTTTAATAATTCTTTTTCAATATTAATTTCATTATCATAAAAATTTGTAGGTTTTTGTATTAAGGGAATACCTACATAATCAGCAACAGATTGTGTTGAAATTTTATAACGATTAATATAATTAATAAATGTTTCAAATCCAGCTAATTTTAAATCTTTTTTCATAGGCAAGTATTTTAAATCATTATCTACGCAATATTTTTTAATCGATTCTAACCAATCAGTATAATAATGGTTTTCATATTGATCCAAACTATCAATATTTTCAGAAAAATTTTCTAATTTAATATTAAATTCAATCATTTTTTGTTTCAAAATATTATTAATATGTGATAAAGATTTTTTCTCAAAATCAATACAATTAAGTGAAATTAATATTTTATTAATATATAGTCCTTCTTTTAATTTTCTTTTCTCATTATATATAATATTCCTATCGTAACCCCACATTTCTACATTAACTAATTCACCATTACCATTTCTTAAAATAAAATCAGCGCGATGCTCAGTGTTTTCAAAAATTCTTTCATTATATGAATATATAATGTTATTTATAAATAAAAAATTAGATATTTTTGCCTCATATACACTCTTAACTAAACTACCATCTATTGTTTTATACCAGCCAGATGGTATAATGTTTAATTTTTCACATAATTTTATAATTCCACCATGTAATTTAACAACAGCATTATCAAAACCATGCATATTTTTTCTTTGATCCGGTGTAAACATTTTATTATTATTTTCAATTATAGCTAAAATAATATTTTCTTTCGTCCAATGTTCTACATATGGATAACCCATATCAATAGCAACTTGCGTTGCCCCACCTAAATATAATCTAAGTACATTATAAGCTTTACTAAAATTTTTTCGTAATTCATCAGTATTAGGAAATCTTTTATTTTTAATACAAAAAGGCATTATAGTGTCCCACACATATTTTTTTCTTTCTGATAATTGCTCTTCTTTTGATTTCCATAATAAATTATCAGCTGTTAAATTATCTGGATTATTATCTTTATAACTAATTCTAATATGATCACTGTTCCAGTTAATAATCTCGTCAGCATTTATTATGAAATGCTCAAACATTAAATATTTTAAACATATAAAAATTTCTTTATGATTTATATCAAATAAGGAAATTTTTTACTGTTATAATTTTCGTTATTTGATATTATAATATCTTTTAATTCAACGCTTATAAATTTACCAACTCTATTTTTTTGAATATTAGTATAACCTAATCTCTTAACCCTAGCCATATTCGAGATCTCATACTTCCCCTCAAATCCTTTAATCGGTATCCAATATTCACCTTCTAAATTTTCTATTTTATTCTCCTTACTCATAATTACTCTATTATTTTTAATTAATCAAATTATTATATTAATATTTTAACACAAAGTTTGATCTAATTGTATATATTAATGTTCAAAATCAGTATATTACGCGTTTTTAACTGGCACAACAGCTCCAAACCCTTTAAATATTTCTTTAAATCTATCCTCCCTATTACCATAATATACTAAACAACATGCCATGGGAGATCCCTTACCACCTGTCTTCCCATTTTCTAAAAACATCACTCTGTAATCACTAAGAAAACAAACGCTGTTAGCAACTCCAAAAATATATTGCTTCCAATGAGATGTGCTTGTAGCGACCGGAATCAATGCTATTACTTCACTACCATGTTCTCTATAAGCACTAGCACAACGTATAATCCAATCTTTTATGGATGTGTGATGTTTTCTACTCGAATTATTATAATGTTTCTTAATTAAGCCATAAGGCGGATTAACGAAAATTGTAGGAAAATTCCACGATTCTTTCAGACCATCTTTCTCAGGCAATAGATATTCAACTTCAGCATTAACAATACTAAACTCATTTGAACACGGGTCTAGTGATATCGAACCACCAAACATTTCTTTCACAGGATCAATAAATTTCTGAGGAGTTCCCCATGATTTTTTCTGACTAACTCTATTACTACTGGCAAGCATATAGATTATATATTATAACCGAGTTTGTTCCTTTAATATATAATATGAACCAAGAGTATATAAAGTAAAATTTGACGATGGAATGGGATGTATTCGAAGACGAATTAATGGATTCTCCTGATGAATTTTATAGACCAGATCCTCCCAATAAATAATTAACTTAATAAGAATACATAATGTAACGAGGATCTTCTCTATAAAAATATTTATAAAATACAAATTTGTATCCTAATTTATCTGACCAATATTTCCTACACTGCCTACGCATAGCTTGTCCTAACGCATTTTGACTAGTTACAGGAAAATATGAATATTTATTGCTATTTATGATTTTTACTAATTCTTTTTCTATGTTTTCATCATGTTTATAATATCCTGCTGTTTTCATACTTGCTTCCATACCAAGTTTTTCAGCCAATTCCATCATTGATACTTTATTTATTGATAAATAATTCATATATGTACCAAATCCTGCTAATTTTAAGTCTTTCGCCAAAGGAAGAATTTTTAAATTTTTTTTAGTACAATATTCACGCAGCTCATCTAGCCACTCACTAGCATGATGATTTTCATACTCTACCAAAGCATTAATATTTTCGGAAAAATTATTTTTTTTAATATTATATTCAATCATTTTTTCTTTTAATATAGTATAAATATGTTCTAAAGATTTTCTTTCAAAATATTCATGTTCTAAAGATATTAAAATTTTATTTACATACAATCCCTCTTTAATTATCCGATTCTCATTATATATTGCACTTAAACCTGTTTTTTTATATCTATCATATCCCCACATTTCAACGTAAACAGTTTCCCCATTTCCATTATGAAGGGTGAAATCAGATCG